>Ga0070698_100004078_pt1 | contig 16046 bp, 17 predicted proteins | sample KBSK1502metaG_FD_65477 | JGI IMG/M metagenome (GOLD analysis project Ga0070698, IMG submission 65477) | Corn, switchgrass and miscanthus rhizosphere microbial communities from Kellogg Biological Station, Michigan, USA - KBS K1-50-2 metaG | ecosystem: Host-associated > Plants > Roots >...
GGATAGCGTTTTGGATAATGAAGCGGTTTAGGTTTTGCCTTCAATGTTTCTTTGGTTGGTATGGGGTAGGGCGATTTTACTTCAAGTTTGAAATCTGAGATCAGGAAAAGATGATCCCAGAGTTTGTGTCTGAAATCTTCAACGTTTTTAAGGTGTGGATTCAAAAAGCCCATCAATTCAATAACAGCCTGGGCATTGGCCTGGCGCCTGTCAGGATCTTCGATGCTAACCAAATGTTCGATCATTTTTTGGATATGCCGTCCGTACTCACGCATTACCAGCTGGTTTCTTATAGTATTATATTCCATGATTTTTAATTAGTGGAGTAACAAATGTAGAAAAAGAGTTCGAGAGTTTGTGTCGAAAAGGGTTTTGGGAAGCTTCGGCTTTAGAAAAAAAGAAGGGGCCCCGAACCAAGGCCCCTTTTACAAGCCACCATCCTCTTCCACCTAAGAGGTCGTTTAATGATCAGAAGTTGATTGACGACTGGACAGCGGGCTCGTTACATTCTTACCCAACTCATTTCCATTTTCGCTTTGTAACGGCGGTTCTTCATAGGTCAGCACTGGCGTCACACTCTGATCTGCTGCAATTATGTATATAAAAAAGAGCTTTTTCGCTTAATTTTCGCTGCTTATAGCAACAAATATGATACCAATAATGTTTTATGATTTTGATTTATCGCAATAATTTTTTTAACATGGGCTGCGATAAGTAAAGAAGAATCATATAACAGAGTTTTGGTAAACATTTCCTTTGATCTTGAAACAAATGTATGTCGGGATGCTTTCAGTAACAACTGTAAATATGCCTGCTGTTTTAACTGTTGATAACCTGATTTAAAGAGAAAACTTTCCATCAATAATAACGTCACTCAAATGTAAAAATATGAAACCTGCTTAAGTAGACGATTTACTATTTAAGTAATGAAGTTTTTACAGGCTTGCTTCGGACTTTTACAAGCAAAACCACATCTTTGCCGCTTATGAATATTGCGCTTTGGGCCCCTTTCTTTAAAAAGGATGTTTCTGATCTTGAAGATTTCATTGTTGAAACAATACCCCATTTTATACTTCAGCATCCCAATGATAAGTTTTTCATACTTACGGAAACAGAGCTTTCAGGTCAGTTTGATTTTCCAGGCAACACTGAAACCATAATTACAAAGACCCAACAGAAAAATGCATTGCTTAAAAGAATTTTGTGGGATGTTAAATTGCCGTCCACATTAAAAAAAATAAAGGCAGACCTGTTTATCTCTTTTGCTGATCGTTGCTCATTAACGGCAGCTATTCCCCAATTTATTTTTAGTAATGAGCCAGAAAGACTAAAGCCTTCATTTATAAAAAAAGCCCGGTTGATTTTTGTAATGAGTGAATCAATAAAAGGGCAATTAATTAAATCGCATAAAATACCTGGTGAGAAAATTATTGTGATCTATCCTGCTCCTCATAAGGATTATTTGACTATGGATGTAAACAGAAAAGAGCATACAAAAGAAGAATACAGTGAAGGCAAAGAATTTTTTTTATATAATAGCGGTTTTAATAAGCAAGAAAATCTGATAGAGCTGCTAAAATCCTTCTCTCATTTTAAAAAAAGACAGCAGAGCAACTTTAAATTATTGTTATTGAGGGAGTCGAACCCTTTTATTGAAAAAACTCTTTCTGCTTATAAATACAGAAATGATGTAAAATTTATTGGAGCAAAGGATAAAAACATAGGAGCTGTAGTTACTGCTGCCGCTTATGCTGCAATACTTCCATTTAATACAAATGAAGATATTATTGCTGCTTTAAATGCTATGAAATCAGGTGTGCCGGTGATCACAACAAAAAGTTCAGCAATAAATGAAGTTGCAGAAGATGCCGCTCTGTGTGCTGAAAAAGAAATAAAAGATATCGGCGAAAAAATGATGCAGTTATATACAAATGAAAATCTACGTTCTGAGATGATTGAAAAAGGAATTGAAAAAGTAAAAGGATTTACCTACGAAAAAGCGGTGGAATATTTATGGCGATCTATCAGGCAAGCTTATAAATGATTTAGGTTATTTTTGCCGCCACTTACAATTTTATAAAATGAAAACTTCAACAATTTCAATAGATGTTCAGTTGAACGATGAGAAGGTGCCTGAGGCGATTTTATGGAATGCTTCAGATTCAACAATTGAAAATGCTCAGAGGGCAAAGGCTATGATGCTGGCTTTTTGGGATGGCGCTGAAAAATCTGCGTTGCGTATCGATCTCTGGACAAAAGATATGATGATCGATGAAATGACAGATTTTTTTTATCAAACATTAATGACCATGGCCGATACTTACAATCGTGCTACGCAACATGCAGAATTGGTAGAAAGCATGAAGAAATTTGCCCATGAATTCTATCATAAGTCAAAGGAAAAGCAGATGCAGGAGAATAAAGCATAGGCCTGAGGTCGGAAGTATGATTTCAGACTTCAGGCTTCCTATTTCTTATAATTAAACAAACACATAAAACACGAATATGGGCCTCGAACAAAAAATAATGAGTGAGTTAAAGACTGCGATGCTTGCAAAAGATGAAAAAGCATTGCGTAGTCTCAGAGCTATTAAAGCTGCTATCTTATTAGCAAAAACTTCCGAAGGTGCCGGAGGCGAGCTAAAGGAAGATGATGAAATTAAACTTCTTCAAAAGCTGGTTAAGCAGCGAAAAGATTCACTTGAAATATTTCAACAACAAAACCGCACTGATCTTGCACAGAAAGAGCAGGAAGAAATTGAAATAATTGAAAAATTTTTGCCAAAACAACTTTCTCCTGATGAAATAAAAGCAGAATTATCAGTGATCATCAGTGAAGTTGGAGCTTCATCACCTGCTGATATGGGAAAAGTAATGAGCCAGGCAACAAAACGATTAGCAGGAAGGGCAGATGGTAAAACAATATCAGCATTGGTAAAAGAACTTTTATCTAAATCCTAACATCAATTAATGATCCTTGATATCATCGTTGCCGTGGTTTTAATACTTGCTGTTATCAAAGGTTACAGGCAAGGACTCATAGTTGCACTTTTTTCTGCTGTTGCCTTCATCATTGGTCTTGCTGCTGCATTAAAGCTTTCTGTTGTTGTAGCCGGTTATATTGGCCAGGCTGTAAAGATCTCAGATAAATGGTTGCCGATAATTTCATTTGCAATTGTTTTTTTAATTGTTGTTTTACTCGTGAGATTGGGAGCAAGGTTTATTCAAAAAACTGTTGAGTTTGCAATGCTTGGCTGGCTTAACAGGCTAGGCGGGATTTTACTATATGCCGGGTTGTATATTTTAATTTTCAGCATCCTTATTTTTTATGCTGATCAATTGGGATTTATAAAACCTGAAACAAAAAATGAATCTGTTACATACGCTTATATTCAGCCCTGGGGACCAAAATTGATGGAAGGGTTGGGAAAAATTATCCCAATTTTTAAGGGAATGTTCAATGACCTTGAAGATTTTTTTGATGGTGTGTCAAAACAAGTTCCACCTGCCAACTAATTTTTGAATCATAGCATTCAATTAACCCTCAACTTTGCAGTAAATCAACTATTTTAGCAAAAATTAATTGCTGAGAAGCTTATGTCCTACGAGGTAAAACATAAGGATAAATTCCGTTTTGTAGAAGAAGGCGAAGGCGAACCTCTTGTGCTTTTGCATGGGCTTTTTGGAGCTCTCAGCAACTTCCAAGGTCTGATTGAATATTTCCGGCAGCACAACAACGTTATCGTACCAATTCTTCCTTTATTCGAACTTGATATTCTTCATTCAACTGTTGGGGGTCTTGCCAAATTTGTAAATAAATTTTTGGATTCACGAGATCTGAAAAATGTACATCTTCTCGGAAACTCACTCGGTGGTCATGTAGCATTAATACATGTGCTCAAACACCCTGAAAGAATAAAGTCACTGATACTAACTGGCAGTTCCGGTTTATTTGAAAATGGAATGGGAGATAGTTACCCCAAACGTGGCGATTATGAATATATCAAGAACAAAACCGAGCTGACTTTTTATGATCCTAAAACCGCAACAAAAGAACTGGTGGATGAAGTATATGGGATCGTAAATAATCGTATCAAAGCAATTAAGATAATTTCCCTCGCAAAAAGCGCTATAAGAAATAATTTGGGCGAAGAACTCAATCAAATCAAACAACCTACGTTATTAATATGGGGGAATAATGACAACATTACCCCACCTTTTGTAGCCCGTGAGTTCAATAAGTTGATACCCAACAGCGAGTTGCAGTTTATAGATAAATGCGGGCATGCGCCAATGATGGAGAAGCCTGATGAATTCAATATCATATTGCATAAATTTTTAAAAAAACTCAACGAGCCTGCAACAGTAGCATAGGAGTTGCTGTCTCTAAATGAAAAGCCGCTATTCATGTTAACCCGTGAACTCATATCCCCATCTTTACCTATTCTTCATTTGAATGATAAAGTTTTTAATGCTTTGCAAATGATGAACGATTGCCATGTTTCTCATTTGGCAGTGGATGATGATGGAAAATATGTGGGTTTAGTAAATGAAGAAGGTTTGATGCAGGCACAAGATGATACGATTGAACTCAGGGAGTTCAAAGAAAATTTTCCTACTTTTTTCGTAAATGAAAATGATCATTTTTTAAAAGCCATGCAGCTGGCAGTGGAGAACAGGCTCAGTGTTGTGCCTGTAATTAATGAGAATAAAGACCTGGTTGGCGTTGTTAGCTATCGTGAAATGCTAAAGAAGGCATCAGAGTTTATGAACGTCAAAGATCCTGGCGGGCTAATTGTATTAGAAATGGAAAATACCAATTATTCTTTTAGTGAAATAAGCCGCCTTGTGGAAACCAACGACGCACAAATAACACAATTAAATACACATACCGACCAGCAAACGGGATTGATGCAGGTTACGATTAAGATCAATAAAACTGAAATTTCGGATATAGTCGCCACCTTTCAACGCTATGAGTATAATGTAAAATATTATTTTGGCGAGGAGTTGTATGAGAATGAACTAAGGAGCAATTATGATAACCTGATGAATTATCTCAAACTCTGATGTTATTTTTTCTCTCACTTTCAAGCTCTAAATCAATTATCTTACGAACCAGTTTTTTATACAGCAGAGTTTATGCAGCGAAAGGCGAAATATTTATTAGTAGCGTTTACCACATTTATGTCTGCAGGATTTGTTTATGCACAACCTGGCATTGCTGATATAGCCAACTCTGATACCATACTCAATAATCTAATAAGGCAACAGTCATCAGAAAATGTTTTTACTGTTCGTGAGATATCTATTTCTGGTAACAAGAAAACAAGAGAGTCAGTAATACTACGTGAGCTTCCTTTTAAATCCGGAGATATTTATCAATTATCAGAGCTGGTAAAAAAATTTGAAGTATCACGCAAACAATTAATGAATACTGCACTGTTTCATGAAGTAGTAGTTGCTCTGAAAAGTTTTGAAGGTAATAATGTAGATATTTTGATCCAGGTAAAAGAAAGATGGTATTTATTCCCTATTCCTTATTTCAAATTAGTTGATCGTAATATCAATCAATGGCTGGTAGAGCAGCATGCAAGGCTTAATAGGATAAACTATGGAATAAAAGTATTGTATAATAATACGACAGGCCGCAATGATAAATTGAATATATATCTCATAAATGGCTATACAAAACAAGTATCATTTAGTTATGACAGACCATACATCGATAAAACAATGAAATGGGGATTGAATACAGGATTAGCTATTGGCAAGAACAGGGAAGTGAATTATAATACGATCAACAATAAGCAGGTATTTTTTAAAGATACTAATAATTTTATTCGCACCTTTTTTAAAGCGTTTGGAGAAGTAACTTATCGCCGGGCAATAAAAACAAGACACCGGTTTGGTATAGCATATACAGTAGAAAGTATGTCGGACACCATAGTTGCACTTAATCCATTTTATTTTAAAAACGGAAGCGGCAGAATATCGTTTCCCGAATTTTATTACCTGATGAGTTATATTGATGTCGACTACAATCCCTATCCCTTGAAAGGATATACCGCCGAACTTTATTTTGCAAAACGAGGTATCAATAATAAATTAAATGTTTGGCAAATGAGTGCAAAGGCAAGCGGCAGCTGGGAGATAGCAAATAAAACATATTTCGGTGCAAGAGTAGCAGGCGCAATAAAAGTTCCTTTTCGCCAACCTTATTTTAATCAGCGTTTGCTTGGCTATAGTGATTTTTTTATGCAGGGATATGAATATTATGTGGTGGATGGTGTTGCAGGCGGTTATGCAAAAGCACTTATATCAAGAGAGATGCTGGATTTTAGTTTCCATGTAAAAAGAAAGAAAGACGAAATACCTTACCGGGTACCTTTTCGTGTGTATGCAAAAACATTTGTGAACGCAGGCTATATGTATCATCCTGATCCGGGATTAAACTCACTTAATAACCGGATGCTGTATTCCTGGGGAGTTGGTCTCGATGTGATTACACATTATGATTTTACTTTTAAGATCGAATGGAGTTTTAACCTGTTAGGGCAAAACGGTATATATTTACACAGAAAGTCCTATTACTGATCCTTCTCATTTATGAAGATTGCCATTTACAGCAGGCTGCTCGAAGAAGATAAGCGAAGCGACATTCAATTTTTTTTTGAAGAATTGTCACGTCAAAAAATAGCAGCAACAGTTTTTCTGCCATATTATGAAGAAATAAAAGACAGGATCAATCTTCCTGCTGATACAACTACTTTTTATTTATCCGATGATCTTACTAATGAAATAGAATTCGTGATCAGTCTTGGTGGCGATGGTACTTTGCTTGATACAGTGGGTTTAGTACGTGACAAAGGCATACCGATAATGGGTATCAATTTCGGACGATTAGGTTTTCTTGCAAGCATTGGGCGGGGAGAATTGGCTGATGCCGTAAAAGCATTAAAGAAACAAACCTATGTGATCGATAAAAGAACAATGATCCATTTAGATGCAAGTATCTCTATGTTTGGAAACGTATCTTTTGCACTAAATGAATTTTCAATTCATAAAAGAGATACGGCTCCGATGATCAAGATCCATACGTATCTCAATGGTGAGTTTTTAAATACATACTGGGCCGATGGATTAATAGTTGCTACACCAACCGGCTCTACAGGATATTCACTAAGCTGTAATGGGCCAATCGTTTTCCCGGATTCGGGAAGTTTTTTAATCACCCCGGTTGCGCCACATAATTTAAACGTAAGATCCATTCTTGTGCCTGATGATAATATTATTTCCTTTGAAGTAGAGAGCCGCACTGACCAGATAATCTGTGCACTCGATAGTCGCCGGGAGATCGTAAGTAAAAACGTTCAACTGGCAGTAAAAAAAGAGTCTTTTCTGCTTAATCTTGTGCGTCTCACTGAAAATAACTTCCTTCAAACACTGCATAACAAGCTTACCTGGGGTCTTGATAAACGTAATTAGAACCACTATCAATGGATTTTAGTTTGTATTTCGGGACAAGACGTATTAAAATAAGACTGTAAAGAATCCGTGAAATCATTTTAAATCTGCGCAATCAACTATAGTTTTTTTCGTTTTAAGAGACTGAATTCTTATTTTGCAAGATGTTTCGGACATTTTTACTTCTGACGGTTCTCTCTTTATCATCTTTATTCACTTCTGCTCAACGGGAAGCCGTGGTGCAGGAAGGTGAGTTTGGTGTTGGCATCGGCGCAGGCCATTATTTTGGCGACCTGAATACAAGAGCCCATATCAACAGGCCCAAGTTTGCGGCTACAGCTTTTTTCCGTAAAAATTTTGGTAATTATATCGCTGTAAGAGTGGGTGCAAGCTTTGCTCAATTAGGTTATTCCGATATTTATAATGACCATAATGAATACATGCAAAAGCGTAATCTTAGTTTTAATTCCAATGTTTGGGAATTAGCATTACAAGGTGATTTTAACTTCTTCCGTTTTATGCCTGGCGAACCCGGTTATAATTTTACTCCTTATGTCACTTTGGGTGTAGGCGTTTTTAATTATGATCCATTTGCAATGCTGCAGGGACAAAAACATTTTCTTCGTCCGTTGAATACCGAAGGCCAGGGCACTACACAATACCCGGATCGCAAACCATATGGTTCAATGGCGTTCAGCATTCCTTTCGGTGCAGGTGTTAAGTATTGCATTAATGAAAGAATAAATGTGGGTTTTGAAATTGTACATCGTGTTACCGGTACTGATTATTTGGATGATGTAAGTAAAACTTATGTTGACCCTTCAATATTTCCGACATTGCCAAATGGCGATCCATCACCTGCATATTTATTACATGACCGTTCTTATGAATTGGGTGAACCGATCGGCTTGCCCGGAAGACAGCGTGGTATAATGACACAGAAAGACCAGTTTGCTACAGCAATATTTTATATTTCGTTCAACTTGCAGAGTTATAAATGTCCTTCAGCTAACTAAGCAAGTATGAAACTTTTTATAGAAACTACTTACGGGTAGTTTTTTTTATTGTCTTAATTTGGTATTGAGTTAAACGAATTTTTTAAACCAATGTCATAATTCTCTATCACTAAAAACTATTTTATGAGATTTCTAAAGTCATTTCTATTTATATCAGTAATCGCTTTATTAAGTTTTACTACAATTGAAAGCAATGGATTTCAGCAATGGAATTTGATCGGGGAAAAAAAGGTCAGCTTTCTTGTTGACAGGGATGTAATTCATGTAACCGGAAATGATAATTACAGGCAGATAAAATTAAAAATAAAAGATGGCCCTGTGCATATATTGGATATGGATGTTCATTTTGAGAACGGCGATAAGTTTGACGTGGCAATCAAACAAAAGTTCCCAAATGGCGGTGAAAGCCGTGTGATCGATCTTCCGGGAGGTAGCCGCAATATCAAAAAGATCGAATTCTGGTATGAGACAAGAGGTTTTGCAAAGGGGAGAGGTCGTGTTCAGGTTTGGGGGAGAAGATAAAAATAAAAAGATAACATGAGATACCCGTCCCGAATTAGTAGGGACGGGTTTTTTATTCATGATATAAAAGTTATGGCATAATAAATGTTGATACCTTTAAATAAACTTAAAATCATGACACTTATTGGGTTTTTAGTTCTCCTGGCAGTCGCAGCAATATGCGGGGGAATCGGTCAATCATTGGCAGGGTATAGTTTGGGCGGATGCCTTGTGTCGATCATAGTTGGTTTTATTGGCGCCTGGCTTGGTATATGGATCGCCGGTAAAGTGGGACTGCCTGAATTATTTACGATCAATATCGAAGGCAAAGCTTTTCCTATTGTATGGGCGATAATTGGCTCGGCAGTATTTACACTTATTATGGCATTATTACGAAAGGCATTTGTTGGAGGGAACAGGTATTGATTTTGTTTAGAAATAAAGATCGATGCGTTGGTAAACGAGGGTGAATAAAAAATATTATAGTAATTTAATCATCAGCCTATTTGTTCTATCTCCTTTAACTGTATATATACCATAACCTTTACTATTCCACTTCTCATTGATCTTTTTTAAAGGGGGTTCATCAAACTCCATAGAAACTTCAAAGAATCCAACTTGTATTCCATGCAATGGATATATTTGATTTTTTTTGACTGCCTGGAGCACTTGCACGGCTCCCGGCATTTTATTGAATTCTACTTTTGTTGCCACCTTAACTTCCAAAACAAGTATAGAATCAATCTCCAAACTATCAATTGCATTTTTTTCTTCTTTAGATAAAACCGGTACGTAGGACTTATTAGAACAACCAAAAAATATTAAAAAGAATAAAAAAATAAAAAATGATATTTTCATGTATGATGCTTGTTTTAATCCATGAAAATTTGAATTGCCATTTCTTAAATATACAATGTACCATTGCAAAATCGTAAATTGACTATCGCTAAATGAATCAGTATATACACCTTCATTTTTCCTAACTTTGTTCGCTAATTTTTAAATATGTCTGATCTATTAAGCCAGGTTGATAAAGCTCGTCTTCCACGCCACATCGCCATCATCATGGATGGTAATGGTCGCTGGGCAAAAGAACAGGGGCAAGACAGACTTTTTGGCCATTTTCATGGAGTGGAAAGTGTAAGAAATATTGTAGAAGGTTGTGCCGAACTTGGCGTTGAATATTTAACCCTTTACGCATTTTCTACAGAAAATTGGGATAGACCTGAATATGAAGTGGTCGGATTAATGGAACTGCTTGTCTCTACAATTCATAACGAAGTTGAAAGCCTTCATAAAAATAATATCCGCCTGCATGTAATTGGTGATATGAATATGCTGCCCGAATATGCAAAAAAGGAACTTGAGGAGGCGTTGGTTCACACAGAGAATAATACTGGTCTTAATCTTATAATGGCCCTTAGCTATAGTGGCAGATGGGAATTATTAAATGCGGTTAAAAGCATAGCATATAAAGTAAAAAAAGGAGAATTAGCCGTCGAGAATATTGACCAGGATACCTTGCAGCAACACCTTGTTACCAGTGATTTTCCTGATCCGGAATTGATGATAAGAACCAGCGGCGAATACCGGATCAGCAATTTTCTTTTATACCAGCTTGCTTATGCAGAATTATATTTTACCCATGTCCGCTGGCCAGATTTCAGAAAACAACATTTATACGAAGCCATTATCGACTACCAGGGGAGAGAACGGAGGTTTGGAAAAACAGGAGAACAGGTCAAACCCGAGGAAATTCAGTCATAAAGAAGCAGGAAGTCTGAAGTACAAAGTCTGAAAAGAAGGGAAAGTGTAAAAATTCAATTCGAAGTTGTAAATCAGATATCAGGCAGCCGACTTCGGACTTCAGTCTCAAAATTATTTCCTCAATTAGATGCACTTCTTTAACAAACACTTCAATTTTTTACCGTTAATTTGCCGCCTTTACAAGCCATCATGCGGGTTTTTCGAGGTCCCGGACCGGCAATATTGACTGAATTGATCAACCAACAATGCAAAGAATTTTAAAAAGAGTCTATTTACTGCTTACGGTGGTTTATACCTCCTTCGTCGGTGCAAATGCACAAGAAGATACAATACCAAAGCCAACATCGATCGATCCCAATCTTATTATATTCCGTGACGCTACCCGTCCAAAACAATATACCATTTCAAACATTAAGACTACCGGTGTTTTTTTCCTTGATTCAGCAATTGTAGCAAGTATTTCCGGTTTACAGGTTGGTGATAAAATTTTACATCCCGGCGGCGATGAGTTTCCAAAAGCCATTCAGAATCTATGGAAGCAAAGATTGTTTTCCAATGTTGAGATCTTCGTTACAAAAATAAATGGAGATAATATCGACATCGAGATCCATGTAATGGAAAGAGCAAGACTGGCAAATTGGGATTTTAAAGGTGATGTAAAAAAATCAGAAGAAGAAGAATTGGTTGGAAAGATCGGTTTATCAAAACAAACTATTGTAACAGAAAATACCCGCCGCACAGCCGACGAGGTTATAAAAAAATATTATGGTGAAAAAGGTTATCTGAATGTGAAAGTCAAGATAACAGAAAAGCCGGATACAAGTTTTATAAATTCTATTGTCCTTTTAATAGAAGTTGATAAAGGGAATAAGGTAAAAGTGAATAATATCAACTTTTTTGGCAATGAAACTGTTAGTGATCTTAAGCTGAAAAAACAATTAAAGGGTACGAAAGAAGTGAGCCGTTTTACACTTTATCCTAAAAAAGATTCAACACTGTTTGGTGAAAATCCCCGGATCACTTTCAGGCAATACATGAAGGACAAAGGTTTTCTTTCGATCAGCAAAACAAAAAACTTTCTTGACCCCTGGTTCCGGTTCAAATTATTTTCTTCAGCCAAATTCAATGAAAAGAAATTTGAAGAAGATAAAGAAAAGATCATTGAATACTACAACTCCATTGGCTATCGTGATGCGATAATTGAAGATGTAAAACCATATCCCGTTTCAAGCGGCAATATCAATATTGATTTTAAAATGAGCGAAGGCCATAAATATTATTTCGGAAATATTACATGGAAAGGAAATTCTAAATACAATGATTCCATCCTTAATGTCATTTTAGGTATTAATAAAGGGGATGTTTATAATATTGAAACGCTCAATCAACGCCTCGGTAAACAACTGACACCAGAAGGCGGCGATATCAGTGGACTGTATATGGATGATGGCTATCTGTTCTTCCGTGCCGAAGCTGTAGAAACAGCCGTGTACAACGATACTATTGATCATGAAATAAGAATTATTGAAGGTCCGCAGGCAAGAATTAAGAACATAAAGATCTTTGGTAACGACAGAACAAAAGAGCATGTAATACGTCGTGAATTAAGAACAATACCCGGCGAACTTTTCAGCCGTGCTGATCTTATCCGTTCACAAAGAGAGCTTGGTCAGTTAAATTATTTCAACCAGGAAACTATCGGCATCAATCCAATCCCCAATCCTGAAGATGGAACAGTAGATATTCATTATAAACTGGAAGAAAAATCTTCAGACCAGTTGGAGCTTTCAGCAGGATGGGGTGGTGGTATCGGTCTTACAGGAACCCTTGGGGTTTCATTCAACAACTTCTCCATCAAAAATATTTTCAATAAAAAATCGTGGGATCCATTACCTACAGGTGATGGTCAAAAGCTGAGTCTTCGTGTTCAATCAAATGGAAGAATTTATAGCTCTTACAATGCATCATTTACTGAACCATGGCTTGGCGGTAAAAAAAGAAACTCACTTACATTCAGTTTATATAAAAGTAAGTTCACAAATGGTTACGATTATCTCACACAGCGTTTCAATAAAGAAAGAGCAGATTCAAGCTATCTGAAAACACTTGGCGCAAGTGTTTCTCTTGGTAAACAATTGAAATGGCCAGATGATTATTTCAGCCTTATTTACACATTGAACTTTACACAGTATAAACTGCTTAACTATCCAATATTCGCAGGACTTGACAGTGGGAACTCTACCAACTTTAGTTTAAAGATCGCATTACAAAGAAACTCCGCAGGCCCCAATCCTATATTCCCAACAAGCGGTTCCAGCTTTTTATTGAGTGTGCAGGCAACCCCACCTTATTCAATATTTAATCCTGCACTTGCAAAAGATGACTCATACAAACACCCCGAGTATCATAAATGGAGATTTAATGCAGAATGGTATGTGCCGCTTGGTAAACCAATGGGTGCAGATAAGAACAGGCAGTTTGTTGTGAAGCTTGCCGCCAAATATGGTTTCATGGGTAAGTATAATAATAAACTTGCGGTTTCTCCATTTGAACGCTTCCAGCTTGGTGATGCAGGTATGGCAAATAATTTTGGTTTACTTGGTTACGATATCATTGCACATCGCGGCTATCCAATTTATGAAAATTCAAATCCAGGTGTGAACCCAAGTGATGACCCGTCACAGGCAAGAAATTTCTTTACAATATTTAATAAATACCAGGTGGAGCTGCGTTATCCATTTGCTACTAACCCGCAGAGTACGATCTATGGTCTCGCTTTTTTTGAAGCTGCCAATGGCTGGTATAGTTTTAAAGATTATAACCCATTCCGGTTACGCAGAAGTGCCGGCGTTGGTATGAGGTTCTTCCTGCCAATGTTTGGTTTGTTAGGATTTGACTACGGTATCGGTTTTGACCGTATTAAGTCAGGACAGGGATTAAAATCGGCATCTAAGTTTACATTCATGCTGGGTTATGAGCCGGAATAAAAGCCCCCAGCCCCTAAAGGGGAGAGAAAATTTTGACAAGGGAAAATATTTATGAACTAAACTTTTTTACTACTATTAAGCTTCCGTTGCGACGCTCCTTTCAACATATTGATCAATTTTCAGCAATTGCGTCGCAGTTTACCCAGAGCGAAGCGAAGGGTCACACTTGTACGTTCTGTAATTCTATTCACCATAAAACATCTTAATATGAAAAAGGTATTGCTTGTAATTTGTAGCTTATGGCTTGCAACTTTTGCAGCTGATGCACAAGGAAAATATGCCATCATCGATACAAAATATATTCTTGATAAAATGCCCGAGTATAAAGATGCTCAAAAAAAGCTTGATGATTTTGCTGCCGTTTGGCAAAAAGAAATTGAAGACCAGCAAACCGAGCTGGATAAAATGTATCGTGACTTTGAAGCTGAGCAGGTAATGCTCAGTGAGGAATTGAAGAAAAAAAGAGAAGACCAACTCTTCAATAAAGAAAAAGCATTGCGTGATCTTCAGCGTAAACGCTTTGGTTTTGAAGGCGATCTGTTTAAGAAAAGACAGGAGCTTGTAAAGCCCGTACAGGACAAGGTTTACAATGCGGTTCAGAAGCTTGCCGTAGCCCGCAGCTACGATTTTATTTTAGATAAAAGTGAGGGAATTACCGTTATCTTTGCCGACCCAAAATTGGACAAGAGTGAAGACGTATTGCGGGAATTGGGAATAAAATAATTTAAGATCCGGTAGCCATTAAATGTTAAAGATTTCTGAACAGGCAACTTTGCCTCTCAGAAAATACTCATAAAAAACAATAACGTAAATCAAAATGAAAAAGATCATTGCAATTTTTGTGTTGGCTGCCGGTTTGGTTAGTGGCACTGTACAAGCCCAAAGTAAATTCGGATTTATACGGGTTGATGAAATGGTATCGCTTATGCCCGAATTAAAAAAGATCGATACTTTACTATTAAGTTTTCAAAATGATTCTTTGCCCAGAACATATAATTATCTATTGAGTCAATATCAACGCTATGACAGTATTGTTGGTGATTCTATTCGTAATCCAATGGTAGTTCGCCAGGAAGCAGCTAAACAAAGAGCAGGTTATCTCGATGAATTGCAAAACTGGCAATCTTCTGCACAGTCGCTGATCGAAGCAAAACAAAATGCCCTTTTACAGCCAGTATATGATAAAGTATTAAAAGCAATTGATGAAGTTGCAAAAGAAAAAGGATACACTTATGTATTCAACAGGGAAGCATTATTAGTAGGTCCCCCTGCTGATAATTTATTGCCAATGGTAGCGGAAAAACTAAAGGTAAAAGTGCCCACTACCGGCACACAAACCTCGACAAAGCCAATTACTCCCAAAACAGGCAATTAAAGTTGAAAACAAATTATTGAAAGAGGCTATTCTATAATAGCCTCTTTATTTTTGCAGTATGTCTTCACTTACACCTATTGGCATTTTTGATTCTGGTTATGGCGGCCTAACTATAATGCGTGAAATTGTAACTAAACTTCCTCATTACGATTATATTTATCTCGGTGATAATGCAAGAGCTCCTTATGGTCCACGTTCTTTTGAAACTGTTTATCGCTATACTTTACAATGCGTAAAATGGTTTTTTGACCAGGGTTGTCCGCTGGTTGTACTTGCATGTAATACGGCCTCGGCAAAAGCTTTGCGTACAATTCAGCAAAATGATCTTCCTAAAATTGATCCGAAGAAAAGAGTGTTGGGTGTAATAAGGCCAACAACAGAAGTTATTGGCAATTTTTCCGATTCAAAAAATATAGGGATACTGGCCACGGCAGGAACAGTTAGCTCAAACAGTTATGTAATAGAGATCGAAAAGTTTTTTCCTGAAGTAAAAGTCTTTCAGCAGCCGTGCCCGATGTGGGTACCGCTTGTTGAGAATGAAGAGTATGATACACATGGTGCAGATTATTTCATAAAGAAATATATCAATCAATTGCTCGATCAGTCGCCTGTGATCGATACAATATTGTTAGCTTGCACCCATTATCCCTTAATGCATCATAAGATCAGGGAATACACACCTGCAGATATAAAAATCTTATCTCAGGGAGAAATCGTATCTAATAGTTTAGTAGATTATTTGAGCCGCCATCCTGAAATAGAAAAGAAATTAAGCCTGGGGGGAAGCCACCATTTTTATACCACCGATTCCACTGAGGATTTTGATAAGCATGCTGCCAATTTTTATGGAGCTGAAATAAGATCCGTTCATGTTGATCTTGAAGCTCAAAAACTTTGATGCTCAGGGAACTGGAGATGAAAGGAGCGTCGCAA
>Ga0070698_100004079_pt1 | contig 16046 bp, 11 predicted proteins | sample KBSK1502metaG_FD_65477 | JGI IMG/M metagenome (GOLD analysis project Ga0070698, IMG submission 65477) | Corn, switchgrass and miscanthus rhizosphere microbial communities from Kellogg Biological Station, Michigan, USA - KBS K1-50-2 metaG | ecosystem: Host-associated > Plants > Roots >...
CCTCGTCTTCAATTATTACAGCTTTCATATCAAAGGAATTTTAACGGTAAAATAATTTTCATCTTCTTCAATGATCATTGGTTTGCTACCCAGGTAACGATATAATGACTCCATATTAAAAAGCCCCTGTTTATTACTGGTCTCTACAAAATTTTTCTTTTGAAGATTATTACGGACAACCAGGTAATCATTCTCAATGAAAAGTTCAATGATCAATGGAGTATCAGGATCGGCAATATTATGTTTGATGGCATTCTCCACCAGGTTTTGCAATGTAACAGGAGCTATTTTCCGGTGATGATACTCTTCATTAATATTCACATTTACGTGCAGGCCTTTTTCAAATCTTGTTTTCTGTAACTGGATATAGAGATCAACAAATTTCAACTCTTCTCCAAGTGGAACTGTTTCATTATCCCGGTTCTTGAGTATATACCGGTATATTTTGCTCATCCTATCCAGAAAATTACCTGCCTCCCGTTGGTCAATGCGGATCAAACTGCTTAGTGAAGTAAGTGAATTAAAAAGAAAATGAGGATTGAGATGCTGCTTCAGGTTTTCATACATCACCAGTGTTTTTTCCTTTTCCAGCATTTGCGCTTTATTCTGCAATACAAGGATCCTTTCCCTATGGCCAATGCGGTAACGGATAAATGCAATAAGGCCCGCGACTATAATCAGCAATACAAATGATTTAAACCACCAGGTTTTATAAAAAATCTCCTTTATAAATATTTGCATCGTTTTCTCCGGTACATTCCAGTCAGGGTTGTCGGTAATTACTTTATACCTGAATGTATAATCTCCTGCGGGCACATTGGTATAATTAATCTCTCTTTTGCGGGTAAAGATCCAGTCTTTATCGAACGGCTCCAGTTTATAGGCATAAGAACATTGCAGCGGATTCATATAATTTAAACCAGCCAATTCAATATTGAAAAAATTTTGATTATGCCGTAATCGTATTTTATTAAGATCTTCGACATTTTTTCCTGTCTTAAATTCTTTATCAGAAACTTTAAAAGAAGTAATATATACGGGAACAACCGACTGGTTTTCTTTATAATCTTCAGGACGAAACATCGCGAACCCCTTATACGTTGGGAAAATAAACATCCCATCTCTTGTACAAAAAGCTGATTGTTCATTAAACTGATTAGTAAGCAGTCCGTCATTTACATCAAACCTTCTGAAGTTATCACGATCTTTATTAAGAACACACAAACCGTTTGAGGTTCCAATCCATAGCCGGTTAAATTTATCAATCATAAGGTTATTGGTCCTATCGGAAGGCAGCCCGTTTTCGCGGGTAAAAAAACGGGAACAATTTCTTGAAGGGTCATAAGCTGTCAATCCGTTTTCGGAACCAATCCAGATTATTCCATTTTCGTCTTCGGCAAAGGAAGAAAACCTGGTGTCGGAGATCAAAGAATCTTTTATGGTTAAAAGTTTTTGTTTTTTTTGTTCTAGATCATAAATAACCAGTCCGACATTTAAAATTCCGATCCATAACCGGTTATGGCTGTCAGTAAATAATGCCTGTATATTTTGATAAGCATATTTCGACAATACAGCATCTTTACTAAGATTATCAAACCGATTCTCTTTTCTTATATACCTGAATAAACCCCATGTTGTTCCCATCCAAACCCCTCCGCTTTTATCTTTCGCCATCATCCAGAAAAATGAAAGCGGCATGCCTTGTTTCTCATCAAAAAATTCCATGGCTCCGGTAGATGTACGATACCGGTTCAACCCTTTTGCGGTGCCGATCCAAATATCCCCCATATCATCCAGCAGCAATGAACGAACAGAATTAGATTGGATGATAGGTTTTTTTCCATCCTCATTTAAGAAAACCGTGAATGATTGTTTCGTACGATCATATTTTGATACCCCTTTACCGGTTCCCAGCCAAAGGTTACCCTGCCTGTCTTCGCATGCGGCACGGCACCAGATATCCTGCAGTGAATTACTTTCATATTTTGATGAATGAATGATACTAAAAAGGTTTTTACCAGGGCTGAAATAACTAAGGCCATAACCCGATGATCCCATCCAGATAGTTCCATCATGATCCTGGTAAATAGAAATGTTAGAATTATCAATTATGCTATTGGCAAGCAGAGGGTCCCTTTGGTAATCATAAAAATTATCTCCCTCCTCATTATAAAGAGATAATCCGGCGTAAGTAGAGGATACCCAAAGACGTCCTTTTTTGTCTACCAGGATATTTCTGATAAGATTATTGGTCCATTTCTTTTCAGGGCTTGAAAAGTAATCATATAGTTTTACCGTGTGATTTTGCAGATCAATTTTATTTAGTATTGATTTAGGACTTACACAACCTGCCCATAATTGTCCCGATGAATCAAGCGCAATAGAATAAACTATATCACCACTAATAGAAAATTTACTCAACGTGTCATGTTTTATTTCGCTATAAGTAAATAATAATGGGTTAAAGATTTTTATTCCGTGACTTGAAGCTAAATACCAATCTCCGCCAGGGGATACAACAATCTGCTGGATAATTCCGCTGAATTTCTTTACAAATCCCGGGTCGTTGTTTCTCGTAAATTTCTGAATCGATGTATCGGATTCGCTGACCATCCATAAACCATCGTCCGTTGCCAGCCAGATATGTCCATTTTTGTCTTCATGCATATCTGTGATGATGACATCCTTTGAGGTAGTGTATTTAATAAACCGGTTTTGGGCATAATCATAACGGTTTAATCCTTTTATTGAACCGATCCAGAGATTCCCTTTCGCATCACAGTAAAGAGATTCGATTAAATTATCATTCAATGAGCCTTGCCCGGCATGGTTTGAAAAATAATTTTTCACATTTATACCATCAAACCGGTTAAGCCCGTAAGAAGTGCCGATCCAGATAAACCCGTACTTATCCTGAACAAATGCATGCACACTCCCATCACTCAAACCATCATTGGTTGTAAGATGCCGGAAATTCAAAGAAGTAGTTTGTGATTGTACCGGGCAAAAAAAACCAGTTTGAACCAAAAGCAACAATGCGATAGTTTTCCACCGTACTATATTTACTATAAAATGATGTTGCATTATCTGAAATTACAAAGAAACCTTGCAAGCAAAAATTTCCTGTAATGGAATGTGCTCAATTCCAAATAAGGTGTGGTAAAATCCAAATAAGGCGTTTGAGACAAAAAAGAAAACTGGTTCTGAAAGTTTAAAAGCCTGTCATTGCTGACAAGCTTTTCTTAAACCCTATTAAACCGTCCTGCCATGAGAATAATTTATATCATAAATACCAAAGCAAAAATGAATTAATGATTGTTTTGCCTGTATCTATGTCCGTTCAGATCGTATCTATGAAGCATAGCTATGCTATGCGCCGGTTTTTATAACCTGATGCATTGATCATAGTAGCAGATAATATATTGAAACAGGATGCCCATGCTTCTTTTACTTCTTCATCCCAGTCTTTTCCAAGACCTTGTTGTAATGTCCATAGCAATGCGGTACCCACTGCTTTATAATGTTGTTCTTTTACTCCGTATTGAACATGCCTTATTGCTAATTGTTTTATTTCTTGAGTCAGTTCTTCCAGGGTATCAAGACGGCCGACAATAACACTCAGCATTTCTATCAATTTCCTGGACTGCTCCTCTTTTGGTGTATGAAATAATTTTTCCAAAGAAGGCATATCAAAAAACAATTTGCTATAGAAAACATCTCCGACTAAAACAGGGTCAATCTCCCGGAAAATATTCCAGGTCTTTTTTACCAGTAAAATTTGTTCTTTGGTCATCATTTATTTTTCTAAATCCGGATTTATTATGCCGCATGCTGCTCTCTCAATTCTGAGGCATTGATCATGGCTGCTGATAAAATCTCATAACAATTGATCCATGCTTCTTTTACTTCGCGGTTCCAATTTTCAGCCAATCCTTTTTCCAAAGTCCACAACAGCGCTTCGCCCACAATGGTATAATGGCCGGGCTTCACACCATAACTTACGTGACTCCGGGCAAGTTTAGCCACTTCATCAAGAATATCTTCTAATTTATCCAGTTTACTGATAACATAATTAATCATTGCGAGTAATTTTTTGGATTGCTCAGGCATTGGATTACGAAACATGTGTTTCAATTGTGGAGCGATTTCAAAAAGCCGGTTGTAAAACAGGCTACCTACTATTACCGGGTCGATCGTTGCCACGATTGCCCAGGATGTTTTTACCAGGTCAATTTGTTTGTTTGTCATATAATTTGGTTTATATCTAAGGTTCAGTTGAAGCACAAAAATGGTCATACAAATACGTCGTGCAAAATTTCAATAGTTGTAATGAGTGTTTTTATTAATGGAGTGTAGTCATTCGCAATTAAAGTGGTTCCGGTATTACTACAGGCTATTAAAGAGCAGCAGATAAAAAAGAATTACATCTGCCAGCGATAAAGTGAAGAGGTTGGAAGCAAAGGTTGAAAAAACTTCAACAAGCAGCGAACAATATGATCTCAGCAACTAAAAAGTAGTTAATAAAAAATCTTTTTGATTTTATTTTTCTACACTTCAATTTAAAATTGACACTCCACACTCTTTAAAATTTCCTTTCACTTTTCCTGGAACTCATTTTTGTGGGGCAATCAAAAATCATTAATTATTCAAACGAGTTTATGAAAAAAATTATTCTTCTGCTTAAAACCGCTTTCATCTTCAGCATTGCCTATACACAACAGGGTGTTGCTATTAATACTGATGGCAGCAATGCTCACAGCAGTGCCATGCTGGAAATAAAATCTTCAAATAAAGGTTTGCTGATCCCCCGCATGACTACGGCTCAAAAAAATTTAATTGCATCGCCGGCAACGGGATTACTTGTTTACCAGACCGACAGCGTTCCGGGATTTTATTTTTTCAATGGCGGGATGTGGACACAGGTCAGCTCAAATGGTGCGGTGCCATCAAACAGCAGTTGGTCTACAACAGGAAATTCTTTTATTGATTCAGCCAGCATGTTTATAGGTACAACTGATAACAAACCACTCATCGGAAAAGTAAATGGTGACCGGGCGTTTTATTTTTCTTCAACCAACCCCGCGTTGTATATCGGCTACCAGGCGGGTAAGAACAATATCTGGAACGATAATACTTTCATTGGTTATAAAGCTGGTCTGAATAACACAGCCAGGTATAATCTTTTCTTAGGTAAAAATGCAGGATTGGCAAATACAACCGGTGAGCAAAATATGTTCATAGGACAAGAAGCCGGAAAATCAAATACAATTGCAAATGCAAACCACTTCATTGGTTTCCTGGCAGGTTACAGCAATACAACGGGTTACTTTAATCAGTTTATAGGAGGCCAGGCGGGTTTTGCAAATACTACAGGCGCTGAAAATTATTTTAGCGGGTTGAGCGCAGGTAAATTCAATACAACCGGCTCCTATAACTATTTTTCGGGAAACTATTCGGGAAGCCAAAATACAGGCGACAAAAACCTTGCGATAGGATACGCTGCAGGTGCAAACAATGCCGCCAGTTATAATCATTTTGTGGGATACCAGGCGGGAGTTTCCAATAGTACTGGCACTGCAAATTTTTTCCAGGGTTACGAAGCCGGTTTATACAATACAACCGCGAGCTATAATCATTTTTCCGGTTTCAGAGCAGGATACTCTGACACAACTGGTATGGCCAATCATTTTGATGGCTATTACTCAGGTTATAGCAATACGACAGGAAGTCAAAATTATTTTAGCGGGCAGCAAACGGGATATGCAAATACAAGCGCAAGCAAAAATCATTTTGTAGGATTCCAGGCTGGTTTCAATAACACCATCGGAAGCAATAATCACTTTGAGGGATTTGGTGCAGGAAGTTATAACACAACAGGGAGCAATAATTTTTTTGAGGGTCACCTTGCAGGCTACAGCAATACCTATGGTCATGATAACCATTTTTCAGGCTACCAGGCAGGGTATAAAAATATATCGGGTTACGAAAATTTATTCATTGGTAATAATGCCGGCTATAACAATACCACGGGGACCGATAATCAATTTGTTGGCCTTAATGCAGGCTATAGCAATACCACCGGTTACGACAATTATTTCAGCGGCAATAACGCAGGCCATAACAATTTCACGGGAAAATTTAATCATTTCGTTGGAATGTGGGCTGGTTACGGCAACGCAACAGGTAATTACAATTTGATGGAAGGTGCTGAAGCAGGTCAACAGAATTACTCAGGTTCCAGTAATGTGTTTGTAGGGTACCAGGCGGGTTTTACAAATTCAACTGGGTCATACAACACCATGATCGGCAATGGCGCTGATGTGGCTTTCTCCGGTCTTACGAATTCTATGGCCCTCGGTTATGGTGCGAAAGTAAGCGGAAGCAACAAAATAATTATTGGAAATTCCTCAATCACTTCAATTGGCGGTTTCTCCAACTGGAGCAATTTCAGCGATGGCCGTTTCAAACGCAATGTAAAAGAAGATGTACCTGGGCTTGCTTTTATCACTAAGCTTCGTCCTGTAACATATACATTGGATGTAGATGCTATCAACGATTTCAATTCAAAAGATCTGCCAGCAGACAAAAAAATAGAAACTGTAAATCCTGAAAAGAAGAATGAAGTCTTTTCTGGCTTTATGGCGCAGGAAGTTGAGCAGCTTGCAAACTCTCTTGGTTATAAATTCAGTGGTGTAGATAAGCCACAGGATCCAGGCAAACAAACTTATGCTTTGCGTTATAGTGATTTTATAATGCCCATGGTGAAAGCTATCCAGGAACAGCAGAAAATGATTGATGATCTAAAAAAAGAACTTGAAGAATTAAAAAAGAAAATACCCTGATGAAACCATTGCCTTGTCCGAAGCTGCCATTTACTAAGTTTACCCTTATCGTCGTAATACAGGTGCTTAAACTTGCAGATATAATTCTGAAATCTAAAAATGGCAGAAACAACAACACAACTTTTAAAAAACTGATATGAAAAAATTCTTTTTGTTATACAAAATTCTCTTTCTGAGTTTGCCCGGATTCGCTCAGCTCAACATTTCACCAGGCACACAGTGGGTAAACAATGGGAATATTACTGTAACTCTTCAAAATACAGATTTTGTAAATAACGGAACATTTATAGCCGGCGGCGGCAGTGTGAAGTTTACCGGTACGCAAAACTCCACTATCAGCGGCAGCAATATGCCGTTGTTTAATATTGTTGAAATTTCTAAAACTAATAATGGAAAAGTTTTGCTGGGAAGAAATATCAGTATTGGTTCTTCCCTCAATTTTATTTCCGGCCAGCTTGATCTGAATAATAATAATATCCTGCTTGATCCCGCAGCCTACATCGCCGGTGAATCAGAAACAAACAGGATCGTTGGTGCTAATGGCGGGTTTGTGGAAATAACCCAGAATATGAATGCACCCGCATCAATAAATGCCGGCAATCTTGGTGCTACTATTACCAGTTCAGCCAATCTCGGAAGCGTAACTATAAGAAGAGGTCATTTATCCCAAAGCGGAACCGGCCTGGCTAATAGTATTCAACGTTATTATTCTATCGTTCCGCAAAACAACAGCAGCTTGAATGCAACGCTACGTTTAAGATATTTTGATGCGGAGCTCAATGCTCAAAACGAAAATGCACTTGTTATTTATAAAAGTGATGATAATGGTTCCAACTGGAACAATATGTCACAAACTACCCGGAATACGAATGCGGATTATGTAGAAAAAACAGGTTTGGGGAATTTATCAATGCAAACATTGTCCAACGATGTTCCTGCTGCTGATGGGGTCATTGGTCTTGTATTTACGGGACAAAGGAAAAAAACAACCGAAGTGCAACTGAATTGGACCTCACAAACTGAAACCAACATGAGTGGGTATCAAATTCAGCGCAAACTGAAAAATGAGATTGATTTTTCTGACAGGGCCCTTGTTAATTCTCTTGCACCCGGAGGCAACAGCTTCTCACAGCTGACCTACCAAAATATTGATGCCAACTCATATACAGATACTTCGTATTACCGGTTGAAGGTCCTTACTCTCAGTAACGTCTTTACCTATTCAAATGTAATAGCAGTGCCAGGTAAAACCAAAAGTGGTGGCAATCCACATAACAATAACATAACAAACAGCGATACTACGATAACAACAATGATAAATGAAAAAGTAATTTCGCAAACAAGTGCATTGGGAAAAAAAATAACTGTTGGCCCCAATCCGAATAACGGAAATTTCTGGTTCAGTGTAAATGGAACAGAAAAAGAAACTATCGCTACGTTATACACTATTGATGGCAAACAAATAAAACAATTCCGTGTAGTAAATCTTCAACAGCAACAAGTGAGCGGCCTGCGCACCGGGATATATTTATTGAAAGTTCCTGGTTTTGATGCGCAAAAGATAATTGTGAATGGAGGAGGAAATGCGGCTCCGCAATCAACACAGATAAATGATAATATAAAGAACTAATCAAGCATAAGATCAGCGCTCTATTGATCTACGGCACTCATTTCTATGAGTGCCTTTTCATTTATTCTTATAATTAGTAATTTTATTTTAAGGCAGTCATCACTTCCTCTTTTCTCCGGCGGCTCACTTCTACCCTGCTGTTATCTTTTAATACAGCAAAACCATCATGGTCAATAAAGGAAATAAACTTTTTGTTGACCAAATGACTTTTATGCGTGCGGATAAAATTATGCGGGGTTAAAAGTGTATCGTATTCGCCTAATGTTCTTGAAATAAGATAGGTCTTGTTCTTACCCGTAAAGAATTTCGTGTAGTTGCCAACCGCTTCACAACGAATGATCTCATTAGGCATTAAGAAATGTACGCCATCTTTTGTCGGCAAAGCGAGCCGGAATTCGTCAGCGGAGGGTGCCTGTATATTATGCATGATATTTTTCAAAAGATCCAGCTGTTCCTGGTAATTCTCCTGGCTTTCAAGAAAGCGAAGAACGGAGACTTGCAATTCGTCGCTGTCTATTGGTTTTAATAAATAATCGAAAGCACTGAAACGAATAGCTTGTATTGCGTATTCATTGTAAGCGGTTGTAAAAATGATCTTAAAATTTTTATTTGGTACCTTTTCCAATAATTCAAAGCCATTCATATGCGGCATTTGTATGTCCAGGAAAACAAGGCCCGGCTGGCAGACATGTATCATTTCTGCTGCCCTTCGCGAATCATTACAAACAAAAACCTGCTTGATCTCAGGGATCATTTTTTCGATCATCAGACGAAGAGCATCAGTGGCTCTTTCTTCATCGTCAATTAAAAGCACTTTTAACATGATCAGTTATTTTGAGTTGGAAAAACGATTTTTATGCGTGTACCATTCGCATTGCCTTTTTCATCTTTTAGGTCCGTAATCTCCAATGAACCCTTGCATTCATTTCCACTCCCCATGGCTTCCAATCTTTCCATAGAAACCTGTATACCTTTGCTTGTATGTTTTTTTCCCTGGCCTGTTGCCAATTTTGCTTCACGTGATTTTTCTCTCCCGATTCCATTGTCTTCAATTATACAATGGATACATTCCCCCGCTTCTGAGAATTTTACCTGAAGCTCCCTTTCTCCTTCTTTATGCATTAAACCATGCCAGATCGCATTTTCTACAAAAGGTTGTATCAATAGAGTAGGCAGTTTTATTTCATCTGTATCTATATCTTCGTCGCATTCGATTGTATACTTAAACGACTCTTTGAAACGTATTGACTCAAGATCAATGTAAAGATTGAGTATTTCCAATTCTTCCTTTAGGGTCACATATTCTTTATCGCTATGCACTAAAATGGCACGGAGAAGCTTCGAGAATTTAGAGAGATATCTTGTTGCTACCATTTCTTCATTGCCCAATATCATCTGCTGAATTGAATTTAATGCATTGAATAAAAAGTGAGGATTCATTTGCAAACGCAGGCTCTGCAATCTTGACTCGGTTACCTTTTGCCTATTTTCCAATGTCTCGATTTTTGCTTTCTGCTTTTCTTCCTCCGCTTTTACCCGCAGTATTTGCGCTGCGCATAGAACAGCCACTGTTGTCAGGATATTGAGATGTTTTTGCTTAAAGAAATTTTTTTGTGAATGTTCACTATCTATTACCCCGATCACTTTATTATCCACGATCAGCGGTATCGCTAATTCAGATAAACGTTTTGCATCATCAGCAATGTATCTTTTATCCAATTCAGTATTTGCTACCAGCTCTGGTTTACCGGTTTGCGCAACAGCACCCACTATTCCTTTGCCTACCGGTATTTCAATTGGATTGTAGATAGTAAAGTCTCTTTGCATCTTCGGGCCCCAGGCCGCTTTTTGTATCAATATATTTCTTCCCTCATCTTTTAAATAGATCACACAATCTTCAAAATTTAATTTGCTGATACAATTTTTGGCAATGTCCCAAAGCATATCATCTGTGTTCTGATGCCTGTTTATCTGAGAGGCGAAATAATTGATCACTACCTCGGTTTCAAGTTCTTCCCGTTTCTTCGTTTGCTTACGTTCATAATATTTTATTACATACCATATCAGGAAAAATCCGATGATGACGCCGGCAAGCTTAAACCACCACGTTTGATAAAATGGCGCAGCGATGATCACGGTAACGGCATTGTCAGATTCCTGCCAGTTTTTATTGTCATTACTTATTCGAACTTTAAATAAATATTCACCAGGTGATAAAGAATTATAACGAACTGAATTCTGGTCAGCTAGTTTTATCCAATCCTTATCAAGGTCCACAAGCTTATACTCATAATAAGTTCTGACATGGGGCGCAAAATCAACCGAACCGAAATAAAAAGTAACTTGGTTATCTTTTGCAGCAAGTTTGAATGTAGCATTGCCGGTGATGATAGAGCTAATATTCTTGGTTTCTATCTTTGAAACAGAAACATTCAGGCCGATCTGCTTATTATACAAAGAATCAGGATTGAAATACTGCAAGCCCCTGGGAGTACCGAAGACGAATTCACCATTGGGCATTTGAAAATAGGAACCTACACGGAAACCGTAAATGCTGAGTCCATATCGTTCATCAAATGTTTTAAGACTTGAATCCGCAGGATCATAACAAGCAAGCCCGATGTCATTGCCGATCCATATACGGCTATGTTTATCCAATAACAATCCTTCAACCCGGTCAATCAGCAAACCGTCTTTTCGTGTTATTATTTTTTCCCGGCCATCTTTAAAAAAAATTTTCATCCCATGGGTATTACCTAAATAAACGTTCCCGGTTTTGTCTACTCCAAAATCAAAGGCACTTTCGCTCTTTTTATATTTTTTGAAACCTTCCAGTTCTTCTAATTTTTTAGTGGAAAGATTATAATGATAAATGCCATTCTTATCAACAAAGAGCCATAGGTTGTCTTTATCGGTAAATAAAGGCAGCATTACATAAGCAGAATCAAACTGTTTTAATGGGGTATCCCCGAGGTTATCCATCTCAAAAGTCTTTGTATTGATCCGGCAAATACCATTTGGACCACAAGCCCAGATAAAACCATCGGGCCCCCATGTTACCCGGGATAATGCCCTTTGTTTTAAATTACCATCTTCTTTTCTAAAGTGTTTAATCAATCGCTTTTGTTTGTCAATGGCGATCAAACCATCTTTTACGGTTGCCCATATATTCCCATTATCATCCAATGCAATAGAAGTGACTTCAAAATCCTTAAATAGTGATTTGCCATCCCGATCTTTAAAATCAATGAAGTTGGTCGTATTAGTGCTTCTTTTCCATTCCAACATTCCACCTGATGTACCGATGTAGTATGTGTTATTATCTTTTGTAGCGATACCAGAAATATAACCATCATAACTGTTTCCTTTATTATCCAGGAAAACATATTGATTGCCGATGAATGCATTATTATTGAAATAACCGATGCCTGCCGGGTTGCCGATCATAAATACCCAGCCTTGCTGTCCCACGGCAATATAAGATTGAGCATTATTATTAATTGACGTCGGATCGGCAACAGAGTGTCTGTAATTAGAAATTTTTTTTGCACTGGTATCCCAAATATAAATTCCTTCATTTTGCGTAGTAAGCAGCCATTGGCTGGCATTTATTGGTTTTGCCTCATTAACCGGCACCGTTATCTCTTTACCAAATTGATCTTTTAAATCGGCAAGTGGATATGACATTTTCATGGTAACTATATCGACAACCTTCAACTTCCATTCTCCAACATCGTAGTAAATCAGTTCATTTTTTCCCCAGCGAGATAACGCATGGGCATTAGGTATGTTAAGCAGGCCTTCAATTGTATTTGTTTTATAGTCGACCTTTAAAATAGCCTGTTTGAATACCATCAGGTAATAATTTTCATCAAACGCAAAACCTGAATTAAAACCCAGGTAGCGATATTTATCATAACCCCGGAGTGGAACGAAATTGAATTGCGAATTATCAATTGAATCGAGCTTCTGCGATTCCGTCTTTCCTGAATATTGATACAGTCCTTTTTCTGCATATAAATAAATCGATTCATCCGGAGTTTGAAGGAAGCTAAACGTTTTAACAAGTTTTTTTTCTCTCTCCAGAACTATTTTGTGCAGCTTCCGGCTTTCATCCAGCATCGTGACATGACCACCAGCTGTAATTATCCAGATCCGGTTGTTTTTGTCGCATTTCACTGCAAGGATGTTGCTGTTTTCTAATTGGGGGTATTCTGAAGCATAATATTTTTCGGTGGTCCTTCCATTAAAAACATTCAATCCATTGCCTGTAGCGATCCAGAGGTTACCTTTCTTGTCTACACATATATCAGTGACGCCAATGTACGAAAGGCCGTTCGAAGTGTTTAGGGTATAAAAAATAGGATTAGGCTGACATAACAACTCCTGCCAGGCAATAAAAAAAATTAATATGACAATAGCTTTTTTCAATCTGAATTTCTAAACAAAATACTTTAAAACTACAATCAACTCATCTATAGTATTAACAAAGTACGGGCTTACAAGTAAAATATTGAAAAGCAATATTATTACGAAGTTCATATTATTTTCCGGCAGGTCTTGCTTATTGAACGGTAAAGGCCATCCCTTAAGGATGGCCAATGCCCGGTTGAACCAATAAAGATGCTGCTTATAAATTGTACAATTTCTGAACATCGGTAGCCGTAAGTGTGCGGCTATAGAAACGAAGATCATCCACATAACCTGTCCAGCGATATTCAAATTTTGGATCAATGCCAAGAACATAGTTACTGAAAAGATGACCAAAGCTTCCTGGCTCGGAAACAGTAGCGTTTAGAGAGCCATCAATGTATAGTCGGACCAGGGAGCCATCATACGTTACAACTACATGATGCCATGTTTTTGTCTGATCTGTAGAAAATGCTGTATTTGTTAGCGGCGTATTTATTTGCCCTAAGAACGTTTTGTTTTGCTGACCAATGCCAGGTCCGGCGACGGTCGGACGAAGAAATGCAATAGCCGGCACTTCGTTTCCATATTGCAACCAAACAGAAATAGAAGTCTTTGTTTGCTGAGGCACTTTAGAAATTGTGAGGTAATAGGAGCTGTCCAATTTCAAGGCTGAATTTGATATACCATTACGATCATAAGTATAAGAAGCAGCCCGGCTAAGAGATGTAACTGCATCTTTAAGCTTTTTTGTCTGATCAGTAAGATTGTGATTAAATGTGAACCAGCCTTCTAACCCGACTGTTAAAGGATCAACCACCGTTCTTGAAGAAGAAGATGAGCTGCTTGTTGAAATTTCTTCATTAGCACGCTGCGGCGCTTCAGGTTTTTCTACTGCTTGTTTGCTGCACGAAACAATGGCAATTGAAATAAGTGTTGTTGCGAGAATCTGAAATTGTTTTTTCATTGTTTGAAATGTTTAATAGTTAATGATTGTTTGAAAAAGTTTAATGCCTGCCTGCCGGAGGCAGGGTTAAGGTTTTTAATAACTTTATTATTTTCCTTTTTATTTGCGGTGCAAAAGTATAAGAGAACCTTCTTCCTGGGTTTGAAAGACTATTGAACGGCAGCGGATACTAATTAATCGGAAAATAAAAAAGCTGTCAGGAATGACAGCTTAAAAATGATACGCAATGTGTATTATAAATTGTACAACTTCTGAACATCAGTTGCAGAAAGTGTACGGCTATAAAAGCGAAGGTCATCTATTGCACCTTTCCACTTATTGAAACCAGGAAGACAACCAACAAAATAATTAGAAAGGCTGTTTGGTATAATACCAGCTTCATTAAAACTATCTGCCAAAACACCATTCACATAAAATCTTACAACAGCTCCATCATAAGTTACAACTAAATGACGCCAGGCTGTGCTATTGAAATTCGCTGTTCCTCCTGCAGTTGTGCTATTCATCACTACACCGCCGGTCAGTAAGTTAGATATTTGATTCATTTCAGGTCCATATGTATCCGAGCCTGAAACATAGGCGAGCCCTGAAACTGAAATATGTGCCGGCTTTATCCAGACTGACATCGAGGTCTTTGTTTGCTGCGGTACGTTTTTGACCTTTACTCCATAAGTGCTATCGAGATAAATTGCGCTTTTTAGATTTCCTTCTCTATCTGTTGTGTAAGTTACCACACGGCTTGTAGGAATACCATCTGCCAATTTTTTGGCCTGGTCTTTTAAGTTGCCATCAAACTGAAATGATCCCTCAAGATTTACTGTCAGCGGATCAATTACTGGTCTGCTTGATGACGAATTAGTTGTTGAAATTTCTTCGGCTGCATTTTGAGTAGTTCCCGGTTTTTCGATTGCCTGCTTGCTGCATGAAACAATGGCAATCGAAATAATTGTTGTTGCGAGAATTTGAAATTGCTTTTTCATTTGATTGAAATGTTTAAATGGTTAAATGATTGTTTTAAAAAGTTTAATGATTAATGGTTTTTTACGATCCTTAATTTTTTATTGCGGAGCAAAAGTATATTCGTCTCAATGTGATTCGTTTGAAATATTACTCAGCGGTAATGCATAATGATTGATCGGAAAATAAAAAAGCTGTCCTCGCGGACAGCTTCAAAATCATTTGGGAAATATTTTCTTTAAAGATTTTTCAGCGCAATTATATCTGAAGAGGAAAGCACTCTCTTATAAAAACGCACATCATCCAGGCTGCCTTTCCAAAATGAACCACCACCATAGCCAAGCCTATAATTGTGGAGTAACCAGGAGCCAAAGTCTACTACCGGCGAGGGTGTGGTTCCAATAAGAACGCCGTCAATATACAATTTCAGCGAAGTATTGTCACGGGTGGCGGCGATGTGATGCCAGTTGCTATTGATAGGAGCCGTTCCCACCTGTTGAACAATCCCATAGCCAAATTTCTGAAAGCTGCAATTGAATTTATTTTCATTTTGTATGAAGTTAAAAGCGTGAGATGATCCCAACATTTCAGTCCAGGTGGGGCCTTCAATCACATCGTCTTTTGCCCAAAATGACACAGAGGCTTTTTCTGGTGTATAAGGAATATCATAAATACTTACACCGTAACCCCCATTAAAACGTATGGCGCTGTTTGCTTTACCTTTTCTATCTGGTCCATAGATCACACGACCTTGCTCCGGCCATGCATCCTCCAGTTTATTCGTGGTATCTTTTAGCGTACCATTGAATTCATAACGGCCGAGCAATCCAACGGTTAATGGGTTAATTACGATCGGGCCGCCTGGTGAGTTCGGCCTTGTCGCTTCCTCCGATTGCTGGCTGGCTGGCGGAGTTTCAATTTTTTCCTTGCTGCAGGAAATAAATGCAACTGTAATAAAAGTTGCCGCGAGAATTTGAAATTGTTTTTTCATTTTGATTGAAATGTTTAAATGGTTAAATGATTGTTTTAAAAAAAGTTTAATGCCTGCCTGCCGCAGGCAGGGTTAATGGTTTATAATTATGATTCATTAATCGGGAGATAAATAAGTTTTCCAGGAATTATCGGATGAAGTCGTGAGTGTGTGCCTGTAATCTGAAACAGGTAGCTGGTACAGCACCCACTGATTTGTCGTCGATGATTCTTTTTCCGCAATAATGCGGAGGGATTCAATTTTGTCCAT
>Ga0070698_100004080_pt1 | contig 16045 bp, 15 predicted proteins | sample KBSK1502metaG_FD_65477 | JGI IMG/M metagenome (GOLD analysis project Ga0070698, IMG submission 65477) | Corn, switchgrass and miscanthus rhizosphere microbial communities from Kellogg Biological Station, Michigan, USA - KBS K1-50-2 metaG | ecosystem: Host-associated > Plants > Roots >...
GAGAGGCGATATGCCGACGTGGCGCGAGAGATCCTCCGGTACGTCGAGCGAGACATGACCTCTCCCGAGGGGGCCTTCTATTCCGCGACCGACGCTGACAGTCCAGCGCCCAGCGGCCGCCGAGAGGAGGGATGGTTCTTCACCTGGACGCCCGATGAGATCGAGGCGGCTCTCGATCCCCGGCGCGCCCGGACCGTGGAGGCGTGGTTCGATGTGACGTCGCGCGGGAACTTCGAGGGTCGAAACATACTCCACACCGGGAAGCCGTTGACGGAAGTGGCGAAGGCGCTTGGTATGGCGCCCGAGGAGGTCCGGTCCACGATCGATGAGGCTCGGGACATCCTCTATGACGCAAGGTCGAAGCGTCCTCCTCCACTGCGCGACGAGAAGATCCTGACCGCCTGGAACGGCCTGATGATCTCGGCGCACGCGAGGGCGGCGCTCGTGCTCGGAGACTCTCGATACGCGCAGAGGGCAGAAAGGGCGGCGGGGTTTCTTCTCCAGAAGCTTCGCAAAGGGGAGCGCCTTTTCCGAAGCTTCAAGGACGGGCGCGCCCAGCACGACGGCTACCTCGATGACTACGCCTTCCTGACGGCCGCGCTCCTCGACCTCTTCGAGGCGACCGGGGACACGCGGTGGTTGCGCGAGGCCATATCGTTCGACCGGGTCATCGAGACTCATTACGAGGATTCCTCCAACGGAGGCTTCTTCTTGACCGCCGACGACCACGAGCACCTGCTCGCCCGCGAGCGGCCGAGCTACGACGGCGCCGAGCCGGCGGGCAGCTCTGTAGAGATCTTGAACCTGTTGCGTCTTTCCGAGCTCACGACCAACGAGGCTTACCGCAAGCGCGCCGCGCACGCCTTCATGCCGCTCGGCGGCGTGCTCCGCAATTCTCCGGCGGCCGTTTCGGAAACCCTGCTCGCCCTCGATTTCTTCCTCGACTCCGCCAAGGAGATCGTTATCGTGACGCACGGTTCACGCGCCGAGGCTGAGCCGTTACTCGCGCGACTGCGTACGACGTATGTGCCTAACCGTGTCCTGCTCGTCGCCGAGGAGGGCCCCTCCCTGGGAGAGCTGGGGCGCCTCACTCCGTTGGTCCAAGGCAAAGTGGCCGACAAGAACCAAGCGACGGCCTACGTCTGCAAGCGCGGTGTGTGTGACCTCCCGACTACCGATCCTGCCGTCTTCGAAAAGCAGATCCGGCAAGTCGATCCTCTCCCGGGCGCCGTCGAGAAGCAGCGCGTCAGCGGTGAACACCGCGCTCTTCTGGACGTCTACTCGGCGCAGCAGGAGAGCTTGGCCGGGTCCTTGAAACGCGAGATCGCCACGATCTTTAAGGCTTCCGCCATGGTGGGATAGACGTGGAGCTGGTCGATGAAGTCTTGCAGCTTGGCGCGGAACCGGAGCGCCATCGCAGCTTCGTGAATTACCTCTCCGGCGCTCTGGCCAACCATCGAAACGCCCAGCACCTCGTCGGTCTTGGCGTCGGCGACCATCTTGATGATCCCGCGGGTGTCACGGATGGCGCCGGCGCGGGGGACGAGTGACATAGGAAGCGTGTTGCACCAGCAGGTGTGCCCCGCAGCGATCGCCTCCTCCTCCATCATGCCGACGACGGCGACCTGCGGATCGGTGAAGATCGTTCGCGGAATGACCCGGTGGTCCACGGCGCGCGGTTCCCCATCCGACAGGGCGTTGTGCGCCGCGATCCCGCCATCGTGGCTTCCCACCGGGGTCGCCATCTGGCTGGCCGTTTCCGAGCCGATCACGTCGCCAGCGGCGAAGATGTGCGGCACGCTCGTGCGCAGGTAGCGGTCGACGGGGATCTGTCCCTTCTCGCCGACTGAGACTCCGGCCTTCTCGAGATCGATCCGATCTGAGTTCGGACGCCGCCCCGTCGCGATGAGAAGTTTGGTGGCGCGGTGCTCTTCGGAGCCGCCTGCGGTTTCGATCGAGGCAGCAATACTGGACCCCTCACTCCATACCGACCGCACGGTGGCCCCCGTCACGATCCGCAGGCCTTCATTCTCCAGGATCGACCTGATTGTTGGACCGACCTCTGGCTCATACCCGCGTGAGAGAAGCTCATTGCTGCGCTCGATGATCGTTACCTCCGAGCCGAAGCGGTGAAACATTTGGCCGAGCTCCAGTGCGATGTACCCTCCGCCCAGAACCAGCAAGGAGGGAGGCAGTTCGGAAAGCTCCAGAGACTCATCGCTTGTCAATAGGTCGCTGGTCAGACGCGGCACGTCTGCCAGCCACCGGATCGTCGGCAGGACAGGACGAGAGCCCGTGGCGATCAAGACCCTGTCTCCCTCGAGTTTTTTGCCGCCGACCTCGACGCTGTGGGGATCGAGAAATCGGACGTGACCACGCTCGATGCTGATCGAGCCGCCGATGAGGCTTTCGTACTTCTTCTCTCGGTAGGAGCGGATGACATCGTCCTTCTGGGCGACGAGCTGGCGAAAGTCAAGCTCGGGCCTTGTCGCGGAAAGCCCGGGGTAGCGGGGATTGCACGCGTCGTGAAGCAGCCTTGCCGCTTCGATCAGATTCTTTGAGGGAAGGCACCCGCGGTTGACGCATGTCCCGCCGACGGTGCGTTCCTCCGTCATGACGGCGGTCTTGCCGAGCTCCTGGGCCCGGAGCGCGGCCGCAAAGGCGGTCGAGCCCGAGCCGAGAATCAGCAGATCGAACCGATCCATCAGCCGCCGGCGGGCTGCGCCGGGCGCGCGGCGAGTAGATCCAAGATGGAGGCGAGCAGCAGCAGGGCGATACCGACGTATGCGATCGCCGGTCGCAGTAAGACTCCTCCAAATGTCACGATCGCGCCGGAAACGGAAATGACTAGCGGAGCGTTTCGCCGGTGTTTTCGACGCGACACCGCGGTCCCGATCACAGAAAGAAGCAGAAAGATGCCGAGAATGGGCAGCAGATACCGGTCGCGGATGAGGAAACCGGCTCCGATCGCCGTCACGCCCGCGATGACGAACGAGATGCCGAGACAGACGCCACCGCGATCAGGCTCCCGAGAAAACCGAAGGACTGAAGAAGGCGCGAGACTCCCGGCAACAGGCTTACCGTGCCTCGCCGGGCAAAGCCCCGGCCCCTTGTTCCGCCGCCTTACTCAGTTCGGCCATTTGTTGAGGATTCAGGTGCTTGCTCGCGATCCTGCCTAGCTCTTCGAAGGGGTCTCTGGCGCATTCCTCCCCCTTGTCCCTGGTCAGGATCGTGGCGATGCCTTCGGATAGGTCTTTGGTCAATGCCGCGAGGTTCTCCACATCTAGGCCGAGATGAGGCTTTGCCCGGTTGACCAGCCTGGTGGCGATGACGTGCGCCTCCCGTTCGCTCAGACGGTCCACGTCGCTGGCCCCGTACCAGTGTCCCGACTCGAACTCCTTCAGCGCCTTCTCCCGCGCCGTGTTCCGCAGGAGCGCCGTTTCCAGATCCTTTTTCTTGAAGTCGGCCTCGACGGCCGAAGAGGCGGAGGCAGCTTGACTGGGATCCTTCCACACTACCGCGAGCACCGTCCCCGGATAGTTGATCTTCGCCTCGGCAATCCTGGCGTCGCGTTCCAGACTCTTCAAGATGGGCTTGGAAGCCGAGCCGCAGCCGAGCCGTTCCACCGCACCGCATTCGAGCGGTACCTCGAAGAAACTGACCCGCTCAGCGGATTGCGACGCCTCCGTCGCCTCGCTCTTCGGCGAAGCCGGCGAGGCCGCTCCCGAGGGGGCCGCAGCCTTGATCGTCGCCTTGTAGCCGAGCTTCGCAATCGCCTGAATCATCTGCTCGGGCGTGACCTTCGAGTCGTCGTACGTCACGACCGCTTCCATCTTTTCGTGGTCGGTCTTGACGCTCTCGATGCCGTCGAGCTTCTTCAGCGCAATCCGCGTCGAAGCGGCGCAGGAGCCGCACGTCCAGCCTTTGACGGCGAACGTCACGCTCTTGGTTGCGGCCAGGGCAGGCCAAGCCACGATAATCGCGAGGAGTAAGAGGAGAAGCTTCTTCACGACAGACCTCCCAGAGTTAGAAAAGCGCCCCCGAGAAGTACGGGAACGCGGCGGCAAGCGCCACGATGACGGTCACGATCCAGAGGGCGATCTTCTGCCCCTTGCGGGTCGTTGGGGACGCGCAGGCCGAGCCGGGCTCACAGTTTTCCAGAGCCGGCCGGCGATATGTGAGGTAGAACGCGGCGCCCAGGAAGAGCGCGGTCGCAACGAGAAAATACGGGCGATACGCCTCGAACCTCAAAAGCAGGGCGCCTCCACCGAGACCAAGGAGCGCGAGGACGAGTGGGCCGATGCAGCAGATCGAGGCCGCGATCGCGGAGCCGATCGCGCCCGCGTTCAGAAGCTTTGTGCTGGCGGCGCCCTCCACCGTTTACGACCTCTTCAGAACGGTCTCGAGCGCTTGCCGAAAGCGGCCGAGCGCTTCATCGCTCTTGCCGCTCCGGGCGCTGGGGACGACGCAAGACTCCAGATGCGCTTCCATCAGTCCGACGAGGACTCCGTTTAAGGCGGACCGAACGGCGGAAGCCTGGACCAGCAGCGAATCACAATCGTCGCCGGAGGAAAGCATCCGGCGAATCGCTGAGACGTGTCCTTCGATGCGAGCCAGCCGAGCATCCAGGTCCCTGCGCACGACTTCCGGCAGGTTCGCGGCGCTTGACTCCGCCCGCCCAACGATCGACCTTTTCTTGGCAGTTGACTTCATAGACTCCGTCCCCCTCCCGGGGAGGGGGATAATAACAGCTTGTTCTATGGAGTCAAGGGTGAGTAACGTGAGGCTTTCGGGAGGTCTCCAGCCGTTCGCCCCGTACAGCGTTTCGTCATGCTGGCTTGGCAGCAACACCGGGCTGAAGGACACCTGGAATCTCGTCTGGAAGCTCGACCTCGTCCTGAACGGGCGAGGCAATGAGCGGCTGCTCGAGAGCTACAGCGCCGAACGCCGTCCCGTGATCAAGAACGTCATCAAGACCACGGATTTCCTGACCAAGGCGATGGGAACTCCCAACAAGGTTGCGCAGACTCTGCGCGATACCGTCATACCCCTGGTTTCGCGGTTGTCTGTGTTTCAGCATGCCTTCGTCGAGAGGCTTTCCGGGCTCGGGATTGCCTATCGGGCAAGCCCAATTGTGGAGGGATCTGGAAAGCGGTACTTCGATGATTCGCTCCGCGGCGGTGACGGTATTCGCAGCCGTGTCCTGCTCGTGTTGAATGACGCCGCGGACACGGCCATCAAGGAAGCGGCGAGACAGCTCGCCGGATCCATGAGCGACACCCTTGAGCTCCGATTGGGGTCGTGCCAGGAGATGACACTCGTTCGGCCGGACGGCTACGTCGCGTACTCGGCGCGCAGCGGCGATGGAATTGCAGCATTGAAAGCCGTGCGGCCGCTTTTGGAGCGCCAGACGAATTAGTCAGGGCGGATGCGATAGGGCGCAGGGTGCGCCTTCGGCGCGCCGTCCCCGGGCTCGCTCAAAGGGGCTCGACTGCGGGTTTGGTTCCGCGCGGTGCTCCGCTCCCGCGGCGCGCGCCTCCTCTCGGTTACGTCGGGAGACTCCGCGCGCCGCGACCAGAGCTTAAGACGAGGTTCGCCAGAGGTCGGCTAACATCGCGCGGTGCGGCGTGTCGATCTGGCCAGTCCGGGATTCAAGGCCAATCCCTATCCGTTTTACGCGCGATTGCGGGCAGAGGAACCGGTTTGTCCCGTTGTTCTGCCGGACAAACAGGTCGTCTGGCTCATCACACGATACGACGACGTGGCGATGGTTCTAAAAGACGATCGCTTCGCGAAGGACAGGTTGAAAGCGCTCCCGGCCGAACAGCTGGCGAAGCAGCCGTGGGTGCCAGCCCAGTTCAAACCGTTGACGCGAAACATGCTCGACGTGGATCCGCCGGATCACACGCGGGTGCGCGCGCTGGTCCAGAAGGCGTTCACGCCTCGGGTCATTGAGCAGGTGCGCGAGCGCATCGAGAACCTCACAGAGGAACTCCTCGACCGCGCGGTCAAGCGGGGAGGAATGGACCTCGTTCGCGATTACGCCTTGCCCATTCCGACCACGATCATCGCGGAAATGCTGGGCGTTCCGGTCGAAGATCGGCACAAGTTCCACCGGTGGTCTCGGGTCATTGTCCAGTCCAACCCGTCCGGCTGGCGAATGGTCAGAGCCATCCCGAACGTTTGGATGTTCCTGCGCTATATCCGCAAGCTCGTGAAGGCGCGCCGGGCCAGGCCTCAGGAGGATCTCGTCAGCGATTTGGTTCAGGTCGAAGAAGCGGGCGACCAGCTTAGTGAGGACGAGCTTTTGGCGATGATTTTTCTCCTCCTCATAGCCGGACATGAGACGACGGTCAACCTCATCGGCAATGGATCATTGGCGCTGCTCGAGCATCCCGACCAGATGGAAAAGCTCCGAGAAGATCCCGAACTGATCAAATCGGCTGTGGAGGAGCTGTTACGTCACAGCGGCCCGCTGGAGACGGCCACCGAACGGTTCGCTCGCGAGGACGCCACCGTCGCCGATGTGAAGATTCCGCACGGGGCGCTGGTCTACGCGGTCCTCGCCTCCGCCAACCGCGACGAACAACAATTCGCTAACCCGGAAGCAGTCGACATCACGCGCGAGCCGAACCGGCACCTGGCGTTCGGCCTGGGGGTCCACTATTGCTTGGGCGCGCCTCTCGCGCGGCTGGAGGGGCAGATCGCGATCAACGCGTTGCTGCACCGCGTTTCAAACTTGCGACTGGCGGTGGCGCCAGAGGCGCTGCGCTGGCGACGGGGGTTGGTGCTGCGGGGGCTCGAGGCGCTGCCCGTGGAGCTGTCTCCCTAGGCGGAGCCTGTCGACTCGGGAGTTGTATGTGAGAGCTTCTCGCCCCGTCGCCGGATCCGCTGACATAATCCGTCGCGGAAGCGCATGGGGCCCGGTGGCCCTCGCGGACTTCAAATCCGTCGGCGTCGCGGCTCGACCGGGACGGGTGGGTTCGACTCCCACACGCTTCCGCCACTTTCCCAGCAACGCACCACGTGTACTCGAACCGTTGCTTTTTCCGGCTCTGACCGAGGTCACGATCGACGCGGCGTGCGCCCGGCTCTGGCGCACCTCCAGTAGCGATACCTTCCCAAAGACCTTCCCCGACCGATCCTCGAGTCGGAATCGCACGGCGCGGCGGTGGAATAGGTCTGGTCCTCGGTGAATAACAGATTCGTGATCTCGCCGCGGAGTACAAGATCCGCGCTAGAGGGGCCGATTCTCCCGTTTTCCCCATTAGCGGTGGACGCCGACGTCGAGATAAGATCCACCGAACCCGTCTCTCAGGCGATAGGCCCGAGATCAGGGAGGTCGTCATGCAGCGACTTCGCCACGCCGAGGAAAAAAACGCCAACAGAGTGCTAGAGGAAGACTCTTCCGAGCGCGTCGCGGTGATCGTGGTAGGCAGCAGCCCGAACCGGTTTAGTCGGGCTCGAGCAATGGCGCTCAGCTAAACGGTCAGCTTGCGCCGCCCAATCACCTAACGCCATGCTCCGAGTCGCTTTCGTCGGCAACGAGTTCTTCTTCACGCATGCTCTCTGTCGGTGGCTGGCGGAACGCACAGATCTGCGATTGATCATTTGGACGAGCAAGACCGCCTGGCCACACCGATCCGGCTTCGCATGGGCTCGTGTCGCGCGCCGAATCCTTCGGAACGCTAGGCGCAAAGGCGTCTGGCGCACGCTGAACGAAGCTGCCTTCTACCTTTTTTATGTCTTGTTCTTGCAGCGGAAGGAGGTTGCGCGCATTTGCCGACTGGCCGAGTCATTCGAGGCTAAGCCTCGCAGGCCGATCGCGGAGATCACCCAAATTTATCCGACTCGAATCGACGACCCAGAGCTTCTCAGTCACCTCGAAAGGCTTCACCTGGATGCGATCTTCGCGATGTGCACCGACGTCTATTTCCCAAGCGAATTCATCGGGGCTCCTCGCCTCGGGGCATTCCTATGGCACGAAGGGATCACGCCGGAGTACTGTGGCCTCTACTCCGCCTTCTGGGCGCTCCTCCGCGAGGACTATGCCCGAATCGGCTACACCTTGCTGAAAATGAATCGACAGGTAGACGGGGGTCCTATCTACCTACAAGGTCCCGTCGAAGGAGTAGACTTCGAGAGAGATTGGCACAGTTACCTCGGGCACAAGTCCATTCTGGATAGCCTTCCTCATGTCGAGCGCTTTCTCCGCGATCTCGAGATGAACCAGCACCAACCAATTGAGCGGCCGGACGCCATCAAGGGCTATTACTCATATCCTACTGCGACGGCGCTGGCGGAAATTGCGCTGAGGCGACTTATGAGGAAGAAGCCTACAGCTCAGAAGGAGGAACTCGGTACATGAGTTCTTACGGAGGCGATCTGGCAGACATCACGAGCTGAACTCGCAATGAGTTCCACTAGACCTCTACGCGTGATGCTGGCCGATCCGCCTGTTCAGGAGGAGTACTACACCTACTATCAGCCGACTATGGGCCTTCTTTACCTCCTCGGCGCGATCAAACGAGCTTTCTCGCCCAAGGAGGTGGACACACGCTACCTACAGGGCTTCGGTAGCATGCGCGATCACCTCAACGCGATCGCCGAATATCGACCAGACGTCTATGGTCTCTCCTTCAAGACGCCTATGGCTCGTTTGGGGCACCGGACTCTCCACGCGGTAAAGGAGCGGTTTCCCTCACTGATTGTAATTGCAGGTGGTTCCCACGTATCGGTGATGGCCGACGAGGTCATGAAAATGACGCCGGTGGACGTGTGTTTCAGGGGAGAGTGCGAGGAGACCATCGTTCAGGTGGCCGAGTCGCTCAGAGATGGTCACCCGGGGTGGGAGGCCATACCAGGCGCCGTCTACCGAACGGGCTCCGTGCTGAACCACAACGGAGTATCTCCCTTCAAAAAGGACTTAGACTCGTTCCCCTGGCCTGCTTGGGACATGATCGACTTCGATCGCTTCCCGGGCATGCCCTATAGCAAGCGGCGTCCGTACTTGGGGGTGCTGATCAGTCGCGGGTGCCCGTTCCGCTGCGACTTTTGCTCTGAACCCGTCTGGAAGATTTTTGGTCGGCCGACGTATCGCGCCCGGTCGCCGCAAAACATCATCGAGGAGATCACATATCTCTACGAGAGAGGGGTTCGCGAGATACGACTTTGGTGCGAGGAATTCAATACCGGCACGGCCTGGGCTCTCGAGCTGTTGAAGCAGATTGCCGCGCTGGGCTGCGGTGATCTGTACATCAACTTTAACATCCGAGGCGACATTATGACGGAAGCCATGGCGAATGCCATGGTCGCCGCGAACGTGTGGCTCGTCACGATGGGCTTTGAGAGCGCATCCAACCGGACCTTGAAAGGCGTGCAGAAGCAGGTGACCGTCGAGCAGATCGAGAGCAGCTGTGCGCTGCTGGCGAACCGGGGGATCAAGATCGCGGGGTATTTCCAGCTCTTTTCCGCCTGGGAAGAGTCTGGCCAGCTCTGTTGGGAGACGGCCGAGGATGGCCGCCGAACCGTTCGCTGGGCGCTCGACCTGGGGAGGCGGAACTTTCTCCATTACATGTATACCTCCATTTCAACCCCTCGGCCGGGTACGCCGCTTTGGGATCTGGCGCTCAAGCACAACCTGCTGAAGATCCCGGCGGAACAGCCGTTCGCCTACCTCGCCGAAGGGATGAACCTCCCGGGAGTCCTTCCCCTGCAGGTCACAGCGACTCGCCAGTACGCCAACTATGCCAAGGCGAAACTGGCGCTGCAGAACGGAAACGTGAATCTGCCTACTCTCTTTCGTAAAGCGCGCAAGAGTTTCCGAGTATGAAAGACCGCCTACGAATCCTCCTGGTCTCGTATCTGCCTCCTACGAAGGGCGGAATCGCAACTTGGGCGGGGATTCTTCGGGACCAGGGGACACACGGGAAGCACAGTTTCCGGTTCGTCGAGGTTTCAGGGAAAGGGAATTCAGGGTATCTGAGGTGGACGATCAAAGCCTTGCGCTCGGTCCTTCTCGTCGCTCGGGTGGTCTACGAGCTGTTCCGTAACGAACCCGATGTCGTCCACCTGAATTGCTGTCTCTCTGCGCTGGGCGTATGGCGCGATCTCGCGGTAGCAGGATTGGTTTGCGCTTGCCGGGTCCCGCTGATCGTGCACTACCACGGCAGTCTGCCGGACGTGTTCGAACGCTTCACCGCGCCCTGCCGACTCGGGCTTCAATGGTTGATCAAATGCGCAACGGTGAATATCGGAATCACCCGCGGCTCAGTTTCATTCCTCGCTACGCAGAGCGGAGGTGGGAAGACACAGCACCTGCCCAACTTTATCGAGGACGAGTGGCTAGATCGCTCCGCCGCCAACATGGCCGGGAAGAGACGGTCGCCGGCATCCCGCTCGAAGGCCATCTATGCGGGCAAGCTTTCCTGGGGCAAGGGCATCACCGACCTGCTGCGTGTCGCGGACGCCCTCCCCAACGTCGACTTCCTGCTAATCGGCGAGATCATGGAAGAGATAAGGCCCGCGATCGAGAGAGCCCCCTCAAACGTGACGGCCATCGGAGCGCTCCCACGAAGTCAGGTGATAGAACGACTCTTCCTGGGCGATCTGTTCGTCTTTCCCAGTGTGCGAGCCGTAGAGGGCTTTCCTAATGCGGTGCTCGAGGCAATGGCTGCCGGCCTCCCGATAGTGTCGACGCGGGTCGGCAGTGTCGGGGAAATGATCGAAGAGGGACGGGGCGGCCGACTGACGGCACCTGCCGATGTGCGCGCACTCACCGAGGCCATCCGCGAACTCGCTGCCGATCAAGGGCTTGCGCGACGCATAGGCGAGTACAACCGAGAGGTGTGCCTGAAGAAGTTCAGGTTCTCCACTGTTTTCCAAGATTTGTCCGCCATCTACGATCTTCTTGCGACACAGAAAAATGACGGCAAAGGCCTCGTGACCCCCTGCATGCTGCCCCGCGAACGACGCGCTACCGCTCGCTCTTCGAATACACAGAGGGCGAACTGGTGAGCGGCGCGCACCAGTCGGCAGCTCAACGCGATCCGAAGGTGGTCGGTGGAGCCGCCAGTCTGCTCCGGCTGCCTGCTCTTCAATACCTGCTCCACTGCTTTGATGCTTCCTATGACCTGATTCGCTACCTCCGCTTCTTCACGCCCCTTGGCACTCGAACAAAGCAGCGGTGCAAATTGGAAGCGCTCCTCTTCCTCAACTACCACAAGATCGAGAAGACCCTGGCCCTACGGGAATCGCCCGCTCTGTTCGGAACGAGCTATCTGGGCACGCTGCTTGACTTGCTGGACCGCTGGGTACAATCGACCGGTGACCTGCAAGCCGTCGCCTTCAGGGGCGCCTGTGGCGCTCTGAACGCGTACCGGGGCCGGGTGGGGAAACGGCTCGAAGACGAGTTCCCTGCCCTGTCGGAGCGGCTCGATCGCCAGCTAGCAGCGTTTGCGGAGATGAGGGCCGCGAGGGGAGAAGGCGGGACGCGCCAGCTCACGGCTGCAGAAATCCAGGCTGCAGTCGAAACGATCGACTTCGAACAACTCGTCCAGAATCGACACAGTGTGCGGAACTTCTCAGAGCGTCCGGTGCCTGATAACGTGATCTCCAGGGCAGTCCGGACGGCGCAGCAGAGCCCGTCCGATTGCAATCGACAGCCGTGGCGCGTTCACGTCTACACTTCGCCAGAGGACAGGGAGAGAGTTCTGGGCGTTCAGAACGGCAACTCAGGGTTCGGTCACCTGGCGGCGCGGGTCCTGTTGATTTCTGCGGACACTCGCACGTTTGTCACCAGTGGGGAGCGACACCAGGGCTATGTCGATGGCGGGATGTTTGCGATGACCCTCATTTACGCCCTGCAGGCCCAAGGCGTCGTGTCCTGCTGTTTGAACCTGTCTCGGTACTGCTTCCAGGACGTCGCGGTTCATCGGGCCTGTCGAATCCCGGCCTGGGAACTCCCGATCATGATGATTGTCATCGGGTACCCGCCAGCAGAATTTCAGGTCCCGACGGCCGCCCGGCTTCCCACGGAGGCCGTCCTTTCCTGGCGCACGCTGTGAGCACGATCAGCGGCTCGTCTCTTCGCGGGTTTGGAATGCGGACCGTTCTCCTGACCTCCGCCTCCGTGTCGTGGCAGAAGGGATCCGCCGCGCAAGTCATTAGTCTCGTGAGCGAGTTGCGCAAGGTCCGACAGGACATACGATTTGCGCTGCTTTCCCACTGTCCGGAACTGGATCGCCAGCCCGCACGGGATCTCGGAATCGAAATCACGGGTCCGAGGTTTTCTCTTCAGGCCACCCGAAACGGGCGCAGTGTTCTCATGCTGTGGAAGCGCTTGCGGTGCGCATTCTCGAGGATTCGGCACAGAACGGCGCAGCGACCGCACCGCTGGCCGCCCGATCCGGTGGCGCAGGCCTATGCCCAGGCCGACTTCGTGCTCGACCTAAGCGGCGACTCGTACCGGGATCCTCCTGGTGGCTTTGCGCTTGCGCATCATGCGAACTTCCTGGCGGCTCTGGCCACAGGAACTCCCTATGGCCTAGCCTCTCAGTCTCTTGGTCCGTTTCATCCCTTCAACAAGCCGTTCGCGCGGTACTTCCTCGAGCGCGCAGACTTCGTCTATATCCGCGAGAAAAAGACACGAGAGATCCTATTGCAGCTCGGCGTACTCCCGAATCGGGTCCAGCTTGCACCGGATGTCGCCTTCGCGCTACCAACGGCCTCTCCTGCTCCTATCTGGACCGCGGAAAAGATCGAGCCGGATCGACTCCGTCGCCCGTGGATCGCCATCTCCGTGAGCGTTCTCGCCTTGAACCTGGCGGCTCGCAAGCGCGGCAATCATTACCTGGAGGAGATGGCCCGCCTCTGCGATCACCTCCACAGGCGCTACGACGCCTCGGTGTTTCTGGTCCCTCACGAGATCAACCCGCCCTACTACGGCCCCGATGATCGGGCTGCCGCACACGCGCTGTACGCTCGAACGGGGCACCCCCGCTGGCTCCACGTGATCAACGGAGACTATGGGCCCTGTAGCCTAAAAGCATTTATCAGTCAGTGCGATGCGCTGATCGCGGCGCGCATGCATGCAGCCATCGCGGGCGTTTCTTCCGGAGTCCCGACCCTCCCCATCGCCTGGTCGCATAAGTACGAGGGCCTCATGGAAGAGATCGGGCTTGCAGAGTATGTCTGGGATCAGAACCGCTACACTTCGGCGTCCCTCTGTGGTCTCTTTGATCAACTATGGGAGCAGAGACAGCCAATTCGGAGCCGGCTGCTGGACTACACGGCCGGGGCGCAGAGGCAGATTGCTGGAATCGCTGAACGCATCGCCACGCATATCCATCAACTCCACTCCACGAATCTCCCGGCTGCTTGACTTCATCGCAGAGAAACTTGGGGATCACCATGGATCTTCCCGCCGTCATTCAGCCGGATGTCCCTTACGGGGAAGAGGGCATGAAATGGCGAGGACTAGGTGTGGTGGTGCTGCCGAGGATTTCGATCGTGATGCCGATCTGCAATGAGGCCACCTGGATCGAACGCAGCCTGGCCGCCGTCCTGTCGCAGGATTACCCCCGACAACTGATGGAAGTCCTGATCGCGGACAGCCAGTCCGACGATGGTACCGTCGAATGCATTCGACGGGTGATCGCACTGAATCCACAGCACCGCATCCGGCTCCTGGACTGTTCAGTTCAGACTCCCGGCGCGGCCTTGAATCTGATGATCCGACAGGCCACCGGGGACATCGTTGTTCGTGTGGATGGTCACACGGAAATCGCCCCCGACTACGTGCGCTGGTGCGTAGTCGCTCTGCAGACCACGGATGCACTCAATGTTGGCGGGTACATCTCGGCGTCCGGGGACGGATTGATCGGGCGAGCGATCGCAATGGCGATCGGCTCCTTCTTGGGGAACGGCGGCGCCCGGTTCCGTAGCCATCCCGTTGCCCGTCCCGCCTACGTCGATACCGTACCGTTCGGCGCATGGCGGCGGGACACCCTCGCTCGTCTGGGACCGTTCGAAGAGCAATGGCGGGTGAACGAGGATTGCGAGTTCAATTCACGCACCCGCGACGCGGGCGGCAAGATTCTTCTCCATCCGGCTATCAGGGCGACGTATTTCCCACGCAGATCGTTGCGTTCGCTCGCAAAGCAGTATTTCCGGTACGGCAACCTGAAGTGCAGAGTCATCGCCCGTCATCCCAGACGGTTAAGTGCTCGCCAGCTCGCGCCCCCGCTGTTCGTCCTGATGCTCGTAGCCCTTTTCCTGGCGGGGGTACTCGGGGAGGCGAGAACGTCTCTGCTTCTGATCGCGCCCCTCGGTTATCTGTTCGCGATCGGGATCGCCTCCGTGCGGATGGCCTTCAGAAGCAAGCAGCCTAGATACGCTCTAGTTCTGCCCGCGGTGTTCGCCGTCCTTCACCTCAGCTACGGAATCGGGGCATTGCTGGGCGCAATGCAACTGCTGATCATGTCGCTCTCCTCCATTTTTCGAAGAGGTGCGACTCTGCGTGTGACCGGTTTCTAGGGACGCTCCCGCACGCTTCCGCCACCTGGCCTTGATTGAGCGGTGGCGAGTCCCCGCCTTTGGAAGCGCTACGCGGCCGAGGTTTTGGATTCGGTTCCGTCCGGGCAGATCCAGATCAGTCCGGCCGGGCGAACGCGGCTTTCGTGGAAGAGAAGCGCCTTGTCGCAGCGGCCGACAGGGCAGGGAGTCGTGAGCGGCCGGTCTCGTTGCCGCTCGGCGCGCTTGATGCAGGCTAGCCGATACAGGCAGATGAGGCCTTCGGTCTCAGACAAAGCTGCGTCGCAAATCTCGCAGCGACGAGTCGCCCTCCAGAGCATTCCGCGCCTTCCTTTCAATTGTCGGGATCTGATCGGCGGTTGGGGAAGAAGAGCGCATTATCCGCCTAAATCTGTCTGGCCGGCGGCGAAAGTGAACAACAGTTGATCGACCTGCCGGCGGGACTCCCGGGCGGTGAGCCGCCGCGGAAGCAAGACCGCCTCACCTCTTCGGGCTACCTCCTAAGCCTCGCGACTTGAGCAACGTCCTCCCAATAGAACACTTGCGAGGCAGCAGCGAGGGGGGCGGCGGCCCTGGCCGCTCGGATCGCAGGTCGGGCGAGTCCCTACCCCCCGAGCGTCAGGGTGCATGCCAGAGAACGATATCCGGCCCGGTGGGCGTAGAACTTCCGCGCTCGGGCTCGAGAGTGACCCGTACGATCTCGGGCCGAGAACCGAAGTCCGCGCCTTCCGCGATCAGGCGAGCGCGGCCCGCGGCATCGGGCCTCGTCGTTCCGATCGAGATCCAGTGGCCCCTCGTGAGCGCCCACGCCTGGTAGGTGCGTCCGGCCGGGGCCTGCGGGAAGTTCGAGAAGGTCAGGACCGCGATCGAGCCGCCGGGCCGGAAGCGGAAAACGGCATGCGCCGCCGCCGGCGCGCTCGCCGTCGCCGTCAGGCGAAGAGCCTGGGAGTCGCTCGCCGTGAGCATGGTGAGCGCGCGGCTGCTCTGCGCAAGGCGCTGCTGCTCGCTGCGCAGGCGAACGGCGACGCCGGTCAGGATCGCGAGAAGCGCGAGCACGAGCGCCAGGGGAGCGAGCAGACCTCGTAGATTGCGCAGCCCCGCCCGGATGCGCGACTTGGCCGTTCCGAGAGGAAGCTCCAGAATCCTCGCGATCTGGTCGTGCGAAAGCTCCGCGAAGTAGGCGAGGCCGAGCGCCTGGCGCTGGGGCGGCGGAAGTTTTTCGAGGGCGCGTTCGAGAGCTCCTCTCTTGTAGGACTCCCAGGCTTCTTCCGACTGATCGGGCATCGGATCGGGAAGGCTTCCCAAACGCTCGCCGTCGGGATCGGCCAGCGTCTGCGGCCGGCGGCGGCGGCGCCGCAGCTCATTGGCGATGCGGTAGTGCGCGATCTGCAGCAGCCAGGGGCGCGCTCTTCCGCGCGCCGGATCGAAAGAGCGCGCGTTCTTCCAGACGGCGAGGAACACATCCTGGACGATCTCCTCCGCGGTGGCGCGATCGAGCGCCTGGGCCGCCATG
>Ga0070698_100004081_pt1 | contig 16042 bp, 16 predicted proteins | sample KBSK1502metaG_FD_65477 | JGI IMG/M metagenome (GOLD analysis project Ga0070698, IMG submission 65477) | Corn, switchgrass and miscanthus rhizosphere microbial communities from Kellogg Biological Station, Michigan, USA - KBS K1-50-2 metaG | ecosystem: Host-associated > Plants > Roots >...
TGTATTCTTTTGTCGTCACCGCATTGGACAGATTAACGTCGCGATTGATAATTAGTGGGGTCCTGAAAAGTGTAACCTATGTCTCCGAACACCTGTAACCCATGTCTCCGGTCTATACAACCTGCCCGGTGGACGTGAAAACCCCTAGTCCGATTCGATGGGCGCCGGAACTATCGTAGAAGTACAGAGCTTGGTTAGTGAGTCTTGAGCGAGCCTTGGATTCAGAATAGAAACTAAGCGCTGCACTTCCGTTGTCATTTCCCAACTCGGCAAGACGATTTCCCTTGGCGTCAACCACGACAAAGTGTTGCGCAGTCGTGACAGCAGAATTCGGTTGTGCTTGAGCATGCTGTAAGCCCAAAAATCCAAGGTTTGATACTGCCCCGCCTATCAATCCAAATAGTGCGCAGAATAACAAGCACAAGATGCGATCGTTCCTCGACATGTGGTCACCTCCGTTTATGGTTTTAAGATTCGCACAATTGCATGGCCTTCGACATTACTATGAACGTCGAACGGTTGAGTTGACGCGGCGGCGCGATTTCATTCAAGCATCGCCGGACCAGTCATGATGCGAAACACGCTCCCGCCGCTCGCGTCCAACGATTTGTTCGACGCGTTCAGCCGCGAGCGCGCCGCACGGCAAAGGCACGAGTCGAGAACGTCGTGTTCATGGCGGAGTATTCTACCGCCTTGCCTTGGTTCATGTTGAATGAGCGAGCGTTTCCGTCGCCCGTTTGTTGGTCGGACCAAACCCACGAACCACCACCGATACCGTTGAAGACAGCGTCCATGTGTGCGGGCCAGTATTGACCGCGCGTGTAATAACCAGTACCGGCAGACGAAGCAGAGTCATAAAGCGTTCGGATTTCGTCGAGCGTTGGCATGCGCCAACCGCCTCCGCACGCGTTAAGTCCCGTCGCCCATTGTTGCGCGTCGTACCACGTAGTATTGCGGTCAGGTCCGACGAACCACTCGAGGTTCGTTCGACTGTCGCTTATGGAGCCGCACGACGTGACGGTGTAACGTTTTCGATTTTCGATCGATGACACGGGCGTCGGTGACGAGCGCGATGTTTGCGTCGGAATTTGGTTCTGGGTGGCATTTGGCGACGTTGACGGAGCCTGCGCGTTCGATGCGGGTTTGTCGCGTACATAGAACAACGCCACCGTCACGCCGGCCGCGAAGATTACCAAAAGCAAAATGATTGCGTACAGCAGGCGGTTCGATGAATGCTGTGGAGCCGGTTCGCGTGGTGCAACCGGGGCGTGGAAAGGCATTGCGGCGATCGTCGGCTGCGGCTGCGCGTTGGGTAGAACCAGCGTTTTATCAGGATCTTCATGCGCGATGAGAGGGGTGCCGTCTTCTAGGCAGAATGCAAGCGAGTCATCGTATTTGAGATTACATTTGGGGCAACGTTTCATGTGAAGAAGTAGCGTCGAACGTTTGAGTTGACGCGGCGGCGCGAATTCATTCAAGTATCGCCGGACCAGTCATGATGCGAAACACGCTCCCGCCGCTCGCGTCCAACGATTTGTTATGCGGCGACCGATAAGGACGAAGCGATCATGGCCAAAATAGTTAGTCGGATTTAGGAGCGTATTCTGTATTCGCCGGGCACAACTCCCAATGAGTCGTCCAACTGCCGCTAGAAGTTTGTTCGATGATTCCGCACTGGTGTTTGTTCCGACAGTCAACCATCGTGACCATGACCGGGTGCCATTCGAAATCGTCGGGTCGATTGGCCGGGTCAGGATAATGAGCGTCTTCAAGCTGTTCGAGTTCTAAGGTTGCAACGCGGCCGAGCCGCGAACATTGATAACGCTTCAGCAGAGGAAGGTTACGACTCATAGTGTGCCCATCCTAACATGACGTTCGGTGGTTCCTGCGAGCCTCCCAGCGATAAAAGATGAGCCGCATAACGGTTGAGTTGACGCGGCGGCGCGATTTCAATCAAGCATCGCCGGACCAATTATGATGCGAAACACGCTCCCGCCGCTCGCGTCCAACGATTTGTTGGGCGGCGCGGGAGTAAATCAGACATCGTCGTCCCAGCCGCGGGGCCGTTTTCTATACCGACCAGCCGCCATCAACAGGCCCAAGAGAGTTATGATCGAATTGAGGATCATGAAAAAAACAAAATTGATTACGACATCGCCGAAGGTAAATGATTTAGGTCTGAAGAAGTAATCAACGGCTGAGAGGACTACTGCAAATAATACGCTGCGCCACAGGATTTCCCAGAGATAAGAAACAAGACTTCTCTTGAGTAGGTCACCGGCCTGTTTATTACCAATCATAGCTATCCGTGATTAGCCGCCCAACGGCAGAGTTGACGCGGCGGCGCGAATTCAATCAAGCAGCGCCGGACCAGTCATGTTGCGAAACCCGCTCCCGCCGCTCGCGTCCAACGATTTGTTCGGCGCGTCATCTTAAGGCTTGCATAACCTAGCATCGGGCGATGGGTCGGTTTCTTTCGGATCCAGAAGGTACAAGAGAATTTCCTCGTACCGCAGGGACGTTCGTAGCGCCAAGCAGTTCGCTTGTTATTGATACCATGTTCTCCCAGATATTTAACGACTCGACGTGCTCGCGCTTGCGCTCGTTTCACAGTGCGTTCATTTTCAGCATATACAATGATAAAGGCTCTGCTTTCGGGCGCATTTTTTAGCTGGATTGCATAGTTGTTTAATCGCGCATTTTCAGCCGCGATACCAATGCTGGTGTAGTAATCGTCAAACAAAGGACTTATGCGACTTGGCGCAGAGGGAAATGAAACCAGCGAAATCAACAGCAACAATTGAGGTGCGATATGCATTATCAAGTAAGCGCCGAACGGTTGAGTTGACCGGGCGCGGCGATTACATTCAACCTTCGATTCAATCAATCAAGTTGCGAACGACGCTACCCGCGCTCCGGTCCAACGATTTGTTATGCGTCGTCTATTTGTTAACCTCGAGTTTATTTGTCATCCAGTTTGTACATAAGAAGACTCGCGAGAAACAGGAAATGGATAGCGCGAGTACTATCAATGATGACATTCTCATGAGCCTTCGGATTACGGATACCGATCATCGAGCCTGCAAATAGATACATATAGCCCTGCTGAATATTGCTCCCAGTTACGGTGCTAAGGTCATCTAATCTTATCAATGGACTCTTGGGAGAAAATGCCTTGTACATAAGGTCAGCTCCGTCAAACTCATTTCCCGTGAGAGCTTTAACTCTAGCTTTGATGTTAGAGTTGACTTCTTTCAAGGCCGCTTCCACAGAATCAGCGAAGTGGCCTGCGTCAAAACGATCGCGGGCCACTCTTGCGATTATTGGATGAATCAACGTCCAGAAAACTATCGCGGCATCCGATGGACGAGGCAAAATAGCCTTTGGCGCATTCTTTAAATTGATTAGTCCAAGACCGTTGCATACATCACAGGTGTCTTTAGAGTTTGCCCCGTAGTAACCGCTCCCATGGCAAGGGCCACAAGCTTGGTAATCACGAGAGTCACCTTCAAATCGGAGTGCTCCAACTCCAGAACATACTACGCAAATGTCCTTGGAGTTAGCTCCGTAATATCCAGACCCATGACATGGGCCACAACCATTGGTGAATTCCATTTCGCTCTTCTTCGAGTGTCGTTGGGTCAGAGACGCATAGCGTCTGAGTTGACGCGGCGGGAGACGACCAGGCCACGGACAACTTGTCGATGCCAAGCCCGCTGAATCCGCTCGCGTCCAACGATTTGTTCGGTTTCGCCGGGGATTAAGAAGCAAAGACGGCCCCCAAACGCGCCTTTAGTTTCCATCGACCACCGACTTTGCGGCAAGTATATTCCATAACACTACCGTTCGCTTCCTTGGCAGAAATAAATGTTCGGATGAAAGAAACCCGCACACCAGTTTTTGTCACTTCGAAAGGACGGAACTCGTAGTATTCGACTCCCGCTTTGCGCAACCGATCAATTTCGTCTTGTTTGACTATCGTGAATTTCACGCCCTTACGTGAGGGAATATCACCAGGTGAAATGTTTTCGCCGAGCAGGAGAATCGTGTATTCGCGACTGTCGGGCCTGGTTTCCGATTTAGTGAAGTCGTACCCGCGGAGAATAGATTGAATGATTTGCGATTTGTCGCGCTTGGTTAGTTTAGATTGGCCAGCCGCGGGATTGCCCAGAACGAGGGCGAAAGCCACCACGAGCAACAGCGGGAGATAGAGTGTGAGTTTCATAGGGTCAAAGAGAAACCGAACGTCTGAGTTGACCGGGCCACGGCGCTACCGAGTAGCTTAGCCGGATCACGCTTGATGCGAAAGTCGCTTCCCGTGGCTCCGGTCCAACGATTTGTTCGACGTCATGTTAGAGAGCCGAAGTTCGCAACGACTTCAATCGTACCGACGATGTGTCGGTTGAACTCAGCAAGCTCCTCGGCAGGAACTCATAGTTCTTGGTGCTTCGAAGAACCCACAACCTGCACTGGATAGCGTTCCACAAAAGCAGCGTCGACCTGAAAGCGCGTTACGAAACCAGGCCCATCGTGTTTGGCGTTCCAATCGCGAGCGATTTGTGTCGCGTAGTCTTCGTTGAGCACGGGATAAAAAATGGGTTGCTGCGGCAACCGTTCAGGAAACTGGCGAAACCCGGATGCTTCGATAAGTCGAAGTTCGTCCGCGCCAACTGGTCGAAATAACGTGACGGTGTTCATGACGTCGAACGGTTGAGTTGACGCGGCGGCGAACAACTGCGTTACGGACAAGTTGTCCAAGACCAGCCCGCTGGTTCCGCTCGCGTCCAACGATGTGTTCGAGCGCCCCTGACTGCAACGCGCTCCTGGTTTCCCGTTCATAACGAGTAGCGCGGCCTCTTGCGCATTCACGCATCGGCAGAAGGATCACGCAACCTTCAATCGAGCAGCCGCGCGGTCTGTCGCCGGCACCGCGCCTGTTGCAATCGAAGCGCTGCAAGTTAGTTTTCCGAAGAGCGATGCGCGCGAACGGTTGAGTTGACGCGGCGGGCGACAACTGCGTTACGGACAAGATGTCGAAGACAAGCCCGCTGGTTCCGCTCGCGTCCAACGATCTGTTCGAGCGCCCCTGATTGTAAACGCGCTACCGGTTTTCCGTTAACACGAGTAGCGCGGCGCGTCTCGCGATTCCACCTACCGAAGGAAGATCGCGCAACCTTCAATCGAGCAGCCGCGCGGTCTGTCGCCGGCACCGCGCCCGTTGCCATCGAAGCGCTGCAAGTTAGTTTTCCGAAGAGCGATGCGCGCGAACGGTTGAGTTGACGCGGCGGCGCGAATTCAATCAAGCATCGCCGGACCAGTCATGATGCGAAACACGCCCCCGCCGCTCGCGTCCAACGATTTGTTCGGCGCACCCGCGAAATAGAAAGCGCGTTGCCGTGGAAAGATAACGGACTCAGGCTAGCAGGGAACCCACAACGCCGCCTGCCCCAACAGTCCAGATTGTCTCCAGTGTCGAGTACAGCGCCAACATTCGTTGGTTTGTTCTTTGTCCCATAAGCCTATTCTCCTTTTTTGAGCAAGAGTGAACGTACAGTTTCAGACTCGCGAACCGCACGAGTGCGGATAAAAAGAGACTGCCGAGACATACGAACGTCAGAGGAGTTGAACCTCTCTCCGCTAGCCCTGTAAGCCTAAACCCGTTATCAAAGAACGAAGTGCGCCCAACTACTAATTATGCATCAAGCACGGTAATGCCGCGCTTGCCGGTAATATACATCTGCCATAATACTCTCGCCTGGGGTGATATGCATCAACTATGGTCAAAAGAAAGCTGCTCGACCAAGTGAGCGATGTGGCTCGCTTCAGGCATCTCAGTCTGCGCACCGAAGAAGCTTATCGCAATTGGATTAAGCTACATCTTTTTCCACGGCAAGCGTCACCCGCGAGAGCTGGACGCGGAAGCGGTGCGGGCATTTCTCACGCACCTGGCGGTGAACGACTAGGTCTCGGCTTCGACGCAGAACCAGGCCTTCAATGCGTTGCTGTTTCTCTACCGCCACGTGCTCAAGGTGGAGCCCCCAAGTATTCAGGGTGTCGAGCGGGCGCGCCACGCGAGAAGGTTGCCGGCAAGCGGTTCTGTACCGTCTCTTTCACCATCTGGTCGGGATCTGCGTCCGGCGATACGCTGGGAAAGCAAACCAAAAGCCGTAAAAGAGCATGAGGATCACGAGAGCGCTTGCGATAGATAGTGAGCTCGAGGCGGTCACTTTTCTGATGACTACAAACAAGTCTCCGCAAATTCCCAACGGCAACGGAATCATCACCACCAGCAGTAACCGGCTGGCGAAGCGATGAAAACTTTCCGTATCTTCGCCGCGCTCCACAATTCGATGATAAGCGGCGGGTGTCATGAGCAGGACCACGCAGAGACCCATCAGTATCAGACTGACGACATGGATGTACCTGGACGATTGAGGCAGCTTGTCAAAGCCTTCCATCAACATCGTCGCCAGTTGAAAACCGAGCAGGGCCTGGACGCCGGGAAGCACCATGCGGGCTTCGGTAAGTACCTGTTCGACTCTGTCCTTCAAAGGCGTCTTTTCCATCTCAGCACCTCGCCTATTTTTCTTCCGTGATCGGGAATTCTGCTTACGCCAGATCAACCCCGGGCCATACCAGAACAGGAACGCGACACCTGACATTAACGTCCCGGCGAGCACGCCACCCGTTGCCCCCAGAAACCTGCCGACCACCGCGTAGAAATCAATGCCCAGCGTCAACAGAAACGGAAACAACGCTACGTCCATCACGCGCGTGGTGAAGTCCTGAACGTCGGGCGAGTCATTGCCCCGCCAGACGATCCGGTGGTAGGCGCCGGGACTCATTATCAGAGTGATAGACAAGAGCAACAGCACTAAACCCAGCGTCTTCAGATACTGCGAAGTTGCGGGCAGGCGCTCGAAGGCAGGTTCAAACGGAGCCCGGAAGTGAAAACCCAGGAGAACCGAAGCTCCGAGAATCAATATCCGGCTCTCATCCATCGCCGTCTTGATCTGGTGAGTCAGCTTTGACATTTTCCTTTTCTTACTCCCATGTCACTTGACTCGAATTACATGGCGAGTCTTATGCCAACGACCTTGGCGCGGCGTTTGCCACGCCGACGATGAAGTAAAGAGTCTTCCGCTAGAGCTGTAAGAATTATTGTTTGACCGCGTAACGGTAAAAGGCGGTCGCGATTGGTTTTGATACGGGCGCTTGAATCGCTAATCAGACGAGCGAGCGCTCTCGGAAATTTTGAAAACATCATAAACACGGAGAGGTGCTTATGGATCCGTTCGAGCTTTTGAAAAGAGATCATGAGACAGTTGCCGGACTCTTCGATCGGATTGAATCAGCTTCGGGCAAAGCGAAGCTGAGAATCTTCCAGCAGATCAAGAGTGCGCTTGAGCTCCACACACACATCGAAGAAGTAATCTTCTATCCGGCACTTGAGAAGAGAACCGAGACTCGAGACCTGACTCTCGAGGCCTATGAAGAACACAAGGTAGTAAAGAACTTGTTAAGTGAACTCGGTACGGCCAGGAGCGTTTCAGACGAGTGGGACGCAAAACTCAAAGTCTTGAAAGAAAACGTTGAGCATCACGTTGATGAGGAACAGAACGAGCTCTTCGATAAAGCTAACGACGTCCTGCCCAGGGAGGAAGCGGAAAGACTCGGCGATAGAATGAGCGCAGAAAAGGTGAGACAAGGCGCCCCAGCGCCTGACACCGAAGAGCCCGGGCTACTAAGGAAAATTGCGTATACCCTGGGCATCGGCACGGGGCCGAAGAAAGCAAACAAGAAGCCGGCAAGGACACCGGCCGTCAAGAAAACCGGAAGGGTGGCCGCGAAAGGCCCCGGCCCGACATCGACCAAATCATCTAAGGCTCCGGCCAACCGGAGGGAGAGCGCGAAGAACCCCAGCGGCACTAAGTCTCGATCAACGGCAACCAGAAAAAGCTCTGCTAGGAAATCAGTTGCCGGAAAAAGCGCGAAGGCCGGGAAGAAGCGAGCAGCAAGGAAAGCTGGGCGAAAGCGATAACTCGGAAACCAAGGGTTGTAAAACGAAAGCGGCGACGTCCTCACCCCGTCGCCGCTCTCCTAAGCACAACCGTTAAGGCGTGCCGGGGGCGAGACATTCAGCCACGCCCTAGTTGTCTTGATTCTAACCTATTCGGTGAGCGCGTCAAGTAAAGATTTTTCTCGCCGCAAGGGTGGTAGCGCAATGCTATTTCGCCAGCTAGTGCGGCTAAGTCCAGCATACGCAGTTATACCCATAGTGAATTCGGCATCGACAGAAGCGATCGGAAAGAATTCGCAAGAGAAAAGAGTCTCGATAAGGGCGGCGAATCGAACGCGGCACCCAGTTTTGCCGCCGGAAATTCTTGAGCAGCGTGATAGTCAACCTCCAATCCGTTCATTTGCGTCGAGGGATCGGACGAGTATGAGGAGTCACGGTTAGCGCTTTGAAGTTGGGCTCCACAGCAGTCCGGATTTGTCTCATCTCGGTCTAAAGTACGTCAGCGTAGCTATGTCCGGTGGCGTACAGACGTGTTTGCCAAAGCGGCGTAAACAGTCAATCAACCCCGGCAAGTTTCCAGATTTACAAGGAGAGGAAGCGATTTTTACTCGAATAGTCCGCTTCCAGAAGGACATGCAATATCGTTCGTGCCCCCAAAATCCTGTTACACCCGGTGAGCAGCGCGCACAGCTTGATCGCGCCCCACGCGCGCTCGAAACGCAACTCTCGCAGAACCCCTCTTCAGATAAGAAGCCGGCTATCTTAGTGGCTGATGACAACGATGATACTCGCCTGATGCTGCGCGCGTTGCTGGTCGGCAAGGGCTATCAGGTTCTGGAGGCGAGCGATGGCGAACGAGCCGTCGACGTCGTACGGCAGGAGAACCCTGGATTGGTGCTGCTCGATTTGGGACTGCCTCGCCTGAATGGCCTTAATGTAATACGCCGGCTGAGGGAGGAACCGGGACTGAGTGAAGTTCCGTTGGTGGTCATTACCGGGTACGACCAACACTTCGAAACTGCCGTCGCCGCCGGTTGTGACGACTATCTACTTAAGCCGATTGATTTCGATCGCCTTGACGGGATCCTGGACTACTACGTGCCGACCATGACACGGGTCATGTCAGCTTAGATACAGAGACGGGGTTTCGTCAGTTGAGTTTTGGTTAGCGTCCCGACGGGAAAGCAGGGTGTGTTTTCGGTCAGGGAAGAATCATGCCCTGCTTCTTAGCTGTTCGCTGACCGCGTGGTTTGCCCACCTCACTTGAATTTTTCTCGCCCCGTCGTTAGAGTCTCAAGCTTCCCCGCAGAATTACCGAGCCCCCCTTTACAATCCGAGTCCGTGCGGGCATTTCAATCAAGCTACGGATGAATGACTCTATGCCGATACACACGAAGCAAGTTGGAGGGCTGGTATGAATTGCAGAGAAGCCATGACCGATAATCCTGTCTGTTGTCTACCCGGCGATTCCGTCGGGCAGGCCGCGCGACTGATGCGGCGCGAACGAGTTGGTCCGGTGCCGGTGGTCAGTGACGAACAGACAAAAGAGATAATTGGAATAATCACCGATCGGGACCTGGCGATTAAAGTAGTCGCGGAATCGCGCGACGCCAACCGGACTACAGTTGGAGATGTGATGACGCACACGATAGAAGTATGTCGCGAAGACGATGATCTCTCGAGCGCCGTCGCAGCCATGGAGGAATATCAAATTCGCAGCATTCCGGTGATTGATCAGCGTGGCCGCCTGGTTGGAATAATTTCGCGGGCCGATGTGGCTACTCGATTTTACGAGGCGACGACGACCTCGAGGGCGGTTCGAGAAATTTCGCGAGCGGCGTGAAGCGCTGACTCCCTCTCCCTTTTGGGAAAGGTTTGGGGTGAGGGCGAAGAACTTATTTCGACCTCAACTGTTCTCGCTAGACACAACGATAACCAAGAAATATTTCGCCTCTACGCTTCGCCCTCATCTCCGGCCCTTATCAGAGGGAGAAGGGAGCAAATCCTACCGCGAGCGTATGAGATGAGTTAATGCGTCAAAGACGAAATCGAGGCCGCACGGTTTGAATCGTTCAGGTAGGTGCGCACTTTTGGCGGCACCTGGCGGCGTAGCAGAGCATTGCGAGCCTGCCATTGATCGGCCGTGCTCATCTCAACCAGGTAACGCAACTCTTTTCCTTCCCGCACCGCTACCGGCACACCGTCGCGATACAGCACGCGATTCGTGGAAGACTGAGAGAGTCTCGGGCCCGGCGTGACGATGCCTTGCAGGTTGAGTGGATCGGCCGCACTGAGCGAGATCATCATTCCTTCGCCAGGCGTGCGCCGAATTGATCGGAGTAGTTGCACCGCTTCGGTCGAAGCGAATTGCTCGCCTGAGAATCCCCCCACGAACCGCCCGCCGCGTATTTCTCCGCGTGCTTCCAAGCGACGATAGACTCTCAAAAGCTCGCGCCAGGCAACTGAAATCGCTTCCCGGTCGAGGATCTTTCGAAAGACCACGCCATAACGTTGCAGCAGCTTGCGCGCGATGGCTTCAATCGTTTCTCGATCTACGGGTTGAACGCGATGGTCGCCGTTTCGCTCAGTTGAGAAGGGGGCTTGCCCCCGCTCTTCCGTTCGCAGGCGCACCCAGCGTCCAGCGTCATCCATGCTGTAGAGCTGCTTGCCTCTTCGCCGGCGCTTTTCAACTTCGCGATGCGTGGTCTTGCTCAACGGCGTGATCAGCGCCCGTAGGCCTGTGAAACTGTCGGCGCTCACCAATCCGCGAAATACCAACTCACCCAGACCCTCTTCAACCATACTCGGCAACAGATGCGTGCCCGCGACGATGTCGACAAAGAACGAAGCGCCATGATCTTTCAGATACTCATAAACCGCATCCGTGTTGGTTCCGAGTTGGTTGCCGTTCCGATCGGATCCGATGGGGAAGCCTCTGCTCCATGTCTGAACGTTACGCCGGTTGAGCAGGACTATCGGTGTGCTGCGCACGGGTGCAGAACTGCTGACTTTGTCCGGCGACAAACGCGGTGGAGACAAACGCAGCCAGGTTAGTTTGCCGGACACACACAACGCGTCGAGCCACGCCGGATCATAATCGGCCACGCGCGCGGGCAGGATTTCTGATTCCCAGGAACCAGCATGCGCTTCAAAGCCTTCAAGCTGATCGATGATTGACGCCAGGCTCTCTGGTCCCTCGACGCGGTGATCCGGCGCAACTTTCTGCCAAACGAAAAGAAAGCGCATGAAGTCAGCCGCGGAAACCGGCTCGATCTCTTTGCGCAGACGATTGAGCGTGTAGCTGTGAATGCGCGCGAGCAGACGGCGCGAACACCACTCCTCCGGGAGCGCAGGCCCCGGAAGCGCAGGCATCCCTGCCTGCGGCCCACCGGCATCCCTGCCGGTGTCCGGCGTAAACTGGCCCCGCATCGCAAACCCTTCAGTCTCTAACTTCATCAACGCAGCTTCAATTTGGCTGGAAGTTAGCGAGAAGGATGCAGCAAGATTGCTAACCGTCACGGGACCCAGTCCGTCGAGCCGTCCCCGGAGTATCTCAGCCAACGCGTCCTCAAACGTCCATGTCTCATTGGCATAGCCGGCCGGGGGATCGATCGACGGAGTGAGCGGAGAGTCTGGGTGAATCGCCCTAAACTGATTCAATCGCTCAGCCGCCACCCACAGGTCAATACCGCCTGCGGTGCCGGGTGGGCATACTCGCAGCACAGTCGCCCTCTGCTCACGAACCAGCTCATCAAACAATTCCTGCCAGCCGTTCCGGTCTCCTTCTGCAACACTAATCAACCCGAGTTGCATCAGCGCATCATGCAGCTCGTCGGCATTCTCAGCTTGCGGCCAGGCCTCTTCGCGCACGCGCTCGATCGCGGCCAAATCCAGCCGCCCTAAATCCGCGGCCGTCTCGGCATCGAGGAAGCGACGATTCATTACCGCCAGAGTGCGCCGCTCTTCGGCAGGCGCATCGTCGAGAAACGCGTAGGGCTTTGCCGTAAGAATCTCCTGGGCCAGCGGTGAAGGCTCATTCATTTCGCGCGAGATCAGTTTTCGCTCGCCCCGTTCGATCGAACGCAGCAGACCCTCGAGGCCGCGAATGTCCATCGCTTCTTCCAGACAATCGCGAATGGTTTGCGTCACCAGCGGATGAACAGGGATTTCGATCGGGCCAGTCAGGTTTTCCGCGCAGGCGACCTGATCGGGAAACACGAGCGCGAGAAGATCTTCGGCCGCCATGCGCTGAAGTTGCGGAGCGACTTTTCCGCCACTTCGCCAACGCGGAATCGCCAGCGCGCGGGTCGCGTTCCAGCGCCAGCGAATATTGAACATCGGCGCATCCAGCAGCGCCTGGGTCAGCACGTCGCAAACGGTTTTCGAGTTGAGATAACCAAAAATTGTTTCCAGTGGAAAACTATGCGTAGGTCCGAGCGAGAGCACGATCGAATCTTCCGTTGCGGCCGCCTGCAACTCGAAGTTGAATGTGCGACAGAAACGCTTCCGCAGAGCCAGGCCCCATGCTCGATTCAGATGGCTGCCGAACGGCGCGTGAATCACGACATGCGTGCTTCCGTTTTCATCAAAGAACCTTTCGACAACTATGTTTTCCTGAGTTGGCATCACGCCCAGAGCCAACTTGGTCATCGTTAAATACTCGACAATCTGTTCCGCCGCGCCATGACTAATACCCACGACATCAACCAGCCACCTGATGCTGGAGTGGCACAGACTTAAGTCTGTGATTTCCCCTTCGGTGGGCGGGTCGGCAGGATCGGAACACAGACTTAAGTCTGTGCCACTCTCAAGCCGGTCAGAAATCTCACCTCGCAGACGCGACACTGCAATTGAAAGCTCGTGGCTTCGACCCGGCGCTTCGCCCAGCCAGAAGGGAATCGAAGGTGGTTGGCCCGCAGCATCTTCTACTCTGACCACACCTGTTCCCACGCGCTTAATGCGATAAGACGTATTGCCCAGTTGAAAGATATCGCCGGCCAAACTTTCGATGGCGAAGTCTTCATTCAAAGTTCCGACGAAAGTCTCGGACGGCTCGAGGATAACGCGATAGTCGGAGTTGTCAGGAATCGCGCCGCCGCTGGTGATAGCTGCCAGACGCGCGCCACGGCGCGCCCGCAAACGCTGGTTGACCGCATCATGATGCAGATACGCGCCCCGCCGCCCGCGCCTGGTGGCGAAGCCTTCGGAAAGCATTCGTACCACCGCGTCGAAATTTTCGCGCGAGAGATTACGGAACGGATAAGCGCGCCCGACCATTTCGAACAGCGCAGCTTCAGTCCATTCTTCGGCGGCAATCGTCGCGACAATCTGTTGCGCGAGAATGTCCAGCGGCCGTTCAGGAATACTCAGACGATCAAGTTCACCTCGCCGGACGGCATCCAGCAGTGCGGCACATTCCACCAGTTCATCGCGCGATAGCGGAAACACCCGGCCCTTGGGAAAGCCACTGACGGTGTGATTCGATCGCCCGGTGCGCTGGAGCAGAGTAGAAATCGCGCGCGTCGATCCAATTTGAATCACCAGGTCGACTGCGCCCACGTCGATGCCAAGTTCAAGCGATGCAGTCGCCACCAGCGCGCTCAGTTCACCTGACTTCAGTCTCTGTTCGGCGGCTAATCTTATTTCGCGAGCCAGACTGCCGTGATGCGCGGTGACGTTCTCGTCACCCAGTCTCTCTCCCAGGTGTCTGGCGACCCGCTCAGCCATGCGTCGAGTGTTGACGAACACGAGTGTCGTCTGGTGTGCGCGAATCAGCGCGGCGATCCGATCGTAGATTTCTTCCCAAACCTCGTTCGACATGACTGCTTCCAGAGGCGAGCTGGGAATTTCGATTGCCAGGTCGAGCTTGCGCGAGTGGCCCGTGTCGATGATCGTGCAATTCGGCGTGCTGTCGCTCTGAAGATTTGCAGTACCAACCAGAAAGCGTGCGACCTCGGCTATCGGTTTCTGCGTTGCCGAGAGCCCTATGCGCACCAGGGGCTCCTTAACCAACGCCTGTAGTCTTTCGATCGACAGCGACAAATGAGAACCGCGCTTGTCGTCGACCATCGCGTGAATCTCGTCGACGATCAGAGTTCGAGTCGTGCCCAACATCTTCCGGCCGCTTTCGCTGGTCAGCAGAATGTAGAGCGATTCCGGCGTCGTCACGATGATGTGCGGCGGCTTCCTGGTCATCGCGACGCGGTCCTTCGCCGGCGTGTCTCCGGTCCTGACCAGGGTGCGAATGTCGATCCCGCCGATACCTGATGCTTCGAGATTCTGCTGAATGCCGCGCAGCGGTTCTTGCAGATTGATCTGGATGTCGTTGCTTAGAGCCTTAAGTGGAGAGACGTAAACGACCTGCGTTTCATCGACCAGTTCACCCGCGACAGCTTTCCAGACCAAATCGTCTATAGCCGAAAGAAACGCCGAGAGCGTTTTTCCCGAACCGGTGGGCGCAGCGATTAAAGTGTGCTCGCCCCGCTTGATGGCGGGCCAGGCCCGGGCCTGCGGCTCGGTCGGCGCCGGGAACCGTTTCAGGAACCAGTCGCGAACTGCCGGATGAAAATGTTCAAGCTCTTTCATGAAAGGCCGCCAGTGTACCATGAATGAAACGCTGTGTTAAGGGGAAGACTGAGCTTGGCGCAACGTTAATATGCTCCTACCATTTCAGCTAATGCAACGCTAGACTTGTAGGGAAGTAAATTCGTTTTTCCTGGCGCCTTCAGCTTTTCCTTTGCGCCTTTGCGTGAAACCGGATCGACCTAAGATGATTTCACGCAAAGGCGCAAAGAAGATCAGGAAGGCGCAAAGACAAACGAGATATTAAGCTAAACTTTCATGGTAAGGTCTTGATTCGTGAGATCGCAATGGCAAAAGCAACTCGTGATTATCATCCCGCGAAAACAAAGCGCGCAGCGAAGTCCAGCCAGCGCGTGCCGCACGGCCGGATAAAAATTCCGCCCGGAGTGGAACAGCTCGAACTGAGTTTCGGTGATCGCCAAGTGAGGCTGACGAATCTGAATAAACTTTTCTGGCCTGAGCTGAAAATCACCAAGCGACACTTGCTTCAATATTACGCCGATGTTTCGTCGGTGCTCTTGCCGCACATACAGGATCGAGCGATGGTGATGAAGCGTTATCCGAACGGCGCCGCCGGTGACTTCTTTTTCATGAAGCGCGCGCCGTCGCCGCGCCCGCCGTGGATCGAGATATGTTCGATCGAGCATGGTTCGGGTAACGTGGTCGACTTTCCGATGATCCAGGATTTGCCGGCGTTGCTCTGGGTAATCAATCTGGGTTGCATCGATCTGAACCAGTGGTATGCGCGCTGCGACGACGTTGATCGGCCTGACTATCTGCACTTCGATTTGGATCCGGTGCCAGGCGCGAAGTTCGAGCAGGTGAGGGAATCGGCTTTGGTAGTGCGCGATGCTTTGGAATCTTTGAAGATGCCTTCTTACGCGAAGACTACGGGCTCGAAAGGAATTCACGTGTATGTTCCGATCGTGCGCGGTCCCACGCAGAAACAGGTTTGGACGATCGCCAAAGAGATCGCGCAAGTGCTCGAGTCCGCCAACCAAAAGTTGATTACTGCCGAGTATCGCATCGCGAACAGACCGAAAGGGCGAGTGCTGGTCGATTACAATCAGAACGCCTGGGGACGAACGCTGGCGTCTGTGTATTCGATCCGGCCGACGCCGAAGGCGATGGTATCGACGCCGGTGGCCTGGAAAGAGATCGAGAATGGCATTGCAATTGAAGATTTCCGAATCGACAACGTGCGGAAGCGGATCGAGAAGTTGGGTGATCTCTGGGCGCCGCTGCTGGCAAAGAAACGATTCAAACTCGATCCGTATTTGAAATGATTCTCCCTCTCCTTTTGGGAAAGGGCCGGGGCGAGGTACAGACCGGTAAGATAGTTTACAGAATAAACCGGGCACATGGTTTACATTGCATCGGCCAGGAGGAGGGTGCCGATGCCGTGGAAGGAAACCAGTGCCATGGACCAAAGAATCCAGT
>Ga0070698_100004082_pt1 | contig 16039 bp, 13 predicted proteins | sample KBSK1502metaG_FD_65477 | JGI IMG/M metagenome (GOLD analysis project Ga0070698, IMG submission 65477) | Corn, switchgrass and miscanthus rhizosphere microbial communities from Kellogg Biological Station, Michigan, USA - KBS K1-50-2 metaG | ecosystem: Host-associated > Plants > Roots >...
CCGGCATCGTGCCCACCGAGTGGCGATCCGACCTGCCGTCAATCTCCCCCGACGGCATGCTGATCTATCGGCGTGGAAAAGACGTCGTGTCGGCACGACCCGACTCGCTGAGCGATATCGGGAAGGTCACCAACGGCGCGGCCGATATCTGGGTGCTGACGTCGTGGCTGCCGCGCGGCGTGCCGGCGAGCACGGTGAGTGCGGCGACGTCGGACAGTACGGGCAGGGGTGCGGAAGGCCCGCTGTACGTGCAGGTGTCCACGTCGCAAAACCCCGAGTGGTCGGGACACCTCGCCGACGATCTCACCCGCGCCGGTTTGGCCGCGCGCGTGCTGCCACCACAGCATCCTGATGACGGCTATCGCGTCGTGCTCGGTCCGTACGCGACGCGCGAGCAGGCTGAGGCCACGGGCCGGCGGCTGGGCCGGCCGTTCTGGATCTACCAACCGGGACAATGACCACCGTCCGGCAGCTGCCGCTCTCGCGGCTCGGACATCTGGTACCGCCGCTCGTCGACGGCGCGGCGTTCGTCGGACTGATGGCGGTCGGCAACGATCTGCCGTGGGCCGCGAAGGCCGCATGGGACATCGCGCGTATCGCGGCGCGCGACGGGCGGCGCGTCGCGCTCGTGGATCTGTGTCTCGAGCATCCTGCGCTGCACGAAACCGTGGGACTCCAGGCGACCGAAGGCATCGTCGACGCTTTCGAATATGGCGTGTCGCTGAACAAGGCAGCGCACGAAGTGACCGGCGTCTTCATTATTCCTGCGGGCTCCGAGACCGCGCATCCCGGGGAGGTGTACGCCCATGCGCGCTGGCGGAAGCTGCAAGCAGGATTCCGCTCCGAAGGCGCGCTGCTGCTGGCGCTCTTACCGCGCGCCGGTCTGGCGCAGCTCGCGGCAGATCCGGACGGCGTGTTCGTGCTCGCCCCCGAAGGTGTGAGTCCCGAGTTCGCCCTGGGACGGGATCTGCCGCTGCTCGGCGTCGTCCGCGATCGCTGGTTGCCGTCGAGTGGACGCGCAACACCGATCCCGCTGACGATGCCGGTCGAGGAGAAACCCAGGCGTGGATTGCGGGTCGCGCTGGCCGCGCTGGTCGTAGCGGGACTCGCCGTGGGAGGATGGGCACTGCTGGCACGAGCGCGCGAGTCGCTCATCGCGCCGCCCCCAGCGCCTGTCCCGCTACCCACTCCCTCGACAACCTCCGCCAACCTCCACCAACCTCCACCGCCTCCCGTCCCGCTCGACACGCTCGGTTGGACGATCCAGCTCGCGGCCTACGCATCCTTGGACAAGGCCCTCGCGCACGCCGACCGGCTCGCGGCCGATGCCGGCGTGCCGGCGCTCGTCACACCGGTACCGCAGAGCGGCAACGGCCCCGTCTGGTATCGCGTGCTCGCCGGCTCCTACGCCACGCGTGCGGCGGCCGGCACGGCCCGAGCGGGGATGTGGCGCAGCGGTGTGGTCGGCGAAGGCGTAGGCGATTTGTTGCTGGCCCCGTACTCATACCACGCGCCTGCCGGCGCGACGCTCGATATGCTGCGGCGCCGCGGCCTGCCCGCGGTGCGCTGGACCAATGGCGTGATTCTGCTTGGCGCGTTCGAAGCGGCTGAGCAGGCCGCATACACGCAGGCCGCACTCAAGCGCGCCGGCGTGCGCGCGAACCTCCTCCCTCGCATGGGGACACCATGAGACTGAGCAGGCTCGAGCTCTCCGGATTCAAATCATTTGCCGGATCGGTGGAGCTGCCCTTCGAGCAAGGCGTCACCGCGATCGTCGGGCCGAATGGCTGCGGCAAGTCGAACATCTCGGACGCGGTCCGCTGGGTGCTCGGCGAACAGTCGCCGCGCCTGTTGCGCGGCGGAAAGATGGAAGACGTGATCTTCCAAGGATCCACCGGCCGCCGGCCCGTGAACGTCGCCGAGGTCTCACTCGTCTTCGATAACTCGGACGGCAGCCTCCCTATCGCGTATCAGGAAGTCGTCGTCACCCGGCGGCTGTCACGCTCGGGACAGAGCGACTACCTGCTGAACCGCTCGCCCGTGCGGCTGCGCGACATCCAGGACATGCTCCGTGGCACCGGCCTGGGCGCGGACGCGGCCGTCGTCATGGAAGCGAAGATGATCGAGGCGCTGCTCTCCGAAAAAGCCGAGGAGCGGCGCGCCCTGTTCGAGGAAGCCGCGGGAATCGGCCTCTATCGCGATCGCAAGAAGAGCACCGAGCGGCGGCTCGAGGAGACGGCCGCCGATCTGGCGCGGCTCGAAGACCTCATCGCCGAGGTGCAGACGCAAGTCCGCAGTCTCGCGCGCCAGCGCGGCCGCGCGGAGCGCTACGGCAAGATGATCGAGGAGCGCTTCGGCGTCGCGATGACGCTGGTGCGACGGGAGATCGAGGACTTCGATCTCTCCCTCGGCGCACTGGGCGTCCGCGCCCGCGAGCTCGCCGAGCAGCTCCCCGCCGCCCGGGCCCGGCTCGAGGATGCCGAGCACCAGCGCGAAGCCCGGGTCCAGGCGAGGCATACGGCTGAGGCGCGGCGCACCGAAGTCGAGCGCCGGCTGGGGGACGCCAGGCTCGAGGTCGGGCGACTCGAGAGCGATCTCGCCCTCGCGGCGGAGCGGCTCGGCAACGCCGGGCAGCGGCGCCAGACGGCGACGGATGAGCGCGTCCAGGCCGAGCGGCGCGCGGCGCAGGCGGAACGCGAGCATGCGGCGGCGGCCGCGGAGCGCGCCGCCGCCGAGCGCGACCTCGCCGCCGTGCAGCATGAGCTGGGCGCGCGCACCGGCGATGAAGACAGCGTCCGCGGCCGGCTGACGGCTGAGCGCCTGGCGGTGCGTGAACTGGAGGAAGCGCTGCAGCGGCGCGCCGAGGCTGCACGGGCGCTCGAGATCGAAGGCGGCGCGCTGGACCGCGAGCGCAGCGAGCTGCGCGACCAGCTGGCGGTGGCGGCCGCCGAGCGCCAGGACCGCGATGCCGCGTCCCACGCCGCGGCGCGCCACGCTGACGCTGCCGCACAGCGCGTCACTCGCGATGCCCAGGCGGCGGTGCGGGCCGTCGAAGGGTTGCAGCACGCACGCCGGCATGTCGCCGCGTTGCATGAACAGGAGATGAGCGCGCGCTCGGCGCGGCGTCAGGCGGAGGCCGCGCTCGCGCAGCTCGAGGCACGCCGCGACGCTCTCGGCGAGCTCGACCGCGAGCACGTGGGTCTCGCGCCCGGCGCGCAGGCGTTGCTGAAGGCCAGGAGCCAATTCGGCGACGGTACCGTGCTTGGTCCGCTCGCCGATTTCGTCCGCACCAGCCGGCGCGACGCCGAGCTGGCGGAGCGGTTGTTGGGCGAATGGCTCCACGCGGTGCTGGTGCGCGACGCTTCGGTCATCGACGCGATCACCGCCTGGCACGCCGAGACGCAGCCGGGCCCCCTGGTCCTGCTGCCGTGCGTCCCGGGACCGCGACTTGGCGCCGACGGGCATCCGCTCAAGGACGAGCTGCGCGTGGATGGACCTGCGGCGGCGTGGGTCCGCGCGTTGCTCGCGGGACACGAGGTGATCGGTGCGGGCTCGCTGCGGCGCGCGAACGGCGCGGTTTTCCTCGATAGCAGCGCGCGTGCCGCCGGCCCGCTCCAGCGACGCGCCGAGCTGGAAGCGCTCGAGAAAGACGTGCGGGAGGCGACGACCAGTCTCGATCACGCGCGCGCAGTCGAAGAGTCCACGCTGAAGGAGCTCACGGCCGCGGAAGCGGCGCTCACCGCCGCCGGGCAAGCGGCCGAGCAGGCGCGTCGCGTCGAGCTCGAGGCCGGTGCCGAGAGGGGCGAAGCAGATCGCGGGCTGATTCACACCCGCCGGCTGTCAGAGGAATCGGCCGCGCAGGTGGAGCGGCTCACCAAGCGGTTCGCAGAGGTCGAGACGCGGCTTGGCGCGCTTCACGTCGAGTTGCAGGAGCGCGAGGTCGAGCGCCTTCGCGCGGCCGAGGAGCTGGGCGCCGAGCGCGCCGGCCTGGCCGATCTCGAAGCGCAGCAGGAGGCCGCGCGCGAGCAGCGGGTACGCTGGCAGGTCGAGGCCGCCCAGGTCGAAGCCCGGCTCACCGCAGCCTCCGAGCGTGCCACCCGCGCCGACACCGACGCGAAGGCGTCGCGCGAGCAGGCCGGCGCGCGGGCGGAGGAGATCGCGCGCATCGAGCGCGAGACCGGGTCGCTCACCACACAACGTGCGCAGTGGCAGGACACACTGCAGGAGCGGCGGCTGGCACTGGCCGAGCTGGAAACGGCCGCCAGGGACGCCGAGGCCCAGGTTGGCATGACCGACGCCGACCTCGGCCAGGCGGAAGGGGCGCTCGATCAGGCGCGCAAGGCGCTGGCCGCCCTGGGCGAGGAGGAGCACCATCTCCAGCTCCAGCGCACGGAAGCCGAAGGCCGCAAGCGCGGACTCGTCGAGCGCGTCGAGACCGAGTGGCGCAAGCCGCTCGACAAGCTCCTCGCCGAAGCGCCTGAGGTCGCAGGCGACCTCGAGTGGCTCCGCGAGGAGAACGACCGGCTGCGCGGCGCCATCGATGCCGTCGGCCCCGTGAACGCGCTCGCCGTCGAGGAGCACGCCGAGGAAACGAAACGGCTCGAGTTCCTGCAAACGCAGCGGGACGATCTCGTGTCTGCCCGCAATTCGCTGCAGCAGGCGGCGCGGGAGATCGATCAGACCGCGAAGACGCTGTTTTTGGAGTCGTTTTCGAAGGTACGAGAACACTTTCGGTCCGTTTTCCAAACGCTGTTCGGCGGGGGCGAATGCGACGTCCGCCTCGCGAACGAGGATGAGCCGCTCGAAAGCGAAATCGAAATCCATGCCGCGCCGCGGGGCAAGCGCACACAGCGGATCCACTTGCTGTCGTCCGGCGAGCGCACCCTGGTCGCCGTCTCGCTACTCTTCGCGATCTTTCTCGCCAAGCCGAGCCCGTTCTGCCTGCTCGACGAAGTTGACGCACCGCTCGACGACGCCAATGTCGGGCGCTATGTGCGGCTCCTGGCCGAGTTCAAGGACCAGACGCAGTTCATCGTCATCACACACAACCCGCGGACTATGCAGGCGGCGGATGCCGTGTACGGCGTCACGATGCAGGAACCGGGCGTCTCCACTATCGTTGGAGTCCGTCTCGGTCAAATGGAACCCGCCTAGGTTCCCCTAGGCCCTAGCCCCTAGCCCCGAGCCCCCGGCAATGCGGCGGTTCTTCTGGCTTGTATTCCTGCCTGCTGGGCTGGTAGCGCAGCGCCCCGCGGTATCCCCGGCGTTGCCCCGCCTGCTCGCGCGCCGCCCGGACACGACTGTGTCCGTCTGGATGTTTGCGCGCCCGACCGCCTCTCTCGACACTATTGCCGCACGCGTCGCGGCGGGCGGGAACGCGCGCGTCCGGGTGGTGAGCCGCTGGTTGCATGCCGTCAGCGCGGACGTGCCGGCGACAGCGCTCCGGCAGCTGCTCCAAGACAATGACCTGAGACGCATTCAGCCGCTGGGACGCTTCAAGCTCCGACGCACGAACCCCGTCCCCCGCACCATTACCGCACCGACACTCGTACCGGGCGACACGTGCGGTGTCACGCCCGGCGACGATCCCGTGCTCGGTCCCTCCGCCATGCCCTATCGCCAGCTCCACCTCCGGCCACTCACGGATCAGGGCATCGACGCAACGGGCGTCCGCGTCGGGATCTTCGATACGGGATTCGAGACCGGGAATCCGGCGTTCAACGGCATCACGGTGACGGCGCAGCGGGACTTCGTGTATGGCGACAGCGTGGTCCGCAACCAATCGAGTCAGGACACGGCCTTCAACGCGAGCTTCCACGGGACGGCGACGTGGTCCCTCTTCGCGGCCAGCGTGCCCGGGCGTCTGCGCGGCATCGCGCGCGGCGCAAGCTTCCTGCTGGCGAAGACCGAAGACGTCCGCAGTGAAACGCGGGTCGAAGAGGACAATTACGTCGCCGCGCTCGAATGGGCCGATTCGATCGGCGTGGATATCGTCTCGTCGAGCCTCGGCTATCTCGCGTTCGACAACGGCTTCAGCTACACCCCTTCCCAATTGAACGGCGACGTCGCGGTAACCAGTGTGGCGGCGGAGCAAGCCGCCCAGCGCGGCATTCTGCTCGTGACGGCGGCCGGCAACTCCGGACCCGGTTCGCGATCGTTGGTGACCCCCGCCGATGCCGACTCGATACTCACGATCGGCGCGGAGGATTCGCTGGGAACGATCGTCTTCTTCTCATCGCGGGGCCCGACCGCCGACGGCAGAATCAAACCGGACTTCACCGCGCCCGGCGTCGCCGTCTGTGTGCTGACCGGCGCGGGACAGGTGCGTCGTGAGGATGGTACGTCGTTCGCGACGCCGCTCCTCGCGGCGAGCGCGGCGCTGGTAAAGCAGATGCACCCGTCACTGCTGCCCATGGAGCTGCGCACCGCCTTTCGCAGCACGGCGACCAAGCGCGCCGCCCCGGACACGATCTACGGCTGGGGCCGGCCGGACGTCGCTGCCGCCGCGGTGTTCCCGGGCGGCGTCACCGCCACTTCCCCGCTCCCAGGCGCCGGCCTGTTGACGACGATCACCCCGACGTTCTCATGGACGGTGGGCACGGTGCCCGCTTCCGCCACACCGGTGACCTATCGGCTCCGCATCAGCCGCGACAGCGCGTTGGCTTCCCACATCGCCGACACGGCGCTCACCGCGCAGAGCTTCGCGCTGACTGGTGCGCTCAAGCCGGGCAAAGTGTTCTGGCGCGTCGATGCGACCGCCGCGAGCGGCGAGACCGCGACGAGCGGTGTGATTGGGCCGGTCGTCGTGCCCCCCTGGGCGACGTTGACGTCACTCAGCAATCCCGCCGGCATGGTCATCGACACAGCCCAGCCGACGTTCACGTGGAAGCCGGCGCTCGTGGCGTCGCCCCCCGGCCCGTTGAGCTATGATTTGTTCGTGCAGCGCGTGGCCACCGGCTCCCTCGACTTCTCGTTCGCCAACCTGACCGATACCACTTTCGCGCTGCCGGTGCCGCTCGAGCGCAACACCGCTTACCGTTGGCTGCTCGTCGCGTACGCGGCAAACGATACGAGCCTGATTCGCAGCCAGGGATCGTTTCTCGTCGTAGACCTCGGTATGCCGACGTCCACGCTCCTCTACCAGAACTTTCCCAACCCCTTCCCTGCCGCCGGCCGGGACTCGACCTGCCTATGGTTTGACCTCGCGCTGGCGGGGTCGGTCGAGCTCGACATTCTGGATCTGCGCGGCAATCTCGTGCGCCGTTTCGTTCCCGGGCCGGATTTCCCCGGTGTTTTGGCGCCCGGCCGCTATGGCCGCGGATCGGGCAGCGGCGGGATCTGTGACCCGCGTCTGATGTGGGATGGCCGTGCTGGGAATGGGCACCCGTTGCCTGCGGGCGTGTATCTCGCCAAGCTCAAGGCGCCCGGCTTGCTGGTCTTCAAGCGGATCGTCTTTAGGGGAAAGTGAGTATGGAACTCGTTACCGTCGGCACCGGCACGGTTGCACCCTCGGCCCGCCGCACCTGCCCCTGTCACTGGGTCGCGCGCGGCGATCTTCGCGTGCTGCTCGACTGCGGCTCGGGCGCGCTGCACCGGCTGGCGGAGTTCGGGTTGCCCTGGCATCAGGTGACGCACGTCATCCTGACTCACTTCCATCCCGATCACTGGAGCGACCTGCCGATGCTCGTGTACGCACTCAAGTACACGACGGAGCCGCCGCGCCGCGAGCCGTTCGTGATCCTCGGACCGCCCGGCGTCGTCCAGCTGCTGCGCACGCTGGCGGAGGGCTACGGCGACTGGCTGCTCGACCCCGGGTTCCCCATCGGCATTCTCGACGTGCGCGACGCCGAGCCTTTCCCGCTCAACGCCGACGTGAATCTCGAGACGTTTCCCGTCCCACACACCACCGAGAGCGTGGCCGTTTCTCTCACGGCACCGGAGGGACGCCTCGTCTACACCGGCGACACCGGGCCGAGCAGTGAGCTGGCGCGCTGGGCGAGCGGGTGCGATCTGCTGCTCTCGGAGTGCTCCCTGCCGCAAGAGCGAGCGGTGGATATCCACCTCACGCCCCAACAGGCTGGGGATCTGGCCAAGGAAGCGGGAGCGAGACGCCTAGTCTTGACGCACTTCTATCCTCCGGTAGAAACTTCGGACCCGGCGAAAACTGCGGGCACACGCTTTGATGGTCCGGTGTCGGCGGCGAAGGACGGTGATCGCTTCACTATTGGAGATGGGAGACGCTAGGTGTGCTGATCGTGATGCGGCATGGCGCAACGTCTGACGAGGTCCAGAAAGTCATCTCCGTCATCGAGGAGATGGGTTATCAGGCGCAACCGATGCCCGGCAATCAACGCACCGCCGTGGGCCTCGTCGGCAACGACGGCCGGGTGGACGCATCACGCCTCGAAGGGCTGCCCGGCGTTGCAGAGATCATTCACGTCTCCCAGCCCTACAAGCAGGTCAGCCGCGAATGGAAGGCCGATCCGACGGTCGTTCGCCTCCCTGGCGGCGTGGCGTTCGGCGGTACGGAAGTGGTGGCAATCGCCGGCCCCTGCTCCGTCGAAACCGAGCGCCAGATCATCGAGGCGGCGCGCCAGGTAAAGGAAGCGGGAGCGGTCGTGCTCCGCGGCGGCGCCTGGAAGCCCCGCAGCTCGCCGTACTCATTCCAGGGACTCGGCAAACCTGGTCTGCGGCTGCTCGCCAAGGCGCGCGAAGAGACCGGACTCCTCATCTGCACCGAAGCGATGGACGAGACCGGTCTCGGCTGGGTCGCCGAGGTGTCCGACATCGTGCAGCTCGGCGCGCGCAACATGCAGAACTTTTCGCTGCTCAAGGTCGCGGGACGCTGCGGCAAGCCGGTGCTGCTCAAACGTGGCATCAGCGCGACCGTGCAGGAGCTGCTCCTGTCGGCGGAGTACTTGCTTGCCGAGGGCAATCACGACGTGATTCTGTGCGAGCGCGGCGTGCGCGGCTTCGATCCGGCGACGCGGAATCTCTTCGATCTGACCGCCATTCCGGTCGTGCACAAGCTGTCGCACTTGCCGATCATCGCGGACCCATCGCACGGTACGGGACTGCGCGACAAGGTGATCCCGATGGCTCGGGCAGCCGTGGCCGCCGGCGCCGACGGCATCATGGTGGAGGTCCACCCCAATCCCGAAGAGGCGCTGTCGGACGGCGCGCAGTCGCTCTACCCCGATCAGTTTTCGCAGCTGATGCGGGAAGTGCGGATTATCGCGGAAGCTATTGGGCGACGCGTCGCGGAGCCGGCGGCGGTGGGGGCGTGACTAGTCGCTGGACGGCTAGTCGGTTAGTCGGATTAGTGATCCCGATCGCTCTAACCGTCCAACCGTCTAACCGTCTAACCCAAGACCCCTGGTCGGTGCTCGACCGCGCCTCCGCCTCCTTCGACACCGTCCGGACGCTCCAGGCCGACTTCATCCAGATCGTCGAAAACCCGATGCTCGGCGATCCCGATACCACCCGCGGCACACTGTTCCAGCGTCGCCCAAACTACTTCGCGATGCGGTTCAGCGAGCCGAAGAACGACCGCATCGTGGCGGACGGACGCCGCCTCTGGCTCTACACACCCAGCACCACGCCGGGACAGGTCATTCGGACCACGATCCCCGGCACCGGCACGACGGGACCGAATCTGATCGGGCAGTTTGTGGAGCACCCCCGCGCGCGCTACGATGCCGCGTACGAGCGCGCCGATTCGTTGCCGGACGGACCGGTAGATGTGATCGCGCTGACGCCCCGCGCGAAGGATCTTCTCTATTCGGCAGCGATCGTGTGGATTTCGAAGCAGGACGGCCTGGTGCGGCGGATCGATCTCGTCGAGACCTCAGGCCAGCACCGAACGATTGCCCTGCAACATCTCAGCGTGAACCGGGCGATTGCCGCCCGGGAATTCCGATTTTCCCCGACGTCCGGAGTACGGGTGGTAGATCAGTAGCTAACGCCTCCGCGACTTTCGCCGCAGTCTCCTCATCCATTCCTTGTTTTTGCGCCAGCTCGAGCGCGGCCCGCCCGAGCGCCCGGTACAACTTGGCGTCGTCGACCGCGAGAGATTCGAGATGGCGGGTGATCGTTGCCGTATCCCCGCGCACCACGGGCCCCGTCAGCGCTTCGCGCGGCTCGTGCCGGCTCAAGTTGTCGAACGTCCCTTCGACCAGCGGCCGCAGCGCCGCCCAGGCATCGGCGTCCGAGAGGCCGGCGTGTCGCAGCAGCCGCTGGGCGATCGCTTCGACGACCACCAGATAGTTCGAGGCGAACACCGCGCCCGCGTGATAGATCGCCTTCGACTTGGTGGCGATGCGGAACGGCCGCATGCCGAGGTCCCGCGCGAGCTGCTCACCGGTCTCGATCGCGCGCGGCATTCCTTCGACCGCCGCCCAGGCGCCTTTGAGCCGCCCCGGCGTCAGCTCGGGCTCGACGATCGTTTGCAGCGGATGAAATGAGCCGAGGGCCGCCCGAGTCGTGACGAGCGGACCGAGCGCTTCCTGGCCCTGAACGCCGGAGAGATGCAGGACGACATGGCGTTCGCTGATCGCCTGCGCCTTGGCCAGCGACGTCGCCAAGGGTGTGATGGCGTCGTCCTTGACCGTGAGGATCACGATGTCGACGTCGCCGATCCAGGGCGGCGGCGTGCTGCCGTCGCCGATCGTCAGCGTCAGCGGGGGTGGTGCGGGTCCGCGCTTCTGATGTCGCCCGTGAAGGCGGACGGAGTATCCTGCCTGGGCGAGTGCGAGACCCAGTCCGACTCCCGCGCGACCGGGCCCAATGAGCCCGATCGCGCGGGACGACTGCTGGGTCACCGATTGCGGACCGGGGACGGAGCCGGCGGCGCGGTGGCGAGCGTGAGCAGATCCTGCGGCGAACGGGCTCGATCGGCCAGCGTGAGAGCGCGCTTTATCTGTTCGTCATCGGCCATGCGGCGGCGGAATTCCGCGGAACGTCCGAAGACGTAGCGCGCCGCTTCATAGCCCAGCTCCTGGGTGATCAGGGGGCGTGCGCCACCCACGACCGAATCGGGCAGCTCAGCGCCCTTGGCGCGGATGCGGCGCACGATCTCGTCCACCATGGCCGGGGTGACGGAAAAATTCGGCGATGCCAGCCGGTTGCCTTCCTTCAGGTCGATCGCATAGGCAGTCAACGCGTCGCGGAACAGCGGCACCTTGTCGCCCAGCGCCTTGACGAACGCCCGCTCGGCCGTCGTGAAGGTGTCGGCGACGACATAGATGTCAGGCCGGATGCCGCCGCCCCCGTAGATCGTCCGGCCGGCGTCGGTGTGGAACACCGCCGTGGAATCGATTTTCGTGTCCTGCCCGCGCTGCGCCGCGATGACCTGGGCCTCCTGCTCCGCTTCGTTGCGTGTGACGCGCTGAATCGTCCGGCCGCTTGGCGTGAACCAGCGCGCCGTCGTGAGCTTGAGACCCGTTTCCGGCGTGAGCCGCCAGAACGACTGCACCAATCCCTTGCCGAAGGTCGGCGTGCCGACCAGCACCGCGCGGTCATGATCCTGCAGCGCGCCGGCGATGATCTCCGCGGCGCTCGCGGACCCGCCGTTGACGATCACGACGATGGGGAGGCGCGGCCACTGCTGCGGCTTGGCGTCGCTGAACTCATGCGATGAGCCGGGGGCACGTCCACGCGTTTCGACAATCGCTTTGCCGGGGTCGAGGAACAAATCCGACACCGCGACGCCCTGATCGAGCAGACCGCCCGGATTCCCGCGCAGGTCGAAGATCAGCGACTTCATCCCCTGCTTGAGCAAGGTGTCGATCGCCTGCGAGACTTCCCGTGCCGAGCTCTCGCTGACCGGTGACAGCGCGATGTAGCCGACGCGGTCGTCGAGCATCAGCGTGATCCGGGGATCGACCGAGCGGATATGAATCGTGGCGCGCGTGAGCTTATACGTGATCGGCTTGTCGACGCCGGTGCGCCGGATCAACAGCTCGGCCGGCGTTCCTGCCGGGCCGCGCAGCTCCTTCACCGCCTGATCCTGTTTCCACCCTTCCGTCGAGCGGCCGTCGAGCTGGACAATGCGGTCGCCCGTCAGCACGCCCGCGCGCTCGGCCGGGGTGTCAGGCAGCGGCGCGACGACGGTGATCCACCCGTCGCGCACGTCGATTTGAATTCCCAGCCCTGAGTAGTTGCCGGTGGTCGCTTCGGAGAGCTGCCGGAAGTCGTCGGGCTTGAGAAAGACGGAATAGGGATCGTTCAGCCGATCGAGCATGCCGTCGATCGCCATCTGGTACAGCTGGCGCTCGTCGAGCGAATCGACGTAGTAGTCGGCGACATGCGCCAGCACGTCGTCGAACAACCGCGCCTGCTGGTAGACCGACCCGGCGGGCTCCGTTTCCCGCTGCAGGAGCCAACCGCCCGAGACCACCGCCGCTAGGACGACGAGGGCGACTATCGACCCTTTATGACGAATCATTCTGCCCCTCTCAGTGATGGGGTCCCCCCCGTTACCGCCGCGACTTCGCGCCAGGCGGTGTCCTGGACGGCCCGCTTTGTCTGACTGGCATCAATATGAACAATCCCGGGCCCGGATGCGCTACGGTATGCGTCACGGACCCGTGTGTGAAAGCTGTCATCCTCCCGCTCGATGCGGTCTTTGACCTTGCCGGCGTGCCGCTGGCGCTCTCGCCCCACCGTGACCGGGACATCGAGGATCAGCGTGAGATCAGGCGTCAGCCCCCCCGTTGCGACGCGCAGCGCCGCTTCGACATCCACGCGCGACAACCCCCGCCCCGCGACCTGATACGCGATCGTGGACAGCCCGAAGCGGTCGGCGATGACGATCTGGCCATTGGCGAGCGCCGGCCGAATCACCCGCTCCACCAGATCGGCCCGGGCCGCGAGGAACAAGAACAGCTCGGCACCGAAGGCCCGGTCGTGACGCGATTTCAGCGCCAGCTTGCGTGCGGCTTCGGCGATGGGCGTGCCGCCCGGCTCCCGCACGGTGAGCACCTCGCGGCCGTCGCCGCGGAGCGTGGTGCCGAGCCACCGGACCAGCGTCGACTTGCCCGCGCCTTCCGGGCCCTCCACGACGACAAACGTCATCCGAGCGTGATGATCGGGCTCGCGGCGCCCTTCTTGATGCCCTCGTAAATCCGGGCGTTGATCCTGGCCATCAGCTTCTCGAAGTTTGCCTGCGCCGCGACCATCTGCTGATACACCGTGTTGCCCTGTACGCTCTGCAGCGCTTTGTCGTATTGCTCCACCTGCTCTTTGGTCGGCTCTTTCCCCTGTTGCGCGACGCGCTCGATCTCCTGCGCGAGCTGCTCCGCCTCGGCGAGCACCTTCTGCACTGTCTGATCCTCGCGCAACGCTTCCGTCGCACGACGCAACGCTTTGTATTCGTCGGTCTGGCCGAGCACCCGCCCCAGATCCTCTGCCTTTTCCTCGAGCACTAGTCCTCCTTGATGGAAAGCGCGTACCGCGGGCGGCCGAACAGGTCGGCGTGAATTGCAACGTTCCAACCATGGCTCTGGCCCAGCGCGCGAACCGCCGCGGCGCGCCGCTCGTCGATCTCGAGGGCGAGCACACCGCCGGGCTCGAGCAGCGCGGCCGCGCCCGCAAAGAGCGAGCGGGTCGCGTCGAGACCGTCCGTGCCGCTCACCAGCGCTTCGCGCGGCTCGTGACGGGAGACCGACGGATCCAGCTCTACGTATTCCGCGGCCGACAGGTAGGGCGGGTTCGACACGATTGCACGGAACCTCTCTCCCTTGTCGATCAGCGGCGCGAGCAGGTTCCCTTCGCGAATCTCGACCGGGGTCTTGGGCGCCAGGCGTTGCACATTCTCGCGCGCGAGCGCCGCGGCGGCAGCCGACTGCTCCACCGCGACGATTCTCTCGAATCGGCCTTCAATGGCGAGCGACAGCGCAATGCAGCCGCAGCCCGTTCCGATGTCCGCGGCCAATCCGCTCGCGCACCGCGCGAGGACGAGATCCACGAGGCCTTCAGTCTCCGGCCGCGGGATCAACGCGCGCGCATCGATCTTGAGATCGAGCGTACGGAATCCTGCCGAGCCGACGGCGTAGGCGAACGGCACGCCGCGCTCCAGCTGCTGGACCGCGTCCCGATACCTCACGAGGAGCTCGGGCGATTTCGGTTCGTCGCGATGCAGCCACGCGTCACCGACGGTCATTCCCGACACCGCGGCCCAGACCGCCGCCGTTGTCTCTTGACCGCCGCCGTTGCCGCTCGACCGCTCAGACATTCAGCTGCTCCTTCTCCTGCGCCTGCTTCACGGCAGCGATCAGATCGTCGAGCTTCCCGTCCAGCACTTGATCCACGCTATGTGTCGTGAAATGGATGCGATGGTCGGTTACGCGGTTCTGCGGAAAGTTGTACGTGCGGACCTTCTGCGACCGGTCACCAGTTCCTACCTGCGCGCGCCGTTCGCGCGAGCGCTCCGCCTCTTGCTCAGACACCTTGCGATCGAGGAGTCGCGACCGCAGGATCTCCATCGCCTTGATCTTGTTCTGCAGCTGCGACTTTTGGTCCTGGCACTTCACTTCGAGACCGGTGGGCAGGTGCGTGATGCGGACCGCGCTATCGGTGGTGTTCACGCTCTGGCCTCCCGGCCCGCCCGAACGAAACACGTCGATCCGGAGGTCCTTGTCCTCGATCTTGACGTCCACTTCTTCCGCCTCGGGCAGGACGGCGACGGTCGCGGCGGAGGTATGGATGCGGCCCTGCTGCTCGGTGACGGGGACGCGCTGGACGCGGTGCACCCCCGACTCGTAGCGCAGCGTCCCGTAGGCTTTGGGACCTCGTGCCGCGAACACCGCTTCCTTCAGCCCGCCGAGCGTCCCCTCGGAGAGCGAGAGGATGTCCACCTTCCATCCCCGCCGCTCGCTAAAGCGCGTGTACATGCGGAACAGGTCGGCGGCGAAGAGCGCGGCCTCGTCACCGCCGGTGCCGGCCCGAATCTCTACGATGGCGTCGCGATCATCGAACGGATCGGTGGGTGTGAGCAGCTCGGTCAGCTCAGCCTCGAGACGCTCGATCTCCGGCTGCAGCCGCTCGACGTCGGCGCGCGCGAGCTGGGAGAGCTCCGGGTCCTTGTCGGCGAGCACCTCGCGCGCCTGCCCCAGCTCGCCCTCCAGGCGCGCGATGCGCTGGTGGGTGAGCCGGATGGCGTCGAGCTGAGCGTGTTCCCGACCGAGGGCCTTGAGTTTGGCCGGATTCCGCGCGGTCGCGGGTTCGGCCAGCTGCCGGGCGACCTCCTCCGCCCGCGCGAGCGCCTGGCGGAGTCGGGTCTCCAGCGGATCAGCTCGCTTTGGTAGCGTACTTCTGGCGGAACCGCTCCACGCGGCCGGCCGTATCGAGCAGCTTCTGCTTGCCCGTGAAGAAGGGATGGCAGGCAGCACAGACTTCGACGTGAATCACGGGCGTGGTCGAGCGCGTGACAAACGTATTGCCGCACGCGCACTGGACGGTCGCCCGCTGGTATTTGGGGTGAATCCCGGGTTTCACTGCACACATCCTTGCCTGAATGTTCGATGAAATGAAGTACGGAAATATAGCCGGGACACCAACTTGGGGGCAAGGCGTGGCCTTTGGCTTCGATTGACACCGCTCTGGACACGTCGTAAGCTGTTCGCGTGTCTGCGACCGACGTGCTGCAAAAGGTCCCGCTCTTCAGCCAGCTCTCCGCCGCCGACCTGCAGCGGGTGGTGGAAGTCGCCCGCGACCGTACCTACCCCAAGAACTCCGTCATTCTGTTCGAGGATGATCCCGGCGATGCGCTCTTCGTGCTCGCGAAGGGACAGGTCAAAGTCGTCTTGATCGGCGAGGATGGCCGCGAGGTCATTCTCTCGGTGCTCGGCGAAGGCGAGTTCTTCGGTGAGATGGCGTTGATCGACGACGAGCCACGCTCCGCGCACGTCATCGCCATGGAGGATTCGACGCTCTACGTGCTGCGGCGCGAAGACTTCCAGGGCATTCTCGAGAATGCGCCGGGCATCGGCCTCGCCCTGCTCCGCGAATTATCCCGGCGGCTGCGCCGCGTCGATGAAAA
>Ga0070698_100004083_pt1 | contig 16038 bp, 17 predicted proteins | sample KBSK1502metaG_FD_65477 | JGI IMG/M metagenome (GOLD analysis project Ga0070698, IMG submission 65477) | Corn, switchgrass and miscanthus rhizosphere microbial communities from Kellogg Biological Station, Michigan, USA - KBS K1-50-2 metaG | ecosystem: Host-associated > Plants > Roots >...
CGCGCTGATCGAGCTATTGGCCCATCACGACGCGAATTGCCGGCTCAAGGTGGGGAACAAGCCCTGCGGCCACCCCGAGACCACCGACAGCCGCGCCCTCGCCGTCCTGCGCGCCCGGGCGATCGTCGCAGCCGCGAAGCGCTGACGCCGACCTACGTCTTGCCCAGCGCCTTTCGGGCGGCCTGCGCGATGTCCCCGTTCGTCATGGCGACTCCGTCGATACCCCAGCCGCCCTCCGGCGACTCGCTGAGCAGCACCCATGTGCGCTCCGCGAGCGTGGGGTCACCTGAAGCGGCCGCGACGATCTCCGTGAGCTCCTTCACGATGCCGAGCTGCTTCGTGCGATCGGCCAGCACCCCGACCGGCGTAAGGATCTGGACGCGCACGTAGTTGCTGTCGCCGTTCACGTTGGCGAGTGCGTCGGCTCCCAGCTCGTGGATGAATGCGGCCGTGTTGTCCTTGAACAAGGCGATCGGCGGTACGCCCTCCCACCGCATCACGGCAGCGGCCAGGTCCTTGGCCAACGTCTTCCGGTCCTTGAACGTTCCCTGCGTGGCGTACACGTCGATCATCGGCATCGGTGATACTCCTTTTGATTATGACGCTCGTCATAGCGCCGGCCACACCCTAGCCTATGACTATCGTCATAGTCAAGGTCGGCCCGTGACCTCGGAGAGCCGCGCAAGCATGGTGCGCAGCGCCGCATCTCTGATCCGCACCCGCGGCTTGAGCGCCACGTCCTTCTCGGACGTGCTCGCCGAGAGCGGCGCACCGCGCGGGTCGATCTACCACCACTTTCCGAAGGGGAAGGAACAGCTCGCCGGGGACGCGATCCGCTGGACCTCGGAGCGCGTGGTCGCGCACCAGCGCGCGTGCCGGGCAACGACGGGGACCGGCGTGCTGCGCTGCTTCATCGACATGTGGCGCCAGGTCGTGCGACAGTCGAACGCCACCGCCGGCTGTGTCGTCGCCGGCACCGTGGTCGATACCGTCGCAGGCGAGCGGGGCTTGATCGACGTCGTCCGCGCCACGTTCGACTCGTGGACCGGCCTTCTGACGGAGCAGCTTGAGGCCGTCGGCGTTCCGTCACGCCGCGCATCGCGCATCGCGCTCGCCACGCTCGCGGGCATGGAGGGCGCGCTCATCCTGTGCCGCGTTGAGGGCAACACCGGACCGCTCGAGACCGTCGCCGCCGAGCTGATGCGGCTGCTGCCACCGGATGCCGCGTAGGGCGCCGCGGGCGGCCTGCCGATATCCTCGTCGCTGACGCAGTCATCGGGAGGGTGTCCGTGATCAGCTCAGCCGCGCGGGACCGCGTGAAGCTTGCCGTGGATCAGCTCGAGGAGGCCTTTCACCGCTACGACGAGCGCTCGAGCGACGACAGTCTCGAAGGCTACGAGGCTGCGCTCAATCGCGGCAAGGCGATGGCCTTCCAGGAGGCCGCGCATTACCTCAAGTCCGCGCTCCACGACATCGATGTGAAGAGCCTTTAGAAACGTGATCACCGCCGTCGTCCTGATCACCGCGGATCGCAAGGACATCCCGACCCTCGGCGAGGCCCTCGCGGCCGTCGACGGCGTCTCCGAGGTCTACTCGGTGACCGGACCGATGGACTTCATCGCGATGGTCCGCGCGCGGGAGCACGAGGAGCTCGCCGACATCGTCACGCGGCGCATCGGCCAGGTGCCGGGAGTCGTCCGCACCGACACGCACGTGGCCTTCAAGATGTACTCGCGTCACGACCTCGAATCCCTCTTCTCCATCGGAGCCGAACAGCCAACTTCTAGACCCTGAGAGCCTCGTCGCCATCGGCTACTCCGCTCTCGGGGGCCCTGCGGCTTCGGTCGGGCGAAGCCCTCCCTCGCCTGATCCGCGCCTAGACTCGCGCTCATGCAGGCCGTCGTCATGGCCGGCGGCGAGGGGAGCCGCCTTCGACCCCTGACGATCAACCGTCCGAAACCGATGGTTGCGATCGTCAACAAGCCCTGCCTCGGTCACATCTTCGACTTGCTCAAGCGCCACGGCATCGACGACGCGTTCGTGACCTTGCAGTACCTGGCGTCGGTCATCCAAGATGCCTACGGCGACGGCGGCTCGCTCGGGATGCGGCTCCGGTACAGCGTCGAGGAGACTCCCCTCGGCACCGGCGGCTCGGTGCGCCAGATCGGTGCGGCGCTCGACGACACGTTCCTCGTGATCTCCGGCGACGCGATGACCGACATCGACCTCTCCGCGGTCGTCGCGTTCCACAAGGAACACAAGGCCGCGGTGACGCTCACGCTCGTGCGCGTGGCGAACCCGCTCGAGTACGGCGTCGTCATCACCCAGCCCGACGGCCGGATCACGAAGTTCCTCGAGAAGCCGTCGTGGGGCGAGGTCTTCTCGGACACGATCAACACCGGCATCTACGTCATCGAGCCGCGCGTGCTCGAGCGCTACGCCGTCGGGGAGAAGTTCGATTTCAGCAAAGACCTCTTCCCGCAGCTCCTCGCCGACGGCGAGCCGCTCTTCGGCTACGTCGCGGAGGGCTACTGGACCGACGTCGGCTCGATCGCCGAGTACAGCCGTGCGAATGCCGACCTCCTGCTCGGGAAGATGAAGGCCGAGTCGCTCGGCATCGAGATCCTTCCGGGCGTCTTCGCCGGTGGCGAGGTCGAGATCGAGCCTTCCGCGACGCTCGTCGGCCCGATCTACCTCGGCACCGGCGTGCGCATCGGCGGCGGCGCCGAGATCGTCGGTCCGACCGTGCTCCGGGATTCCGTCACCGTCGACCAGTTCGCGCACGTCGAAGGTTCGATCGTGTGGCGCAACAGCTACATCGGCGAACGGTCCGATCTTCGCGGCACGATCGTCGGCCGCCAGTGCGCGCTGAAGTCGCGGGTCGTGCTCGAGGAGGGCTCCGTCGTCGGCGACCACTCGGTGATCAACGAGGGCGCGCGGGTCCGGGCCGACGTGAAGATCTGGCCCGACAAACAGGTCGAGGGCGGCGCCGTCGTGGCCTCGAGCCTCATCTGGGGCTCGCAGGGCCGGCGTTCCCTGTTCGGCCGGTTCGGCGTAACGGGGCTCGTGAATGTCGACCTCACGCCCGAGTTCGCGGCGCGGCTCGGCTCCGCGTACGCGTCGTCGATCAAGAGCGGGGCGATCGTCACGATGAATCGCGACCAGCACCGCAGCAGTCGAATGCTGAAAAGGGCCTTGATGGGCGGGATCGTCGGCGCGGGCGTCGACGTGGCCGACCTCACGCAGGCGCCGCTGCCGATCGGCCGCTTCCAGACGCGGCGCATGGGCGCCGCCGGTGGCGTGCACGTCCGCGTGTCGCCGTTCGACGTGCGGGTCTGCGACATCAAGTTCTTCGATCGCCAGGCGCTCGACATGGACAAGGCCCAGGAGCGCAAGGTCGAGAACACGTTCTTCCGCGAGGACTTCCGGCGCAGCTCGTACGACGACGTCGGTCGGATCATCGAGATCCCGCGGGTGGGCGAGGAGTACAGCGAGGCGTTCCTCCGCGAGGTCGCGCACAAGCGCGAGATCTCGGATGGGAAGTTCAAGATCGTCCTCAACTACTCCCATGGGACCGCGGCGCAGTACCTCCCGCAGCTCATGGCGGCGCTCGACATCGAGGTCATCGGGATCAACTCCGTGGTCTCGGAGAACATCGGCTCGCGCTCGCTCGAGGAGTTCCAGCAGCAGATGCGCGAGCTCGCCGCGATCACGGCGACGCTGCGCGCGAGCTTCGGCGTCACGCTCGACTCGGGCGGCGAGAAGGTCTTCTTCACCGACGACCGCGGCCGGATCATCGAGGACCGCCACTTCCTCACCGCGTTCGTCCGGCTCGTCGCGAAGACGACGCCGGGCCTCGTGGCCGTACCGGTCTTCGCGCCGGCGGTCATCGAGAAGCTCGTCGCGGAGGCCGGTGGCCGGGTCCAGCGAGTGCGCGCATCGGCCGAGGCCCAGATGGGCCTGGCGGCGCGCGAGCACCCGCTCCTCGTCGCCGACGGCCTCGGCGGGTTCATCTTCCCGCGTTTCCACCCGTCGTTCGACGGCCTGTTCGCGATCGTGAAGCTCCTCGAGCAGCTTGCCGTGCAGCAGACGACCCTCGCCGAGCTCGTGGACCGGACGCCGGCTGCGCACCTCGTCCGGCTGAAGGTCGACTGCCCGTGGGAGGACAAGGGCCGGGTCATGCGGATGCTCGCCCAGGATCCGGCGACCGACCGCACGAAGCAGGTCGACGGCGTGAAGCACGTGTCCGACGGCGAGTGGGTGCTCGTCCTCCCGGACGCCGATCAGCCGCTGTTCAACGTGTGGGCCGAGGCGGCCGACGACGGGCGGGCGTGGTCGCTCGCGCACCAGTACGCCGATCGCGTCGGGAGCTTCCGGACGTCGTGAAGATCGCGATCGCGCAGTGCGCCCCGGCCCTCGGGGCGATGAAACGGAACCTCGAGATGCACCGCGAGTGGATCGCGAAGGCGCGGGCGACCGGCGCGAAGCTGGTGGTCTTCCCCGAGCTCTCGCTCACCGGGTACTACCTGAAGGACCTCGCCGCCGACGTGGCGTGCGCCGCCGACGATCCGATCCTTCGACCCATCGTGGACGCATCGCGCGACATCGACGTGAGCGCGGGATTCGTCGAGCGCTCGAAGGACGCGAAGCTCCACATCGCGCAGGGTTACTGGTCCGGCGGGAAGCTGCGCCACGTGCATCGCAAGGTCTACCTGCCGACCTATGGGATCTTCGACGACGGCCGGTACTTCGGGCCCGGCGACACCTTCGCGACGTTCGAGAGCGCCGCCGGCGTCGCGGGCATGGCGATCTGCGAGGACCTCTGGCACGTCTCGGTCCCGTACCTCTACGCGGTCGGCGGCGCGAGCGTCATCCTTGCGCCGGCCGCGAGCCCCGGCCGCGGCGTGGCCGAAGGGGGCGACCTCGGGACGGCCGCGTCATGCCGGATGATGGATCGCTTCTACGCGCAGTACCTCACGGTGTACGTCGTCTTCGTGAACCGCGTCGGTCACGAGGACGGCATCGGCTTCTGGGGCGGGTCAGAGGTGATCGCACCCGACGGCACGATCGCCGCGCGGGCGACCGAGTTCGACGAGGAGCTACTCGTCGCGGACCTCGACACCGAGCTCGTCGCGCGAGAGCGCGCGCGCAACCCCCTGCTGCGCGACGAGCGGCCCGACCTCGTGTTCCGCGTCCTCGCCGAGCGGATGGGCGTTCGGGTGACCGAGTGATCGACGCCGAGCGCGTCGCGATCCACATGGCGCCCGACGACCTGACCCCGCTCCGGATCGACGAGGTCCTCGTGCGCAAGATGCTGATCGGCTTCCTACGCGAAGAGACGCTGAAGACCGGAGCGAAGCGCGTCGTCCTCGGCGTTTCCGGGGGCGTCGACAGCGCTGTCGTGGCGACACTGGCGGCCGAGGCGCTCGGCCCGACGAACGTGCTCGGCCTGTTCACCCCGTACCGCGCCGCGACCGGGCGCGCGCGCGACGACGCGCGGGAGGTCGCGCGGACCGTCGGCATCCGGCTCGAGGAGGTCCCGATCGCGACGCAGGTCGACGCGTACTTCGCCGGGATGAAGGACGTCGACCGCATCCGGCTCGGGAACAAGATGGCGCGGGAGCGCAAGAGCATCGAGTACGACCGGTCGTGGCCGGACGGGCTCGTGCTCGGGACCTCGAACAAGACCGAGCTCCTCCTTGGGTATGGCACGCAGTTCGGCGATCTCGCCTCGGCGCTCAATCCGGTCGGCGATCTCTACAAGACGCAGCTCCGCGAGCTCGCGGCCCACGTCGGTGTCCCGCGGGCGATCATCGAGAAGGCGCCGAGCGCCGAGCTTTGGGAAGGCCAGACCGACGAGGGCGAGCTCGGCTTCACCTACGAGCAGGCCGACGTGCTGCTCTACCACCTCGTCGACCGGCGCGTCCGACCGGCCGAGCTCATCGCCGCCGGATTCGACGCGGCGCTCGTTGCGAAGATCCGCGAGCGGGTCCGGCGCAGCCACTTCAAGCGCGTCATGCCGGTCATCGCGAAGGTGAGCCTCCGCACCGTCGGTCACGACTTCCTCTATCCGCGCGACTGGGAAGCCGACTGAGCCGGACGGCCCTCGGTTATCTATTCGCGATCGTCGCCGCCGCGTTCTACGCGGTCGGTGGCGTCATCGCGAAACGCGCATTCGATCTCGGCGTCGCGCCCGAGACGCTCGCGCAGTGGAGGATCCTGTTCGCGTTCGTCGTGTTCCTCGCGATCGCGCTGGCGTTCAAGCGGCGCGATCTGTCCGCCATACGGCGCACTGACCTCCCGCTGCTGGCGGCGTTCGGCGTGCTCGGCGTCCTCGCGGTCCAGCTCGTCTACTACGAGGCGATCCAGCGCATCCCGATCGGGGTCGCGCTCGTCATCGAGTACACCGCGCCGCTGCTCATCCTCGGGTACTGGCGCGTCCGCGGACGGCACGTCGGGCTCGGCCTCTGGGTCGCCGGCATTCTCACGGTCGCCGGGTGCTACTTCGTCGTCGGCGCGTACGACGCGCAGCTCCGCGAGGTCAACACCGTCGGCGCACTCCTGGCTGCCGCGGACGCGGTGATCCTCGCCTCGTACTTCCTCATCGCCGAGCGCCTCGTCACGCGCTACTCGAGCTGGGCGCTGCTCTGCGTCGGCTTCGGCGCCGCGGCGCTCGCGTGGTCGATCGCGAGACCGCCATGGACACTCGACTGGTCGCGCCTCAACGGCGAACTCGGCCTCTACGTGCTCGGGGTCGTCGTCGTCGCGACCGTCGTGCCGTACCTCTTCAGCGTCGGCGCGGTCCGGCTCATCCCCGCGGCACGGGTCGGGCTCGCGTCGACGGCCGAGCCCGTGATCGCCGCGGTCGCCGCGTGGCTGGTCATCGGTGAGTCGCTCCAGCCGCTGCAGGTGGCCGGCGGGGTCATCGTCATCGCCGGCATCCTCGTCGCGCAGCGCGTGCGGCTCTCTACCGAGGGCGTTTAGCGCTTCGCGTCGAGCTTCGCGGCCTGCTTGATGTACGAACGCAGGGCGGGGACGTTGGCGTCTTCGACGGTCTTGAGCTTCACGTGACGCGCCCACTTTCCGCGGCCACGGAGCAAGCCGTACCGGTCCGTGAGATGCACTCCGTGCGAGAAGCCGAAGGTGATCTCGCGCTTCGTCGGGTTCAGGAACGTGAAGGCGTAGGTCCCGGACCACATCGGGATGCCGTACTTGATCTCCTCGGTCGCGTCGGGGGCGTTCTCGCGCATCAGCTTCCGCAGGAGCGTCACGACGGGCCGCAGCTCGGGTGTCACGCGCTGCCTGACGAACGCGTCGACCGCCCGGCTCATCGGGCCGAATGTACCTGCCATGCTTGCCCGGTGGGGACGCTCTATCTGGTCGCGACGCCGATCGGGAACCTCGAGGACATCTCGCCGCGCGCGCTGAAGGTCCTGCAGGAGGTCCACATGGTCGCCTGCGAGGACACGCGGCACACGCAGATCCTCTTGCGGCGTCACGAGATCCGCGCGAAGCACCTCACGTCGTACACGGAGTTCAACCACAAGCGTCAGGTCGGAGTGCTCGTCGGACAGCTCGATCGGGGCTGGGACGTGGCGCTCGTGTCGGACGCCGGTACGCCGGCACTTTCCGATCCGGGCGAGGCCCTCGTCGCGGCGGCAGTCGCGGCCGGCCACACGGTCACGCCGATCCCCGGACCGAACGCCGCGATCGCCGCGCTCGTCGCGTCGGGCCTTCCGACCCGCGCGTTCACGTTCCTCGGCTTCCTGACGAAGAAGAGCGGCGCCCGGCGCAAGACCCTCGCGGCGCTCATCCTCGAGGGCCGGACGATCGTTGTGTACGAAAGCCCCTACCGCACCGGCGATCTCCTGAAGGACCTCGCCGCGGTCGCGCCCGACGCGCGCGTCGTCGTCGCCCGCGAGGTCACGAAGGTGCACGAGGAGTTCGTGCGCGGCACGGCGCAGGACCTTGCCGCTCGGTATGCTGCCGAGCGTCCGAAGGGCGAGGTCACCGTCGTGATCGCGCCCGCGGGTGCCGACGCGAGGGGAGAGCATGCCGGCGAAACCGACGCGTGACGTGGTCGATGTCTTCGTCGAGATCCCGCGCGGCTCCCGCGCGAAGTACGAGCTCGACAAGAAGAGCGGGCACATCCGGCTGGATCGCGTCCTTCACTCGTCCGTGCATTACCCGGCCGACTACGGCTTCGTGATGGACACGCTCGCCGGCGACGGCGACCCGCTCGACGCCATTGTCATCGTCGAGGAACCGACGTTCCCGGGGTGCGTCATGCCGGTGCGTCCGATCGGCACGCTCTTCATGAGCGATGCGAAGGGCGAGGACGAGAAGATCCTCGCGGTCCCTGCCGGCGACCCGCGGTTCGACGAGATCAAGACGCTGACGGACCTCGCGCCGCACTGGCAGAAGGAGATCGAGACGTTCTTCGCGACGTACAAGTACCTCGAATCCGACGACACCGAGGTGCGCGGCTGGAACGACGAGAGGTCGGCGTGGCGCGTGATCGAGGCCGCCCGCAAGCGGAAGAAACGGAAGTGAAGCGTGACTACCGCACGTGGCAGAGCCCGGCGCTGGGCCGCGCCATGGAGCTCCTCGTGTTCGGCGAGCAGGGGACGCCGGTCCTCGTATTCCCGACGTCGATGGGCCGCTTCTACCAATGGGAGGACTTCGGCATGATCGGGCGTCTCCGCCCGCGCATCGACGAGGGCCTGCTCCAGGTGTGGTGCGTCGACAGTGTGGACAGCGAGTCCTTCTACAACAAGCAGATCGGGGCGCAGGAGCGCGCGCGGCGCCATCTCGCCTACGACCGCTACCTCACCGATGAGCTCGTGCCCGCGATCCGCAGCGAGAACGCCGATCCGTACCTCGAGCTCCTCGGCGCCTCGTTCGGCGCGTTCCATTCGGTTGCGCTCGCGACGCGTCACCCCGGCATCGCGAGCCGCGCGATCGGCCTCTCCGGCGCCTACGACGCGGCGCGATGGCTCGACGGCTCGCGCGAGGGCGACGCGTATTTCGCGAACCCGCTCGCGTTCCTGCCGGGCCTCGCCGACGAACGGCTCCTCCGGCCGCTGCGCGAGACCGAGTTCCTGATCGCGACGGGCGTCGACGACCCGAACGTCGCGGGATCGCGCGAGGTCGTGGCCGCTCTCCAGGCGAAGGGCGTGCCCGCGACGCTGCATCTGTGGAACGGCTGGGCCCACGACTGGCCGTACTGGAAAGAGATGGTGGACACGTTCCTATGAGCACGAAGGTGATCGGCCTCCTGGTGGGCCGCGAGAACACGTTCCCACAGCCGTTCATCGACACGGTGAACCGCAAGGGCGACCCGAAGGGCGTGCGCGCCGAGATGGCGACACTCGGCGGCGCGCGCGAGCTCGAGGAGCCGAAGTACAGCGTCGTCGTCGATCGCATCAGCCATGAGGTGCCGTACTACCGCGCGCACCTCAAGAGCATGGCCCTCATGGGCACCGTGGTCGTGAACGATCCGTTCTGGTGGGAGGCCGACGAGAAGTTCTTCGAGTGCACGCTCGCGCGGAAGCTCGGCGTCGCCGTGCCGAAAACGGTGATCCTGCCGAACAAGTCGTACATCCCGGACATCAACGAGGGCTCGCTCCGGAACCTCCAGTACCCGCTCGATTGGAAGGGGATCGTCGAGTACACGGGCCTGCCCGCGATCATGAAACCGAACACCGGTGGCGGCTGGAAGGACGTCTACAAGGTCGACACGATGGAGCAGCTCCTCTGGGCGTACGACCAGACCGGGACCGCGACGTTCGGCCAACGCCCGAAAACGATGATCCTGCAGGAGTTCATCCACTGGGACGACTACATCCGCTGCATCTGCATCGGCCGCAAGCACATCAACCCGATCCGCTACGACCCGACCGCCCCGTTCCACGAGCGCTACGTCGTGGACAAACCGATCGAGGGCAAGCTTCGCGAGCGCGCGATCCAGGACGCGATCGCGCTGACCGACGCGCTCGGGTACGACATGGACACCGTGGAGTTCGCGGTGCGTGAGGGGATCCTCTACGCGATCGACTTCCTCAACCCGGCGCCCGATTTCGACAGCTTCTCCATCAAGGGCGAGAACTTCGACTGGGTCCTCGAGAAGATGAGCGATCTCGTGATCGATTACGCGACGGGCGCCGCGGAGCCGCCGTGGCGCGGAGAGCACCGGTGGTGGCGCCACATCCGCTGATCGAATACCACGGCCTGCTCGAGGACGGCGAGCTGGCCGCGGCGAGCGCCGCCGCGCTGGCCGACGGGCAGACGGCCCGCCGGCTCGTGTTCGGCGACCGGCCCCTGTGCGTCGCGCTCCGACCGAACCTCATCTCGCGGCCGCAGTACGACGCGATCACGAAGGCTTCCGAGACGCTGTACGCGGCCCTCGACCGCCTGGAGGCCGCGATCCTCCGCGATGAGGATCTCCGCCGCGAGCTCGACCTCGATCCGCGCGAGAGCGAGCTCGCGCTCGCCGATCCCGGCTTCCGCGCGTCGTCCCCATCGGCGCGGCTCGACGGCTTCGTCGGCGACGACGGCGTGATCCGCTTCGTCGAGTACAACGCCGAGTCGCCGGCGGGCATGGCCTACAACGACGAGCTGAGCGGCGTCTTCGCGACGCTTCCGGTCATGAAGGCGTTCAAGAAGAAGCACCGGCTCGCGGGATTCCCCGTGCGCGGGAAGCAGCTCGGCGTGCTCCGCCGCGCAAGGCGACCGCGCGGCGAGCTCAAGACCGTGGCGATCGTCGATTGGCGCGGGCTCCCGACACTCACCGAGTTCGAGATGTTCGCCCGCTACTTCGAGGAGCAGGGCCTGCGCGCCATCATCTGCGCGCCGCAGGACCTCACGTACGAGCGGAAGGTCCTACGCGCCGACGGCAAGCGCATCGACGTCGTCTATCGGCGCGTGCTCACGAGCGAGCTCCTCGCGAAAGCGGAGGTCGCGAAGCCGCTGGTCCAGGCGTATCTCGATGGCGCGGTGACGGTCGTGAACAGCTTCCGCGCGAAGCTGCTGCACAAGAAGATGAGCCTTGCGCTCCTCTCTGACGACCGGTATGCGGCGCTCTACACGCCGGACCAGCTGAGGGCGATCGCGAAGCACATCCCATGGACGCGGAAGATGCGCGAGGGGCACACGACCTACGGCGGCAGGACCGAGGACCTCGTCGAGCTCGTCATGCGGAAGAAGGACCGCTTCGTCCTCAAGCCGAACGACGAGTACGGCGGCAAGGGCGTCGTACTCGGGTGGACCGTCGACCAGCACGAATGGGAGCAGACGATCCTCTCCGGCCTCACCGCGTCCTACGTCGTGCAGGAAAAGGTGCCCGTGCCGCGCTACCCGTTCCCGGTGCTGCTCAACGACCGCATCCACTACCTCGACCTCGCGATCGACCACGATCCGTATCTCTTCTGGGGCGCGGTGAGCGGCTGTTTGACCCGGCTGTCATCGAGCGCTTTGTTGAACGTGACGGCGGGGGCCGGCAGCGTCGTGCCGACCTATATCGTCGACTCATGAACCTGGATGTCACGCGGCTCACGATCGGGATCGAGGAAGAGTTCCAGATCGTGGACGCCGACGGACAGCTGAAGAGCCATAGCGAGACCCTCCTCGGAGCGGCGCGCCCGTACCTAGAGGAGCGCGTGAAGCCCGAGATGATGCAGTCGGTGGTCGAGATCGGTACCCGCATCTGCGCCGACGTCGGTGAAGCGCGCCGCGAGATCGTGAACGCTCGCGGAACGCTCGCGACGCTGCTGAAGCGCGACGGCCTCCGGCTCGTCTCGGCGGGCACGCATCCCTTCTCGCACTGGCAGGAGCAGCAGGTCACCGAGCACGAGCGCTACAAGATCCTCGAGGAGGAGCTGCAGGACGTCATCCGCGAGCTCCTCATCTTCGGCCTGCACGTGCACGTCGGCATCCCCGACCGCGAGCAGCGGATCGAGGTGATGAACGAGGCGCGCTACTTCCTCCCGCACCTCCTCGCGATCTCCACGTCCAGCCCCTTCTGGCTGACCCGGAACACCGGCCTCAAGTCGTACCGCCAGATCATCTGGCAGCGCTTCCCGCGCACCGGCATCCCGCCAGAGTTCTCGTCATGGGACGAGTACGAGAACTACCTCGAGCTCCTCGTCAGGACCAAGTGCATCGACGACGGAAAGAAGATCTGGTGGGACCTGCGGCCGCACGCCTTCTACCCGACCATCGAGTTCCGCGTCTGCGACGCCGCCACCACGATCGACGAGACGCTCTGCATCGCGGGCCTCGTCCAGGCGATCTGCGCGAAGCTCCTCGTGCTGCGCTCGCGCAACCTCGGCTTCCGCCGCTACATGCCCGGCCTGATCCAGGAGAACAAGTGGCGTGCGATGCGCGGCGGGATGGACGCGAAGCTCATCGACTTCGGCAAGGAGACCGAGGTGCCGATGCGCGACCTCGTGGAGGAGCTCATCGAGTTCGTCGACGATGTCGTCGACGAGCTCGGCTCGCGCAAGGAGGTCGAGTACCTGCGCGTCATCGCTCGGGAGGGCACGAGCGCGGACCGCCAGCTGCGCGTCTTCAAGGAGACCGGCCACCTGCACAAGGTCGTCGACGCGCTCGCGGAAGAGACGCTCCGCGGCGTGCCCGAGGTGACCTTGGCGTGACGGTGACCCAGGCGGTCGAACGGCTCGTGAAGGCGAGCGTGCATCTCTCCGACGCGGATCTCGATCGCGCGTACGCATGGGAGGAGTACGACGAGGACGGCCTTCGCTTCGCGCTCCTCGCGGCGCACCTGCAGCTGCGCGAGACGACCGCGACGGTCGCCGCCGCGCGCCTTGGGGCGGGGAAGCCGTTCACCGAGGCGCAGCGGATCCTCGCCCAGATCCACGAGGCGTATCGCGACCTGACCGGCGCGCTCGCCGGCGCTTCCGAGGCCGAGATCGACGCGAAGCCGCCGGACGAGCAGTGGCCGCTCCGTCAGGTGCTGACCCATGTGCTCCAGACCGAGAAGGGCTTCCTCGCCGCGATCGAGCTCGCCCTCGATCGCGCTCGTACGGGTGGGCCGAACGAGCCGGACGAGGCGGCCTTCAAGGCGAAGCGTCGGCCTGCGGAAGATCCGAGCGGCTCGCGGGCCGACGCGCTGAATGCGCTCTTCCGTAGCCACATCGCGATCCTCCGCGCGCTCGACGGCGTGGCCGATACGGAGCTCGCGACGCCGTCGTGGTTCTGGGAGGACAAGGGCTATCCGATCCGCTTCCGGATGCATCGCTTCGAGGAGCATCTGCGCCAGCACACGGTCCAGGTCGACAAGACGCTCGTCGCGCTCGGCCATCCGCCGACGGAGGCCGAGCGACTCGTCCGCAACCTCTACACGGCACTCGCCGGGCTCGAGTCCGTGAGCGGCGCCGGTGTGGGCAACGAGCTGCTAACCGACTGCGCGGCGAAGATCGACGCGATCGCCGCCGGGGTCGAGCGTGTCGCCACCGCCTGACATCGATCGTCGCCTCGTGGCCGAGGCGATCATGTGGGACTACGAGCCAACTTGGGTCCCGCCCGGCCTCGAATACGTCGATCGCCCGGATCTCCTCATGTGGCGGCGGAACGGCCCGCGGTCGCGGCAGCGATGGGGGAACCGCGTCGCCTACACGCGCAGCACACCGGACCGCGTCGAGTCCCTCATCGACGAAGCACTCGCGTTCCTCGGCGATCGGCCGTTCTCTTGGATCGCGGGAGCTTCGAGCGCGCCCCGCGACATTTCCGAGCGTATCGCGGACCGCGGCCTCGTTGACATCGGGGATGGTGACCTACTCACGGCGACGCTTCCGATCCGCGGTCTCCGGGCCGCGACTGACGTCAAGATCGTCGAGGTTGAAGACGAGGCGATGGCTCGGATCGGGCTGCACCTCGCCCATCCCGACGCCTCAGTCGAGGAGATGAGCGAGCAGGTCGCGGAGATGCTCCTCTATCTTGCGCTGCCAGAACGTCGCGGCGGATTCCTGGTCGCGCTCGTGGACGACCAGCCCGTCGCGAACGCGGCGTACCGGTATTCGTCGGACGGCCGAACTGTCTATTTGAATGGCGCCGAGACAGCAGAGCGATTCCGCCGACGCGGCGTCTACCAGTCGCTCGTCGCGTACCGCACCGAGGCAGCGAGGCAGCGGGGCTGCCGCTACGCGGCCATCCGCGCTCGTCGCGATACCTCTCTCCCGATCCTCATGCGTCGCGGCTTCATCGACCATGGGCACCTGCCGATCTACGCGCGGCCCGACCCCTAGTTCGTCGCGACCAGCTCGAGCACCGCCTGCGTCGCGACCCGGCCGGCCACCGCGAGGTGCGCGGCGGTGACCGTCTCGACCGTGTCGCCCGTCGTGTGGAGCGGTCCGAAGTCCGTCCAGGACAGGATCGCCGCGGGCACGCCCCGGCGGGTGTACGAGAGATGATCGCTGCCGCCGGCGTTCGGGGTGTACCCGAACGAGTAGCCGAGGTGGTCGGCGGCGCTCGCGAGCCGCGCGTGCATGGCGAAGCTCTCGTCAGAGGCGGCGAGCGTGTCGCCGCAGCAGCCGGAGACGTCGAGGTTCACGAACGCGATGACGTTCGCGGGACGGAGAGGCGTCGTGAGCGAGTGGTTCGCGAAGTACTCCGAGCCCACGAGGCCCTCCTCCTCGCCCGCGAACGCGACGAAGACGACCGAGTTCTTCAGCATCGCGCGGTGCGCGACCAGGACGCGCGCGACCTCGAGCATCACGGATGGTCCCGACCCGTTGTCGTTGGCGGCCGGGAAGACCGTGCCGTCCGGGTCGGTCCCCACGCCGTCGAGATGGCCGCCGACGAGGACGAACTTGTCCGCCCGCCCGGGATCGCTGCCCCGGAGGATGCCGACGACGTTCTGGCCGACGATCTCATGCACCGGGCCGAGCGGCACCGAGAATCGGACGTATGCGTCGGTGTCGAACGAGATCGGCTGGGGCGGCTCGTTGCGGAGGCTCGGGCGCGTCTGCGCGCGCCGCAGCCGGTCGATCAGCGACTGGTTGAGATCGGCCACGTGCTTGCCGGAGGACGCGATGAGCTCGTCTGCGACGGCCGCGGTCACCGTGATGACCGGGATCGTCTCCTTCTCGAACGCGGCGATGTACGACGGCTTGATCAACATGCCGAAGGTCACCTGGATGACGCCGACGGCGCCCTCGCGCCGGGCGATGTCGATGCGGTCCTGGTTGGCGATGCTTGGGCCGGCGATCATCACGATGTTGCCGTCCGCGTGGACGCCGGCGTAGTCGCTGTACTCGGCGGTCTTGTTCCCGCCGCCCACATAGACGATCTGCCCCACTGCGACGCCGCCGCCGCGGCGGCCCCCGATGCTCTCGGAGAAGTCGACGCGGGGCACGTACGCCTTCGCCGTGGGCGACCTCGACGTGAGCGTCGGCATCGCGGTCAGGCCGACGTCCGACATCCGGAAGCTCTGGTAGTAGCTGCCACCGTCGCCCGCGGGCTCGATGCCGAGCGACTTGAAGCGGTCGGCGACGAACGCCGCGGCGTCCTGGTAGCCCTTCGACGCGGTGTACCGTCCGCCGCGCGCGGGATCGGCGATGAACGCGAGGTTCGCGTGCGCGCGGTCGCCGTCGAACTCCCTTGAGATCGTGGTCAACCCGGCCGCGGGTCCGAGCAGTGGCGAGACGATCCGTACGACCAGCACGAGCCCGGCGAGCGCCGCCGCGAGCCGCCACGTGAGCACCTTCCCGAGCGCGACGGGAGCGCGCTCGAAGAACGTCCGGAGCCCGTGGCCGGCGAGATTGAACGCGAGCACGCCGCTCGCGAACGCGGCCGCCGGCACGATGGCGATCCACGGCGCGCGAAAGACCTCGAATCGGCCCTGTGCCAGGATCGCGCCCCACTCGGGAGTCGCGAAGAAGAACACCCGGCCGCCGCCGCGGTCGTCGAGCGGGACCGACGTGCCGCCGCCCACGACGTAGCCGAGGAACCCGAGCTCCCCGAGGATCAGCATGATCGCGCTCGCCTCCAGGGCCGCCGCGACCGCGAGGAGCGGCAGGA
>Ga0070698_100004084_pt1 | contig 16035 bp, 11 predicted proteins | sample KBSK1502metaG_FD_65477 | JGI IMG/M metagenome (GOLD analysis project Ga0070698, IMG submission 65477) | Corn, switchgrass and miscanthus rhizosphere microbial communities from Kellogg Biological Station, Michigan, USA - KBS K1-50-2 metaG | ecosystem: Host-associated > Plants > Roots >...
TCGCTGATATCAAGCGCCAGGATCCGGTTTGCCAGCGGATCGCTGACGTACAGGATGCGGGTCGGCATCCAGTTGAAGATCATGCCGACGCGCGTGGCCGTATTCGGGTCCGTCGATTCGGCAGCCCCGGCAGTGATCAGCGGAATCGGCGTGAATGCGCCCTGCGTCACGAGCGGATCAACGCCCTTCTCGACGTGAACCTGGGCGATGCTGCCGTCGGCGAGCGCGGCGAAGAAGACGGCACGCTGCGGGATGGCCAGATCAGGAGACTTCGTCGCGAGCGCGGTCGCCACCGCCGCGGCCACCAGGCCCTGCGTCGAATCCGGTGGGCTGAGCTGACGGTTCGTGATGTAACTCGCGAAAACCCCACCCGCAATCCTGTCGGGGGCACCCGCGAGCGCAATGCCGCTCGGATCGACCACGGAAATCGTGCCCTCCCCGTTGGCACCGTTAGGGGCATTCGCGAACCATGGCCGGCCGAAGCCGTTGTTGAGCGAGATCCCAAGCGGAAGACTGACCGATGGCCGATCGGCCGTCACCGCGGCCGGATTGTTTTTCCCATTCAGGAACGCCGGACTCTGGGCCGTGTAGAGAATGACTCTGCCTCCGGCCGCGTACGGTTGACCGGTCGGTATGGTCGGAGGAGACACGTCGGGGCGGGCGAAATCGGACGGCACGTTCACCGCACCGCTCGACACATCGAGCGAGAGGATCGAGCCCGGTGCTTCGAGTGGTCTCGCAAGCGGAGCCCCGAAATTGGACGTGCTCGCCACGAGGAGCCGGATTCGATCGAGAACGGGATGGCTGGCCGCGGCCAATGCGCCGCCCGGGGCGAACGGCCCCCCGTTCTGAAACGTGCCAACCTGTGTGATCGCCCCTGCTCCCGGAATTCCCATCGCGACGACGGTCGCCGTCAGCGGCCTCGGAATGTCCGCCCCCGCATCGTCGGCCAGGATCGACGCCAGGTTCTGCGCGGTCACACCGGCGGTTGCCAGGATCACAGGAAGCGCAAGTAGCGAAGTCAGAACGCAAAATTTGCGCATGGCTCCCTTTCTTCACGCGTGCGTGGCGCCGGATTGCCTCGGAAAGGCAAACGAACTGAGAAGAGGGACGCATCGTACATAAACACGGAGATTGTGCAAGGCAAAAGGGAGTGGCACGGCGCGAGCCGCGTGATGCCGGTAGACCGGAGTCGGCATGGCACGCTCGCTTGAACGCGGCGACTTCGCGTGGAGCGTGCAAGACGTGCAGACATTTTGATCACCCTGGCGCGTGAGACGGCGACGCTTCGGCATATTCGCGGCGGTTGCTGCTGCGCACGGGGAGGCAAAATAGAAAGGCCGGTCGCGGAGGCTGAACAATACCGCGGCGTTGGCCGCGGATCTGCAGTCGTTGTCGCGATACCACATGAGGAGGAACTGCATGATGAGAATTCCAGCGGCCACATGCGCAGTTGTGCTTGCTCTTGGGTTGACGGTCACGGCTCAGGATACGACGGTCAAATCCACCACGAAAACGAGCGGCGGTGAGATCAAAACGCTGTCGTACACCGGCTGCGTTGGTGCAGGAACGGAGACGCGAACCTACATGCTCAGCAAGGTCGTGCCGGTCACGCGTACCACCGAAACAAGAGGAACAACGGGCACTACTACTACCACGGTAACCAGCTACATGCTCGTGCCCGGAGAAACGGTCGAGATACAGCAGCACGTAGGTCACAAGGTCGAGGTAACCGGAACACTAATTCCGGCTGGCGACACGAAGACCGAGACCAAGACGAAGATCGAACGTGAGGACGCCAAGGATACGACCGTCAAGGAAACAACCAAGACCGATAACGCGATGCCACAGTTCCGCGTCACCGCCATCAAAGACCTCGCAGAGCGATGTGAGTAGCGAGTCGCGACGCTAGAAATTGCCTGGGATGCCAGCCTCGCCGAACGGCGAGGTTGGCTCACCACACTGGGCGGCGGGCGTCGAGCCCTGACGGCGGGCCCTTGGGCCCGCTCACGCCGTGATCAACGGACTCGGTTGACCGGATTCGATCACACGATCGACACCGGTCGAGACCTGTTCAGGGGCGCGCTCTTCGTAGAATTGGTAGGCGCGACGGGCGATCTCGTCGTGGGTCAGCTCGGTGAGACTGCCGACCAAGCTCGAAATGTCACTCGCCGCGGGTTTCTAACGTTCGCGCAGGTAAGAGTGACAGAGGTCGACATCACATCTTCCAGTCCCATCGGACTTCAGTGCCCGTCTCCAGCTTGCCGCGGCCCTTCGAGAAACAGAAACGCGAGGCCATTCCTTTTGTAACGAGGAACACACACCCGTGTGCACACGACGCTCCATTCGTCTCAGCGAGCAGCGTTTTGCGTCAGAGGTCCACTGATTGCACGTGAGTGGGCGAACCACTATCTGCCGGGAGAAAACGCCGATGAAATTGCTTCTTTCTCAAGGAGTTCTCGATCAGGTTGCGGGGCTGGCTGAAGATCGCGACGCGCCTGTTACCGCCGTATCAGTGGGCGTGTCTACCTTTGAGCCGACTACCGGTCCATCGCCTGAAGTGAACTCGTTGCTGAATACGGCGTACGCCGCTCTCTTTCGGGCGAAGGGCGCCGGGCGCAATCAGGTTAAGGTGGCCTAGTACGCCCTTCGGCCGCCGACGACTACCACGTCCCATTCCAGAATGGGCCCGAGCATCAGTCAGGCAGCGGCAGCTTCCCAGCCTGACGGGGTGGCCGCTGCGGTTCCCGCGTGCCACCTCGCACCTGTTCGTGAGTGGACGTCGACGGGTTCTTGATTTCGTCGGTGTGAGGCGTCACTGTTGAAGCTTCCCTTCCTGACGCACGCGCTTCCATGGACGCTCGAGTAGCTGTCTCGCGGCGGATTTCGGTGTCGCGATGCCCCTGCTCGAGTGATCGTTTGTCTTCCCTGCGCATCGGTTGTACCTCCTCGGTAATGTCAGCAGGTGCAAACGGAGTGCCTCGACTCCGGCGTGGAGGCGCCGTTGGAAGACCGACGAGCAACCCTTGGGAGGTAAGGATGAGGCACGACTCGTTGGTTCTTCGTGCGTATAGCTCGGATGGGATCCCGCAGTTTGCTGGTATTCGAGAGTAGATCGTTCACAGATTGTTCACATGCATTTCTGAGGCTCGCAACTTCGCTCAACGGGTCAGCGGCATTGATCCCGCCAATCGAATGACATCACGACGCGCCACGTTAGTTCTCGGACACCGCTCAGTGATCGCGACCCGACATCAAATGCCTGAGCGCCAGGCTTGCGCAGGACCCGCACAGTCGTCAGTGCGGCGCCGCCGCCGCCAAGCGTTCACTGCTCCCACCGTACCCAGTCCCAACAAACAGAGCCCGGCCGTTGCTGGCTCGGGAACGGGAGCGTTCGGTGTCACAACACTGACGGTAAATGGCTGTGATGCCAGCGCGTTGAGCGCCGAGGGCGTCGTGCCACCCAGGATTGAGAAGGTGCCTGAATATAGCCCCGCGGACGTTCCAAGAGGCACCGAGACGACGAAGATCTGTGCCGTCACCGATTGGAGCGGAGCGAGGCTCAAGGGAAAGTTGACGAAGAACAGAGTATCGTCCAACGAAAGCGGCGCCGCGAAATTCGCGATGTCACCGTTCAAGAACGTCGTGCTGCCACCGGTGTCAGCCACCGTTCCCGTGAACGTGACGCTCATACCCGGCTGTGTCGTTAGCAGTGATGACGCGAGCGTGAAAGAGATCGGCGTCGCGAGAGCCGCGTCCGCCACCAGTGTCAGAGACAACGCGGCCAACAGAACCCTCAGTCTCATCGCTCCCTCCTAGCTACGGTAAGACGACCCGGAAGGATCCGGTCACAGAGCCACCGCCGTAAGTGGCGTTGAAACGCAAGACGCTCCGACTGCCGGTTCCTCCAACGGAGCCCGGAAAGCGGACCACGGCTGTGGCCGATCCACCAGGCGCGATATCGCCAAACGCCGGAAGCGGTGTGATCGGTACGGTCGATCCGAGCAACACGCTGGTCGCCGTGACGTTTGTCGCCGTCGCCGAGCCTGTGTTCGTCACCGTCAGCGTCGCCACGATATCGCCTGTGCCGGGATCGCGCGCAAGCGACGGTACCACCGTCAAAGAGATGGACAGTTGTGTTGTGGCCACCACGTTTCTGACGACGACATTATCGATCGCCACGCCGCAGTCATGCCCCGGCCGCACATCCGAGCAGATGGCGATCTGGTCCTGCGCATACTCGAATCGAAGCTGGAATCGGCTCCCGGCCATCCCAGGCAACTGCAGCTGCACGTGCTGCACGCCACCCGAGTATCCGGCCCAGACCGACATGTCTTCGAAGTACGACGGATCGTCATTACGCGGAAAGTGCTTTGGGTAGTGTTTGAATCCGTCGGTCGTGAACTCCTGTTCGAACGCCTCGGCCAACACCGATCGCAGCGTCCGCCCCGGCGTGACGTCCGTGACGCGCAGGAAGAAGCCATCGTACGCGAGCACCGGAAGTACCGGATCGTCCTCTGTGTCGTAGCAGACATCGAAATCGACCGTCACGTATTGACTGACGGCGGGCACCGTCACCATGGGGCTGAACAGACGCTCCCATCTCGAAAACGAGCTGCCGCCCGGAACGTCATTGGCTTCCGGGTGAAACGCCTTGTTCGAGGCGCCACATAGCGTCGGGGCGAACGTGTTCGAGGTTCTCCACGGTACCGGGCTCGGCCCTGCGCCATGTGCCGCCACCCAACCGGAGGGCAGCGCGCCAGGGGCGACGGCGTCGAAGGATTCCGAGAGGAGCGTGGTGTAAACCGGCGTGCCGGTTTGGAGCGTGAGGGGAAGTGATATCTGACCTTCCGTTGACGACACCGTCAGAATCAATTCGATCGGCGTACCGGCGACAAAGGACGGCGAGAGCTGCAATTGATAACCGACAGTGTTGCTTCCTGTGATGCCGGGCGCGAGATCGGGATACGTCGAAACCGGCTGAAGAATGGTGATGCCGGGTGTGACGCTCGATAACGCCGCCGAGATGCCGACGATCGCGCCGGCGTTGAGCGGATTGGTCACATAGTTCGTGAGCGGCACTTGCAGAGAGGCCTGCTCGCCCGGATCGATCGATCCGTTCGTTCCGCTGTCGACGAGCGCGACGGTTCCCAGGCGCAGTGCGGTTTTGAAACCTCCTGCGACCGCCTTTGCCTCCGCGTCCGGCACGGTCATGCTTGTGGCGGGTTGGCCGTCGGCAAATCCAACTGGATGCGTGACGGCATAGCTGGCGTACAGCGTGCCGAATTGGGAGACCGCCTGATTGTAGTCGCCGAGGTTCGGCTGACCCGTGTCATTGCCCCATCCCGCTTTGAACGGACGCGTGGAGATCGGTGTGGGTTTGCTCCAGGTACTTCCGCCATCGTCGCTGTATGTGTCGGTGACTTCCGTCAGATCGCCGCTGGTGTCGATTCCCTGGTCGTAATAAAACACCGTCACTCGACCGGTCACGCGGTCGACGCATGCGTAGGGGAACCACTGGGCGCGATCGAGCCCTGGCCGGCTGTTGAGCGCGATCGGCGCCGTAAACGTCTGGCCTCCGTCAATGCTTCGCTGCATCATCACATCGGCGCCGTCGCCCGAATTGTTGCTGGCGTACACGATGTAGACGGAGTTCTTGAAGGGCCCTGCCGAATTATCGATCGCGACCGATGGATTCGTGTTCACCCGATCGTTGCCGAGAACCTGATCTATCGTGATGAAATTGGTGGTGAGATTGCGCGGAGCGCTCCACGTGACGCCGTTGTCGGTAGAACGGGCATACGCGATGTTGTTCGTGTAAAAAGACGGAAACCTGGCCCACGCGACCACCACGTTCGGTGAGCCGTTGCCTGCAAATCGCACGGACGATCCCTGCCCATCGGTTGAACCGGCAGCTATCAAGCGGCGGGCGGCGAAGGTCGGGTTGGTGGTCAAAACGTTATCGGAGTACGTACACGAGATCTCCACACCAGAGGCCGTCGCAGGCGTGAAGTTCGACCAGCACGCCATGTAGCGGCCGGTATCGCGATCGATATCGGTCAGCTCTTTATCGGCCGCATCGACTGCGTCTCCGTTGACGTCCACGAGCCCGTTCGGGTTGATGCTCGGACCAATATCGAATGGCCCTTGCCAGCTGTGGCCACAATCAGTCGAGCGATGAAAGACGAGGCTTTGCACCAGACCCGAGGCGCCAAATTTCTCGAGGGCGAGCGACGTATAGACAAACGTGCAGCCGCCGACATACTTCACGTCGGGATCACCGAAAATCTGCGGAAACAGTTGTCCGGCGATTACGTCGGTTCCCGGGCTGGGCAGTTGTCCTCCATCCACGAACGTTGCACCGCCATCGTCGGAGTACATGACACCAGAGACCGATGTGGCGAATGTCGTCGGGTTGCGGAAGCCTCGGAAATCGTTGAACCCGACGACGACGTGCTGACCTGTGTCGTCGACGGCGATGGTGGTTTCCGCTTGGAGCGCGCTTGCGGCAAGTGGCGTCTCGCCGCAGTCTGGCTCGTTCACGCAGCCGGCAGATTCAATCGAGAACCCCTTATGAATCTGATCGATGCGCTGCCTCGCCAGTTGTCCGCCTGTCGAGAGACGCGGGTCGGTGGCATTCTGAGCGTCACCGGCCGACATTCCGATTGGTGCCGTGAGCGCGATGAGCAGCGAGATTTGCAGCGCGGTCCTAACGCGAGAGCGAACCATAGGACCTCCGGGGGGTGAGAGTCTACCACCACGTCGTCACCGGATCACGCGCGTTCTTGGGGCTTACCTCCCGTACCTACGGACAACGGTTCCTGCCGTTGCCGTTGCTGTTACGGTTCCTCGCGGGCGCGGCTTCAAGCTCCCGAACGGCACGCGGCTCACGTCCTGGCGTACCGCCCTGGATTCACGAAAGGGCATCTCAGGCAAGGTTGTCGCCGTGTTGATCGGATGCGAACACTCCTCAGGCCGGGGTCGCCGACGTCACCGCTCTTCTGTCGCACGGCTCCACTGCGCCTCATCGAAGACGTACCGCGCGTATCGGTAGTCTCGGATGAACCGAATCCGTTCGCCGCGGAAGCGCACGAACAGACAGTAGACCGGCCGGCCGTCGGGCTGCTCGCGCGCAAGGATCGCCGGGCGGCCGTCCACCACGCCTGGCTCCAGGCACATGCCTTCCAGCCGCGCGTAGTTGTTGAAGTAGCCGCCTACGTCCGTGGCGCCGCTCTTCTCGGTCATCCCGACCAGTTCGAGCTGGACGTCCTCGGCGAGCATCGCGCGCAGGGCATCGAAATCGCGCGCGTTGAAGAGGGCAACATACCGCCCCAGCAGCGCGGCCTGTTCCTGCGGGAGCGCCGGCGTCGGCTGCACATCCAACGCGGCGGCCTGACGTCGCAGGCTCGCGCGCCCGCGATGCAGCGCGCCCTTGATGGACGGCACGCTGACGTCAAGGATCTCGGAGATCTCCTCGAGTTGGTATGACAATACGTCCTTCAGGATCACGCAGCTGCGCTGGAGCGCGGTCAGCCGCACGAAATGTAACAGCCCCCACTCCGCGACTTCCGCCGCGTCGAGCGGCGAGTCCTCCGTCTGCGCCGGCAGTTCCCCCTCCAGCGTCTCACCGAAGCGCACGTCGTAGCGGCGCAGGTAGTCGAGCGCCTTGTTGTGCGCCACGCGGAACAGCCACGCGCGCAGGTTCTCCACGTGCCCGAGCTGAGGCAAACGAAAGTACACCTTCGCCAGCGCTTCCTGGACGATGTCCTCGCCGTCCACGGCGGAGCCGGTCATGCGGGCGCAGTAGCGCAGCAGCTGCGGCCGCACATCGGCCACGAGCGCGTCGAAATCTGCCCGCGCTTTGGCCAGCGCCTCGAAATCCATGCGCGACTCCCACACGCCGGCAGTCCGGCGTCACCACACGTATAGTCCAACGACATCCAAAAGACGGTTCACGGGCGCGAAAAGATTCGGTGTCGAGGCCGCATCATTTCGTCCCGGCCGTTCGTCGTGCCCATGACGCAGATTTCAGGAGGATTCGCCATGGACGCATTGATTCGACCCATCATCGCTCTGCACGGAGTCTCGAACAGCATCTTGGCCACAGGCATCAGGGATCTGACGGATCAGGACGCAAAGGCCCGGTCGCGCGGCGGTACCGGGCCGTCGATCGCCTGGACGATCGGGCACCTCTGTCACTACAAGGTGAAAGTCCTGGAGTTGCTGAGCCAGCCTCGGGAGAATCCCTTTACGGCCCAATTCGAACAGACACCGGCCAGCGACGGATTGGACTACCCGCCGCTGGCAGACCTGGCGGCGAGCTTTTCGGCACTGAACAGCGACCTCTGCACCGCGCTCGCTTCGTCTGTCGATCGGCTTGAAGCGCCCATGCCCGGAGCCGGGCCGCACGACGAGAAGCGCATCCTGGACACCGTCCTGTTCCTGACGTGGCACGAGGCGTATCACATCGGTGCCATCGGGGCAATCCGACGTGAGCAGGGGCGCAAGGCTATCGCGGACCTCGTGCGAGGATCATGACCGACCGCGCGGCGACAGAGGCGAATCGCGCTTTCACGGGCATGGTGCTGTCGCTCATCTCGCTCTCGCGGTTGAGGACTCAAATTGGGATGAGGCATGGCGAAAAGCCAGGCGCGTGTGGCGAACGTCGAAAGAGTCGAGCGCGACCATCGTTGAAGGAGAGACCGTGAAATGACGGAGCGCACGCGACACGAGGCTGAGGCCGAGCGGGATCCGCAGTGGGAGCGCATGGCCGAAGCGAGCGGGATCTCGGACCGGGAGATTCTCGCGGATCTGCAAGCGCTGGGCTACACGCCTGATACCGTAACGCTACTACGCCTCGCGCCTGTCGTCGAGGTGGCATGGGCTGGCGGTGAGATTACGAACGGCGAACGCGCCATGATTCTCGGCACCGCCGCGACTCTCAACGTCCAATGGGAAAGCCCGGCCCACTTTCAGCTCCTCGATTGGATTGTCTGTCGACCTTCGTCAGCGTTCTTCGAGAAGAGTCGGCGGGCCGTCCGATCAGCGCTGCGTGCCCTGCCCGGGAACGAACGGGCTGAACGGCAGCGCGATTTGATCACATCGTGCAGAAACGTTGCAGTGGCGTCAGCTGAAACTCTTGGCATCGGTCGTGAGATTTGCGATGCAGAGCGACGCGTTATCGATCAGCTCGCTTTGGAACTGCAGCGTGATGCTGAATCACCAGCCACCGGGGGAGTCGCCTAATCTTCTATTCTTCGTCCTGTCCCGAATCTCCGCGGTCCCGGTCACCAGTCCGGTGACGATTTCGAAAGAAATACTGTCTTGCGGGGATACGGCTGCCACCGCACGAGCTGGTTTTCGGCGCGTCACCGCGACGTGACGCGCCGAATCGAACGCGTGCGCAGCCCGTTGTCGAGCAACTCGCGGACACGACCTATCGCCATCCGGGGCCAACCTCAGAACGTGACCCGGAACCCCAACTGCAGCTGACGCTGCTCGTAGCCGCCCGTTGGCGAGAAGACTGCGTCACGCTGGATCGCCCCCGGTGCCGGCAACGCCAACGGCAATCCTGCGGCGGTGACGGGGTTCCCCAGAGCGTCTGTGTTCACGGTCGTCGTCGCGCTCGCCCACTGTTCTGTGTTGAAAAGGTTCTTTACTTCCGCCATGAACTCCAGCTTCGCCTGGCCGGCAACCGGGAACAGTCGTGAATAGCGCACGTCGACGTTGTAGCGCGCGGGCAGGCTATACGAGTTGCGTGTAACTCCGATCGGTCGGTCGGCACCGATCGCGTCGTTGTTCAATTCGCGGCTGCTGCGCAGCGTAACCGGGATACCACTGGCAAATTGCAGCGCGATGCCGAACAGGTTGTTGTTCAGGATGGTCCCGGCGATACCCGCGGCACCCACTTCCGGCTGCGCCACAACGCTGCCGACGAAGGTATGTCGCTGGTCGAGGATGTTCGGCCCCTTGTCGGTGTCGAGGCTTGCGGGATCGCTGCGTCCGCCGGTGTCGCCCTGAACGGAGAGCGTGCTCGTGATCGGCGCGGTGTCTTCGCTCTTCGCCAGGGTGTATGCCAGGTCCCACTGCACGCCGCGGTACAGGCGCCGGGTGAACTGCAGCGTCATCGCTTTGTAAGACGACTCGCCAATGGCTTGCGATGCGAAGACCGCGTTGAAGCGCGGATCCACGCGCGTGGCCCCGTTGATCGCGGTTGAGTAAACAGGCCGCCCGTCCGGCAGCGAGCCGATCGCTCCGAGCAGGTTGATGTTCGATACAACAGGCAGGTTGCGGCCGCGCGTATACGCAGCGCCGACACCCGCCGAGTAATGCTGGCCGATTCGCCGTTCGAGCTGGACGTTGTTCTGCCACATGCTGGCAGTCTGGAAATCCGGATCGACGATCCACGGATTGTTCGACGCGGCGTTCCCGCTCGACAGGACGTTGGGGAAAGCCGGGGCGCCGGCCTGCGTCGCCTGCAGCGAAAAACTCGCGCGTGCCGGGGTGCCGTCGTTGACGATCGCCTGTTCGTAGATCGCGTTGATCGGCTGGTCGTACATCAGGCCGCTGTTGCCGCGCAGAACGGTTCCGCGATCCTCGCCGAGGGCCCACACGAAGCCGACCCGCGGCTGCACGTTGTTCTTGTCGGTGGGAAACTCGCGCGAGGCATCGAGCACAGCGGCACCGATCCCCTCCGGCGGCGTGTAGGTGTCGTAGCGCACACCGTAGAGCAGCTTCAGGGTCGGTGTGAGACGCCAGTCGTCCTGCACGAACCCCCCGTACATCCGCGTGTCGTACTCATAGGTCGGATTGCCGATGAATTGCTGGAACGAGGTGTAGCCGAACGGATTGGTCCCGCCGCGCGCCGCCAGAAACGTGTCGACGTTCGCGAACGTGTAGAGCTGGATCAGCGTCTGCGTGCGCGAGTCGCTTACCGCCTGGGTGTTGAAGCCGAACTTGTAGGCGTGGTTGCCGCGGATGTAGCTCAGGTTGTCCAGGATTTGGAAAATGCCCTCGGTGAATCCGAACCCTGAATCGGCGTTGCCTTGAACCGGGCCACCGAAATTGGCCACGCCGTTGATGCGGATTCCCGGTCCAGTCCCAGCCTGCGCGCCCGGCGCCCTCGACTGCGTGCGCGTCGCATACTGCACACGCAGCTCGTTCAGCACGCGCGCGCCGATCGTCGACACCAGCTGCCCTGCCGTGGAGTGCTGGCGGTCGCTGAAGTCGGTCCCCTGCTGCACCGAATTCGGCACACCGGACGATACACTGCCGATGTTATTGGGAATGAAATTATTGAAGAAGATGTAGCGGACGCTGAGCCGGTGGTTCGTCGAGACGTTGTGATCGACCTTGCCAATGGCGAACGTCGTCTTCGCCTGGGCAGGAATGTAGGTGGGCTCCGAGAGCCCCAGCCGCGCGGCATTGGCCGGTGTGATCGTCACCACGCGCGCGCCCGAGAGGTCGCGCTGCGTACGCTCGAGTCCGCCGAAATAGAACGTTCGGTCCTTGACGATCGGACCACCGTTATCGACGGTGAAGATGTTCACCTTGGTCGGCGGCTTGACGTTGGTCGTCGCGAAAAACGGCAGCTCCACCATCGGCTTTCGCTGGAAGCGATAGCTCGCCTGCCCCTGGCGTCGATTGGTGCCCGATGGGGTGATCGCGTTGTACACCAGCCCCATCGTCTGACCGAACTCGGGCGCGTAACCGGTGGTGACAACCTTCACCTCGCGGATCATGACCTCGGACATTGGCATCTGCCTGAGGCCGGCGCGGTCCTTCTCGGTATTGTCGTTGCCGTCGATCTGATAGTTCACCCGCAGCAGCGCCCCGTTGGCGGTGAGGCGGGGCACGCCGAACTCCTGCGTCTCGAAGCCAACGACGCCGGGCTCTAACAGTGCGAAGTTGTACGGGTTCCTCGAGGTGAGGGGAAGCGTCTTGATCTCGGCGGCCGTCAACGTCCGCCCCTGCTCGATCTTGCCGACGTCGACGACGGGGGCATCCGCGCTCACCGAGACGGTCTCGGTTACGGCACCCACTGCGAGCTTCACGTCCACCACGGCAGCCTGCCCGGCTGATAGCGAGATGCCGGTCTGATCGTACTTCTTGAACCCTTGCAACTCGGCGGTGACGCGATAGCCGCCGAGCGGCAGCAGCAGCGCGCGATACACGCCGGCGTCGTTCGTGATCACCGACCTCGTGTCGCCGGTGTCGATATTCGTTACCGTCACCAAGACCCCGGGCAACACGCCGCCCGACTCGTCAGTGACCGTGCCCTCGATGGTGCCGTTGATCGCCTGCCCCTGGGCGCCGGCGAGTGAGGCCAAGGAAAGAACGAACAGAAAAGCAACTATGCCGCGAATCATGGGAAAACCTCCACATTGGTGCAAATTGGCAGTATAGCGTTGCGGCGTCGACTCTAATTCTTCGTCGTTGTGGAGGCAGCGCGAGTCCGGCCGCTCACGAATCCGTGGCGCGGTATGGGCGAATCCCGTGGCGGAATTTTCTCAACTTGACAATGCCGGCGCGTGTGCGCGTCATGAGGACACGCGAACATTCGCGCGGGCGGCCACCAGTGCCTCCGAGGCGGCGATGAACGCGGTCACGTACGCCGCGTCCCTCAGCTTCGGCGACGGCAGAATGGCGTTGCCCTTCTGGTCGAACATGGCGCCACTGTGCGCTTCAAGGTCTGGAGAAACGAGGAGCGGCGTCAGACGCTCGGCGTAGGTCTCCACGCTGGGGTTCACCAATCCGATCATCCACTCAACGAAGCGCGACCTCAGTGTGCCTTCTCCTAAGAAGTTGTTGCGGATCTCCGTCTTGAGGAGTCCGGGGTTCAGACCGAAGACATTCACGTTCGGATAGCGCTTTGCCGCATCCAGAACGAGCATTTCGTTGCCAGCAACGGTGTTCATGTGGACAGGCGTCGCGCTGTAGGACTTCTCGCCATTGAGGTTGTCGAGCATGCCGGCTTGGCCCGTGCCGGGATAGCCCATGACGAACACACGCGCCTTCATCGGAGCCGCTCGCCGCGTTGTTGCCAGACGCGGGGCAATCTCGCGCAGGATCACCAGTCTGCTCAAGTAGCTCACCGCCATGTCTCGCTCGATACCCTCGGCGGTTTCCTGGCGCTTGGGCGCGGCAAAGATCCCAGTCGTGAAAACAACGATGTTCAATGTCTCCGCAAGCAATACTTCGCCAACGCGCTTTGCCTCGCGCATCAGGCTCAGGTCCGCTTTGATGAATTCGATCCTCAGCACGTCGGAATCGCGAAAAGTCCGACCTACGACGATGACGTCGGCTCCGCGCGATGCCATGAAACGACTGAGGGCGCGTCCGATACCACCGGTTCCGCCGACGATCGCCACCTGTATGCCCTGGAGATCGAGGCTGGCCGGATCGATGCGACGCCACGTGAAGTTCTTGTCTCGCTTCATGCTGGTGAGCCCCTTCCCGAGCGACGTACTCCCGCGCCGCGGTCGGCCGGCTCGACGCGAGGCGGCGCATTCAAGGTGTCAGCCGGACTCTATTTCCGCGAGCATGAACAGCGTGCTATCTTACGCTGCGCAGGAGGCGTGCAGGTCATGACAGCAGCCGGCTTCTCTCGTCATGCGGTGGCCGCGGTCCTCGTGGGTGTTCTCGCAGGTTTCTCGTCCGGCGGATCGTCGCGCGGCGCCGCGGCGGCCGAGACGGCGCCGCTCTCCGGCAAAGTCGTGTCTTCGACCGGCGAGCGGCTCGCGGGTGTTCCCGTGCGCGCGCGCCGGGCCACCAGCACCATCGCGGTCACGGTTTACACCAACGGCGAAGGCGACTACGCCTTTCCTGAATGGTCGGACCTCACTCCGGGTTCGCATTCGATCTCGATCGAGCTTCCCGATTTCGAACCCGCACGCCAGCAGGCCACACTTGCCGCCGGCACCACCGCGAAAGTCGACTTCACGCTCCGACCCCGGCAGCCGTCGATCGCCGACGCGACCGCGTCGGAGATCGTCGCCGCGCTTCCGGGTACAGACGAGCAGAAGCACCTGCTGATTCAGTGCGACAACTGTCATTCGCTGCAGTTCGCTTTGCGAATGAGCCGCACGAAAGACGAGTGGACCGCGATCATCCAGCGGATGGCCGGCGAACGGGCGGCGTCGCGTGAAACGCCTGGCACGCGTGCGTTCGGCCAGAAGAAATACGTCGAACCGCTCGCCGATTACCTCGCGTCGATTCGTGGTCCCGGCTCCTCGAATCAATTGCCCTTCGAGCTGCGTCCGCGGCCCACGGCTGCGGCGTCAACGCGGCTCGTCATCACCGAATACGACATTCCGCGCGGTGGCCAGCGCGATCTGAACATTCTGCGCGGCGACCGGCGGTTTGCCTGGCCGCACGACGTCCTGCTCGATCCGAAGAGCGACTACGCCTACTACACGGATCATTTCAGCTTCAACCTCGGACGCCTCAATCGCCGTACCGGCGAGGTGAAGGAATACCCATACACGCTCCTTCCGGGAATGGGACGCGAGGGTATGGGCATCGTCGGCGAAGGACAGGAGCGCGCGGGGAATCCCGGCGGCGGTGCGCACGACATCGCGTGGGGTCCCGACGGCAGCGTCGTCTTCGGCATGGGCGGCGGCACCGTCCGCTTCAATCCGCGCACGGAAACGTTCACGCCGTGGGCGTCCGGCAGCAACATGTTCGGGATCGATCCAGCCGGCAAGGTCTGGTATCTCGACAAAGGGCTGCATGCGCTCGACATGGCGAGCGGCGACGTGAAGCACTACGCGGTGCCCGATGGCACCGACGACGATACCTACGACATGGAGACGGATGGCAAGGGGCGCTCCATCATGAGTCTGTGGCGCCTCGGGAGGATTGGCCTCTTCGATCCGAAGTCCCAGCAGTGGACGACGTACGCGACGCCGACACCCGGGTCAGGACCACGCCGCGGCGAGATCGACGCCCGCGGGCGGGTGTGGATGACGCTCTACTGGGCAGGCCGGGTCGCGATGTTCGACCCTGACACGCACGACATCAGGGAATACCCGATCATTGCCGGGAACAAGGCCTATACCCCGCCGTTCTCGTCGCCTTACAGCCTCAGTGTCGACGATAAGAACCAGTTCGTCTGGACGAACGACTTCAACACCAGTCGCATCTATCGTCTCGACATCAAAACAGGCGAGCCGACCGAGTACCTGATGCCTGCGCCGTACGAAGTGCGCGACCTGACGGTCGACGAAAGCGCCGACCGCCCGACCGTGTGGATTCCTGTCTACCGTCCGCCGTCCCGGATGGTGAAGGTGCAGGTCCGCTGAGGTCCTGGAACGCCTTCGAATAGTTCGAGGGCCCTTTCGGGTGGTAGCCGTTCTTCGGATCGAATGGGTCGAGCTCCGGGATCACGCGCAGCTTCCCGCCTTCGACGTGCTCGATATTGCCGCGCGCCGTGCCAGCCGACGCCGCGCCGGCTGGAGCCGCCGACCGCTGCTGGCCGGCGAGCGCGACACCGAAGACGACGGCCAGCAAACACACACAGACAACGAGACGCGAAGTGATCATATCCAAGCGAGTGTCGCGCGGCTCGCTGCGGTATAGTCGGGCCGCTTGCCGGGTCTGAAGATCCGGCTACGTGCACGTAGGGTGGGTCCTTGGACTCGGCGGGAGAAGTGATATGAGGAATCGCGATCGGCGGGATTTTCTCAAGCACAGCGGTCTTCTCGCGGGAGCTGCGGGAGCGCTTGCCTCGGCCGTTGCCGCGCCGGCGGCCGCCCAGACCGGGGCCCCCACCGCGCGCACTGTGCGCGGTGGGGAGGAGACGCAGGGCCGCGCCGTGCGGCGAGCGGATCGCTACGACGATTCGTTCATCTTCGAGCGAAAGCCGTTCACGTGGCCGGGCAACAAGACGCTCGCGGTATGGATCGTGCCGAACGTCGAGGTCTGGCGCTATGACTCGCCGTCAGGGCAGGCGATTACCCCCAACGATCGCGGCATCGTCCCCGACGTCGTCAACTACGCGTGGCGCGAATACGGGATGCGCGTCGGCCTGTGGCG
>Ga0070698_100004085_pt1 | contig 16033 bp, 13 predicted proteins | sample KBSK1502metaG_FD_65477 | JGI IMG/M metagenome (GOLD analysis project Ga0070698, IMG submission 65477) | Corn, switchgrass and miscanthus rhizosphere microbial communities from Kellogg Biological Station, Michigan, USA - KBS K1-50-2 metaG | ecosystem: Host-associated > Plants > Roots >...
TGCTGACGCTCGAGAAGGCCGTTCAGCAGCTGTCCATAGGGGCAGTGAATATAGCTGATCGGGAAGCTCTGATTGGGTCCCGACCCGTCCATGAAGGTGATCTCCTGGTTCTGGAACTGAGCGGTCACCAATTTGTCGTTTGGGTTCAAAGTATTGATCAACGCGGTGTGCAGTTCTGCGACATCAATCTGCAACAGCACGCGCTGAAGCCATTTCGGTTCGGGCCAAATGAATTGCCAGACGATTCTAGTGGGAGACAAACAGATGTCCGCGACTTCTTAAAACAGGATGTGCACTAACAAAATTCCAAAACTACGAAGACTACACGCTTTGTTCATTGTGGCCGGTTACCTGGCCGCCGATCCATTGCAATTAGTGCGGGCGGAGCCGCAGATACCGCGGGCAGTGGCCAACCAAGATGCGAAGTTGCTTGCACAAGCGGTGCAACTACAGCCGTCCCCGGAACCGTCCGCGTTACCAAGCGAGTTGGCCCCGACTCCAACGCCGGCTGAGCGTGTCCCATCCGCGGAACCGGGCGATCCAATGCGAAATACTGGCAACAGTTACTGGCTTGACAACTATCCGCTGAATGACCTGTACCAGTATCTGGCTACCCAAGCCGGTCTCCAATACTTCCACAGCGAGGCGCTCGATTCGAAGAAGGTGACGGGCCAGCTATTCAAAAGCGGCGATCCGCTCGAGAACATGCGCGAACTGGCGCTGCAATATAATCTCGTTCTGTACCAGCGCGGACGCACAATCTACGCAAAGACGCAGGAGCAAATCGTCGAGCTGCCTCAACAGGAATTCCGTTACGAACTGAAGTACCTGCGCCCGAGCCAGGATGACGTGCACCGCTTGGTGGACCAATTTCTGACACCTGACCACGGATCGGTGACCTTCGAGCCAAAGGTCAACACGATCGTCGTCATGGATAACGAAAGCGCGATCCGGAGAATCTCCACCTTTCTTAGCAGCGTCGATCGTCCGAAGCATCAGATTTCGATCCAGGTAAGAGTTATTAGTATCAACAATACCGCAAGCAAAGGCACCGGCTTAGATTGGTCCCAGACACTCGGGCCCAATGGTCTTTCGCTCAATGCTACGGCTACGGCAAACTTGAACAGTCTTTTTGGCTTTGATCCGTTCGCCTCAGTCATCTCTGAGACCAATCGTTTTGGCGGGACCGGCACAAATACGGCCATCACCGTAGGTCCGGTTACTGTCACAGCGATTCTGCGGGCGCTTTATGGCAATGACCGGGTCAGCATCGAAAACGCGCCGCTTGTCGTTACTGAAGACAACGAACCAGCGAACGTGAGCGTAGTGACCCGGACACCCATCGTAACCAGCACAGTCACGACCTCGAACGGAGTCACCAACATTACGAACGAGGTGCGTTACCAGATCGACCTAAAAGACAAGACCGACCCCCCACAGGACCGGCGTGAAATCGGAACTCAACTCGCGGTGACGCCCACCATTCTGCCCGATGGGACAATCCGGCTATTGGTCAATGGCACTGTTGCGACCCAGGTCGGCACCCAATCAGTGAGTGTCGGCAATGGTGCGAGCCCCAACGTTTTTCCGATCATCAACGAATCCCATCTGGCTAACCTGGCGCGACTTCCGGCCGGCTACAGCCTGATACTTGGCGGCTTCATCAATGAATCGAAAACCGAGCAACGGAACAAGGTGCCGGTCCTTGGGGATATCCCGCTCGTAGGCTATGCCTTCCGCAGCAAGAACTACATCAAGCAGCGGACCAATCTCGTCTTCATCATCACGCCGACCGCTTACGATGCCCATTCCCCGCAGCAAGCAGTCGGAATCAACGAGAAGAACCGACAGGATTACTCGATGACCCCCGACAGCAACTATGCCGATCCGGAGACACTAGGGCACAACGCCGATATCTACCCCCCAGAACTGCGTAAGGCCCAGGCTTGCCCAAGCGAACAGGAGATTGATACCAACCCGTTGAGTGAGCGGAACCCGGAAAACAAACGCGCTATCCCGGTGACAACGCGAGCGGAACAGAAACAAAAGAAGATCGAACAGCGGTATCGTGCGCCTGTGCGGCGGGCCCTTCCGGTCGACCCATAGAATGAAACCGACTGTTGGAGCGCTTCGGCTTAAACTAAATGAATCGGTGGAATCGCATCTGGCGAGGTCACTGCGTGTGGGCGACACGTCGGCGGGCGGGGTCGGCCCGCTGGTTCTGGCTACGGCGATCGCTTCCCGTACCGTGAACGCTTTGGTCGAGGGCGAAATGCTCGATCCAGTAGTGGCGCCGGAATTGTTGCGAATGTATGGGAGTAACCTGGGGCAGGATCGAGCGACCGGCGAATGTATCCTTCAGTTCCTTTTCCCAGACGAAGGCAAACTGTCGATGGCGGTAGGGTGGCTGAACAGTCAGGCACAGCTTCACGTCTGGGAGATGGCCCATCGAATCAGTCCGCCAAAATCCTTTTATCGGGCCCATCCCGAGCTTGTTGAAGCCTGTAAAGTCTGTGGAGCAGTCGTTCTCGATGCGGCAACCCCATCGACTCTGACCACCGGAGGCATCAACCCGCTGGCCGGCGATTTTCTGCGGCGCTGGGTTCAGTCAGTCCTTGAGCACGATCCATCCGAAGCCCGTCCCCGCTTTCTCTTTCACGTGGTCATACCGCCATCTCATTGGCCCGCGATTATCCGAGCTCACTTCAGGATAGACCATGGCGTTTGACATTGGTATTGCTCTTTCGAAACCGATCGAGGAACAGCTGATCGCGACCCTGCGAGAGACGCTCCCGGCGCTCAGAGAATTCTCAAACGAAGAAATTGTTCGACGGGTTGAACCTGCCGATGTCCTGGGCGCTCTCGGAACACTGAGACGTGTACCAGTGCTGCACAGTCTGAACGGCTTGGTTGATCCTGATCTCCTCGATGCCTTCGATCTTGATGCATTAAGAAGGGAAAAGACGGTACCCCTCTGCCGGAGTGAGTCGGGTTTGACCGTGGCGGTCTCAAATCCGTACGGCAACTTCAAGATGCTGTACGAAAAGCGTTTCCCCGGGCTCGAACTGTCGCTCGTGCTGACGCATGCGGCGCAAGTCAACGCTGTTCTCATGCAGAACCAGCGAATCCAGCAGATTACCCAGGATGAGATCCGGCAGCTGGACGTCGACGATGGGCAAGAGGAAGTCAAAGATTTTGATTTGAACGCTCCCGCGGATGACAGCGTGGTCCGCAACCTCCAATCCATTGTGCAGGAAGGGATCACGCGGCGCGCGTCGGACATTCATCTACTTACCGAAAAAGACCGGTTCCATTACACCTATCGGTTGGAGGGAGACCTGGTTGAACGAAGAGACCTTGATCTGAAGCTGGTCGGGAGGACGGATAATCTGCTCACCCAACTGATGGGATTCGAGGCAATGGATAAAAACCGCGGTTTGCCGCTCAGCGGGCGGTTTACGGCTCGAATCGGCGACCGTCGAATTGCGATCCGTGCGGAACGTCTGCCTTCTTATCGCGGCTTTCACTACACGTTGCGAATTCTCGATAAATCGCATGTCAGCGCCAAGCTGGGCCAAGGATCGCTGGCATTGCATCCCGCCACGATGAAATACATCAAGCAGGCGCTGAATCTTCCGGACGGCATGATTCTCATGAGCGGTCCGACCGGCTCCGGCAAAAGCACGACGCTGGTGGCAATGATCAAGGAGCTGTTTCGTACCAGGTATAACATCATTTCCATGGAAAATCCGGTGGAAGAAGAGGTGCCAATGGTCACCCACGTGAACATGGAAGATGTGAAGAATGGTCCTTTATATATTCGATCCGGGATGCGGTCCGATCCGGATATTCTATTGGTCGGTGAGATTCGCGATCGTGAAACGGCCGAACTGGGCATCGAAGCGGCGTTGACCGGACACCAGGTGCTCTCGACCATTCACACCACCTGGCCGGCGCAGATCATTATCCGGCTGGTGCAATTGGGCGTCCCGAAATTTTATGTGGCGGAAACGCTGAAAGCGGCCTGCGGCCAACGACTGGCAAAGAAACTCTGTAAATATTGCAAAGAGCCGATGCTTCTGACCGGGCAGATGGTGGATGAACTCGGATTGCCCGATGTCTTCTCCGATCACACCATTTATAAAGCCGGTTCCGGATGCGTCCACTGCAACCAGTTGGGATACGCCGGGCGCCAAGCAATGATTGAGGTGCTTCCAATCACCGACGAGGTCACTGAATTGATTATGCAGCGGGACCTCACCTCAATCGAAATCGCGAATTTCGTCTACGATCATTACCAGGTGCCCTCACTGCGGGATCTCGCTTTCGAGCTGTTGCACCAGGGGGCGATCGATCTGCCCAGCGCGTCTGATTCTGTCAGACTCGGCTTGATTTCAGCGAGAGACAAGAAATGGCAACCTACGTCGTAACACTTAAGCCGGGGCTGGAGCAAAGCGGCAAAAGCCGCGCTGCCAAGCGTACCGTTTCGGTAGTGGCACCAGACGGCCGGACGGCGATGCAGATCGCTGAAGGGAAAGGCTGGTCCGCCGTCACGGCTGTTCCTGAAGTCGAAAAACAAAGAAAACGAATCAAGCCGTTTCCGCGGAAGCCGCTCATCGTCATGTGCAACAGTTTGGCAGCAATGCTCGATGCGCAGATCCCGTTGCCGCGAGCGTTGGAGTTTTACAATGCGCGTTTGAGTAAAGAAGATCTGCGACTAACCCTCAAATCAATTGCTACGGCGGTCGATCGCGGAGATGACAATTACAAAGCGTTCGCCGCAACCGGGCGATTCGATTCCACCTTTGTCGGCCTGGTGAGAGCGGGCACCATGGCCAGCAATTTATCCGCGGCGCTCCGGGCTTTGGCCCGCCGATTGAAGATTAATGCCGAATTCCAGGGGAAGCTGCGAAAGGCCCTGTTGACTCCCTGCGGCGTAATCGCATTTCTCTGGTGCCTGCTCATCTATTCCATGACCGGGCTGGTGCCAAACGTTGAAAAGATGCTGATAGATATGCGGGTGCAACCGGACGCCTTTAGCGCTGCAGTGTTTGCCTTCAGTCATTTTTTCCAGGCGGTCTACATTCCTACCACAATCGGCGTTATTGTGTTCCTGATCGTCTGCTGGCGCAGTCGTTCGTTTCGAACCCTGATGGCTAAGATACTTATGAGCCGTTGGAAACTGCTTCGTGAAATCATCCGAGGTTTCCGCCAACTGACATTCATCGGCACCTTTGAGATGTTGATCGGAAACAACATCCCGATTGCGGACGCGTTGGATACTTCTGCCCGCACGCTGAAAAATACGCCGCACGAAAAAGAACTCCAAGAGGTCAAGTCAAAGCTCGCACTGGGGATGAACCTCGGCGAAGCGGTACGCAAGTATACTACCTTCGATTCGCAGCTATCGCACATGGTTGAGATCGGAGAGAAGGCATCGAATTTGAGTGAACAGCTTCGTCTGTTACGCGATTTGTACGAAGAAGAGACGGCTCAACGCATTGAATTTTTCACCGGGTTAGTCGGGCTCGTGAGTAAAGTGGTTACTGTATCGATTATTGCCGGCGTCTATCTTGGCACTTACCTGCCGATCATCATGGCCGGCGTGAAAATGATGAGTTCAAGCGGGATGTAGCAACCTGATCCTCCTGGCTCAAGAACCTCGGGAATGATTGGTGGGAGGCTGGTCTTTGGTAGCGGCGACTGTCCACCCGAAGCCGTTCGCGCTGAATGATAGCACCGGCTCAACGGAGCGCCGGATAAGGAGAAACCAAAAAGCGCAGTCGCCATTCACGTTGCAGCACCAAAGACGACTGGGTTTTACAGATGAGTTCAACAAATCGCTCTCGCGAAGCGCCAAAGGCGGGGGTTCGTGATCCGTCCAACGGGATCCGGCAGTGGCAGCTGCCCGGACCGCTACTGAAGATGATGCCAAGACATGAATTTGTGCTAATCCAGGCTCAACCTAGGGTCTTTTTGGTCGTTAATCTTATTTGTCAGAATATTCATAACGTTCATACCGTGAATCGATTAGCTTTACTGTTTGCCTTTTGCTTCGCCTTTGGCTCACTTGGAGTTCAATGGGCTGCTGCGCAGGTTGCTCAGCCCTCCGCTCCGCAGGCGCCGATCAGTCCTCGACTTCCGTCAACGGTGATCCCCCACTCTTCCCCGGTTGCCGCTCCGAAACCCAGTGCGACTCGGACGGTACGTCCTACTGTTCGCGGTTCGAGCCAAGTAGCGAAAGAACCCGAGCAGATGAAAGTTGTCCGATTGTACCGCGGAGAGGGTTACTTTGACGCTGGGCTTGCGGAAAAGCTTCGCCCAACGTTGACCAAAGCCTTTGGTATTACGCCGGCAAGCGGCTCGAAGCCTGGAGATAACCACTCGACGCAGCCCGATTTGTTGCGGTCGATCTTTGGGCAAGACCAGGCCTCAGCAAAAACTGGAGATCAAACCACCGTCGCTAAGGCCGGTCAGCCATGAGATTTTCACTCCAGTCGCGTTCGACCCGCGGTACGACCTTGGTCGAACTCTCGGTAACCATCGGCGTGATTGTCCTTCTCGCAGGAATTGTTTCGATCAGCGTGCAACCGTTCATAGCATACCGGGACGGGAGAGCGGCCGGGGAAGCGCTTCGTTCGGTGAAAGCGGCGCAGTTGATGTATCTGGCCGATCACCCGGCGACACCTGTCAACTCGCTGACGCAAGCCTTGCTTTTACCGTATATGCCGAACGGTGCTTGGCCAACCCTACCGAAGGTTGGCGCGCAAATACCGACAATCAACTGCACGGTATTTCCTCCCGTAGCAGCCCTCGGTGGTGGAACCTATGATCCGTCTGGATCATCAACCGATGGCTTATGGGACGTTGGGGAATATTAACGGTAAGGATACGCTTCCGAGGTCGCCAAACCTATGTCGGACAAGCCGATGTGGTCATCGGTAGGGATGCGCTCCGGCGCGTCCGTGTCTGGTCCGCGAATATGGGGAATCCGCCTATCGGCAAGGCATGTCGGAGGCGCGGGAGCGCGTCCCTACCGAGGTTCCGCCAAGCCGGAGTTTCGCTGGTTGAATTGAGCGTTGCTCTTTTTTTGCTGACGGCGGTAGCGGTGTTCGGCTTCCAGACCATGATGTCGGGGTGGATGCTGCAGAACTCGTCCATTATGCAAAGTATGACCGATGCGTATGCTGGAATCGAAACGGCCTACGCGCAGCGCTGGACATTCGCTAACATTCCGACGAGCGGCCGTTGGCCCGTCTACCCGGCATCCACTTCGACCGTTGTCACTATCGGAAAAACGCCCAAGAGACCGGTGAATGCTACGGTCGTCAGAACGAGCCGCCAGTACACCGATCCCCTGACTTTGGCGCAGTCCTATATGCTCGAGTCCTATGTCGTCTATAAGGATGAACTGCGCCAATACTGCAAAGTCAGCAAGGTTTACCGCACCGAATGAGAAAGAGACAACGACAGGGCGGCTTTTCTCTGATCGAGCTGACTCTGGTGGTGGGTCTTTCGGTGATGCTCGCATCTGCAGTTATAGGAATGTTCAACACGAATCTGCAAATGACGAACCAGGCGGTTCAGTATCAGTTCCTCGCAAAAGATGCGCCGTTCATTGGTTTGCTCCTGACGAAGACAATTGGTAATGCCGAAGACTACCGGATTTTTGCAAACCGCAATAACGCCGCGAGCGGTACTCCGGCGGTATTGACTGGGCCGGCAGTTCGGCTTTGGATGGCGCAACCCAGCGGCGCATTCCGTCAAGCAATCCTCTCGTTTGAGACGATCGGTGGTCACCGGGGCATTTATTTTTTCCTTGCTGACGACGTCACCGGAACGTTTCCCGCGGCTCCTTCCTGGGAGTTGGCCGGCGGCCAACTGACGAATGCAACCTTCGATGCGTCGACCGGACTTCTCCTGGCAACCCTCAACGGATCCTATGGCGACCAGTACACATTTGCAGCTGAGAAGAAATGAACGGGGAGAAGCCCTGCTCCTGACCATTTCGATCATCGGGTTCGCGATCATCGTGATGGTTGCGGCGTTCCTGTTATCTGCCTCCTTGGCTCAAGACACGGAGCGTGTCGCATCGGCTAAGGTGGACATCGCGACGCGTGAAGATGCTCTGATGCGAGCGATTCTGCAACAAACGGCGACAGGAGTACTGCCCGCTAACCCTGCCAATGGCACAGGCCTGAACTGGACCCCTATCATGACCAAGGCAGTGAACCTGGTGGCGGCCACGACCTACGTCGATCCGACCGAGGTATCGACCCTGCTGAGCCCGGGAGCGATTCCAGCGAACATGGGGGATCCGGACGACGGTTCCGCTGCGCTCTCGATCTTCCAGGGCTATAACAACAGTGAAGTTCCTTTGGGAGGCACGACCGGCGTGGCTAGTCTCGTGGGCCTGACCAATTCGAGCGCCCCTTACAATGCGACGGTGGAACCGCCAGAGCTCGTTTGGGTAGCCAATTCGAATATTTCGGCCGCTACCGCTGCTACCAATCCTTTGCAGTTTTTGCTCGGTTCTCAAGTGAGTGCCACTGGAACATCGACCACCTCGCCGAGCGGCCGGTGGGGAACAGTTCCTTTTCCAAACATACGTTTCGGTCTGATGCGGCCAGGCGATACCATGGTCGCGCGCCGTGTCTGGTGGCGTGTCCCGGTCTTATATCAAACCGCTTTGCAGACAATAGAGGCGCAAACTGCCGGCACGAACGTCACGCGCTATCCCGGGATGCTTGCCAATTACATCCTATCGGTCTACGAAATTCCAAGCCAGTTGCCCATTACCGGCAACGCGAATATTCAGCTCGGACTAAATCCCGATGGGTCGGGTTGGGGCGATACCTCTTCAGCTGGAAGTCAGGTAAATATCACTGGTTCGATCTATGGTGATGCTGTGCAGTTGAACGGGGGCACTTACGGCGGTGGAATCAGTTCGAGAAACCAGGTTAACGTCCTAACCTCGTCATCGGTAGCCGGGGAAAATTTCACCGATAATACCTATAACAATTTAGGTGTACGGGAACAAAAGGACCTGACTCGCGCGATCGGGGCAGCACCGGTATCGGTCGCGGGCGACAACGGAAAAGTGATGCTGGTGCCATTGGCGACGGGTAACGCGTTTTATCTTCCTTCGCCCAATGCTACACCAACAGCTTGGGATCTTTATTCTCTCCCTTATTATCATTGCCGGATACGGATCACCATTAGCGGGACAAATAGCATTTTGAATTACCAGACCGCGGCGGTTCAGGGAAACGCCGGTGCCATAACCGTACAAATCCGCTACCTCCCTGATACAGCACAGCTGCCTGACGCGGTGTTTGGGGTCGCCGACAGCGCTCCCGGGTGGAATACGGTTACGTATGCCCAGGTTACCAACGCTACCATTCTCGCCAGCAACAACAGTGCTTCGTCCGGCTACTTGACGAATCAGGCAGACGGAATAACGATCGCTAATTTTCTTCTTTATACCAGCACGGCGAACGGCGTCCAGGACTGCAATGTTCTCGAAATTGATCTGCTGCAGATGTATGCCACGCTGGGATTAAACCCTGCGCAGTGCTATTCAATATATATCGGGTGCAATCCTTCTCAGACGCCAAACGCAGGCAACCCAAATTTTCCGAACATCGTCCTTAAGGATGCAGATGATCTGACTGGATCAACTACACAGTTAGGGCTCGCGACACCGGGCCCATTCACCAACGGCCTATCGATTGTCACCACACAACGGATTTATATAGTCGGTGGTGGCATCTTGCAGGGCGCGCTCACGGCGTCGGGGTTCAACACCGTGCCATGGCCTAACCCCCCGGATCCTAGCAATCCATATCCGGCTACCAGTATTTATGCCCCGGATGTGCGCTATGGAATGTCCAATGTGACGCCAACCATTGCTGTGAAGGGGCAAATTTCGGTGAGTCAGGCCACAGCGGGGAGCACCACAGCCGTCAATCCACTTAGTTTTTCGAGTGGTGCGAACAACACGATTAGCGGCGCCGGAAATAGCTATTCGCTGAATGCCATCTCCAATCCGCGCAGCGTACCACCGATCAGCCGCCTGAATCTGCTGTTTACGGTTGAGAAGGAACGGACGAACTAGCTAGCCTGAATTGCTCGCAAATCCTGAAAGATTTGCGGGCAATTCAGGCTGAGGCTGCAGAATCCTCCGGCTACGCCGGACCATTCTGCAGCATTCGTTTTGAAAAAGGTTAGAAAACGATCTGCTCCTAACCGTGCCTGGTCAAAATCTCATCAGCGGCCCAATGCAAACGCCGGCCAAAAGCAGCGCGTCATTGAGTCCGATCAAATGTCTCGGCCATTTGCCGAGCCTACTGGTGAGCAGGAAGACGGTCGCTAAGATTAGGGAGATGAACCCGCCGCAGCCTAGCGTCGCACAAATCACTACCAATTTTTGTTTCCAATCTGTTCCGCCAAAATTCGTCCAACGCGAAGCGATCAACAATCCTGCGCCGACGGACGTCAGGATCGTGACTGGGGTGGTCATTATAGTGATCTGACGCTGCAGCAACACCAGAGAAACCGCGCAAACCAGCCCCATTAAAAGGATTGTGCCCGGCTGATATTTGGAATTCCTCGTGCGCAAGGCGACACATAAAAGCGAAAAAAACAGCAGAAAACTTCCTGCCTCGGCGATTCCGCCCTTGAAGTAAGCGAGCGCTGCTCCCAAGCCGCAGAGCAGTTCCACTAAGAAATACCAGATCGAGATGGGCGACCTGCAGAACCGGCACCGACCCCTGAGCCAGAGCCAGCTTAGCACCGGAATATTGTCGTGTGCGGCTACCTGCTGCCGGCAATGGGGACAAAAGGAGCGGCGCGGCTCGGTCACGGTCAATCCGACCGGTATCCGGTAGACGCAGACGTTAAGGAACGAGCCGATGCTTGCCCCGACCGATCCGGTGCCGAGGACCAATATCAGGCGACTGACTGAATCTGGATCAAACATTGCTTGTGCGAATGGCAAATAGGCGGCGCTCCGTTGCTCAGGCTCACAGATCTTGCCTTCGGAAGATCTGTTTCGCCCTATCGATCTTGCGTTTGGCGGATCTGTTTCGCCCTACCGTCTCATTCGGCAGGTCCACGTCAGAATTTACAATTATTATAGATTTTACTAAATCTCCGAGGCTGGCAGCCGATGAATTTTGGAGCAAGTCAGTGCATCGGCATGATTCTAAAAACAGAAAAAGGACTAGCTGTTGGATATAAAAAGCGGGCCGTGGCGACGCTAAGCGAGGAGTTGCTGTTCAAACCCGGAGAGATAACCCTGTTGCTCGGCCTCAATGGCCAAGGGAAAACAACCCTGATGAAGACCCTGGCCGGTCTCTTGCCGCCGGTCACTGGTCAAGTCGCCAAAACTAGGGTGCTTTACTTGTCCGATGATGTCGATTTTCCGGCTACCTTAACTCCGCTCGAAATCGTGAATTCCTTTGATCCGGAGGGGCAGTATCGGGAGTTGGGGCGAGAGATGCTTGCCCAACTGGAGGTCCAAAACAAAAGGTACGGTGTTCTCTCAAAGGGTAATCGGCAAAAAGCCCGGATCGTGTTTGCGGAAGTTGTCGCCAGAGCGCGCAACGTGAATTTCCTGGGATTAGACGAACCTTTTGCCGGTTTGGATTTTCAGGCGCGGGAATACCTCGTCAGCCGCTGGCTGGAAAAACCGGACCAAAAGCGGCACCTCCTGGTCAGCATGCACCCTTCGGAGATCGCCGTTGAACCTTCCCAGATCGTTCTGGTTTCGCACGGCGAGATTTGGACCGTGCCGCCATCAACGCCCTGGCCGGAAATCCGGGCATTGTTGCAGCAGCCTGCCGGCTTGAAGGCTGAGTTAATAGCAGCTTGCTGATCCAATATGAAATGCCTGTGGCCCTCTCGATCCGCCGCGGCGGACTCAACCTCCGCTTCGCGGAGAAGAAGTGATTTTTGTTCTCCTTCGCGAAGCGAAATTTTAGCAGCCCGTCTACACGGCCCGCTGATCTCTCACTCAAATTCACTATCTACCATGTCGCTAAATTCCGGGTCCGACGGGCTGCTATGAAATCGATCTTTTCTCTTCACCTGAAACAGGTCGTTCGCGAAAACGACTGGATTCTTCCGGCGCTGCTGCTTCTCGCCTGCGCGGTGTTCGGACAATTTCTTGCACCAACCAACGATGATCCGACGCTGATTTATTCCACGCGTACCCAGGCCATCTGGATATGCGCTTGGCTGTGCTCAATTTTCTGGGTCAGTTTCGTTGCTGCGAAGCTCGGCTCGATGCAGCGGCAGAATCATTTGCGCGGATTTTGGAAGAGCCTTGGGGTAAGCGATTTTAAGTATTTTTGTGCTTTATTCGCGATCCCGAATATTCTCAATGCTGCCCTGTTCATATCGGCAGCTCTCCTCAGCATAGTAGTGGGAAAAGGGCCCGATGCCCCGCTGCCCGATTGGATTTTAGTGAATTTGCAAGGCGCATTTTTTGCGTGGTTGGCTCAGTCGCTCATCGCCGCGGTGATCCTGGCGCTGACTAATTACTTGGATGCATCGCCATCCTTTGCCTGTGGTTTCTTACTCAATTTGTACGGACTATACGGCATTGAGACTGTGGATTTGGCGCGACGTGGCGCCAATCGCGAGTTCGCAGTGCTGTGCGATTTTCTTTGGAGCATCGGACCACATCTGCACTTCGCCGACTTCACTTCCCGGCTCACATTTTTCTGGGGCGCGCTGCCACTAACTCCATTCCTGAATGCGTCCATGTATTTCTGCGGCATCCTGCTGTTCGGAAGTCTGGTTGCTCTACGCTTGTGGAAATATCGCAGCGCCTAGCAGCCCGTCGGATTTGGAATTGAGCAGCATGGTAGATAGAGAATGAAGGAGCGAAGCAAGCTGGCCGAGTAGACGGGCTGCTTCATTTCGCCTCGCAAGAAAGAGAAGAACAATCTGCAGGTTGTTCTCGGGTTAGATGACAGATTTATTTAAAAAACCAAAACCATCCTCTATCCGCGAAGCGGAGGATCAGTCCGGCAGCTGCCGGATCGAGGTGGCCCGCCACTGTTCCTATCAGATCCACAGGCTACCACTCTCGCTCCGACTGCCGGTCCGACAGGCTGCTCTGATTGGTCTTTCGCTGGCTCTTTGTTTTGCCGGATGGATGAGCATCCGCGATTACGACTGGAATCCCTCGGACACACCGCGTTGGAATCCCTTTGCAATCAAAGAGAGCGGGTTCGGCCGAACGCTCGCACGGATACTTACGGAGCAAGCCAATACGTCGTATCACCACGGATTGTTCGAACAACGTCCTCCGAATTACGCGAATCCATTTTCGCAATGGCTAGATGCAGGAACGTCATCACTGGGTTTCCCCGGAAGGCTGAAATATCGGCCGGTTGAGCAGTATCCGCTTCGTCCTTATGAGGTGAAACAAGCCTTGGAACAGGCAGAAAAGAATCTTCGCCTGGCGTTTGAACTTGATCCCGGGAACTACGCTTCTTACGACGTCTACCTGTTCTTTCTCACGAACCAAATCACCCAAACCGAGTTCGCCTCAATGAACGGAACTCAGCTAAAGGATGATGACGACGATGAGCATGCCGGCGCTGACGGAGATGCTAAGGCGCACGACGATAAGGATAAGGGGAGCCATCAATCGCAACAATTGACTAACGCGCTCAAACAATGGGAAGGCCAGGAGCGCGAGCGCCGTCACACACGGGCGATCGAGATCACGGATGAGGCGATCCGAAAATTCCGGCCGAATACCGAAGACCCAGAACGGATTCTAACCGCGGCCGTAATGTGGTATAACCGCTTCCTTTTGCTGGCACCAGAAGTTCCGGAGCGCCAAAAATCGGCGGAGGCACGCAGGAAATTCGACGAAGTTGGCCGGCCGACCCTCGACAAAATGAAGTATTACATTCAGCAAGCCAGAGCTTGCCAGCACGACTTGGAGCGAAAGGGTTTGTGGCAGGCGATTCCCGAACGCCGGAAAGAGTTTCTCCAGATTGCGCGTTTGATGGAGAAGTCCACGTTTGCACTTGCGGTTGCTCTCCAGAACAATCGATCACGAATGAATCAAGAGCAGTCGGGTTCGACCGTCTGGGCGCCGGTCGGCCAGAACTGAAAACTCCGACAAGAGTCCGCGGAGAAGAATTGAACAGGAGATCGCAAAGATCACAAAGAAAAACGTGATTTAGGCACCGAGGCAGCAGTGCGGGCTAGCTGCAACCAAAAACCCGTCATCGGTAGCGGCGAGAACGCAGGAACGCGATTGTTGATTGGTAGCGGCGACTAGCCTGTCCGACATAGTCTTGATGTTTAGGGGGTCGCACTGCTTCATTAGGACGACGTCGGATCCCGCCGAGAGTTCAACGCGCAGCCTGTCGAGCGAATCTGGTCGTGAGGAATTGAATGAGCCCGACCATTCAGTGCAGTCGCCATGGCATGGTTCGCGGATCGCGGTCGCACCTTGCTGGACGCCGTCAACGCCAAAACGCCATCACGCTGCGACACGATGGCGACTGCGGTTTGCGGTGGCGGCAGACGAGCAGCTTCGCGGGGGTTTTGTGGCTTAGGCAAACTTAGGCGCCTAGGGGGATCCGACGTCGTCCTCACGAAACAAAGCAACACCTGTAAACATCGAGACTATGTCGGACAGGCTAGTCGCCGCTCTCCGTCTCCGTAACGCCGACACGCCAAAGGCCAATCGCCATCACGCTGCGACACGATAGCGACTGAGGTTTGCGATGGTGCCACATCCGCAACTCCGGAGAAGCTTTACGGTCAACCGACCCCGGCGAGGTGACGGGATCCGACAAGATTGTAACCAACAGCGATGCAAAGATGAATTTCGAATTGTCCTGGCGCGGGACGATCTGGAGTTTTCACTTTCTGTATTCTACCTTTGTGATCTCTGTGGCCTTCTGTAAAACCTCTTTGCGACCTTTTGTGAGCCCTGGTCCTTGAGAAATTGCCACTGCAAATGATCCTGATTGTCTTTAGCCTCCTGATCGGTTTGGTGTTCGGCTCGTTTTTCGGTTGTTGTATTTACCGGTTGCCGCGCGAAATCTCACTCCTTAAACCGGCATTCTCTTTCTGTCCCGTCTGCCAAAAAACGATTGGCTGGCGTTACAATATTCCGGTTTTCAGTTGGCTGTGGCTGCGCGGGCGCTGTCATGAATGCGGGGAACGAATCAGTCCACGTTACCCACTAGTCGAAACGATTACTGGAATATTCTTCGCGGCCGCCTGCTGGAGGTTCGGTTTTCCGCCCATGATTCCCATCTGGGTCTTTGGTTCGCTACTGATTCTGACCACTTTTATCGACGTCGAGTTCTTCTTGATACCCGATATCTTGAGTAAGCCGGGTATCGTAGTTGGACTCGCGGCTAGCCTGCTTTTCCCGGAACTGCAGGGTACCTCTTCCCGGTTGATTGCCGTTGGTCTTTCGATCGCCGGCGCCTTGATTGGCGGAGGTCTGCTCTTCCTCGTAAGTGAACTCGGTAAACTCGCGTTCGGCCGCTACAAAGTGATTCTGCCCACTGCAACTCCGTTCAGCTTCCAGGCGGCGTCTCCAGCGAACGGCAGCGAACGTCAACGAACGACAGCGAACGTCAATGAAGGACAGCGAACGGTAGCGAACGGCAGCGAAGATGACGCACGCATCGTGATCGATGATGAACCATTCCGATGGGATGATCATTTCTTTCGAAAAAAGGATCGCATTCGGATCCGCGCCGAAGAAGTGACAATCAACGGCGAAGATTTTCAGGGTATCGATCTGACCTTTTATTACGATCGCCTTGAAACCGTCCGCGGCACTATCCTCCTGACTGATCTCCGTTCCGTGGTGGGCCGAACTGCCTACGCGGAATTTCCTCGGGAAGCGATGGGGTTGGGGGACGTAAAGTTGATTGCCGCCATCGGAGCATTTACCGGCTGGACCGGAGCACTGTTCACGATTCCGGCTGCCTCCCTGGTAGGCGCGATCTACGGCGTCGGAACGATTCTGATCGGTCGC
>Ga0070698_100004087_pt1 | contig 16028 bp, 14 predicted proteins | sample KBSK1502metaG_FD_65477 | JGI IMG/M metagenome (GOLD analysis project Ga0070698, IMG submission 65477) | Corn, switchgrass and miscanthus rhizosphere microbial communities from Kellogg Biological Station, Michigan, USA - KBS K1-50-2 metaG | ecosystem: Host-associated > Plants > Roots >...
TGTGCCCGGCGCCCGTGCGGACGCCAGCTGGTCCGGTGCCGGGTAACCTCGCACGGTCTGAGTCTGCGCCTGGAACGTGGTGGCGGGGTATCCGCGGGATTACTGCACGATCTGGACCGCGATCGCTCCTGAGGCGGTCTTCACCGTGCGGACGTAAGTCCCCGCCGGTGGAATCGTGGCGGGCCAGGTCGGCTCTGGTAGTCAGGATCCCTGGGCGTACCAGGTGTCGCCGCAGCAGTAGATGGACGAGCCGTCGGCCTCGCCCCAGATGGCGTAAGTGATCCCGGCCGAGCTGACGGCGATCCCGAAGTAGTCTCCGTCGGGGAAGGTGTACCCGGCAGGGCTCTTGTACGGCGCGCCGGAGGTGCGGTTGGACAGTTTTACCTGGCCCGGCCAGCTGGCCCCGCCGTCGGAGGACGCGGTGTACCAGGTGTTGAACGCCCCGGTGCGGTTGTCTTGCCAGGCCAGCCGGAAGTCACCGGGAGCCGGGCCGGCGGCGATCTGCGGGAAGTTGCTGTCACCGCGGGAGTTGACGAGCCGGGGGGCGGTCCAGGCCGCCCCGTTGGCGGAGGTGATCACATACAGGCTCTTCGGCCCGCGCGCGGCGGTGCTGAACGTGTAGGCCACGACGATGTGCCCGGCGGAATCGACCGCCACCGACGGGGTCGCGTCGTAGTAGTCGGGGTAGCACTGGAACACCGGGCACGGCGGCGGGGCCGCGCTGGTCCCGAATCTTGTCAGCGTGTGCGGGCCGCAGGAAGCGCTGGCCGACCCGGAGCAGCGGAACACGCCGATGACGTCGGGACCGTTGAGGTGCTGCCCGTTGAGCGGGGTGCCTGTCTCGCCGTTCTCGCTGAAGTACACGGTCCCGTCCGGGCTGATGGCCCCGCCGTCGGGGTACCACCACAGGTCGTCCTGACCGTTGATCTGTTGCGGCGGCAAGAACGTGCCCGGGTTCCCGAACTCGTGGGAGGCCACCACGTAGCTGTTCAGCTTGCCGTTGAACGCGACGTACACGTCCTTGCCGGTGGGCGAGATGACCAGCACCGGCTTGTCCATGTATTTCAGCGGCCCGTTCATCGTGACCGGGCCCTGCCAGCTGGCCCCTCCGTCGTGGGATTTGAACAGCACCGCCCCGGGGTCAAACGTGTTCAGGAACATGGCGTAGATGGTGCCGCACCCGCAGGACGGGTTGGTGTCGGTGGCCACCTTGATCTGCGGGTCGTACTGCCACCCGACACCCTTGCAGGCCAGCCCGCAGACGAACCGCTCACCACCCCAGGTGGCCCCCCCGTCGGCGGACCTGCGGAACAGCACGCTGGTCCCGGGGCAGCCCGGGGCGCACTGGCGGGCGTTGATCCCGGTGATGAGCTGGTAGACCAGGTCCGGGTGATGGGGATCGGTAGCGACCGTGGGCTCCCAGTTGCTCTGATGCTTAAACGGCGTGCCGACTCGCTGCTCGGAGCCGAACCCGCCCGTCCCGGCACCCGCCCACGCGGCCACACCAGACGCAAGCACCAGCACAACGGTGGCAGGGGCAACGAGGGTGAACAGCCCGCGAGACCGCATTGGACGCCCCTTCCCGCCGGGGATCCCAGGCGCTCTATGTATCACGGTCTTGAATTGTGAGTCAACGGCGCCCAGGCAACGTTAGGAGCCTGGGCAGTTGGTCGCAGATGGGGGCAGCCCCGGATAGTCAGCTGGCTGGTTGTAGCAGACTGTGGTGAACGCGTTGCCTGCGCCGGCCGGGGCCTCGGCGGGGGTGAACGGCTGGCGGGCATAGCCGGCGCAGGCGTCGATGAAGAACCCGTTGCCGCCGCTGGCGATCGAGTAGCCGGTGCCGCTGGGGATGTGGAAGGTGTCGCCCAGGAAGGTGTTGCCATGGGCGCCATGGACCAGGCTGAGGCTGTTCTGCAGATCCGAGTAGTAGCCGGTGTTCACCCTCTGGTGATTAACCGTGACGCAGATCGGGCCGATGCCCGTGGCGTGGCTGTTCTCGACGGTCACTTGGTAGGTGCCTGGCCCGTCCAGCAGGAACCCGCCGGTGTCGTTGGAACTGGCCGTGGTGGCGTTGATGACGACGTTGTGAGTGTTCACCAGGTCGATACCGAACCCGTTGTCGTAGGTGGTATCGATGCACGGAGAGTTGTGAGGGCAGTCCGCGCCGGTACCGATCTGGAGGTAGGAGGAGTTCACCGCGTAGATCCCGTCCCCGTCCGGGCGGGTGCTCCCCAGCGACTTGAACTTGCTGTTGTTGATCGTGACGTCCGCCGAGCCGTTCAGGTACACGCCTGGCCCGTTCATCTTGTTGTAGGCGAGGTTGTCGAGGGCGATGTTGGAGGAGCCGTCTAGGCGGACGCCGGTTCCGTCGCCGTTGGCTGCCGTGGCGGAGCTGGCGTTCTGGCCGGAGGTGATCTGCGTGGGCGTGTGGATGCCCACCAGCCAGATAGCAGGGTCTGAGGGGTTGGCATCCTTGTAGGCGGAGGCGATCCCGGTGATGGTGAAGTGGGCGCTGATCTGCCCGGTGGAGTCATCGACCTTCACCGACCAGCCGCTGGTCCCGCCGCTGGGGGCGGTGATCGTCCACGGCCCGATCACATACGGGCTCGCGGCGGTGCCGTTGCCAGCGGTAACGCACCGACAGGACAAGAACCCCTGGTCGGAGGTGATCGTGATCGCCGCGTGCCGCGGCGCGGCGTCGGCGAGGGCACCCGGCCCCGGAAGCGCCAGCGGGCCGGCGGCAACGGCGATGCAGGCAAGCAGGGCACGGCGCATGATTTCTCCCATGATCCGGCTGAGAACCTGACAATACTGGGCCGGCCGCGGGGATCGTGTCGCATGCCTGGGTGGCGCTGCCGCGGACGCCTGTCTGCTACACCGGAACCGGTCACCTGGGAGCAGAATATTCGCAGCGAGGAAGCGATGGCAGAAGACAGAGTCCGGGTACGCCGGGTGTATGAGGAGCCGGATCCGGGCGACGGCACCAGGGTGCTCGTCGACCGGATCTGGCCGCGCGGCCTGACCAAGGCCAGGGCGGCGCTCGATGAATGGTGCAAGGACGTCGCGCCGTCGGGCGAGCTGCGCAAGTGGTACGGGCACGACCCGGCCCGCTTCGAGGAGTTCGGCCGCCGCTACCGGCTGGAGCTCGAAGATCCGGAGCGGGCGGAGGCGCTGGCGCACCTGCGCGCGCTGGCGAAAGACCGGCCGCTCACGCTGCTCACCGCGACCCGGCAGCCCGAGATCAGCGAGGCGGCGGTGCTCGCCGCGCTGCTGCGGAGCTGAAATAACGGCGGCCGGATCGCGGTTACTAACCCACAGAAACCGCCCGCTGCCAGCGGGCGTTGCTATGCAAAAGGGGTTGTCGTGTCGGACAGCTACGTGAAGGACCCGGAGGCGATCTCGCGGTTGACGCGGGAGCAGTACCGGGTGACCCAGCGGAACGGCACCGAGCCGGCGTTCCGCAACGAGTTCTGGGACAACAAGGAGCCGGGCCTGTACGTGGACGTCGTGTCCGGCGAGCCGCTGTTCGCCTCGGTCAACAAGTACGACAGCCACTCTGGCTGGCCGAGCTTCACGGCGCCGGTCGACCCGGGCAACGTGGTCGAGCACCGGGACGCCAGCCACTGGATGGTCAGGACCGAGGTGCGCTCCGCGCACGGCGACAGCCACCTCGGCCACGTGTTCCCCGACGGGCCCGCCGAGGCCGGCGGCCTGCGTTACTGCATCAATTCCGCCGCCCTGCGCTTCGTCCCGGTCGACGACCTGGAGCGCGAGGGCTACGGCGACTACCTCAAGCTTTTCGAGAATGGGAGCACATCATGACGACCGAGAAGGCCATCCTCGCCGGCGGCTGCTTCTGGGGCATGCAGGACCTCGTCCGCAAGCTGCCCGGCGTGATCTCGACGAGGGTCGGCTACACCGGCGGTGACGTGCCGAACGCGACCTACCGCAACCACCGCGGCCACGCCGAGGCGATCGAGATCAACTTCGACCCGGACGTGATCTCCTACCGGGACCTGCTGGAGTTCTTCTTCCAGATCCACGACCCGACGACGCTGAACCGGCAGGGCAACGACGTCGGGACCAGCTACCGGTCGGCCATCTTCTACCTCAGCGACGCGCAAAAGCAGACCGCCGAGGACACCATCGCCGACGTCGGCGCCTCCGGCCTCTGGCCGGGCAAGGTGGTCACCGAGGTGACGCCCGCGGGGCCGTTCTGGGAGGCCGAGCCCGAGCACCAGGACTACCTGGAGCGCTACCCCGACGGGTACACCTGCCACTACCCCCGCCCGGGCTGGAAGCTGCCCCGCCGCGCGGACCGCGTCACGTCCTGACGGCCCAGGGGCAGGCGCGGCCGTGACCACCGTGGGATTCATCGGCAGCGGCAGGCTCGCCGCCGCGGTGGCCGCGCTCAGCGCGGCGGCCGGGCACCGCGTCGTGCTGAGCGACCCCCGCGGCCTGCGGGCGCTGGCGGACCTGGTCGCCGAGCTGGGGCCGCTGGCCACGGCCGCGACCGGCGAGCAGGCCGCCCAGGCGGGCGACATCGTCGTGGTGCGGACCCCGCTGAGCGCCTACCCCGGCCTCCCGGCCGCGCCGCTGGCCGGCCGGGTCGTCGTCGACGCCTGCAACTACGACCTGCGGCGCGACGGCCCCGTCGATGACCTGAGCGCTGGCCGGGTGACCAGCAGCGGGCTGCTGCAGCGGCAGCTGACCGAGTCGCGGGTCGTGAAGGGCCTCAACAACATACTGTCCCGGCACCTGCGGTCGCTGGCCCGGCCGCGCGGCGCCGCCGACCGGTCGGCGCTGCCCATCGCCGGCGACGACGAGCAGGCGAAGGCGGCGGTGACCGCGTTCCTCGACTCGATCGGCTATGACGCGGTCGACGCGGGCGCGCTCGCCGACAGCTGGCGCCTGGAGCCGGGCACCCCGGTCTTCCTCAGCCCCTACGGACCGCCCTCCGACGAGACCGGGACGCCCGCGGGCGCCGAGAAGATCCGCGCCGCGCTGGGTGCCGCGCGCCGGTAGCAGCCTCCGGCCACGCCGTTTCGGGCGCCGCGCAGCCGCCTGGCGCCCGCTCTTTGAGGCCACCGTTAGGGATCACCGTCAAGGTTGGTGGTGTTGGCTCGCCCGCCTGCGCCGAGCCTGGTCAGAAGCGGCGCTTATGGGTGCCATCGGCACAACGGACGGCCGGAGCGCAATCCCGGCTCGTCTCGGATGGTTGCAGCGCTGGGCACACGCCCGACCATCCGATCCACGAGGACAAGGACTCACTGCCATGACCAACGACCTGACCGGATCCACCGCGCTGGTAACCGGCGGCACCAGCAGCACCGGCCACGACGCCACCCGGGGATCGAGTTCGGACGGGTCGTGGCGTTCGGCCACCGTCGCCGCCGGCCGATCACCAGGAGCAGGGCGAGCACCGCTGCGCCGGCCGACCCATGGACCACGAGCCCGCCCGCCCAGTCCTCCGCCGCGCGCCGGGCGAGCCAGCCACTCGTGCTGAAGAGCCAGTGCGCCACCGGGGCGTAGACAATCAGGGACCATGCCCCGATGACGACGGCGTAGCCGGCGAACCTGAGCCGATCCGCCGTCGCCCCGGTGATGAGCGCCGGGGTGATGATCGCGAACATCATCATATAGACCACGAACGCGAGCCCCGGAATGGCGAGCCCGGGCACGACGGTGTGCATTCCGGTCAGCTAGGAGCGTTGGCGGGCCCAGCGCTGGTACGAAGCCCGCGCGCCCGGGCCGCTCGGCCGGGCGTACCGCGACTACCTGGCTTGACGGTGTGCGGCGCGGGCTACACCGAGAACGCTGTGCTCATACAGCTAACGGAAGGAACCCGCGGGATGACCATGACAGTAGGCGGCGGGGGAGACGGCCGCACACGGACTGCGCTGGTAACCGGAGGAACCGGAGGCATGGGGCGGGTCATCGCCGCCAAGCTGGCGGCCGATGGGTTCGACGTCGTCGTTGCTTACGCCGGCGATGCCGACCTGGCCGACTCGACGGTCAGCGAAATCAAGGCGCAGGGCCGGCGCGGCGCGGCGTTCGCGGCAGACATCGCCGACGAGGAGGCGGTATCTGCCCTTTTCGACGCCATCGACGACCGCTTCGGGCACGTTGACGTGGTCGTCCATACCGCCGGGATCAATCGCCTCGCCATGCTCACCGACCTTGACCTGGCCGACTTCGACGCGATTCACCGGGTCAACGTGCGGGGCACGTTCGTCGTCAACCAGCAGGCCGCGCGGCGGCTGCGTGACGGCGGGTCGATCGTCAACGTGTCGACGAGCATGGTGGCAGTAGCGCCGCCGTCCCTGAGCGCGTACGCGGCGTCCAAGGCCGCCGTCGACGTGCTCACCCGCGTCCTCGCGAAGGAGCTGCGCGGGCGCGATATCACGGTCAACGCCGTGGCGCCGGGTCCCACCGCCACCGCGGCTTTCCTCGCCAGCACCCCGGCCGAAGAGCAAGAACAGCTGGCCGCCTTGCCGCCGCTCGGCCGCCTCGGCAGGCCCGACGACATCGCGGGCGTCGTGTCGTTCCTCGTCGGGCCGACCGGGCGATGGGTCAACGGCCAGGTGGTCTACGCCAACGGCGGATTCGTCTGACGATGGGTAGTGACCACTACGACGTCCTCGTCATCGGCAGCGGACCGGGAGGCGCGACCGTCGCGGCACGCGTCGCCGAGACTGGCAAGCGCGTGCTGATGCTCGAACGCGGTGACTTCCTGCCGCGAGAGCGGGACAACTGGAACTCGCAGGCCGTCTTCGGCGATGCGAAATACACCGCCGACGAGACCTTCTACGATCTGCACGACCGGCCATTCCGGCCCGAGCTGCACTACTACGTGGGCGGCAACTCGAAGGTGTACGGCGCCGCGCTGCTGCGGCTGATGCCCGCCGACTTCGGCGAGGTACGGCATCCGGGCGGTGTCGCACCGGCCTGGCCGCTGAGCTACGAAGACATGGAGCCCTACTACGTCCGCGCCGAGCACCTGTTCTCGGTGCACGGCAAGCACGGCGAGGACCTGTTCGCTGGCCTCTCGAGCCAGGATTACAAATACCCGCCGGTGCAGCACGAGCCCCGTATTCAGCAGCTGTCGGATGGCCTGGAGAAGCTCGGCCTGCACCCGTTTCACCTGCCGATGGCCATACAGCTCACCCAGGACGCGCGCGGCCGGGCGACGACAGACTCACTGTGCATACGGTGCGACCGCGTTGACGGGTTCCCCTGCCTGCTCGGCGCCAAGGCCGACGCCGAATGGGCAGTCGTCCGCCCGGCCCTGGCCGCGCATCCCAACCTGGCCCTGATGACCAGAACGACCGTCGAGCGTCTCGTCACGGACGGCAGCGGCCGCTCCGTCACCGGCGCAGAGGTCACGCTCCCCGACGGTTCCCCGCATGCCTTCAGCGCCGACATCGTCGTGCTGTCCGCGGGAGCGATCCTCTCGGCTGCCCTGCTGCTGAGGTCGGCCACCGACAAGCATCCGCGAGGCCTGGCGAACTCGTCCGACCTGGTCGGCCGGAACTACATGCGGCACAACAATCTCGCGCTCATCGCGTTCTCCCGTGAGCCCAACCCGACGGTCTTCCAGAAGACGCTGGCCCTCAACGACTTCTACGGCCCCAGCCGGCACTGGCAGTACCCGATGGGCCACATCCAGATGCTCGGTAAGTCCGATGACTGGCAGATCAAGGGTGCGGCACCACGCGGACTGGGCTGGGCACCCTCCGCCCCCTACGGCGAGGTCGCCAGGCACTCGATCGACTTCTGGCTGTCCAGCGAGGACATCCCCCTCGCTGACAGCAGGATCACGCTGCGGCCTGACGGCGCGGTCAGGCTGGCGCTGCAGCCCGGCAACAACACCGAAGCCCTCGCTCGCCTGCACAGGACCTTCAAGGCGATGCTGAGCAAGCTCGGCATGGCCGACACGATGTCCGCTCGCAGCCTCTACCTCCACAAGACGCTCGACGCCGCGGCCACGGCCCACCAGGCCGGCACGGCGCGGTTCGGGACCGCCCCGTCCACCTCGGTGCTCGACGTGAACTGCCAGGCCCACGACCTCGACAACCTCTACGTGGCGGACAGCAGCTTCATGCCCTCGATCGGTGCGGTGAACCCCACCTTGACGATCATCGCCAACGCGCTGCGGGTCGGCGATCACATCGCGGAGCGCATCGGCGCCGGCCGCGAGCCGCGGCATCTCGCCGCCCGGTGAAGGGCCGCGGGCCATGGCGAGAATCGAGGACTACGCACTGCTCGGAGACCTGCACACGGCAGCCCTGCTCGTTCTGGCTGGTCGACGCGCTGTATGGGTCCGGGCAGCGGCGGGAGGCCACCGATCTGTTCGAGCGCCTGCTCCTGCTGCGCAACGATGTTGGGCTGCTGAGCGAGGAATGGGACCCGGTGGCGCTGCGCCAGCTGGGCAACACCCCCCAGGCATTCAGCCACTTCGGCCTGGTCGTCAGCGCCCTCCAGCTGCACATGGGGCGCACGGCCCGCAGCGACAACCCGATCCGATGAACCCTGGTGTGGTGATCGACCGGGTCACCCTGATCGTGTCCGACCTGGACCGGGCGGAAGGTGACTACGTCCAGACCTTCGGGTGCAGCGTCGAACACCGTGCCGACATCGAACCTCCGCTGGCCCGGGTGCTGGGTATCCCGCCCGCGCGCGGACGGCGCGCAGTGTTGCGGCTGGGCGGCGAGCGGATCGAGCTACTGGAGTTCGCCGGCCCGGCGGGACGCCCGTATCCCTCCGACAGCACGAGCACCGACCTCTGGTTCCAGCACGTGGCGATCGTCGTGGACGACATGACGCACGCGCATAAGCAGGTCATGGCGAATCGGCGCTTCCGGCCCATCAGCCGCGATGGTCCGGTACGGCTGCCGGACAGCTCCGGTGGCGTGACAGCGTTCAAGTTTCGTGATCACGACGGCCACCCGCTGGAGCTCCTCGCGTTCCCCGCGGGACGTGCCGCCGGACAGCGGCGCGGCACCGGCGGCACCGGCTCCTTCCTCGGCGTCGATCACACCGCCATCGCGGTCAGCGACCCGGCCCGTAGCACGGGATTCTTCCGGTCCGTGTTCGGGTTCAGCGTGGGTACCCGAACCGAGAATCGCGGCCCCGAACAGGCCGACCTCGACGACGTCGACGACGTCCGTGTCAGCGTCACTCAGCTCGCGCCGGACCTGCCCGCGCCCCGGCTGGAACTGCTGCATTACCACGTCGGCACGCGCCGGCCGATCCCCGCCGGCACGGCCGGCAACGACATCCTGGCCACGCACTCCGTGGTGCGGGTCGTGTCGCTCGACGCGATAGCGGCGGCACTCGCACGCCGCGGGGCGCCCTTGGCCGGCGCTGACGTCATGATCTTGCGCGGGGGGATGCGTGCCGCCCTGATCGCGGAGCCCGATGGGCATCGCTTCCTGGTAGAGGAGAAGAATCGCGATGGGTGAACAAGCGAACGCGGCGGCGGATGTCCTGGTGATCTTTGGCATCACGGGAGATCTGGCGAAGAAAATGACGTTCCAGTCGCTGTATCGCCTGGAGCGCCGCCAGATGCTCCGGTGCCCGATCATCGGGGTAGCCCGTGACGAATGGTCCACCGCGACCCTGCGGGATCACGCGCGGCGCGCCGTCGAGGACAGCGGAGAGAAACTCGACGAGGACGTCTTCCGCCGCTTCGCGGCGCGGTTGTCGATGATCTCGGGCGCCTTCGGGGAGGCGAAGACCTACGATCGTCTCGCCCAGGCGATCGAGGGTCGACGTAGCCCGCTCTTCTACCTCGAGACCCCTCCGTCGCTGTTCGGCCGCGTGGTTGACGGCCTGGCCGGTGCCGGTCTCACCAGGCGGGCCCGGGTCGTGGTCGAGAAGCCCTTCGGCCATGACCTGACGTCGGCCCGGGCCCTGAATACCGAGCTGCTCAAGCTCCTGGACGAGCGGCAGATCTTCCGGATCGACCACTTTCTGGGCGCCGAACCGTCCCTGGACATCTTGTTCCTGCGGTTCGGCAACTCCATTTTTGAGCCGCTGTGGAATCGTGACCGGGTTCAGAGCGTACAAGTCACCCTGGCCGAAGATTTCGGCGTGGAGGGCCGGGGCAGCTTCTATGACCCGGTCGGGGCGCTCCGGGACGTGGTACAGAACCACCTGCTCCAGCTCATCGGGCTGTTCGCGTCGGAGCCGCCGGCGGTCGGCGATGCCGACGGGCTGCGAGACAAGCGGGTAGAGGTGTTCCGGGCCATCCCTCCGGCGAACCCGAAGCATTACGTCCGCGGCCAGTACGACGGGTACTTGGCCGTACCAGGGGTAAGCCCCGGGTCCCAGACCGAGACCTTCGCGGCGCTGCGACTTGAGATCGACAACTGGCGCTGGGCTGGCGTTCCGTTCTACATCCGGACGGGCAAGCTCCTCGCGGGGCAAGTCACCGAGATACGGGTCATCTTCAAGCGGCCGCCCAAGCTGGCGTTCGCGCCGGCGTTCGCGCCGGATCCGGACGAGCTCGTCCTTCGGATCGATCCCGACCCGGGAATCGACCTGGTCCTGCAGGCGAAGCAGCCAGGCGCCCAGGCAACACGGACGGTGGACCTGTCGCTGCTGTTCTCCGAGGAGCTGGGGGAGGCGCCGCAGCCATACGAACGGCTTCTCGGTGACGCCCTGCAGGGGGACTCCAGTTTGTTCACCCGGGAAGACAGCGTGGAGGAAACGTGGCGCATCGTGCAGCCACTGCTGGACGCGCCGCCCAAGGTGGAGCCGTACAAACCGGGATCCTGGGGTCCTGCTAGCGCAAGCAGGCTGCTCGCCGGGCAACCGAGCTGGCGAGACCCGCGGCCTCGCTCGGTGGGCACGCACCTGCACCGCTTGCCGCTTGGCGCGCCGGCCCGGCCCGCCTAGTCCGCCCGAGGAGCTGCGCGAGGCCTTTCCCCGTTATGCCATCGGTCCGTCGCGATCGCTGCCGGGCAGCGCTTGCCAGAGCTGGCGGCGGGAGGTGATCCCGCTCCCGCCTCGCCCCGTATCACCAGCGCCCGCCCGCGCCCCGACCGCACATCCGCCAGCAGGCTGTCGAGCGCCGCGCGCTCTGCCTCGCGGTTCAACAGCGCCGGCGCCGGCTCCGATCGCGTCCGCATGCCCATCTCCGCCACAATTCATTCGGCGGTACGGTGACTGCGATCCCCAGCCAACTGACAGGCGAACAGACCTGTCAAGGGGGATGATCAGCGAAGTGGCTGTGCCCGCCACGCTGCTGCGGAGCTGAAATAGCGGCGGCTGCTCAGTTCGTCGTTCCTTCGGTGTCCACGTCAATCACGTGGACCGCCGCCTCCTCGGCCGTCGCCCCGCCGCCGTCGGTTCCCTCGTCACGCGCGACACGGTCGTCGTGAGCGGTCAGCGAGACCCCGTCGTGGACGATGGTTCCCTCGTCGTCGGCCAGGAGCCTGCCCGCCCGGGGATCGGGACCCTCGGCGCGCACCAGCCTGGCGATGTCCTCCTCCGTCGCGTTCTCGTCCGCGCCGATGTCGTCCGCGCCGATGCCGTCCGGCTGCTCGTCGTCGGGGTCGTAGACGACGTCCGGCTCCTCCTCGGCGAGCAGCTCATCGAGGGACTCCTCGTCCTCCGTGGCCTGGCCGAGCCGGATCCCGGACGACCACCGGTCGGGGGTGACGACTCCCCGGTCGAGCGGATCGTCCCCGGGCGCGCCGTCCAGCGTGTCGTACGCGTCGAGAACCTCGTAGTCCGTGAGATCGGCGGACTCGTGGCGCCTGTCGTCGGGCATACCTCACCGTAGCCGCGGTCGGCCGCGGCTCGCCACCGTCAGAGGTGGTAGTCCGGATTGCTTCTGGATCAGGTGCGGGCGGCGGTGTTAGCGTCGCGTGTGGCGCAGGGGCTGACCGGCCGTCGCAGCGAGGCCGGGGTACTGGATGGGCTGGCCACCGCGGTGCGCTCCGGGGAGAGCCGGGTGCTCGTGGTGTTCGGCGAGCCGGGCGTCGGCAAGACCGTGCTGCTGGATTACCTGGCCGGGCAGGCGGCCGGGTGCCGCCTGACGCGGCTGGCTGGCGTGCAGTCGGAGATGGAACTGGCGTTCGCCGGGCTGCATCAATTGTGCGGGCCGATGCTGGATCATGCCGAACGGCTGCCGCCACCCCAGCGCGACGCGCTGCGCGTCGCGTTCGGCCTGGCCGAAGGCCCGCCGCCGGACCGGTTCCTGGTCGGGCTGGCGGTGCTGGGCCTGCTGTCGGACGCGGCCGGGGAACGGCCGCTGTTGTGCCTGGTCGATGACGCGCAGTGGCTGGACCGGGCCTCGGCGCAGGTCCTCGGGTTCGTGGCCCGCCGGCTCGCGGCCGATCCGGTGGGCCTGGTGTTCGCGGCGAGGGCGCCGGGGGAGGAGCTGGCCGGGCTGCCGGAGCTGCCGGTGGAAGGGCTGGCGGAGCCGGACGCGCGGGCCCTGCTGGACTCGGCTCTCACCGGGCCGCTGGATGAGCGGGTACGCGACCTGGTCGTGGCCGAGACGCGGGGTAATCCGCTGGCGCTGCTGGAGCTGCCGCGCGGGCTCTCACCCGAGCAGCTGGCGGGCGGGTTCGGGCTGCCCGGCGCGGTGCCGTTGTCCAGCGCGATCGAGGAGAGCTTCCGTCGGCAGATGGCTGCCCTGCCGGGCCAGGCGCGGCGGCTGCTGCAGCTGGCGGCGGCCGATCCGACCGGCGATCCCGCACTGGTGCGGCAGGCCGCCAGCAGGCTGGCGATCCCGCCGGACGCGGCTGAGCCGGCCACGCGGGCGGGGCTGGTGGAGTTCGGCGGGCAGGTGCGGTTCCGGCATCCGCTGGTGCGCTCGGCGGCCTACCGGTCGGCGTCGCTCCAGGACCGGCAGGCTGTCCACGCGGCTCTGGCGGAGGTCACCGATCCGCAGGCCGATCCGGACCGCCGGGCCTGGCACCGGGCCCAGGCGGCGCCGGAGCCCCGCGAGGACGTGGCAGCCGAGCTTGAGCGGTCGGCCGGGCGGGCGCAGGCGCGCGGTGGGCTGGCCGCGGCCGCGGCGTTCCTGGAGCGCGCTGTCATGCTGACCCCCGATCCGGCCCGCCGCGCGGGGCGGGCGCTGGCCGCGGCGCAGGCCAAGGTGTACGCGGGCGCGTTCGCCGCGGCGGTCGACCTGCTGGCCGTGGCGGAAGCCGGGCCGCTCGGGCCGCTCGAGCGCGCCCGGGTCGATCTCGCCCGGGCCCAGCTCGCGTTCGTCACCAGCCGGGGCAGCGACGCTCCGCCGCTGCTGCTGCGGGCCGCGGGCCGGCTCGGGCCGATCGACGCCGGTCTCGCCCGGGCGACCTACCTCGACGCGCTGGTGGCCGCTCTCTTCGCCGGCCGGCTGGCCGGCCCCGGTGCCGATCTGCTGGCGGTGGCGCGCGCGGCCAGCACGGCGCCCGCGCCGCCGCGTCCGCCCGGTGCGGCCGATCTCCTTCTCGACGGCCTGACCGCCAACTTCAACGAGGGGTACGCGGCCGGGGTACCGATACTGCGCAGGGCGCTGGGCGCCTTCGGCGGCGGCATGCCCCCGGACCAGGAGCTGCGCTGGCTGTCGCTGGCGTTCACGGCGGCGATACATCTGCGCGACGACGATCGCTGCGTGCGGCTCGCCGATCGGTACGTCCGTCTCGCCCGCGAGGTGGGCGCGCTCAGCGAGCTGGCGCTCGCCCTCAGCACCCGGGCATTCATGCTCCTGTTCGCCGGCGACCTGACCGGCGCGGCGGCGGTGGTCCTCGAGGTTCGCGCGGCCACGGAGGCGACCGGGAGCAGCCCGGCATCGTACCCCGCCATGGGCGTCGCCGCGTGGCGCGGCAGCGAAACCGAGGCGTCTGCGCTCATCGCCGCCACCCTCAGCGACGTGCCCCTGCGCGGCGAGGGATTCGGCATATCCGGGGCCGAGTGGGCGAACGCCGTGCTCAACAACGGCCTCGGCCGGTACCAGGAGGCCCTGGTCTCGGCCCGGCGGGCCGCCGAGACCCACTGGGAGCCGGTGTTCTCGAACTGGGCGCTGGCCGAGCTCGTCGAGGCCGCCACGCGAACCGGGATGACCGAGACCGCGGCCGGCGCCCATCGCCGGATCGCCGAGATGACGCGCCCCAGTGGCACCGACTGGGCGCTGGGGGTGGAGACACGGGCGCACGCGCTGCTGAGCGAGGGCCAGGAGGCCGACGACCTGTACCGCGAGTCGATCGCGCGCCTCGGCCGGACCCACGTACGCGCCGAGCTCGCCCGCGCCCAGCTGCTGTACGGCGAGTGGCTGCGTCGCGAGCGGCGGCGCGGCGAGGCGCGCGAGCAGCTGCGCACCGCGTACCGGCTGCTGGACTCGATGGGGATGGCGGGGTTCGCCGAACGGGCGCTGCGTGAGCTGCTGGCCACCGGCGGCGCCGTGGCCAGGCGCCCTGCCCAGGCCCAGTTCGGTGGCGCGGCGCTGACCACCCAGGAAGCCCAGGTGGCGCGGCTGGCCAGGGAGGGGCTGTCCAACCCGGAGATCGCCGCGCGGCTGTTCATCAGCGCGCGGACGGTGCAGTACCACCTGAGCAACGTGTTCGGCAAGCTGGGCATCAGCTCCCGCGGTGAGCTGCACCGGATGCTGCCCGCCGACCTGGATCCCGTCCGGGCAAGCTAGCCGCGGCTCCCGGTGCCGCCCGAGCCCGGCCCCCGCCTGCCACATCCCGAACAGCTGCATCAGGCGCCTCACCGCAGCGCCGATGCCGACCGGACGGCGGTATCCCGAGAAATTTCAGCTCATGTCGGCGTGTCGCTCCCCAGAAATGTCGGTCGCTGCGATAACGTATTCGAAGAACCCAACCGAACCCGCCCCGGAGGGAGGTGAGCGCCGTGCCCGCAGCAGACCCGCGGTCCCAGGAGGACATCCTGGCCGAGGAGCTGGCCGCGCTCCCCGACATCCCCCCGGCCGGCGAGGACGACTGGCCAGACCCCGAGGACGACACCAGCTGCCCGGCCGAGTACGCGCACCTCACCTTCCCCCAGATCGACGAGCTGCTCGCCGCCCAGCCCGAGCCGGTGCCCGAGGTGTGGCCGGCCGGGTGCCTGCCCCGGGACGGTTCTGGCCGCGGGCCCGGGTTCGCCGACGGCGGCGCGCTCGACGTGCTCGCCCCCGGGCCGGTGCTGGGCTGGTGCGCCGACCGCGCCCACGCCCGCCTCGGCAGCCTGTCCGACGACGAGCTGATCGGGGTGCTGCGCGGCTGGTGGCGGCAGACCTCCTGGGCGCAGGCCCGGGCCCTGGGCACGGTCGCGGAGCTGGCCCGGCGGCGGCCGGGTGAGCTGCTGCGCGGCGAGCCGCCGCCGCCGGCCGGGCCGGGCGGCATCCCGGCCAGGCTGAGCGAGTTCCTCCCCGACGAGATCGCCATGGCGCTGACGCTGACGCAGATCGCGGCGGGCACCCAGCTCAAGCACGCCCTCGACCTGGCCGCCCGCCCGGCCACCGCCGCCGCGCTGGAGGCCGGGCGGATCGACCTGCGCAAGACCCGCGTCATCCTGGACGCCGTCGCCCCGCTGTCCGGCGAGCACGCCGCCGCGGTGGAGGCCGCCGTGCTGCCCGACGCGGCGGGGCAGACCACCGGGGAGCTGCGGATCGCGGTGACCCGGGCGGTGCTGCGGCTGGACCCGGACGCGGTCCGCCGCCGCCGCGAGGAGGCGCAGCAGGATGCGCGGGTGGAAGCCTGGACCGACCCGGACGGCACCGCGACGCTGGCCGGCCGCTCCCTGCCCCCGGCCGGGGTGCTGGCGGCGGACAAGCGGCTGTGCACGGTCGCGGCCTGGTGGAAGAAGCAGATCCGCGCGGCGTGGAAGCGGGCCGACCCGGACGGCGTCCTGCCGCGGCCGGAGCACGGCACCGACCTGCTGCGCGCCCGCGCCTACCTGGCGCTGCTGCTCGGCCAGCCGCTGGACGCCCCGCCCGCCGACCTGCTCCCGCCGGCCCAGGACCCCGACCCGGTCCCCGGCGACGGCCGCCCGGCCGGCGCGGACGGCCCGGACGGCCCCGGCGCCGC
>Ga0070698_100004088_pt1 | contig 16027 bp, 12 predicted proteins | sample KBSK1502metaG_FD_65477 | JGI IMG/M metagenome (GOLD analysis project Ga0070698, IMG submission 65477) | Corn, switchgrass and miscanthus rhizosphere microbial communities from Kellogg Biological Station, Michigan, USA - KBS K1-50-2 metaG | ecosystem: Host-associated > Plants > Roots >...
TGCGCTGCGAGGTGGACAACGCGGCGCTGAACGACATCCTCAGCCGCCTGTCAGCGGCCGGCGTGCGGACTCTCACCTGCCGTCCGCCGACTCTCGAGGAGTTGTTCCTGCGGCATTACTCGGAACGTACGGTGGCGACTGCCCGATGACGACGGGCTCGCTGACCGGCACGACCGCCCTGGCGAAGCTGGCGCTGCGGCGGGACAGGATCATGCTGCCCGTCTGGATCTACGTGGTCGTGATAGGCGTCGCCGCGAACGCCTACACGTTCGTCAAGCTGTACAAGACAGCTTCCTCTCGCGCCGCGCTCGTCGCGTCCGCGCGGGACAACCCGGCGCTGCTGTTCCTCTACGGCCGGCTGAACGGGACCTCGGCCGGCGCGCTCGCCGCCTGGCGGTACGGCGTCTGGGGCGCGCTGTTCGCCGCGCTGATGAGCGTCTTCATCGTTATCAGGCACAGCAGGGCGGATGAGGAGGCCGGGCGGCTCGAGCTGATCGGCTCGGCGCGGGTCGGACGGCAGGCGCCGCTGATGTCCGCGATCGGGGTCGCGGCCCTCGCCAACGTGGTGATCGCCGGGGTGCTGTGCGTCGTGCTCCCGCTGCTCGGTCTGCCGGCCGCGGGGTCGGTGGCGCTGTCGCTGGCGATCGGCACCTGCGGGCTGGCGTTCACCGGCATCGCCGCGGTGACCGCGCAGCTCGCGTCGGGCGCGCGGGCCGCGCGCGGCCTTGCCTTCGGGGTGCTTGGCGTCGCGTTCCTCGCCAGGGCGGTCGGCGACTCCGCCGGCGCGAGCGGCCCGGCGTGGCTCACCTGGGTACTGCCGCTCAGCTGGACGGAAGAGATCCGGCCGTTCGCCGGCGAGCAGTGGTGGGTGCTGGCGCTGCCTCTTGGGCTGTGCGCCGCCGGCGTCGGGCTCGCGTTCGCGCTCGCCGCGCGCCGTGACTACGGAGCGGGCCTGCTGCCCGACCGGTCCGGCAGGCCGTTCGCGTCGCGATTGCTGCGCGGCCCGTTCTCGCTGGCCTGGCGGCTGCAGTGGGGGACGCTGGCGGGCTGGGCGGCCGGGTACGCGATTCTCTTCGCTGTCTGCGGGGCGGCGGGGAAGGGGATCGGGCAGCTCGTCGGCAGCAGCGGCGCGCTGCAGAAGGAGTTCACCAGGCTCGGCGGCCAGGCCGCGATCGTGAACGCGTACCTGGCCTCGCTGATGCTGCTGGCCGGCCTCGGGGCGGCCGGTTACGCGGTGTCCGCGGCGCTGCGGCTGCGCACGGAGGAGACCGAGGGCCGCGCGGACCCGGTGCTGGCCGGCGTGGTCGGCAGGGTGCGCTGGGGGCTCAGCCACGTGGTGGTCGCCGTTGCCGGCGCGGCGGTGCTGCTGGCGATCGCCGGAGTCACGACCGGCCTTGGCTACGGCCTGCGCGCGGGCGGCACCGGCCGGTGGGTGAGCCACATGCTGGGCGCCGGGCTGGCCGAACTGCCGGCGGCGCTGGTGATCGCGGGAGTGGCGATCGCCGTGTTCGGCCTGCTGCCGCAGGTGTCTGCCGCGGTGAGCTGGACCGCGGTCGGTCTCGCCGTCGCGCTGAGCATCTTCGGCCAGGTGATCCAGCTGTCCCACTGGGTGCTCGACATCTCCCCGTTCACCCACGTGCCGCGGCTGCCTGGCGGCACGGTGTCCGCGTCGCCGCTGCTCTGGCTCTCCGTGATCGCCGTCGTCCTCGGCGGGACCGGCCTCGCGACCCTGCGGTGCCGCGACATCGGCAGCGCGTTATCCCCGCATCGGCGCGGCCAGAGCGCTACGTTGAGATTCGAACGGGCGCCTGTGCGGTGTTGAAGTTGTCTGTGTTACTGCTGGTTCATCCGGTTTTACTGCGACACGACACGCCGATGTGGCCGTTCTGGTAGCGAAGATGTGTGTTAGCCGAGATGATGTTGTGACCTTGCCCGCGCAGGTACTTCAGACACGAGGTGATCGCCACTATGAGGAGCGGATGGCCGCATACCCAGGCTGATCATGGGAGGCTTCCGGCGGACCGGCGGCGTGGTCCGTTCGGCCCGGACATCTCATGGCCAACCGGGTACTCCGACCTGGAGTACCGAGAGGGCGACTACCGCTACTCCGCTCCGGCCGCGCAGGCTCGGGCTGCCCAGCCGCCCGCGGCGCAGGGCCAGCACCCCTACGCCGACCTCTCGGCGGCCGGCTACGGCGACGACGGCTACCGCGACTCCGGTTACGACGGCCCCGGGGCACAGGACACCGGTTACGCTCAGCCTGGTTACCCGCCCGCCGCGCCGTCAGGGCCGCCAGGGAACGGATACGGCCGGCCTGGGCACGCTGGCCCCGGCTACGGCTACGGCTACGGCAACGGTGGCGGCCAGGCCGAGATGCCATACCCCGCGCCGGCCCGGCAGGACTACCAGGGCCCGGACGCGTACCAGGCCGAGTCACGCTGGCAGGCGTGGGACTACGACCAGCCGCTGCACTACGACGACGAACGGCATGCTCACCCAGGGCAGGACAGCCACGGCCCCCGGCCGGGCGAATACCGCGGCTCCGACGGCTACGGGCCGGACGCGTATCAGGCCGCCCCGGTTTACGACCCGGGCAACTACAACGGGTCCGACTACTCCCGGCCGGGCATCGACGGCCCGGGCTACGATCTGACCGGCATCATCGGTACCGGCGACTTCGAGGCGTTCGGCTACGACGAGCCGAGCTACGACCGGCTCTCCTACGACGACCCGCGCTACGACGACGGGCCCAGGGGCGGCGGATACCCTGGCCTGCACCGCGACGGCCCCGGCGGCGGTCCGCGCCTCGACGAGACGCGGATGGACATGAGGGCGCTGGGCGCGGCGCGGTCCGACGAGACGCGGTTCGACGTGCCGCGCTTCGACGAGACCCGGCTTGACCGCCTGTGGTTGTCGGACGAGGACGTCCGGCACGACGAGCCCGTCGGTTACGAGAACGACGGGTTCGGCGGGGACGCCCCGGCCCGTTCCGGATTCCCGGCTTTCGGCGCTCCCGGCGCTGGTCCGCGCCTCAACGAGACGCGGATGGACCTCAGGGCGCTGGGCACGGCGCGGTCCGACGAGACGCGGTTCGACGTCCCGGCCTATGACGAGACACGCATCGACGCCATGCGCGCGGTCGGCTCGCGGCCGTCGGCGACCGGCCTGCTCGTGCCGCCGGACGACCGGCCGCGGAACTGGGCCGAGGAGACCTCGTTCGACGACTTCGGTGACTACGGCGTCCTAGACGACGAGCCCGTGCGGGCGCCCGCCGCGTTCGTGCGCACCACCGAGCACCCCGGTCATCTCGAGCGTCCCGACGACACCGCGACCCGGCGCGCGATCGGTCGCCGCCGCGGCCGCAGCGGCGACCGCCGCCAGTGGATGGCGCTCGGCGCCATCGCCGTCGTCGCGGCCGGCGCGATCGGCGGCGTGCTGATGAAGTTCATGCATTCCGGGCCCGGCGGCCCAGCGCACACGGTCGTGGCGCCGAACCAGGCGGACGGGTTCACCCGTAGCGCGAACCTGGAAAAGCAGATGAAGGTCGACTCGCTGAGCCAGAGCGTGATGCAGTCCAGCTCCGGGCAGGCGTCGAACCTGGTCTCCGCGGTGTACGAGCAGGGCAACGCGGCGGCGGGCGCCAACGCGCAGATCTTCATGTTCGTCGGCGGCAAGCTGGCCGGCGCCTCACCGAGCGCGTCCGTCGCTAGCTTCGAGCAGAGCTATCCGGGGGCGAAGGTCGTGCCCGCCGGGTCGCTGGGCGGCGACGCCGTATGCGCCGAGAGGCAGCTGAACGGCGAAGGCGTGGCGATGTGCGTGTGGTTCGACAACGACAGCTTCGGCGCGCTGGTGTCGCCGACGATGAGCACCGCGAAGCTTGCCACCACCCTGGACGCGGTGCGCCCGAGCCTCGAGCTCTACGCGAAGTAACTCCGCCCGGCGCGGCGTACGGTCCAGTTCCGGCCACGCTGACGCCTGTTCGGTCGCGGGCGGGCGTCAGTCGCGACCTTAGTAACTGTTGTTTCTCGTGAGGTTCCCAACAGTGGGCGCGGGCTGGGTTGGGTCTCGTCCCCTAGCTGTGAGGCGGCGGCTCGCCTGGCGGGTCTGGCGGTCCTGCGGGCTTCTCTGGTGACGCGGAGCCGGTCTGGGCGGGAGCTGAGCGCTTGCGGAACGACAGTCTGGCGACCGCGAGCAGGAACGCCAGGGCGAGCACCGCGAGGCCCGCGAGCTGAGCCTCGATGACAGGTGCCTCCTGCGGGAGCGCGGACGTGTTCGCGACTGCCTGGGTCTGCTGCGGGTCTTGTTTGGCCGCCGGCGGATCCGCCGATGGCGTGAGCGCGGGGAACAGGCCCGCCGCGTTGCCGCCCGGGCTGAGCACCGGACTGGCGCTGGGCAGGTACGGCAGGTTGCCGGCCGTCAGCGGGGCCACATCGGTGCTGCCCGGCACGCTCGGGTCGGCAGAGGTCGTCGCGGCGGGGCTGGCGGCGGTCACGGACAAGGTCGCCGATGCCTGCGGATCCTTAGTCAGGCCCGCCGTACTGGCGGTGGCCGTCAAACGGACCGAGGTCACGGTGGTCGCGGACGCGGCTACGGAGATCTTCGCCTGCAACTGGCGCCGGGCGGACTTCGCGTCCAGGGCGCCGAGGTCGCACGACGTGCTGCCGTCGTGACTGCCACAGCCGAAGCTGAACGTCGGTTTCAGGCTCGCGGGCGCGGCCATCAGGCGGATGGTCGCGTCGGGCACGTCGCCGCCTTCCGCCCAGGCGGTCACCGTCCACAGGGCGGTTTGCCCGCGCTGGACGCTGGGCTTGGCGGCCTGCACCGCGACGCAGAGGCTGACCTGCCCGGGCTGAGCCGTGGGGCTGGTGGCGGACGCCGTGGGGCTGGTGGCGGACGCCGTGGGGCTGGTGGCGGACGCCGTGGGGCTGGTGGCGGACGCGGAGGGGGTGCTGCTGACCGCCGGGTCGGCTGCCGCCGCCAACGAGGTTGGCGTCGCGGGCCTGGTGGTCTTCGACGTGGCGCTGGCCGTCTTGGTCTGTGTCGTGGTGGGCTTCGCGCTCGCGCTGGAGGTCTTAGTCGGCGCCGGGGAGGAGCTAGTCGACGGCTTGGCGGTGGCCGTGGTGCTCGGCTTGGCCGGCGTCGATACCTTCAAAGACGCCGATGAACTAGTGGTGGCCGACGCGGTGTGCGCAGAGGACAAGGGATCGTTGCTCGCGGTCGGAGTAGCCGTGGCGGAGGTGCTCGCGGTCGGATCGCTCGCGGACGGTTGCGGGCTGGGCGAGCCGCTGGGAGACCCGGTCGGCGTGGGCGTCGGGGTTGGCGAGGAAGTGGACTGCGGCAACGGCTGGCACTGCTGCACGGCCCCGGTAGACGCGGCGACCGCGGCCGTCAGCTCGACGGGTTGTGCTGACGGCGCGGCCAGCGCGAACCCCGAAGCCGCCGCGGCCAGGACACCCCCAGTCACGACGCCGACCACCACCGGTTGTACGTGCGCGATCCGCATGAAAGGCCCTGCCCGTGCTGTTCGTGGTATGCCGTGCTCGTGCCGTACGCCCCCATTGGACACCAACGGCAGCGCCCAATGCTAGTCCACTCCTACCCAGCGTCGGCGAGTGATCACGCCCTAACACGGATGATCTGACCACCTCAGCGGGGCTGGAAGGCCGATTGCAACGGGCACTGTTAATTAAGTGCAAGTTAACACCCAGGTTCCGTGATGGTTGCTCATTAGGCAACGCGTCGCCTTGACCCGCGTCCACGCACAGACTCTGCCGATGTCACGGTGAGTCGCACCGGTCGGCAGTGCCGAGGGTGAAAACACAGAGCGCCTCCTGGCTTCAGTGAGGCAAGGGCAAGGCAGTATGCCGCCCTGTCGTACTCCAGGTACGTGGTCAGCTCGGCCTGCAGGGCACGCTCGAGCACCGCCGCGACTAGGTCGCCGGGCATCGAGCCGGCCAGGTCAGGCGCAGCCCCGTCCGCGCCGGGATCTTCCTCACCCACCGCGGCATCCCGCCGCGTCCTGACGACGTCGTGGCCAGCGTCGAGCAGTGCCTTGCCAAGCGGCACGAACTATGTCGGCCACTGCGGCAGCTATCTGGTGACGATGGCGGTTGCGGTGAACCCGCAGCAGCCGAGCTCACGCACTGGTGCGATGCCGGTTCCAGTGATGACCTCACCGCGGAGGCGGCCGGTGGTGGCGTCGCCGTCCTGGATGACGACGCCGAAGAGCCGCCTGGATAGTCGGGAAATCCTCCGATACGTTGATGGATGTGCCGACTAAAGACGCGCCCTTTCCATGGACACCAGGACGTCGAACGTCAGCGGCCTGACTGTCTGCCCCAGTGTATGGGGGTGGCTGCGGGCGCCAACGCAGCGAAGACGCCCGCAACGCCACCGAAAAAGCAACGCACGCCTTATTGGGCGGTGCCCGCGAGGTCGCCGGAGACGAGCATCTCGACCTCGAATTGGGTGCGGATTGCCTCGTCCAGCGAGCAGCCGACCGAGCGGTATGCCGGGGCCAATCGATCGGCGAGGAACCGGTCGCGATCCTCGGACGAGTCCCAGACCGTGATGGCCCATTCTCTCCCGAGCACGGCCAGGCGGCAGCCTTCGGGCGGGACGGGGCCAGAGCTTCGCACCTGCTTATTGATCAGCTCGTGCTGCTCGTCGGTGCGGTTGGTGTCTTCGATGATGCTGCAGATGGCCATTCGGACCTCCTCGGTTGGTTTCAAGAACGACCGTAGGCCCGGCCCGCAGCGCGGTCATCAGTGCGATTGCGGATTCATTACTGAGCGACTACTGAAGGTGCTCCCGCGTCCACGTCGCGAGTTGCGTGCGGTTGTTCAGCCCGGCTTTGGTGAGCACGTGACGGACGTGGCTCTCGACCGTTCGAACGGAGAGGTGCAGGTGCGCAGCGATCGCCTTGTTGGCCAGGCCCTCGGCCACCAGACTGACGACTTCGAGCTCACGAGCGCTCAGACCCGCCGGAGCCGATGGGCGCGGCCGGGAAGTCCCGAACGCCTGCGCGATCCCATCGTCGACACTGAGGCAGGCCCCCTCGGTCCAGATCCGCTCGGCGTCGCCGCCGAGGGCGCCCTCACACATCTGCCTCACGTGTCGCAGGCGTTGGCGAAAGAAGGCCGGGAAATCGCCGCCACCCCTGGCCCGGATCGCCCACGCCGCCGCCGTCACCCGCAGCGCCGTGGCCGGGTCGCGACGAGCGATGAGACCCGCCTGGCCGACCAGCGCGGAGGGCAGCATGTTGGAGTCGCGGTACTCCCGCAGGCACTCGACGGAACGGCGATAGTGCCTCGTTGCCGCCTGCGGGTCCGTCGCTTCGATCGTGATACCCAGGTACAAACTGGCCTGACCAGCCCCGAAGCGATAGCCCTCGGCAGTTTGGATCGCCAATGCCTCCTCTAGTAGCTCCCTGGCGCGGTCGGGATCGCCAGTCATCAGGAAGCTGAGGCCGAGCGTGGCGATCGCCATGCCCTCTCCGGACCGGCTGTGCGCGCCCTGGTGCAGAGCCCTGGCCGCTTCGAGGTCCACGCGTCCGGACTCGACCGCCATGTGGAGCGTGTTCGTAAGCCCGCGGTAAAACGTGGCGAACGCCTCGAGTTCCCGTTCGCCGAGCTCGGCGCTCAGCCGCTGCGCCTCGCTGTGGAACGCGCGTGACGCCTGCGCGTTGGCTGTCACCATTGCCAGGATCCCGGCGGTGATCAGGACCTCGGCCCGGCAACGGTCGCGCGCCGGGCATCGTTGGAGCAGCAGCTGCGCGATGCGTCGCCCGTCGGCCTGGGCGAGATTTTGGAACAGGTCGCGCGTCGCGGCGAATAGTCGGAGCCCGGCGCATGGATCCGATTCGACCGACCACTCGAGCGCCGCATGGATGTTCTCGTAGTCCGGCCGGCGCTCGTCCAGAAGCGCCGCAGTGACGAACGGCGGCCAGCCCGGCTCGAGCTCGTCCGCCATAGCCGAGAAGTGACGCAGGTGGCGTTCGCGGGCGCCCTCGATCTCGCCGCTTGCCACGAGCAGCTCATGGGCGTACTCGCGGACGGTCTCGAGCAGCCGGTAGCGCGTCCGCCCCCGCGGGGTCTGGCCGGCCACGACCATCGACTTGTCCACGAGCCGCGCGAAGACGTCGAGCGTGAGCCCGGGCGCGACTGCCATCGCGGCGTCGGCATCGAAACCGCCCGCGAACACGGCGAGGTTCCGGAACGCCCGCTGCTCCGCTGGATCAAGCAGGTCGTAGCTCCACTCCACCGTCGCCCGAACCGTCTTGTGGCGCGCGTGGGAGAGCCGCGACCCGCCGCCGAGGGCGCCAAGGCGCGCCTCGAGGTCGGAGAGGATCTCCGTCGGCGACATGATTCCGATCCGCGCGGCGGCGAGTTCGATCGCGAGCGGCAGACGGTCGAGCCGTTCACACAGCGTCGCGATCGTCGCGTCCCCGCCGCCATAGGGGATGAACTGCGGCTCCCGCTGTCGCGCCCGCTCGACGAACAGACGCTGCGCGTCTTGCGGCTCGAGCGCGTTCAGCCGCCAGACGGTCTCGCCGCTTACGCCCAACGATTCGCGGCTCGTCGCCAGGATCCGCAAGCCGTCACATGAGCTCAGCAACGACGCTGTCAGCTGCGCACAGGCGTCGACCACGTGCTCGCAGTTGTCGAGCACCAGCAACACGTCGCGGGCGGACAGGTAATGGCTCAGCGACTCGGTGGGGGCGGTCCCGGCGCCGCCGCCGACGTCGAGTGCGCGGGCGACCTCGGCCGCCGGATCAGGGTCCGCGCCGCCCGCCGTGAGATCCACGAGCCAGATCCCGTCTCGACGTCGTCCGATCTGGCGGCGGGCGAACTCTGTGGCGAGCCGGGTCTTGCCGATGCCGCCGGGACCCGTCAGTGTCACAAGCCGCGTCCGGCGGAGGGTCTCACTGATGCCCTCAAGCTCGCGCGACCGGCCGATCAACGACGACAACGGTACGGGCACATTGTGCATTCCGGCACTCCCGAGCCCGGGAGGTCGCGAGCCGGACGCCACCATCACAGAATCGATCATCACACGCTGACCAGCAGGCGCGCCATGCTGCAGCACGGCCAGGTCCCGGTCGTCTGCGTCAGCTTGCCGAAACCTCATGCGTGCAGGTCAAGTGGCATCTCGGTACTCGTTGGCCAGTCGCCGAACGGCCCGGCCTCATTCCGTCACCCGTCCGGCCGCACGCCAAGCTGCTTGCCGAGCAGCGACCTATAGGAGGGACGATCCCTTTCGGTGGCCGTCCCTCCCACGTTGCGCCATGCAACAGGGCACGCTGCCTGCCATTCGATCGGGCACGCAGCGGGCTCAGGACCCGATGGCGTGGTAGGTGAGGCGGAGGAAGCGGTCGAAGGCGCGGTCCGTCAGGATGCGGTTGACCAGCAGGAGAGAGCGGGCTCAGCCGCCCACGGCGTACCGAGTCCTGGGGCGGGAGCGCTCGACGGCGCGGGCGATGGCGTTGGCGACGGCGGATGGCTCGGAGGCGGTCCGGGAGTAGCCCGCACGCAGCATGCCGCTGACGAGGGCCGCCTGGTCGCGATAGGCGGTACTGGCGGAGATGGCGTCGAGGTGGTCAGCGGCGATCGCGGACCACTCCGTCCGGATGGCGCCAGGTTCGATGACGATCACCTTGATGCCAAAGGCGGCCACTTCAGCCCGGAGGCTGTCGCTGAGTCCCTCGACGGCGAACTTCGTGGCGTGATACCAGCTGCCCATCGGCTCCCACATCTTGCCCCCGACCGGCGTTGTTGACCAGGACGTCGATGCGCCCGCTCTCGGCGATGACCTGCTCGACGAGCGCGATCAGTGACGTGTCGTCGGTGACGTCGACGGGCACGGTATGGATGCCCTGATCCCTCAGGGCATCCATCCGGCTAATCCGGCGGGCGGCGGCGTATGTCGTGTAGCCGCGCTGGGCCAGCCGCCGTGCGGTCGCCTCGCCTATTCCAGAGGATGCGCCAGTGACGAGCGCGACGCGCCCGGACGTGACCCTTGCAGGCGCTGTCATGCGCTTCGCGGGCGCAGCCGGACGCCGAAGCCGGTCACGGCGAGCTTCAGCAGCACAAAGCCAGGAGCTGTCAGCGCGGAAACCTTGGCGGCGCTGAGTTCCTCCAGTTCAGCGAGGACGGCGGCGTATGTGTCGGGCCCCTGGCGGCGGGCCTTGCTGAGCGTGACCGCGTTGGCCCAGACCTTCTCGCGCGACTCGCGCAGGAACCGCTGCGAGCCACGCTGGTTGAGCGGCCGCAGCAGCCGGTTGAGCACGGATCCTGGCCCGGATACGCTGACTAGCTCGTCGTCCTCGGCGGCGACCCGTGAGGCGAGGACCCGGTCGATGGCCCGGTGATCTTCCTCGCGCTTGGCCACGAGCGCCGGAGAGTCGAATTCCTCGTCGGTAATCACCATAACCAGAGCCTGCGGCAGGTCGAAGTTGATATGAGCGTTCATGCCGAGGAGCACGTGATTCAGGGCCGGCAGGTCGCGCGGCGCGCCGAAGGCGATCTGCCACGGCCGGGTCGGCTGTCCCCCGGACGTGGCCACCTCTAGCGCGTCCAGATACAAGCTCGCGAAGGTGACGTCCCAGCGCTCCGCCCATTCGGGGTCGGTAAACCCACCGCCCCTGATTGCCTCGGCGACCGCGATCGTCGTGCGGAGGTAAGTGGCGTGAAAGTACTGCCGAGGGTCGTCGGCGGCCTGAAGCGGTTCTAGCAGTGCCTGCATGCGCTCGATCAGTGCATCGATCATGAGGCCCCGACAGCAGGCTGGGCCAGGCGTGTCTCCATCCGCAGGTACAGGACTATGATCGCGGCGAGCACGGCGACAAACCCGCCGGAGATCAGCCAGGTCATCGCGTTAGCCGAGTCGAACTTCCCGGTTGCCCGCGCGCCAGCCACCACGATCAGCGCGAGCATCAGGGCGGCCACCTGAAGCAGCACCCGAGCGCTGCTCCACCGGCGGTCGAACAGGACACCCAGGCCGGCGATCCCAAGGCAGAAGATGGCGCCAAGTACCCGTGACGTCAGCGGAGTCAGGGTCCACGGCCAGATGGTCACAGCCCGGTTCGGGAGCAGGAACAAGAACACGCCGGTGAGCAGGGACAATCCGCCGACGACAGCGAAGATCCGGCTGACACCGACAGAGAGCAGCAGGTCCGCGCCGGTGGCAGGCGCGTCATGCTTGCGGTTGGCGAGGAATACCCAGAAGACGAGGAAGGGCGTAGTGAAGTAGAGCCCCGCCCATAGCCAGAAGGCCACGTGGGTGTGCAGGAACTTGTCCCAGTGGGCGATCGTGGCTACTCCCATCAAGGCGGCAAAGGTCCCGACCGGGACGAACCCGCCCTTGACCGTATGCCACTCCTTTGCCCTAAAAACGCGAAGGAAGAAGTACGCGCCACCCAGGTAGACCGAGCCCAGCACCATCGGCGTGAGTGTCGGCTTGATCTGCCATGCAAAAAGCCGGCCCGTGTCGCTCGGCCAGGGGACCAGCACGACGAACGCGACAACGAGAAACGGGATGATCACCAGCGAGACCCAGCGGGTCAGTGCCAATACCCGATCGTCGCGGACGATTCTTTGCGGGTCAGGAGTGGCCATTGTTTCCTCCGCATTTATTCCTCCATGCTAGGGGACTATCACCACCCTGGACACCTACTCCTACCCCGCTGCGATGAACCCTCGTCGCCAAACGGCCCGGCCGCGTTCCGCCACCCGTCCGGCCGCACGTCCAGCTGCTTGGCCCGTCGGGGGGCAGAGTTGGCCCTAGTCGTGTACGTAGGACTTGCAGCGGGCGATGCTGCTGGCGCCTGTAATGGGATCCGACTGCCGCACGGAGCAACCAGGGAGAAGAGACCCGAGGGAGTACGCTATGCTCTCTACGCCGGTACCGGTAGCTGCCCCGTTAGCTCAGTCGGCAGAGCGTCTCCATGGTAAGGAGAAGGTCTACGGTTCGATTCCGTAACGGGGCTCGCAGTCCAGCCGCGCTTTTCGAAAACAGGCCCCAGGATTGTGCCGTTCGGAAAGCGCCACTCAGGTGCCACTCGCGGGCGGTGCCCGGGCCGTCATCGAGGGATGAGCTGGGCTATCCGTTGCCGGGGAGGGCTCGGGAGCGTTTCCGCAGTGCCTCAGGTCCCAGCCGGGAAGGCTCGTTCATCGACCTGGTGCCGCTGCCCAGCCCGGGAGACAGGGACGAGGCTGGGCAACGGTGGCGGGATGAGCTGATCGCCGCGGTGGACCGCCCCGAGCTCAAGCGCTTCCGGGAGCGGTCCGACGGACTCGGTACGGCGCAGCGCGAGGACTTCGCCGTACCCACCGTGGGCTTGGCCGGGCAGCTTAGCAAGCGGCCGGGGATCGGGAATGTCATCGGCAGGGCTAGGACAGCTTCACGATGCGGGGAGTCATTGGCTCGCACAAGGTGCTTATCGACCTGGCGGGGCTTTGGGGTTAGCGGCTCGAAGCGTTAGTAGGAGGGTCCGGCAGTAGGGGTCGACAGCAGGTCTTGGCTGGGGCGAGATGGCCATAGCCCGCGCGCGGTGAGCGTCATGTCTTGCGGGCCGAGGGTGGCTGGGCTGCGGCCGCCTGGCTGGTATCTGGGTGGAGTTGCAAGAAGGCGGTGGCTGCGATGCGTGCTCGCCGGGTGGTTTCTCGAGGGGTCGGCGTGTCCACGATGCAGAGCAGCAGGCTGATCATCAGGTCGCCCCAGAGCAGTCCGGCGAACTGCTCGGCCATTTCCGGCGGACGGCCGTTGAGCAATCCGTGGGACTGGGCCTGGGTCATGATCGCCGTCAGGGCGGCGCGGCTGGTCTGGTGCCCGAAGGAATGCAGCGCGCGGGCGACCTCGGGCGCGCGCGCCGCTTCGGCGATCGCCAATTGGAAAACGGCGATGACTGTGGGATTCGTTGTCTCGCGCAGGAGCTGCGTGCCGAAGGCGACCAGCGCGCGCTCAAGGGTGTCGCGGTCGCGGGGCTCGGGCAGGCCGGCGGGCGCCTGCAGCCGCTTGGCGCGCTCGCGGATGCAGGCTACGAGCATTTCCTGCTTGTTGCCGACCACGGCATAGAGCTCCCGCTTCGAGACCCGCGCGCGCCTGGCGATCTCAAGCGTGCTGGTCTCGGCATACCCGGCTTCCATGAACGCCGAGAAGGCCGCACTCAGGATGCGCTGGCGGACCGCCGTTTCGCCGGCGGCCTCGCCGCGTCCTTTCGGCGTCGTTGCTGTCGGCATCGCCCTCTCTCCTTGACCTGGTACCCGAGGGTACCATAAGCTGCCAGCACTGGTACCGGATAGTACCAGACGGCTGCGATATCAATGGAGGCGAAGCCATGGTGGAGGGAACCGTTCTCGTGACCGGCGCGGCCGGCGGCCTGCAGGGCAAGACCGGGCGACGCGTCACCGAGTTGCTGCGGGAGCGCGGCGTGCCGGTCCGCGCCATGGTCCGCACGTCCGATGACCGGGCCGAATACCTGCGCGGCCTTGGCGCCGAGGTGGTGGTGGGCGACTTCCTCGACTTCCAGTCCATCGAGAAGGTCGTGGACGGCATTTCCACCGTCTATTTCGCCTACCCCGTCCAGCACGGCCTGCTCGACGCGACCGTCAACATGGCGGTGGCGGCCCGCAATGCCGGCGTTAAGCGGCTCGTCGACATGGTGATGCTGGTCTCGGCCCCGGATGCGCCGACTCCGCGCCTGCGGGAGAACTACCTGTCCGAGCGGGTTTTCGAGTGGGCCGAGATCGGGGTGGCGCACGTGAGGGCAACGGTATTCTTCGAGAACATCCGCAGCCTGGCGAACGCGACGATCGCCTCCGGCGTGTTCATGGCGCCTTTTGGCGACGACAGCACCGTTATTCCCCTGGTCGCCGGGGATGACGTGGCGCGGGTTGCTGCCGGAGTGCTCACCGCTGCGGACGTGCCCGCAGGCAATTCCTATTCGGTGGTCGGCCAGGTCCTGACAGTGAGGGAGATCACCGCTGCCATGGCTCGCGGGCTCGGCCGGGAGGTCGCATACCAGGACGTCTCCGACGAGGTCTGGGCGGAGGCGGCCAGCAGTCGCATCAACGCGCACGCCGTCGCGCACCTGTCCAAGCTGTGGGCCGCTTTCCGCACCCGCCCGGTGCAGTACGAGGCCACGGACACCATCGAGAAGCTGGGCGGCCGGAAGCCGAAGACGTTCGCCGAATTCGTGGCCGAGGAGAAGCTCACCTTCCCGGCGCAAGGGAGAAGCTGATGGCACGCAAGAAAATAGGAGCGTGCAGCGAACCAACCTGCGGCACCCCGCCTGTGGGAGAAAGACGGCGGCTATCGGTTGTCCCCGCTCGCTGACGCCTGCCTGGTGTCCAGCCGCCCCGCACGCCAGCCTTGGGAGCAGACCACGGTCCGTGACCGGCGCTTCCCGGCGCCCACCGCGCACAGTGCCGCCGATCTGTACTAATGCGGCATCTCGGACATTGAGCAGTGGCGGCGTCCATATCGGGCTGATCTGCGTGCCGCTGCGTGCGTCCGGCTGGCTCACCGATGCTGGGTCGCGCCGACCTGGGGCAAACATCGTCATCAACTTGACAGCGGCCGCCACGCGGCCTATACCGGCGCTCACGGGACCCTGCTCGTCCCCTTCGTTTGCCTGTGACTGCTCAGCAGGCGCAGCCAAGATGCCAGCCGCGGCAGGCCTGTTCGCAGGGCGCGAGCATGGGCAACAGCGGCGAAGCCGCCCGCCCTGGGCCGGCGCCCGAGCGCGCCGCGCCAGGCCTGGTAGTTAAGCGCCGCCCAGATTCTCGCCACAGGAGGCATGGATGAGCAAGATCACGTGGCTGTTGGCCGCACTGGGCGTGGCCCTGGTCAGCTTGGTGCCGGTGCTGGGGAGTACTGCCCCGGCGGGCGCCGACCCCGGCACGATTCTCAAGTTCACCACGATGACGCCGGTCACCGGGCCCTATGTCGGCACCGCCAACCCGATCCGCACGGTGCCCGGCGGCGGGCTGCCGTGGATCATCACCGCCGGGAACGGCGCCCTCAAGAGCGACGGTCATCTTCTGGTGCATGTGCGCGGCCTGGTCCTCGCCGGCCAGCCCCCCGTTCCGCCCGCGGTGCGGGGCACCAACCCGGTCCCCGACTTCGAGGCCATCGTCAGCTGCCAGACCATCAGCGCCGCCGGGGCGGCCGCCGTCACCAATATCAGCACCGCCCAGTTCCCCGCCAGCACCGCCGGGAACTCCGACATCAACGCCACAGTGAGCCTGCCCCACCCCTGCATCGCCCCCATCGTGTTCGTGGCCTCGCCCACCTCCGCCTGGTTCGCAGCGACCGGGGGGTAAGCCCGGGCCAGCTTCCTGTGGCGCCCGCGGGTCACCGCAGGCCAGTCTCGTCCTCGCTGCCGATTGCCAGACCTCGACCGGCCCAGCGTATGGGCCTTGACCACGGCGTCTGTCACCGCAAATGGCGACCTAGGGCGTCCGCCCGAGTCCAGCAGCACCGCGGCCGGGGCGCACTCCATCCCGCGTGCTGCGACCCGATCGGCCTGGCGCCGCCTGGCCGACGGCACCAGGCAGATCCTCAGCTGCGATCCGGGAGCAAGCCTGCACGAGCTCGCACGCCGGCAAGCCGTCTCGCCCCATCACCTGAGCCGCGTGTTCCACGCCAGCACCGGCATCACCGTGTCGGCCTACCGCAACCAGCTCCGCGTGCGGGAAGCACTCGAGCGGCTCGCCGACAGTGAGCGGTCCCTGACAGCCTCGCCACCGACCTCGGGTTCGCTGATCACGCCCACATGGCACGAACCGTGCGGCGGGAAACCGGAGCGGCACCCTCGGATCTGCGGCGGCTTCTCGCCACAGCGAAGCCGCCCAAGCCCGCCCCAGGTGACGGATCGTGACTAGCCGGATGCTCGCGTAGTGAGCAAGATCCGCCGTTCTGGGCGACAGTGTGGTCGGTGAACTGGTCGCTGCGACCCGTACCGAATGGTGAATCTGCGCGCGCAGACCGGGGGTACCGTCACGCCCGACGCGAACTACAGCACCCC
>Ga0070698_100004089_pt1 | contig 16027 bp, 18 predicted proteins | sample KBSK1502metaG_FD_65477 | JGI IMG/M metagenome (GOLD analysis project Ga0070698, IMG submission 65477) | Corn, switchgrass and miscanthus rhizosphere microbial communities from Kellogg Biological Station, Michigan, USA - KBS K1-50-2 metaG | ecosystem: Host-associated > Plants > Roots >...
ATCAATTCGAGAATTTTCTTCTCTGCGCCAAGAACCGCTTCGGCCCACTTGCGGTCGTCGATGTCGGTGTTCGTGCCATACCACTTGACGATATTTCCCGTCTCGTCGAAAAGCGGTTCGGCACGAAACAAGAACCAACGATACACCCCGTCGAAACGTCGCAGCCGAGCTTCCAATTCTCCCGGCTCCCCCGAAGCCAGCAGCTTGTGCCACACATCCAATAGTCGCGAGAGATCTTCAGGGTGAATGGCAACCTTCCACCCCCAATCCCGCGCCGCCTCAATCGAAAGACCCGTGTAATCAAGCCAGCGCTGGTTTAGGAATTCATTCGAGCCATCAGGCCGGCTGCACCAGGCGAGGATTGGAATTGTATCAATTGTGAGTCGAAGGTACTCCTCGCTCCGCCGCAACGCCTCTTCGATTCTTGTCCCCTCCGTGACATCCAGTGCTGTGCTGTCGGCGTTCGTGAACTGCTGGCTTTCGGTAAACATTCTGTCATTCCGACGCGACCGCGGTTCAAGGCCTTTCTGTTCGGTGACTTCCCGGCTAAACACGACGATCAGATCCCGACCTGCGTGATTTTCTCGAGTCAGTCTCACGTCCACGATCTTCTGTTCACCGCTTTTGCATCGGTACGCGCGTTGGACCGTGACGGGATCTCCCAACTCCATCGTGCCTATCAAGGCAAGAATTCCTTCCCACGAGGCGTTTGTAGCAAAATCCCACGGGCGCATTTCGAGCAACTCCTGCCTTTCATAGCCCAACAGCGAGCAGGCAGCCGGATTCACGTCGATAATCCGGCCGTCGAGGTCGGCCACAAAAACGGCATCGGCCACACGCTCGAGCAGCTTTTCCGTCAGTTGCAACCGAGTAGTACACCGGTCGAGTTCGCTCCGGAGCCGCTCCAGTTCAAGCTGCAGCTGCTCGGTCGCTGTCTCAGCGCCTCTGACCGCATTTGAGCTGGTGTTCATGGCCCATTTTTCAATCGCAATCCGCCGCGTGGTCAAACTTCTACCAAATTTCGGATACTGCTAGCGAACGATTTCCGGCTTCCGCCTGTCGAGATGGAGGCCAAGGATAAACCGTCCGTACCGAACCTGGTAGATGACAAATCATTTTAAGAGGCGAGCATGTCTCGGAGGACGACCAGGGTGCGTCAAAAAATGGTACAAAAAACTCGCGTTCTTACCACCCTGATCCGCATCGGCCGTTGCAGTACTCACTGAATCGCTTGGGGCTAGCGGTACGCAAGATACTGTGGGAAGTAGGATTCCGCGAACTCATGAAGCGCGGTGCCAACAGCGGCGTCTTTCACCTTGAGACTAGGTAGGTCGAGCGCGAGCTCGACGTTGCTGCGGCGGCGTGTGTAGTAGACGCCGTTGGAGCCGATCGATGTCAGATACTTCTGAATCTGCGGGTCGCGAGTGTCGTAGGGGAAGAACGTGGAGAGGACATCAGTGTCGTTGAGCTGCAAGCGGACTCGGTCCTCGTCATGGCGATAGTCGTAGACCGTCACCGACGGGTAGGCGCCCCCGTGCAGGGGATCAGGGAACTGAACCATCGACCCGAAGGTGACCGTCATGTCATCCAGGGTCGTGGCGCGCACGAGCTCCTTCTTCGTCTCTTTGTCGTAGACCCAGAGCACCGGCACCGACCCCCCTCCGAATCTCTCACCGTTCTGGCATTCGAGGGCGAGGGTCGTGTATCGCTCGAACGAGGGCCGCGCCCAGAACCAGCCCCTTATCAGACAACGCGAGGCTAAGGAGGGCTAATATTGCTTTTGTTTTCATGTTTGTTTTCTACCGGCAAACCGAAACACGGGGTCGGACGGGATTATCTAACTAAAACTTGGCATGCGCGTGGGTGCTATTGGACCTTGGTGCAATACGGTCTGAGCCGCGGATCGCATATTGGAAGAAACGGGGTCACCGGCGCGGGGTAGTATACCGGAGGTATAGATCGCAGTTTCGATGGGTCAGTATTGCGTCCCAAAAACCAAGGGAGGCCCCTAGCTTTGGTAGGAGCGAAATAGTTTCCTTCGAATGCTTACCGCCAACTGCGGACTCGTTTTGATCAACAGAAATTGCCATATATTTCTATATATCTACCGTTATAACAGATGTATTTACTTGATACTGAGGCTGTTCAGATTCATCGAAGGATCAAAAGATGCCGCGAGTTACCGCAAAGAAGCGAGCGTCATCCTAGGCAGAGGTTTAGTTTCCGTTTCATCCGCGCCTAACAAAACTCTCTAGGATCCCATTAGGGCGCGTTTCTCGGGTTGCCCGCTACAGCGACCCTCGGAATTTTCTCTCTCATGGCTTCAATCTAAAGTCGCGGTTGACACGTGACTAAATGGTCACATAATGTGCGGGTGCATGGATGGTGTATTTAGATTATGCCGGAAATGGATGATGTGTTCAGAGCCGTCGCGGATCCCACACGTCGAAGGCTGCTTGACGAGCTGTTCAAGGAAGAGGGCCAGACGCTCAGTGCGCTTGAGGGTCGGCTGCCGATGACGCGTTTCGGCGTTATGAAGCATCTGCGATTGCTCGAAAAGGCTGGTCTCGTCGTGACCAGGCGACGCGGGCGCGAGAAGCTGCACTTCCTGAACGCTGTCCCGATCCGGCTTATCCACGACCGATGGGTTAGCAAGTACGCCGAGCCTTGGACCGCTGCGCTGAGCAACCTTAAGCAGAGATTGGAGAAGACGATGGAGAAAGTGTTCGAGATTTACATTAAGACGACGGCTGAGCGTCTCTGGCAGGCGATCACCGACAGGGAGATGAGACGCAAATACAACTTTGGAGCAATTGTCACCTCGGACTGGACGCCCGGCTCCCGCTACGAAGGTGTCGGCGGTGGAAAGCCGATATTCGAGGGTGAGAATCTGGAGGTCGATCCGCCGCGACGGCTCGTCCAGAGCTTCAGGGCCCTGTGGGGAGAGGAGGTAAAGACCGAGGGCACCTCGCTGGTGACCTGGGAGATCGAGCCGGTGGGTGACTCATGCCGGCTAACAGTCACGCACAGTCAGTTGCGCGAGGACGCCAACGCCCAGCTCTACGGCGGCTGGCCGATGATCCTCTCCGGCATCAAAACCATGCTTGAAACAGGCGACATCCTCACGACACCCGGATCGCTACGCTGGTCGCAAAGCGGCAAATAAAAAAAGAAAAGAGATATGCGACCAGCCGATGTAGGCCTCGAATGGTTTTAGCGCGCTTGTTGGTAGAAAAGGGGGGCGGGCTCACCTTCCTGCGCGCTCAACACGAGTGCCGTGGCTCGAGTGGATTGCGCGGCGAGATCGCGAGATGCCGCCAAAGAGGATACCGCCCCAGGCTGGAAGTTCGTCGCAGGCGGTTCCACTGCCACTCTTTGTAGATCGTTCGGATCGAACCGTACCTGAATTTTTGCGCCAGGCTGGAAGGCGGCCAGCGAAAGGCGTGAGACAAGGAGTTTGGTGTTTGCCTCAAAACCGGTCCGCGATTTAGGTCGCACAAACAGGTGCAGAGCAACTCGCGGATTATCGTTCACCGTAACCCCGGTATCCGAGATACTGAGAATCTAGGGCGGGAGCGTACCGAAGAGGAATATGCTTCGCTTCTCGAAGCCTCCGGCTGGCGCTTCGTCGCTTGCCACTATCCGTTGCACGCCAGCATGGGCGTTGTAGAGGGTGCGGCCGTCTAGAAAAAATAGAAGGTGCTTTGAGGGCGTTTTGATCAACAGAAATTGCCATGTATTTCTATATATCTACCGTCGTCATCGCGGGCGCAGGCCGATCAGGATGTGCTTCACCGTCGCGGGTACGAGCGTCTCGAGCGGCACGCCCTTGAACTTACCGTCCGTGGAGATTGTGACCAGGCCCTGTAACGCTGCGCTGAGTGTCAGGGACAAGCGCGGCGGATCGCCCTCCACGATTTCCCCCGCGGCCTGACCCGCTTTGAGAATGGCTGGTATGTGAGAAAAAGCCGCGTCGCTCGCCTCCAGTAGATTGCGCGGTGCGCCGGCGCGGTGCTTCGCCTCGAACATCAGAGCCCACAGCGCCGGATGCTTCAGCGCGAACCCCACATAGGCCTGAGCCGCCTGAGTGAGCTGCGCGCTGAAATTGCGCCCACGCCCTTTGGCCACGCGGGTCAGCGTAGCGTCAAGACGCTGGAAGCCGGTCCGCGCCAGGGCATCCAGCAGCGCCTGCTTGTCCGAAAAATGGCGGCGCGGTGACGTGTGGCTGACGCCGACAACGCGGCTCAGCTCGCGCAAGGACAGCATGGTTGCACCGCGCGCCTCCAGTGCCGCCTCCGCCGCTCGGAGCAGAGCCTCACGTAGATTGCCGTGGTGGTAGGGACGCCGGTGAGTTTGCAACCTTACCACTTTACCGGGTTACCAAAGATTTGCAGCATGTTTCCGTTGACAACATTGTTTCCGATGGATACATCGCCCATATCATGAAACTCACTGGCAACACCATTCTCGTCACCGGTGGCGGCTCCGGGATCGGACGCGGCTTGGCCGAATCACTCCATCGGCTTGGCAACAAGGTCATCGTCGCCGGACGACGGCAGAACGCCTTGGACCAGACCACCAAAGCGAACCCGGGAATCGTCTCGATCAACCTCGACGTCAACGATCCCGAGGCCATCCGCACCTTTGCTGCCCGCGTCACCGCCGAGCATCCCGGCCTCAACGTGCTGATCAACAACGCCGGTATCATGAAAATGGAAAACCTTAAGGCTTTGCCGGCTGGTCTCGGCGACTCCGAGGAGGTCATCACCACGAATCTGCTCGGTCCGGTCCGTCTGACCGCCGCACTCCTCCCGCTCCTGCAGAATCAGGCACAAGCGGCCATCATCAACGTCTCCTCCGGCCTGGGCTTCGTGCCGCTGCCCATTACGCCGACCTACAGCGCGACGAAAGCGGCGCTGCACTCCTACACGCTCTCTCTCCGAGTGCAACTGGCTGACACGCCGGTAGAGGTCATCGAAATCATCCCGCCCGCCGTCGCCACCGATCTCACCCCAGGCCGCTCTGCGACCGACCCGCGGATGATGTCGTTGCCGAGCTTCATCGATCAGACCATGCAAATCCTCCAGACGAAGCCCACCCCTAGCGAGATCTGTGTAGAAAACGTCAAATTCCTGCGCTTCGCCGAAGCTAAGGGAAACTTCGACAAAGCGCTTCAGCAATTGAGCGCCGTAAAGCTTTAAATAGCTAGGACACCCATTCACCCAAGACCAGATCGGTCAATTTCCAGTGATGCGTTGCGACGACGGACTTGAACAATTTTAAAGGAACCCGCACTCCAGATGAAGGAGCAGCTGTAGCTATCCGTCTTGCCCAATTGAAAGCCGAGGGGCCGACCGGCGCAGTCTTCGAAAACGAACAACAGCTTGCTTGGTGAGGCGTCCGTCACGCCGTTAATCACTCCTTTTATCGCCGAAGAAGAACTTTTTGGGTTGAAGATGGTGGAAGAAAATGCCGGACCCAGAAGACGAATAGCCGGCCAATCGGCTACCAAAAGTCCACTTTCAAATCGGTAGATTCAGACCAATTTCAGATCGGTCCCTCGCATTGTTTGATGTTTTTCCTGCTGGCTAACAAAAAGCGCCTTGTTCTTCACGATGTAGTCCTGCATTTGCATTGGCTTTTGACCCGTGAGCTTCTCCACCAAATCGTTGGTTCCTGAAAAGACTCCATCGCGACAATCCTGGGCAACGGCAGATATATGCTGCCGGATGTAAGGGGAGTATCCCATCTCCTTCCAGATTTCACTAAAGGCTTCGATTTCGACCGGAACGTAGGTAATTTTTCTTCCGAGGACCTGCGTGAGGATGTCAGCCACTTCGTACTGCGTTAATTCCTTCGGACCGTAGAGGGGATAAATCTTTCCAGCGTGCTCGGCGGACTCATTCAAGATCGCGGCAATGACCCGGCCCTGATCTTCCGCCGCGATGGGAGCATAGTGAGCGTCGCCAAAGGGAAGTGGGAACATATTTTTCTCCCTGATGCTTTCCGATAGATACGTGAGCCATTCGGCAAAGAAGGTGGGTCGCAGATGAGTGACCGGAATTCCTGAGCGATCCAAAAGACGCTCGGCAATCCAATGATTCTGGGCGGCGTGACTTTTCGCGATCCTTCTCGCCGAAATTTGCGACATGTTCACGATGGCTCCGACACCTTGTTCGATGGCGGCTTGGGCGAAAAAAGCAGTGGCCTCCAAAATGCCAGGGACCTTAACCGGAAAAACGAAATAAGCTGCAGTGATTCCCTTCAAAGCTTCACTGACCGCCTCAAAATCGGATAGGTCGCCCCGGACTATTTCCACGCCTTGGGAGCTCAGTTTCTCGGAACGTTCATCCACCTTATGGACCAAAGCTCTCACTGGCACCTTTAGTTCCAGAAGCTTCTTGATAGCATTTCCGCCGGTTGCACCTGTTATTAAAACTTTTTTCATAAATTCGGTTGGAATGAGGTGAAGCGGAAGAGAGAGGCAACGATTACCTTAACTCCCAAAGCTGATTTAGATTATGATCGACAGCTAATTTTATTCGTGTTAAATTAAGATGTCAAACGATAGCTAAAGTTTTTTGTAAAATTGGGCCCACTCGGGCCTGCTTATTAACGAGGCTGCAAAATGAGAAAATCGAAAAGGGAAACCGAAGAGACCCGCAAACGCATAGTCGAAATGGCGGCCGACGAGTTTCGCCAGCATGGAATCGTCACGTCCGGCATAGCCGATCTGATGGCTGCGGTCGGCTTAACGCACGGTGGATTTTACCGGCATTTCGAATCGAAGGAACAACTCGTGGCCGAGGCTACGGCCGCCGCTCTTGATACGCTCCTTGATACTTTGGCTAGCGCGGCCTCCGGAAAGAAGGGTCGGAACGGTTTGAAAGCAGCCTTAGCGGTGTACGTCTGCGCGGAGCATCGAGACAATCCCCGCGATGGTTGTCCTTTCGCTGCGCTCGGCAGCGAACTCGCTAGGTCGGATAAAAGGGTTCGAGATGTTGCAACGACCGGGTTTTCGAGGATGGTCGAAATTCTAGCCGCTCATTTTGACCAGGCCAGACCTGCGGAAGCGAAGAAACGGGCTATGGCGACTGCCGCGGCGATGATCGGTGCCGTAACAATGTCGCGCGTCCTGACGGACCAAAAGTTGTCCGACTCACTTCTCCAAGCGGTTGAAGAAAGCATTACGCGTGCGTGAAGACATGGCGGAAGCAGCTACGACTGGTTTCTTTCAGAGCGCCATTCCGCCCGATACTTCGATCCGCTGCCCGTTCACCCATCTGTTCTCGTCGGAGAGCAAGCGCAGCAATCATCGGCCCCACGTCATCCGGCACGCCAGCGCGTCCAAGAGCCGTCATATCGGCGACGCGCTTGTTAATCTCAGGGTTGTCCCGCACCATGCCGCCGCTGAAGTCGGTCGCAATCGGTCAGTTCAGTCGAACACCGCCGTCGATGATCAGCTCCGTGCCGGTAATGTTACTCGAATCCTCCGAGAGCAGGAACTTTGCTGCCCGGGCCACTTCGTCGGAGGTGCCGAGCCGCTTCAAGAGCGACTTGGCGGCAAACGATTCTTCAAACCCTTTCAGCTGGTCAGCGGGAATGCCGACTTTCTTTAGAATCGGCGTGTCAATCGGTCCGGGGCTTAACACATTCACGCGCACGCCGCGCTGGGCCAACTCGACCGCTAAAGTCTTGCCAAGGGAGATGACCGCAGCCTTTGTTGCTGAATAGATTGACGCGCCGGCCATTGCCATAGAACCAGCAATGGAGGACGTGAATACGACGGAGCTCGGATTGCCCAGTAATGGCAGCAGCGATTGAAGCTGGAAATAGAGACCTCGCACGTTCACATTGAACATATCATCATAGTTCTTGGGCGTTGCTGCGTCGAACGGTACGAAGGTCGCGACGCCCGCATTCAGGAAAACTCCGTCAAGATGATCCGCAAATGTTTTGATCTCATCACCCAGCGCCCGTGCAGCGGCCAGGTCACCGGCGTCCGAGGGAAGCACAACCACGTCGGTGAGAGCCTTTTTAGCGGAAGCAAGAGTTTCGGGATTGCGTCCGGTGATGATGACCTTTGCGCCTTCGGCGCTTAACAATTGGGCGGTAGCCAGGCCGATTCCGGTAGTACCACCAGTGATAAGAATGGTTTTGGTTTTCATGCGATATAGATCGAGAGTTCAAGACTTACGAACTATTGGACTAATTGTCAAGTCCGTGTTATAAAGACTATGTGAGGCCGCTCTACCATCCCGCTGTCCGCGACATTACCGTGGAGGGCCTCCTCTATGCCTTGTCCGATCCCGTGCGCGCCCAAATCTACGCGGAAATGGCCTCATCGGAATGCCCCCTGAATTGCTCCAACTTCCGCAAAGTCGACAACCGCACATTGCCCAAGGCGACCCTCTCTGAGCATTTCAAAATCCTGCGCGAATCCGGCCTTATCCACAGCGAACGCAAGGGCGTCCAAATGCACAACACGACCCGTTGCGCGGAACTCAAGGGGCGTTTCGGTGACATGCTCGCCGCCATCCTCGCTACCTACGCTGCTCAAAGTTCACGCCGGTGAGACTTAGGCTTCTGGAGGAACGCTCAACCTCCATCACAAAGCAGTTGGTCTTTCCAGTACCCGTTTTGCCGTAAAACGAGCTGTAATCGAGTTCTGGAGTGTTTTCTTTTACTCGAATGATCCTTGGAAGGCCTAAGCGTACGATTTTTTCCGTTTCGTGAGGTCAGGCGAGAGAAGGGGGAGTAATTCGCAGGGCAGATTCCGCCCGAGAAAGTTCTAATGTCCGCCTACACAACAAAAACGCTCTAAAACTCGATTAGAGCGCCTTTCTGCGGTCGCCGGCTGTCCTGACACTCGGAATTTGCAGCGGGAGTACGAAGTTTTGTATCAACGTGCACGTCAACCTCGCAGCTGGAAGCCGCGGCCACTTTCTTACTTTATATGACATATATTGTATGATGTTATCGTTATGCGCTTGGCTACGAGGCAAATCCGAGTCTGTGAATAACTTGTGAACCGTTTAATCGTTGTCCTTGGGGCTAGCGCCTTCAGCGGAAATTATTGACACCGCCTCATGGTCCGCGAGAGATAGTCCAGCGCTCGCACGCAAATGAAACCGGACTACCTGGCACGCGGCTTTGAGAAGATTCATGAGGATCTGTCGTTCCTCATGCATTGCTTTCGCGAAGTACTCGAGGAACTCGGTGAACAGGATCTGGCTAAACGGTTGCCCTGGATCAGCAACGTCACGATCTCGGATCGACCAAACCCTCGCCTCTCGCAGGCCTATTCGGTCGCGTTTCAGCTGCTGAACATGGTCGAGGAAAATGTAGCGGCACAAGTGCGGCGCTTGCGAGAATCGGACCTGGGCTTGGCCAGTGAGCCGGGCCTGTGGGCCTACCAGCTAGAGAAACTCAAGAAAGCTGGCCTCTCGGAGGACCAAATCGCTCAGCGATTGCCCTATATTCGCGTGGAACCGGTGCTCACCGCGCATCCCACTGAAGCTAAGCGTCTGGCAGTGCTCGAACAGCATCGCGCCCTTTATCTTCTCCTCGTTCAGCGGGAAAATCGGATGTATACGCCGCAAGAACAGGCCGCGATTCGGGACGAAATCAAGGTGACCCTGGAACGGCTCTGGCGCACGGGAGAAGTTCACCGGACGAAGCCGCGGCTTTTCGAGGAGCGCCGCAATATTGTTCATTATCTGCGTGACGTATTTCCGGCGGTACTCGCTGACGTCGATCTCCGCTTGCGGCAGGCTTGGTGCGACTCCGGATTTAATCGAGCCGTGTTGGCATCCGCCGATAAGCTCCCTCGCCTGCGATTCGGAACCTGGGTAGGCGGCGATCGCGATGGACACCCATTGGTAACGGCGGACGTAACCGCCACAACCTTTCAGGATCTCCGGGATGCCGCCATACACGCATTAAACGATGCGCTTGGACGTCTCATTGATCAGCTGACCCTTTCCGGAAATGACCAGGTTGCTCCTGATTATCTAGAAGAAGCGATTGAACGGCTTTCCGTAGAAACTTCCACTCCTTCGGACGACGCTTTATTCCGAGAAGAGCCATGGCGACGTTTTGCCTATTTAATACAGAAAAAGCTCAATCAAAAGCCTCCACAACAGCACTTTGCGTCTGCTATAGAGATGCGCAAAGAACTGCTTTTGCTGGCCTCATCCTTGGAAGCAGTGGGCGCACGCCGGATCGCAGAAGCGGAAGTCCTGCGGGTAATTCGCATGGTCGACGTATTCGGGTTTCACGGAGCAGTCCTTGATATCCGGCAGAATAGTCACTTCCACGATCTCGCGATTGTGCAACTGATGACTGCTGCTGGGGTTCCTGAAGCAGAATTTTTCATTCACAAAAGCCAGGAGGAACGGCTCTCCTTTTTGTTGGCCGAGCTGGATTCCCGTCGACCGTTCCTATCTCCCGGGACTCCCGTGGGTCCAGAGGCAGACGCGGTTCTGAGCTGTTATCGGGTCCTCAAGGATTATCGAGACAAGTACGGACTGCGCGGCATGGGCTCATTGATTGTGAGCATGACTCGCGGCGTAGCCGATCTGCTCGCCGTCTACCTTTTCTTGCGCGAGGTCGGTCTCTGGCGAGAGACTACCGGAGGGCCAGCCTCAGAAATCCATGTCGTTCCTCTTTTCGAGACGATTGAGGACCTGGAAGCGGCACCGGAGATTGTCGGACAGTATCTGCAACACCCTTTTGTTAAACGGAGCATTCAGATCCAGGCAGAAATTCGGGGTAGCGAGTTCCCGGTGCAACAGATCATGCTTGGCTACAGCGATAGCAACAAAGATTCGGGTCTTTTGACCAGCCAATGGGCGCTGCACTGCGCGCAGAGAGAAATTACTCGCGTATCCGATTCGAGCGGAGTTCAGGTTCGATATTTCCATGGCCGCGGAGGAACGATCAGCCGCGGCGCCGGTCCGACGCATCGATTTCTGGAAGCTTTGCCTCATCGCACCGTGCGCGGTGATATCCGGTTGACGGAGCAAGGAGAAACCATCGCGCAGAAATACGCCAATCGAATTACCGCCGCGTACAACCTGGAAATTCTGCTGGCAGGCGTTGCCGGCATCACCTTACAGCAAGAAGGTCAATCGGAGCGGGAAGAAACAAGCGGCGGTTTGGTCTCGCATTTGTCGAACACCAGCCGAGACGCTTACCGCAGTCTTTTGGAGATGACGGGGTTTCTGGAGTTCTTCCGTTCCGCGACGCCAATTGATGCCCTCGAATTGAGTAGTATCGGTTCGAGACCGAGTCGTCGCACCGGCGAACACTCTTTGGCTGACTTGCGCGCCATACCTTGGGTGTTCAGTTGGACCCAATCGCGTTTTTATTTACCCGGATGGTTTGGGCTGGGAACTGCGCTGGCCGAAATCAATCGAACATCGGCCTGGAGCAAATTACTCGAGGCGGGACGGGCGTCGCCGTTTCTACGGTTTGTTTTAACCAATGCGGAGACGAACATGCAGAGCGCTGAGCGATCAATCATGGAACTTTACGCATCATTGGTGCCTGACAATGAAGCAGTAAAAGCGGTTTTTCGGCTCATTCTAAAAGAGTTTGATTTGACGCGGGAATTGCTTCCGCAGGTGTTAGGTGGTCGCTCGGGTGATCGTCGGCCGCGGTTCACAATGACACATCAGATTCGGGCGGACGCCCTCCTGGCCCTCCACGTTCAACAGGTCGCGCTGTTGCGACAATGGCGGCTTGCACGTGAGGCCCAAGACCAATTGGCCGCGGATCACCTTTTCTCAGATTTGCTCGTCTGTATTAACGCAATTGCCAGCGGACTGAGAACGACCGGATAGCGCCGGGATCGCCGACAACGCCGGGATCGCATCGAAGGCGCGGCAGGACGACCAGTTTCGCGCGCTTTATACTTTGATAAGCAGAAACTTACGCTACTTAATACGCACTCTCCAGGCTAATGTGAATCCGATCCGTCGTGGCTGATAGATCAGGTCCATTATCGGCCGTTTCATTCATTGTAATCCGTTGGTATTTAGTCATTTGATGCTTTATTTGTTCTGATGCGCGCGCTCATTATCGTGGATATTCAAAACGATTTCCTACCGGGCGGCGCTCTGGCCGTACGGCAAGGCGACGAAGTGATCCCGGTAATCAACGCTCTGGCGCCTCGATTCGAACTGGCGGTTGCCACGCAGGATTGGCATCCCCGGGATCACGGCAGTTTTGCGGCCAATTATCCGGGGCGTAAACCGGGAGAGATGATCACTTTAGCCGGCCAGCCCCAGGTGCTTTGGCCGGTGCACTGTGTGCAAGGGACAAAAGGCGCGGAGATCTCTTCTCGCTTGGACATGACCCTGGTCAAAGCCATTTTTCAAAAGGGCGTCGATCCTGATATCGACAGCTATAGTGCTATTTTCGACAATGGAAGAAGACGTTCGACCGGCTTGTCGGAATATCTCGCGAAACAGGATATAAAGGAAATTTTCATCGCAGGTCTGGCTCTCGATTACTGTGTGAAGTTCACCGCTTTGGACGCGATAAGCCTCGGCCTTAAGACTTGGGTGATTCGCGACGCCTGCCGGGCGGTGAATCTCGATCCGAGCGACGGAGAGCGAGCTGTCGGCGAAATGAGATTGGCCGGGGTTCGGGTCGTTCGATCAAAAGAAATAGCTAATCTCCAATATTCGACGGCTCGGTAGGGCCAGTTTTCGCCTTCTCAGGCGGTCGGAGGTCTTGAAGAAATGGGGAATGCGGAGTGCGGATTGCGGAATATGAAATCGTTCCGCAATCCGCATTTCGCATTCCCCATTTACAATATGTAAGTTTTGATTGACATATTGGTAAGCAATTACTTATGTATGTATAAGCGTTAGCTTACCTAACAGTGGCGAACCAATTGTTGTTCCAAGCTTTGGCCGACCCGACCCGACGCGAACTGCTCGAACGGCTTCGGTTTGGTCCCCTGCCGGTCGGTAAGCTGGCACTTGGGCTGGACATGAGTAGGCCAGCTGTTTCTCAGCATTTGCGAGTGTTGCGCGAAGCCGGCTTAGTGAGCGAAACGCGGGAGGCTACGCTGCGGTTTTATCGACTCGAAAGGACCGGCTTCCTCCGCTTGAACGATTACATCGAGCGGTTTTGTGAAGAGCACACCGAGACGCCAGGGTGGACAAAAAATCTCACGCCAAGACGCCAAGACGCAAAGGATTCAGAGTAGCGAGAGGTCTGGGTACTCGGCAGATGTCTCGTGAGTCACCACTTCACCAACATACAGTCATAGAAACGAAAATTGCTTATACATTGAAATACGTAAAATACTTTATAAGTATCTGCGTACTAGCCTATAATAAATGAATAATACCTGAAATGGCAGAGGATCCGGCTGCCCATGCGCGTCAACTGAGGGCTCGCGCAGGTTCGTTGGTGGTTAGAGAACATCAGGCCCGCAGGGACCTAACGAAAGTAGCCCAGTACGAAGTGCTGGGAAATGAAGAAAAAAGTAGGTCCGTCCCGTCAGGGACGATAGAAATGCTGGGCTTTTGGTCTTGCACGCGGCTCAGCGATTGCCAGCATTCACCGATCGTCCCGTCCGGGACGGATAGCTCTTTAAAAACGCTAACCCAGCACTTCGTACTGGGCTACTTTCACTGAGTCCCTCTGGGACAAAAGTCCTCACCGTACAATCCTGGCCCTTACGTTGACGCGCATGGGCGGCCGCCGGACCGCTACCGAAGATTGTATTTCCCAGCGCCTTTGCGTCTTGGCGTCTTGGCGTGAGATTTTTGTCCACCCTGGCGTCTCGGTGTCGAAATCCTGGTCTGCTGCGCGTCATCATTGCGAGCGACAATGTAGGCGCTCACAATTATTTGAAAGGATAACCAATGAATTACACGCTCTTGATATCGCGTTGGAGTGGGCATCCCGCTACCCAGCTGTCGCTGGTGGGAGGATCGAAGTGCGACCGAATCTGCCGCCCATGGAGTGAGGATCGTCTCGGTGTCCCCTGCAGCTTTTGTGATCAAGCGGCAGTTGGCGGCGAACAAAGCATCCATGTGCCGAACGCGACCAGAACCAAGCCTGATACTTGCGCCAAACACCAGCGTTTGGGTGCGACGCGCTCCGACAAAGCAAATATTGCGAGCAGCGCAATCCAAAGAAGATTCATGACGCCCACCGCGAAGAGCAGGAGCATTAATAGCCAGCAGCACGCGGTGCAGAATAGGCCGTGGCTCCATCCCATCAGGAAGGCCCCAGTCGGGCCGTTGCGCCATTTTGTCAGCAAAAACGTCAACGGCGATCGACAATGATTGAGGCAAACATTTTTGAGAGGTGAAAACTGGAATAAGCCGGCACCAACGAAGAGTAGACCACAAAGAATCGTACTGTTGGCGGTCATTTGAGGTGAGAGCAGCGCGACGCCATGCAAGACCCATTGGGCAATCGCGGCACCCAGGCTGAACACTGACCAGACCGCGAAATATCCGGAGATGAATAGCGCTGTTGGCACGTACGGCTGACCACGCTCGGCGCGTGAACGTGCAACCTTCGAAAAAAGGAGAACGAGCGGTGCGACGGCTGGAAGCATCATCGCCACCATCATCTCGATCCACATTAGAAAGAGAGGCAGCAGAGTCTGAGGCGCCCAAGGCGCTAGATTGGGCCCACCGATGGCCATCGCTGCACAGTGGCAAATTCCGGTCGCGGCGAATCTCTCGGTCTCAAAAATCAGGTAAAACCACGCGACTCCCGCGATCCCTACAAGGGCAACGCTGACCGCCAAACGATCCCGCCGCACCACAGTCTCGATCAATCTCTCCATGGTCGCTGCGTGTCTTTGCCGCAATTTCAGGGCAGCTAGTTTTGGTAATGAACCTCGGTTACAAACCCTGCTTTGTCAGAGTACCGGAAATTAATCGTACCGGCTGAGACCCGTGAATCACGCGCCGAAACCACCTCGGCGCCTTTAAAAATAAATCCTGTGGCGTGTTCGATGCGCACAAACTCCGGCTCCCCACTTACCGGATTTTTGACCGGTTCGAGGTCGAACGCGACGCTGTCACCGATCCGCGCAGCGCTATTGCGGCCGGCCAGACGAAATTCAAATGGGACGAAACGTGTCTCCTGAACGGCAGAGAACGTCGTGGCCAGAATTTCGAATGGAAGGCCGCCGAGTTTGCCCAAAGCAATGTTCTCGAGCGCCCGACGCTGCTCTTCATTAGCCGTTCGTCGACGAACACAGTGATAGTGCCACCGCCTAAGTGGATCGCCTTTGGCCAGTGTGCGGCAAAAGCCAGACAAAGACCATCGAGGGGAACATCCCCGCATCGGCCGGTTTTAATTCGCCAGGTCCCTGTGCCTTCACAGAAGCCGGGTGTCGGCGGAGCGGAAAACTCGCATGGGCACCCGTAGTCGCAATTGCAAGCCTGGAGGTAATCTGCGTCGAAAACCCAGGATAATGGAGCTGATGACATGGTCGTAACCTCGTATAAGGGGCTGGGGATATTCAGGTTACCACGAGCTAGCTGGGTCGAGTCAACTCGAAACGCCAGAAGCTCACGCAGAGACGCAGCGGAAAAAAAGAAAAACTCACGCAAAGACGCAAAGGCGCAAAGGAATACAATTTTCGGTAGCGGCGACTAGCCTGTCCGACATAGTCTGATGCTTACGGAGGTTGCACTGCCCCATATGACGACGTCGGATCCAACCGAAGATTTTGTCTCATTCAACCTAAAAATCGGAACGGAGCGACCGGTTTACACTAGCCGGAAATCGCAGTCGCCTTGGCCCCGCCCGCCCGAGCACCTCGGCACAAGATGATGTTTGCGATGGCGACTGCGCCCTTAGGTCAGCCACACCAATCGCTTCGTTCGATCGCTTTGGCCGGAAACACCAAGGGGACCTAGGGGGACAGTCGCCGCTGATATCAGTCTCGCAGTTATTCATAAGCGAGCGAAGCGGCCCGGTACAGCGAGGCGGAGCGAGCTTGTGAATAACTGCGCCGCAGGCGAGAATTTCGCCGGCG
>Ga0070698_100004090_pt1 | contig 16026 bp, 16 predicted proteins | sample KBSK1502metaG_FD_65477 | JGI IMG/M metagenome (GOLD analysis project Ga0070698, IMG submission 65477) | Corn, switchgrass and miscanthus rhizosphere microbial communities from Kellogg Biological Station, Michigan, USA - KBS K1-50-2 metaG | ecosystem: Host-associated > Plants > Roots >...
GCGCGGCTTGTAGTTCGTGTCGGGTAGCTCGACGAACGACGTGTGCACGCGCACGCTCGCCGCTTCAGGTGTTGCCGCGACGCTGCCAACCCCCTCGAAGAATCCGCCCGCGCCGCCTCGGCCGCCGCCACCACCGCCTGCACCACCAGGCTGGGAGATGAATGTCAGCTCGGCCTCCATCTCGGTGTTCTTCGGAAAGTTCATCGTCATCGGCATGTAGATCGCGCTGCGCGTGTTGTCGAGCCGGTACGACCCCGGCGTCATGCGCGGTGCCAGGTTCGTCGCGTCGCGCAGCAGATAATCCGTCATGTCGACCAGGACACGACGCCCGCCATCGCTCTCCGCGGCGACTTGGAACCCCCACAACACCGAACGCGCAAACGCGTCGCGCACAGCCCGTACCTCGGCCGGATTCGTGCTCGAGGACCGGAAGTCATAGTTGGGCTGGACCATCATCACGCGTGGACCGCTGCGCTCGAACGTCACGATGCGGGATGCCTGCAGCCCGCCGCGGTCGATGCCGATGTCATTCGAGCCCAGTCCCGCGCCGAGGCCCATCATGTTCAGCACTTCGGTGTTGAGCCGCGGGATTTCCATGAAGAGTTGTCCGCCAGCCGAATCCCAGTAGAGCGGGAAGAAGCCGTCGAGTTTACGCAGGTTTGCCGTGCGGTCCTCGATCGTGCGCAGGGCGACCGCTCCTCCTCCTCCCCGACCCTGTTGTGCGCCGGCTGGAAACGCGGTCAGAACAAAGAGGCATGCCAGCAGAATGCGGGCAGGAGAGTGAAGCATCTCGGAGCTCTTGGTGGACATGGCAAACCTCCGTGGGACGGCACGCGACACGCGTGAAAACGTGGGAGGTGAAAGTGAATCGGCGTGAGTGCACATCGCAAACGGTTTTATCACGTTCACGGTTGCTCAAAAGGCGCCGCGCGACGACCATATGACCTGCCGAATTTGCCCTTATCACCAATCACTCGCTGGACGGCATGTCCCTTCGTTTCGCGCTGGTAGTCGCCGGTAGCTACATGCTCGGATGTTTCGTCGCCGCCTATTACGTCACGCGCTGGCGCCACGGTGTTGATATTCGCGCGTCTGGGAGCGGGAACGCGGGGGCGCGCAACATGGCCAGAGTCTATGGGCTTTCGGACGCGGCACTCACCCTCGTCCTCGATGCTGCGAAGGGCGCAATCGCCGTTCTGGCCGGCCTCTACTTCGTCGGTCCGGAATGGGCCGCGGTTGTGGCACTTCTCGCCGCCGTCGTGGGACACATCTGGCCCGCTCAGCTGGGATTCCGTGGCGGCAAAGGTGCCGCGACGGGACTCGGCGGCGTCCTCGTGCTCGACCCCTTGGCAGCGCTCGCCCTGCTCGGCGTTGGGGCGGTGCTGTTCGCGATCACGCGCGACTTTTTCAAGAGCGGACTGATCGCCATCGGCGCGGCGGCACCCATGCTCGCGGTGTTCCGGCACGATGTAGCGACGATCGCGGCCACCGCCGTGACATCCCTCGTGTGCCTCGTGGTCCAGCATCCCGTGCTCGATGCGCGACGCACGCCCCGCGCCCCGGCCGAATCCTGACACTGCCCTCAAACGATCCAATTCGCTTAGCTTTTGGGCGTCGCGCGTCGTGCCGAATTCTCCAACAAGGGCCGGTCAATGGCGGGAACTGCCTCGAATCCGAAGGTTCTGGTCGATTCCGTTTGGACGTCCGACGGTCTGACCCGCGAGCTGACCCTCGTGATTGGCGGCAGCTTGGCGATTGCGGCCGCCGCGCAGCTGAAGGTTTTCCTGCCATTTACCCCGGTGCCGGTAACCGGGCAGACTTTTGCCGTGCTCCTCATCGGCGCGCTGTACGGAGCTCGTCGCGGCGCGGCGACAGCGATGAGCTACCTCGCACTCGGCATCATGGGCCTGCCGGTCTTTTCGGCGGCGCCGCCGGGGCCCGCTGCGCTCCTCAGCCCCACCGCCGGTTACCTCGCTGGCTTCGTTGGTGCGGCCTGGGTGACGGGCGCGCTCAGCGAGCGAGGATGGGACCGGAAGCCATGGACCGCGGCGCTCGCGATGGCCATTGGCAGCTGCGTGATATTTGCGTGCGGCGTGACCTGGCTGGCGCAGACGGTCGGCTGGGGCAATGTGCTGCAAACCGGGCTATTCCCGTTCATCCCCGGTGACCTGGTAAAGATCGCGCTCGCGACGGCGATCCTGCCGACGGGGTGGAAGCTGCTCGGAAGGAACCCAGGAAGCCGGGACGCCTGACCGCCGGCTCTACGGCGGTTCTTCCGTCTGGGGTCGCCCCGTCGCCAGGATCACGAGGCGTTTCCATCCGAGCACGGCACCGGTGATCGTCATGATCGCGAGCATCAGGCTGCCTAACGTCATCATCATGCGACCCGGGATGCCCAGCAGTTCACCCGTGTGGAGTTGTTCGACGATTCGGTAAGCGCGATCCCCACCCGTCTCTGGCCGCGGGTCGCGCACCTCGATCACGCTTCCGGTCCTCTGGTCCACGTAGATCGTTGACGATCCCTTCGTCACTGCGTAGGCCCCGCTCTCGCCTCCCGGGACTTCAAGGCGCGTGAGTGGCTTGCCTGGCCGAATGCTGTCGGCCGCACTAAGCACGCGGTCGAGATTGACGGGGGTCCCGCCAGGCACGCCGACACTGGAAGCCGGCGCGTATTGCCATGGCGTCCACGGGCCCACGATGCGGAACATCGGCGCTGGCCAGAAAATAAGGATGCCGGTGATGACCATGACCAGCACCGGCGCGCCGAACCAGATGCCTGTCGCGTTATGCAGGTCCCACGATACGCGGAAGGCTGAGCCGCGCCAGCGTCGGAACTGCCAGTGCTTCTTTCGCCACCACAGCCAGAGCCCGGTGAGCGCGAGCAGAAACGCTTCCGCCGTCGCGGCGGTGACAATTAGCGCACCACGCGGTCCCATCAGGAGCTCGACGTGCAGACGACGCATGACCGCAGTCAAGTTCTCGAGGCTCGCGAATCGGGCCTCGCGAACGCCGATGACGGCCCCGTCCTTGGGATTCACGAAAACGGCGGTGCGATCTCTTAACCTGATCACGACGGCTCGTCCGGCGTCATTCACGTTCAGGCTGGCGACGCGGCGATGCGCAAACTGCCGTTCGACTTCAGCGACGATGCGCGACACGTCGATCGTGCGACTGGACGCTGCAACGCGTGGCACCGGATTCAGCCAGTGTTGCAACGGATCCTCGAACGTGATGTACACAGCCGTCACGGACACTATTGCGATGACGACAGCGCCGGTCAGTCCCAGCACCAGGTGAACCCACATGAGTAAACCGCGGAAGGTCATTGAGGGGGACGTGGGCGACATGTGATCACGGCCGCGTCACATCGCGCGCGCTGTGGCTGGCGGACCGAATCCGGCGCAGTAATTTGGCAAGACGACTCGTCCAGGAGGACCCCGTGCCAATGACTCCCAAGGAGCTGTACCTGAACACTTTTGAACGTGAAGTCGGAACGACGCTCAAGGTGTTGAAGTCATTACCAGCCGACCAGGAGGAGCTCCGACCGGCCGAGATGTGTCGCACCGCGCGTGAACTCGCCTGGATCTTCGTTGTCGAGCAGGGCATGTCGGCCAAGGCCCTGACTACAGGGTTCGACTGGTCGCAGCCGTCCCCGATGCCGCCTGCCCCGGATTCCATGGAGAAGATCGTGCCCGCATTCGAGCAGGGCGCACGCCAGGTGGCCGACCTCGTTCGTGCCATGCCTGACGAGGCCCTCGAGAAGACCGTGCCGTTCTTTTCCGGGCCGGGGAAGATGCGTGACTATACGCTCAACGAATTCCTGTGGTACGTGTTGAGCGATCAGATCCACCATCGCGGACAGTTTTCGATCTACCTGCGCATGGCCGGCGGGAAAGTGCCATCGATTTACGGTCCGACCGCCGACGAGCCCTGGATGTAGCGGTACCGGGGAATCTGCCCTGTCGTCTTGCGTTGGTCTCGCGCCGTACCAATTCTTGACGTGCTCTCCTCCGACAGGAGCTGCCTTTGATGAAGCATGTCAAGGCTGTCCTCGCCATCTCTCTCGCCGCCTGCGCCACGTGGCAAGTCGAGCCGGGACCGGTGCCCAAGGCCCTTGCTGAGAGCAAACCCCGCGCGGTCCGCCTGTCGCTGAAATCCGGTGCCCGCGTCGAACTCTACGAAGCGGCGACCAGTAGAGACAGCGTTGTCGGCTTCACCAGGCACCCGAGTCAACGCAATGCGCAGCGTATCGCTGTTGCCACCGCAGACGTAGCAGGCGTCGAGTACCTGAAAACGCACGCCTTGCGCTCCGCGATTGCGCTTGGCATTGCCGTCGTCGCGCTCGTTGAAATCCTGTATATCGTAGCCATCGCCTCCGCGCTCGACTGAGACAGTTGAGCGCTGTGAGTTGAGAGCTGTGAGTTGAGAGTTGAGAGGGTGCGAATTCCCTCTCAACTCTCAACTCTCAACTTATCCTCTACTTCGTCAGCTTGCCCGCGAGGGCGTCGAGGTGCTCCGACCAGAACGCCTTCATCCGACCGGCCGCCTCCCGACTCGGCAGCTTGGTGTGCGCGATGGCTACCTGCGCCTTGGAGCGCCCCTTCGCCACCAGGTTCACCTCGACCGAAGTCCCATCGTGCCACGTCAGCCGCAGCGACTTGTTAGGCACGGACGTGCGGACCACGACCTTCTGGTCGGGCAGCCATCCGGACCGGAGCTTCGGCTGCTTGAAGGACTTGAAGACCGTGCCGACGGCTGCGCCGATGGTCTTGCTCTTCGATGCCTCCCAACTCCCGCTGCGCCGCTGGCCCTTTTCGCGCAATCCGCGGATTCGCTCGTAGCCGACCGTGACCGCTTGCGCCCACCATCCGGGCACCTTGTACTTCTCGTGCACGAAGTCGGCGATGGCCTTGTGTGGCCAACCCTGCGCGTTCACCTCATCGAGCGCCCAGACCCAACGGTCCCACGTACAGCCAGTGTTCTCCTGGATAGCCTTATCGCTCATGCCGGCCACGCGCGCGAAGTCGGCCGGTTGGACGGGAGCGGTCGTGGCTGGCAATCGCTCAACCGTCGTCTTCGCTAACGCCTGGCCGTTTCCCTCAGCACTGTTCCCGTTGCGCTTGGCGCTTTGCCGAAGGAGGGTCGCCCGGGCGGTGGTGAAGGATTCGCCCGTTTTCTGCATGCGGCCGCGAACCAGCCGCTTGAAGTCTTTATGGGTAGTCATCGTGACGTCCTCTACGTTAGGCCGCGGCCGCAAGCCCCCCAGCGACGAGCGGCGCAGCAACGCAAAGGAAACGTCGATGCGAATCCGGGAGTTTGCCCCCCTTTGCCTCTCGAAGGACCCCTGCTGGGGCAGGGTCGCTGAGGTTTGGCGTGGATCGCCGCCGTTTTAAGGGTGCAATAATCTGGTGGGCGGCGCAAGTGTGGGCGAAAGGGCGCGAGTGCCTAAGAGCGCGAGTGCCCAAGAGCGCGAGTGCCTGAGAGCGCGAATGCCTGAGAGCGCGCAGGGCGCGAGTGCCAAGGAGCGCAACCAATTAACGGCGAACGGCGCGAGTGCCCAAAAGCGCGAGTGCCCAAGAGCGCGGGTGCCTAAGAGCGCGAATGCCTGAGAGCGCGAAGGGCGCGAGTGCCAAAGTGCGCAACCGCCTAACAGCGCTTCTTCTCGACATTTGGCAACTGCGCCCTTTGGCACCTGCGCACCTGCGCCTTCTGGCACCTGCGCCTTCTGGCACCTGCGCCTTCTGGCACCTGCGCCTTCTGGCACCTGCGCCCTTTGCTCTATTGGGTCCCCAACACCATCCCCGTCATGAGCACGACCTCGAAGTCAGATCCCCTGATCCGTTTCATCGTGTCGATGCTCGAGTCGTTCCAGCGGGGATCGGGCGCGCCGCTCACGTAGAACCCGCCGCCGTTGTCGGCCAGGATCATGCCGTACTTCTTGAGCGCCGCCAGGATCACCTGGACGTCAGGCGGGAACGTGGAGATATCGACGCTCGCCTTGAGACGAACGCGCATCCCCATCGGAGGGAGGTTCGGACTCGACTGGCTGCTCGCGTAATGACGCGCCGGCGGGACGTACGCACGGCGCGACGTGGGACAAGTGAACCGCAACGCGTGCGTGATCGCTCCGGACGCCACCTCGTCGTAGCGCGCCAGTCCGGCAAAAACCGGTAGACCCGCCGCATCGGCGGACGTCCAGCCGGCAGGTCGGACCGCGTTCGACGCAAGGTCGAAGACGGCGCCCGATCCAGCCGTCCAGCTTGCGCCTCCGTTCACTGGCCTGGCGTCGAACAATTCGTAGAGCTTCCAATTGTCGACGTCGACCACGAGCACGTGACGATCGCCTGACGCGGACGGCCCACCCTCGATCGGCGCGTCCGGTGGAATGGGGTACGGTCCCGGGTCGCTCTCATCCGGATAGTAGAAGCTCACCGGCACGCGCGGTTGCGCGCTCCGCACCGTGATGTACGGGATCCCCCACGGCGCGCCTTCCCACACGGTGCCAAAGTCCGGGTGCAGACTTCTCGTCGCGCCGCAGGAGGCAATCAGGTTCGCCGAGTTCGGGTCAACCGGCTCTGCCGACACGTCCCGGTTCCAGGCATTGTCAGCCGGGAAAATGGTCCGCGTCGGCAAAGGATCGTTAGGCGGCGTCGAGTCTCCGGGAGAATCCAGCGGCCCACCCCGGTCGTTCGCCGCACATCCTGCCAGGAGCAACGCGGCCAGCGCCGCCGTTCCGATTCGCGACCGGCAAGAAGACATGCGCCAGATCCTCATCACCTCAGCCATAACAGAAGGACTACCACCGGTGGTTGGAAGTATCCCGGCACGTATCATCACGATAGCGGACAGTAACCTCGCCCGGTCACGCCGCCCCTGTGCGCTGGATCGCCTGACGACGGGTCGTTCGCGACAACATTCCCTTGCCGCGAGGATACTCGTCCTCCTGTGGGCTGCTCCGCGGTGGAGCGCCGTCGCGATTCGTCACGGAGGATTGATGGGTTCGCCCCGTTTTCTGATAGTTGGTCCGCTATTGGTCGGACTTGGTGGGTGCCTGCCCCAGAGTGGGACATTGCCTGGTCCCGGACCCGGAGAGCGAACCGTGGTCGCAAAGAACGGCGACGTCGAGAATCGCTCGGCACTTCGCGTTCCTCCGGGCCACCTTCCGCGTCCGGGCGAATGTCGACTCTGGTTTCCTGGCCGGCCGCCAGGTCAGCAGCCCAGTGCCGGAAGTTGCCGCGGTCTCCAGCGAATCGCGCCCGCCGGCAGCTGGATTCTTTATCGGCCGACGGGCGACAAGAAGGTCGTGCACGCGCGCCTGATCGACCCGAAGCGCGACGGCGTCGTCATTGCGGTGCGGATCTATGACGTGAACCGCGGCACCTACATCAAGAGCGAAAAGTACAAGTAGCGCTCAGCCCCCAGGGAACCGGGACCGCGTTCCCTGAAACTGACCCGGCCGTTTCCACGGCCGGTCATGGCGGCGGCAGGCTTCCCATTGACATTCGATGTATACGGCGCGAGCCTTATACATCGACACTCGATGGGAAGAACCATGCCCCGCACACCAATTGACCTGCTCCAGGGCACGCTCGACCTCCTGATCCTCAAGACCCTGAGTTGGGGACCCGCACACGGCTACGCGATCGCCCGCTGGATTGAACAACTCACGGGCAACGCGCTGCAGATCGGTGAAGGATCGCTCTACCCCTCCCTGCACCGGCTCGAGGAACGAAGCTGGGTGACCAGCGAGTGGCAGCTCAGTTACAACAACCGCCGGGCCAAGGTCTACAAGCTCACGACCGCCGGACGCCTGCAGCTGCGCGCCGAGCAGAAGGAGTGGGGCAATTTCGTCGCCGCGGTCAGCAAGGTGCTCGATGCCGTTGCGCTGCCTGCCTGACGAGCGCCCTCGATGACCGACTCGGGCGCCCCGTTCCGGCGATACCTGCGGTTTCTTCGCCCCGATATTCGCGCAGACATCGATGACGAGCTGGACTTCCATCTCGCCCTGCGCACGCGCGACATGGAACGCGCCGGTCACGGCGAAAACGCGGCGCGCGAAGCGGCCGAGCGTGACTTTGGTGACCTGACTGCCATCCGGAACGAATGCCTGACGATTGACGAGCGCCGCTTTCGCCGCGCGAGTCGCAAGGAGGATCTCATGTCGCTGTGGCAGGATACCCGTCTCTCGATCCGTTCTCTCCTGCGTTCACCGGGATTTACAACGGTGGCCGTACTCTGCCTGGCGGTCGGCATTGCCGCGACGGCATCGATCTTCACCATGGTGCGGAGCACCCTGGTGCGGCCACTTCCCTATCGCGACGCCGATCGCCTGGTGGCGATCTACACCGCAATGACCGATCGTGGGGAACGTGGCGTCAACATCTCGTATCACGATTACGATGCCTGGCGCAGCCAGAATCGAACGTTCGAGGACGTCGGGGCATGGACGTGGAGCACGATCACATTCTCGTCCGCCGACGAGGCGGAGCGCGTCGAATCGGCTCTCGTGACCGCAAACCTCTTCCCGATTCTCGGTGTGGCGCCCGTGCTTGGGCGGAATTTCCTGCCGGAGGAAGAGCAACCGGGGACGCGCGTTGTCATGCTGAGTCACGGCCTCTGGCAGCGGCGCTTCGGCGGCGATCGCGACATTGTCGGCCGTACCGTTCGAGTGAATGCGGTTGACCATACCGTTGTCGGTGTCATGCCGCCGGGGTTCGCGTTCCCCGCATTCGGTGTGGCCTGGCGTCCCTTCCCGAACGACCTGCAGAACGACCCCGGAAACCGGTTCTACGCCGGCTCCATCGGCCGGATGAAGGCGGGAGTCGCACTGACCACGGCAGCCTCGGATCTCGAATCCATCATGCGCAGGCAGGAGGAGCGGTATCCCGCGGCCTATGAGAATTTCGCGGCCGACGCCGTGTCGTTGCGCGACGACCTGGTCGGGGATCTGCGGCGACCCCTGCTCATCTTCCTCGGCGCCGTCACGCTGGTCCTGCTCATCGTCTGCGCCAACGTGGCGAACCTGCTGTTGGCACGAAGTGCGACCCGGGAGCGTGATCTGGGAGTGCGCGTCGCGTTAGGTGCCGGCCGGAAACGGATCTTCGGTCACGTGCTGCTGGAGAGCCTGGTGCTCGCACTCGCGGGTGGACTGCTCGGCGCCTTGCTGACCCCGTGGGGCGTGAAGCTGTTGGCGCTCACATTTCCCCAGGACGTCCCCTTCTATATCTCGCTCCAGGTTGACGGCTGGATCATTGCCTTCGTCGCGGGTCTCGTCGGTGCGTCTGCCATTCTCATGGGAGTGATTCCTTCGTTCCGCGCAACCGCGATCGACGTGAGTTCGGCGCTCCGCGAAGGGAGCCGCTCGGGCGCCGGTGGGACGCGAACGAGTCGTGCTCGAAGCCTGTTGGTGGTCAGCGAGCTGGCGCTGTCCGTGGTCCTTCTGGTCGGCGCCGTCCTGCTGATTCGGAGTTACAGCGCCCTCACCAGCACGCAATTGGGCTTCGTCGAGGATGGTGCACTCGCCGTGCGGGTGTCGTTGCCGCCCGCGGAGTACCGGGAGCGCGCCAAGCGCATCGTCTACTGGGAACGGGCATATGAGCGCCTGGCGACGATCCCTGGTGTGGAAATGGTCGGATCGGCTGAAGGCATTCCGTTCAGCGGCTGGCAGGTCGAGTCGAGCGTATCCATCGCCGGCCGGCCGCCCAGCCGCAGTGAGACTGAGTCGAACGTGCACTATCAGAACGTCAGTCCGGATTACCTGGCTGCCATCGGCACGAGAGTTGTAGCCGGCCGTGGATTCACGTCCGCTGATCGCGATTCCGTAAACATGGTCGTCGTCATCAATGAGACGTTTGCCCGCACCCGGTTTGTCGGAGTGGACCCGATTGGCCAGCGCATCAAGTGGGGCGGTCCCGATTCCGAGTGGCCGTGGATGACGATCGTCGGCGTGGTGAGCGATTTCCGGCACTGGCGTCTTCCGGAGCCCGTGCGGCCTGCGTTCTTCACGCCTCAGCTGGCCCTGCCGTCGTTGTCGCAGACGCTCGTACTTCGCACGTCGCTGCCGAATCCCAGAAGCCTGGAGCAGGACGTGCGCGCTGTACTGCGTGAACTCGATCGCGACGCGCCCGCGTATCAGGTGCAGACCTTCAAGCAGGTCGTCGCGGCCTCACTCTGGCGTCAGAGACTCCAGCAGAACGTGCTCGGCATCTTCGCGGTCATGGCGCTGGTGCTGGCGTCGCTCGGCGTGTACGGCGTCATCTCGCACGGAGTCGCGCAGCGGACGCGCGAGCTTGGTGTCCGTATCGCGTTAGGCGCCTCACGGCGCGAGGTGGCGACACTGATCCTCAGCCAGGGGAGCCGGCTGGCGTTCGTCGGCATAACGATCGGGCTCGTGGTTGCCTTCGCGCTCCGTGGGGTGGTGAAGCAGTTGCTGTACGGAGTCCAGCCATTCGACGCACTGACTTTTACGGTCGTTCCGACCGTCCTGGTCCTGGTGGCGCTCCTGGCGAGCCTGATCCCGGCCCTCCGCGCTACCCGGGTGGACCCCGCGGTAGCGATGCGCGCCGAATAGACTCGCACGCCCGGAAACGAACACGTTTACGGGAGCGTCGGCTCCATCAGCAAGCCCTGCCTCAGGCGTCACAACGATGGGACTCTCATTGATCCGCGACAGCAGTCTTGGTGCAACGAATGCTAGACCGTTCAGTCGCGCAGTGGCTCACAAGCATTCCGTGCCGGTGAGGGGAGGAGGACTAATCCTCGCTGGAATAGTGGCGGTAGCTGCGTGCTCCGGACCAACAGGTGACGACCCTCCGAACGGTGGCGACGGAAAAGTCCTGTGGCATGTGCAACAGTATGGCGCACGAGGAAGGGTTGCGGCGACATCAGATCTTGTCTACTTCCCCGGCCGCACGCACGACGTCATCGCCGTTCGAAAGTCATCCGGTGAAGTCGCTTGGCGAGCGACGACGCCGACACAGTCAGCTGAGACTATGGGTTTTGGTCTGGCCGTGGCCGGTGACGTAGTTGTTTTTGCTGATTTGAATCTGTATGCGTTTGATCGCACGAGTGGCGCGTTTCGCTGGGTCTTCACTGGTGGCGGTTCGAATCCTGCACAGTCAGTTCCTGTTGCAGCGCAAGAACGGGTATTCTCCGGCTCAACAACGGGAACAGTCTTTGCGATCCGCGCATGGGACGGCACTGAACTCTGGAATGCGCCTGCCCCGTTCGCCGGCCTTTTTTTCGCGAATAACCCTACAATCGCCGGCGACACGTTGATTGTTGGCTACGCCGAGCGTTTTCCCGGATGGCGGGGCGGTTTGGCAGCCTTTGACGTCGCCAGCGGTGCGCTGCTCTGGACTCGCGATTTTTCACCTTTGGTCACAGCCGGCAAGCTGGCACGCTGTCTTGGCAACGCGGTTGTGGACTCAACCCGTGTGTACGCATGGCTTGAGCGAGGCGACGTGGTCGCGCTTGATCGGCAAACCGGCGAAATTCGCTGGCATCGGCTTCCAACGGGCACAGACCAGGGAAATTGGCGCCAGATGTCGCTCGCTCGACAGACGCTTGTTGTTGCGTCATTCGACGGTCATTTCGAAGGAATCAATCCGACAAACGGAGATCTGATTTGGACCAAGATTGGTGATCTCGGTTCGGTGTTACAGCCGACATCTAGCGATGGCGAGTCAGTGTACGCCATCGGAAGTGGGGCGCTAGCTGCGATCAATCCGTCAGACGGTAGTTCCCGATGGGTGTTTGGAAATGCACAGCCCAGTTATGCCCTGTACGGGACTCCCGCGTTTGACTCGCAAGCGGTGTATATCGGAGGAAATGGATTGTGGGCCGTCAGGAAATAGCCGAAGGAGGAGTTCTCCGGCGCGCATGATGTTCCCGCCTCGATCACGCTCGAGTGCTTTTCGTACCTCGACAGACTGTCCCCAGTAACCTCTAGCCACGCCTGGCTCTGGTCCGCGCGGCCTTGCGTGCTGCGGCCGAGCGGGCCCTCGGACCCTTGGTCCGTGCCGCCTGACGAGCCGACGCCGAACGTTCGCGCGCCGTCCGTCTCCGCGCAGCTGCTCGGGCGTGCTTCGCCAATGCGGTTTTGCTCGCCCCTTTCCTCCCTTCACGTCGCAGGCGCCGAGTCATGGCGCGCGAACGGCGGGCGGACGGTCGCTTCGATTTCCTCGAGCGCCCCTTCTTGAGATCGCGTTTTGCCGTGCGTCGCGTCTCGGCCGATGCCTCGCCTTTCTTCGGTGCCGGGAGCTTCACCCCCGCGCGGCGAGCCTTTGACAGACCGATCGCAATGGCTTGCTTGGCCGAGCGAACCCCGTGTTTGCCCTCGCGCACATGGTGGATTTCTTCTCGTACGAACTCGCCTGCCTGCGTCGACGGCGATTTGCCCTGGCGCTTGTCCTTGCGGGCGCGCTCGATCGTTCGCTTTTCAGGCATGGGCTCCTCCTGTGACTCGAAGTGAGCCTCGCGCGGCTTCGTCGCACGAAGCGTCATTCTGGGAGTACCCCACGACTTCTCGCCTGCGCCTCAGCTGTAGGTGCACGATGACCGCCCGCCGGGGTACTGCTCTCTGTGTGTTTTCAGCAGGGAGGAATTGTGAAACGCCGATTGATTCTCTTACCGGCGCTGGGCCTGGCGACCTTCACCGCCGCCTGCGCCGTTTCCCGACAGCAGGCTGCGCAGATGGGGGCAGAGCAAGCTGCGCAGTTGAACCAGGAGCTGCCCATTGTTCGCAATGCCACGGCTGACCAGTACGTGGAGCAGCTTGGCCAACGTATCGTGAACCAGACGCCCTACGCAGGGCAGGATTTCCAGTTCAACCTCTACCGATCTGACGAGGTGAACGCCTTCGCCTTGCCGGGCGGATTCATCTATGTCAGTACCGGACTGGTCGACGCGGCCAGTAACGTGAGTGAACTGGCCGGGGTCCTGGCGCACGAAATCGCGCACGTGACGCTCGGACACAGCGCCGAGCAGATCACCCGAGTGCAGAAGGCAAATCTGGGCGCAGGTCTGTTGTGCGTGTTCACGACGGCGTGTCAGAGCGGGGCCGGGAGGGCGGCGATCAACGTAGGCGGGTCCGCATACCTGGCAAAGTTCAGCCGTGCTGCGGAGCGCGAGGCGGACCTGACAGCCATCCAGTACGTCGTCCAGAGCGGGATCCATCCGCAGGGACTGGTGACGATGTTCGAGAAGCTGGCTCGACTGAGCCGGTCGTCGCCTGGACTGCTCGATTCGTGGTTCTCCTCGCACCCGATCGCGGAGGATCGCGCCCAGTACGTGAGCGCGCGTATCGCGCAGTATCCCGCCGGGTCACTGAACGGCCTGACCACCAACAACTCATCGTACACCCAGTTTCAGCGCGTCGTCGCTTCTGCCCGTTAGGCATGGCGACTGGAAGAGCTTCACTGGAATAAAAAACGCCACTGTGTTCAACACGGTGGCGTTTTTATGCCGTAGTCGAGCTCGCCGCATGGCGAACGAAACAGGGTGAGCGGGTATGGTAACAGCGACTAAGCCACCTTCCTATGCATGCACCTCATCCGCTTGTCATCGCCCTGAGCCTCGCCGTTCTCGCTTGTAATAGTCCCGGCTCGGCGAGTAGTGGGGACACCTCGCGGGTCCAACAACGGGCAGATTCCCCGGCGACGGCGGCCCGCAGTCCCGAGCCTGGTCCAAGCGACACAACAGCGGCCCTGGCAGCTACGAAAGAACCGGGCACCGTACCTGCTACGCCAACGCCTACGGTCACCTCTGAAGGCTCCATCGCAACGATGCGACGGCATCTTCAGCGATTGGACAGCGCTGGCGTGGAAACCCTGCAGAACACCATGAAAGAGCACGCGAAAATGCTCGGTGACCTGCTTACGACCATGGAAGTTGAAGTCCAGGCGTCGTCATCTCCGAGGAAAGAATCCTGGCTTGCATCCTCCGACACCGTCGAGAACGATCTTGATAAGCTCGCCCTCGCCCAGGGAGAAGCGCTGAGAACCGCGTTTCGCGCGCATAGTAGTCGAGTACGACGACTGCTCGACGAGTTTCGAGTGCTGGTGCCTGCAAAACCCGCGTAGCGGATTGTTGCGTCAGCGAGGCACCAATGTCTCGCCTTGTGAAAGCGCGGTCCTGATCTGCTGCAGGTGGTGCTCGTTATGCGACGCCACCTTTTCGAACTCATCGCCCAAGGTGCGCAGGCCGGTCACGCTATGGACGAACTCGATCTGGCCATCTTTCTCGAAGTGACGAGCCGTGTAGTAGATGATCGCCGCGCGCGTTGATTCGTAAATCGGTCGCATCAGCTCCAGCGGCACGGCGCTGTAGTCGAGGCCCCTCGCCCAGGCCGCCTCGTCGTAGTACCAGATGACCTGGCGGGGCTCGCATAGCACCCGGCGAATCCGGTAGTACAGCACGGTCTCACTGTCGACCAGGTGATGCAGCAGGTAGCGCACGTTCCATTTCCCCGGCCCGTACGTGCGCGCGAGATCCTGCGGCGGGAGCTGGAAGTATCGGAGCGTTTCGTCTCGCGTGCGTTCGAGGTCCCGGATGAGCTGCATCGATCTCTCCCCCGGCTTGCGTCCGGCGTGTCGTGCGACAATAGTTGTCACTGACAACTATTTTGGATCACGCGGTGCAAATACGCAATGACAAGCTCAGTAGCCGGGTGGATCAGGTGCGGGCGTTCAACCGCTTCTACACGCGGCACCTCGGACTGCTGAAGCCAGGCCTGTACGAAAGCCGGTTCACGCTTGCCGAAGTCCGGGTGCTCCGCGAACTGATTTCGGAGGATGAGGTGACCGCGTCGCAGATCGGCGAAGCCCTCGGCATGGACGCGGCGTTCCTCAGCAAGATCCTGCGACGGTTCGAGCGCGCTGGCCTCATCCGGCGCAGCCAGGCAGAACACGACGGCCGGCAGAAGCTGCTCTCCATTACGCCCCGTGGCCGGCAGGAGTTCGCGCCGCTCGAGGTTCGCGCCCAGGAGCAAGTCGCTGCCCTGCTCCATCCCATGAGCATCACGGAACAGCGGCAACTCGTCCAGGCCATGTCGCTGGTGAAATCGCTGATCGAGTGGGTGGAGTCCGGCGCCGACGCCGCGAAGGAGGCATGATGCACCTGTTGTTTCACCTCCGTCTCGCGGCGCGAAGATTGGTTCGCACGCCGCTGGTGGCGCTGGCGATCGTGGCAAGCCTCACCATCAGCATTGCCGCGGTTACCACCGCCTTCTCGATCGTCGATGCCGTGCTGGTCCGCGCGTTGCCGTTCCGGAACGCCTCGCAGCTGGTGTGGGTGTCATCCGTCCGACCACAACGCACCGACGCGCCATTCTCATTGCCCGAGTTCATTGACTACTCCGCGGAGGCCAAGTCCATCGAACTGGCAGCGTACACCAGTTGGAATGCGGCGCTCGAGACGTCCGAAACGGCGCAACGCCTGCAGGGCATGCGCATTTCCGCGAATGCGTTCCAGGTGCTCGGCGCAACGGCCGCAGCCGGGCGTCTCTTTCGGCCGGAAGATGACCAGGCGGACGCGGCGCGAGTTGTCCTCCTCAGCTACGCATATTGGCAGTCGCAGTTTGGCGGAGCGCGCGACGCGATAGGCACGACACTTCGGCTCAATGGTGATGCGTATCAGGTCGTCGGAGTGCTGCCGCGATACTTTCCGCTGCCGTTGCGCGACATGGACGTCGCCGTCCCACTCGCGCCAGCGCTCGATCCGCTGCGCGACGCCCGTGCCTCGGTGAACTTCCTGCGCTTCTTCGGTGTGTACCGGCAAGGTGGGTTGATCACGGCCGATCGCGAGATGTCCTCCCTCCTCGCGGGACTGAAGTCACGGTTTCCAACCGAATACGCGACCCGGCTCGGTGTCAGGTTGACGCCACTCCATGAATACCTGATCGGCGACACCAGGCCGGTCCTCGTCGTTATGCTCGCCGGCGCGGGGCTGCTGCTGGCTGTGGCGCTGGCGAACGTGCTGAACCTGCTTCTCATCCGCGGGATGGCGCGTCAGGGCGAAATGGCCCTT
>Ga0070698_100004092_pt1 | contig 16019 bp, 10 predicted proteins | sample KBSK1502metaG_FD_65477 | JGI IMG/M metagenome (GOLD analysis project Ga0070698, IMG submission 65477) | Corn, switchgrass and miscanthus rhizosphere microbial communities from Kellogg Biological Station, Michigan, USA - KBS K1-50-2 metaG | ecosystem: Host-associated > Plants > Roots >...
CCAAGCAGGGATTCGTGCCGAGTCGCGATGAGCGAAGCGAATCGCGCGATGCCTGAAGCGCTGCCGAACCGCCAAGACCGAGCGAATGCGAGGGATTGGCGGTGAGGCAGGGATTCGAACCCTGGGTAGGAGTTTAAGCCCCTACAACGGTTTAGCAAACCGCCGCCTTCAGCCTCTCGGCCACCTCACCGCGCGAGAAACCTAAGTATAGACGACATCGCGACTTACACGAACGCGATTGTCCCCATTTCTGTCCCTGAAACTGTCCCCACCGGCTCCGAGAATCGGGGCTCGAATGGCGAGGAATGCGCTTCCGGACTGATTTCCAGAATGCAGCGGTTCTTTTCGACGGTTATCAATGCCGCAAGTCATTAGGTCTGACCAACTTCCGCGCACGAGTCAGCGTCCACTTCTTGAGTCGGTCGTGCACTTGCGACGACGAGCGCGCGCCGAGGATCCCTGTGGGCCTTTGAGGAGTAGGCAGCGGTCTGAAAAACCGTTGCATTTCGGCCTTCATACGTCTGGCTTTCACCTGCGTCCTGAAGCAAGTATTCCGGCTCCTCGAGGCTCACGCCGAGGCCATCGGCGACGCGCACGACTTCCTCGCCGCGATCGTGGAGCTGTAAGGGAATTTTCAGACGCCGGCTACCGTGCAAAGCGCGTCGTGATACATCATCGCGTCCGCGCGAAGCACCACAGGCGGTGATGGGTGCGCCTCCGCGACTGTGACTGGGACTACGCCAGCGGCGGTGTGCGTTGCCTCATCGCGACAGTCGGTTACGGCGGCTGCAGCTCTCGCCGCAGCTCCGACAAATGTGCGAGGGTCGTTCGCGCGACCGACTCGCGCACGAGCTTCTCGGCGTACGGGAGCCGGATTCCGACGATCGTTCCTGCGGTATCGAGCCTCGATTGACCTACAATCTCGACTGTCCGTTCGTTCGCGCCGACTCGATCTCGCGTGTCCTCGAGGGTCGCGTCAATGGAAAGGCTCTGCTCCGCGCTCGTGTGCCAGTTCGCGTTTGTCGCGCTACACGTCACGCCGCTGGTTGCACGCAGTGGAGTCGGCTTTCTGCCAGCTCAGACCGTCGCCAGCACGGCCGGCGCCATCACCGGCACGATTACAGACGCCAGCGGCGCCGTTCTGTCCGGAGTGACCATCGCGATATCTGGCGTAGCGCTGATGGGCACGCGCACGACCACGAGCAGTTCAGAAGGTCTGTATCGCTTTCCTGCAGTGGCACCGGGAGAGTACTCGCTTGTGTTTACGCGTCAGGGCTTCAAGAAGGCGACACTCGACGGAATTCATGTCGATCTCGGCTTCACCGCAACCGTGGACGTCCAGCTGGGACTGGGGATGGTTGAGGAAGATGTAACTGTCATTGGCGGCTCCGACGTTGTCGATACGCGGTCGACCGCGAGCGGCGCCAACTTCAACGCACGACAGCTTTCGGATCTCCCGACCTCGCGAAGCATGTTCGCGATCCTCTCCGCCACGCCCGCCGTGCACGTTGCGCGGATCGAGGTCGGCGGCAGCAGCGGCGATAGCGGTGCCTATGCCGCATACGGAACGCTGCGCGCGAATAGACCGATGGTTGAGGGAATCAGCGTAACGGGAATCGGCCAGACAGGACTCAGTCTCAATTTTGGTTCATTCGACGAGGTGTCGGTCGGGACAGCCGCGCACGGACCCGAGTGGCCCCTGCCCGGCGTGCAGATGCAGTTCATCGTGAAGTCCGGAGGAAACGACTACCACGGTTCGGTCTACGGAGACTACGAAAACAAGGCGCTGCAGTCATTCAACATCGACGAGGACCAGATTGGACGCGGGGCGCAGGGCGGTCCGGGATTGCCGCCACGCGAAGCCAACCGCCTGTGGAGCTACCACGATATCAACGCGGATCTTGGAGGATACCTCACACGGGACAAAGCGTGGTGGTACTTCTCGTCGCGTGAGCAGGATGTCGCTGCGCGTGTCGTGAATTTTCCCGTCAAGCCGCTGCGAACGCAGCTGGTGAATTACAGCGGCAAGATGACATACCTGCTCTCGCCAAACAACAAGCTCATCGCCTTCGGCCATGCTGGACGCAATCATCAGCCAAACCGGCTCGATCCTTTTGGTCCGGTGGGCGGCGGCCTGACTGCGACGACGGCGCTCAATGAGTCTGAGGAATCAACCACGGAGCAGTTGGGCTGGGGCTGGATCTGGAAAGGTGAATGGAACTCCGTGATCCGCGACAACGCATTTTTGGAGGTCCGACTCGGAGATTTTGACGCATACAGGCGCGAAGAACCCAACGGTACGGCACCTCGATTCGAGGACGTGGGTACACTCGCCGTCCGCGGCGGCAATCGCGACTGGCAGCAGAGTCTCCGTCGTGACCAGCTGCTTGGGTCCTTCAGTTATTTCGAGAATGGCCGGTTCGGCAACCATTCGTTCAAGGGCGGGGGGGAGATCTTCCGCACCCTCGAGACAGAAATCTGGAGGCAGAGCTACCCGGGAGACGTCTTGCACGTGCTGCGCAACGGCGCTCCAATCGAGGTGTACCTGTTTCAAACGCCCTCCCGGTCGGACAACGGCTTGTGGACGTATGCCGGGTATGCGAGTGATTCATGGCGGGTGAACGAGCGCCTCACGGTGAATGTGGGACTCCGGGTGGATCGCTATCGCGTATTCCTTCCCGAACAGATGCACCCAATCGGTCGGTTCAACGCCGAGCCGCACACGTTCGCGGCGGTGGCCGACGTGATCGATTGGAACGTGATGGTGCCGCGGATCGGCGTGATTTACGACCTGACGGGCCGCGGCCAGTCAATCGTGAAGTTCAGCTACGGCCACTACTCGTTTGCTCCAGGATCGGACTTCAACGCGAATGCCAATACCAGTCAATGGTGGCGGCGGTACTCGTGGTCGGACCTCAATGCAAGCGGCGTCTGGGAGCCCGGTGAGGAGGGTCGCTTGCTGGACAGCCGCGGCGGGACCGCGCCCGACTCAATAGACGCGAACCTTAAACTGCCGCTGCTGAAAGAGATCGGCGCGTGGTTCGAGCGCGAGCTCCCCGGCAGCATCGGACTGCGCACCGGAGTTGTGTGGCGTGGCGAGCGACAGCATTTCCTGCGTCAGAACGCTGGTCGTCCATTCGAAGCGTTCTCTGTGCCAATCGCCATTCCAGACCCGGGGCCGGACGGGCGACTTGCGACAGCCGATGACCCACCAGCGCTTCACGGTTACCAGCTCGGACAGGAGGTTGCTGACCTGCCCCCTAACATCGTGCGCAACGTGCGTGGCTCCGACAGCCATTACTGGACGTGGGACATCTCGGCCACCAGGCGCCTCAGCCGTCAGTGGTCGCTCATGGCAGGCTTCGATCACATCTGGAACGCGGACCAGACGAGTGCGTACTTCGGTCAATCCGTTCGTCAGAACGCCTACGCTCTCACTCCGAACGATCTGCTGAATGCAGGCCCGGACGGAACATATGAGTTCAGGACCTGGGCGGCTAAGCTTCACGGTACGTACGAAGCGCCGTGGGATGTGCGGGTCACGCCGTATGTGCGTTACCAGTCCGGACAACCGTTTGGGCGGACGTTCACAACCTCCCTGAACTACGGCAACGTCCGTATTCTGGCCGAGCCGATCGACACGCGCCGGATGGACAACATCACGATTATCGACATGCGAGTCGAGAAACGCGTCCGCCTCTCCGGCAGCCGCCGCGTCGCCGGATTCGTCGATGTGTTCAACCTGCTCAATTCGAATCCGGAGCAGACCACGAGCTGGTCGTCCGGCACCTTGCTGCGTCCATTGAGCATCGTCGCGCCACGCATTGCGCGAGTTGGAATGAAGCTGGATTGGTGATTCTGCAGTCACGCATACAAAGCCTCACCGGGACCTGCGATTACTGAGGAAGGCCGAAGTTCTTGCGAAGCGCCGCCACGCGCGGGTCGCCGCGGAGCAACGCCAGCTCCGGGCGACCGAGCCACGAGAGCGCCCGTTGAGGGTTGACCGCGGCGAGTCTCGCGATCGCGTCGAACGCGCGCTCCTTGTCCCCCAGCCCACCGTAGATCATTGCCTGATGATGAGGGAGGCCGGCGTTCCTCGAAGCCTGCAGTTCAGCGTCCGCGCGGCGGCCCGCTATCGCGTATGCATAGCCCAGATAGCCGTAGCCGCGGCCGCCGCCCTCCCTTAACGGCGGTGTCTCGGCGATGAACTGCTCCATCATCGCGATGGCGTCGGCCACCTGACCTTTAAACAACACCGCCTGCTCGCAACGAGCGTTCGCGGCAAAAACCTGAGGATCCATCGCCAGTGCACGGCGGCAACTGTCAAGTGCGCTGTCGTAAAGGCCAGCACTGATTTGTACCGTCGACATCGTCCTTCGTAGATCCGACGACCACGGATCGGCGCCGAGAGCCGCGTCCAGCAGCCGCAGTGCTTCGTCCAGTTTCCCCTCGGGGACGAGCGTCGAGACCACAAAATCCGTGTACGTCGTCGTCAGGCTCGGGTTTAGGTCCAAGGCATGCCGGAAGGACTTCTCGGCCTCCGCCCATTCGAGATCAAGTGAATGGACCCATCCCATGGCGTCATACGCGTCGGCGAGCAAGGGGTCAAGTTGAATCGCCTTGAGTGCATCCCGCCGGACGATCGCGTGCGCCTGATCGGCAGGGACGGGTAAGCCGCCGACGCTCGGAACTTGTAGTGCGAGATACCACCCGTAGGCGCTGGCACGCGCGGCATAAGCGGGGGCAAAGGCCGGATCCTTTGCTACGACCTCTTCGAACAGGTCGATCGCCTGACGGGTGGCGGGACCACGTCGAACCTGAAGGCCCCGCGCCTTGAGGTATCGGTCGTACGCCTCCACATTCGCCGTATACCGCCGCTGACCCCGTCCCAGGTTGAGGCGCAACTCATTCACGATGGATCGCGAGATCTCGTCCTGAATGGCGAAGATATCCTTCAGCTCGCGGTCGTACCGCTCCGACCAGAGCGGAACATCGTCCACCACGCGCACGAGTTGCGCGTTTATGCGCAGCCGCGTGCCCGCGCGGAGCACCGACCCTTCCAGCACCAGATTCGCATGGAGTTGCTTGCCGACTTCACGGGCATTGCCGGGATTGTTTTTGAAGGCAAACGACGAGGTGGATGACCGGACGGAGAGACCGTCAATGACCGCGAGATTCCGGATAACTTCGTCAGTGAGGCCATCGACGAAATAGTCGCTGTCAGGCTCGACGCTGAGATTCTTGAACGGGAGCACGACGATCACGGGCAGCGGCGGCCTGGCAAGGGTCAGCCAGAGTGAACCTGCCCCTGCGAGAACGACAAGACCAGCAGCGATCGCCACGTTGCGCCATCGCCAGGTCGATCGCGCGATGTGCTGCGACGGCACGCTCGTTTGCCCCGACAGGACGAGCGATTTGCTGGACCGTCCCCGCTGGACGAGTCGTGCGGCTTGCGTCGCCGAGGCCAATGCAGTCTCCATCGCGCCGGCACTTTCGTACCGACCGTCGCCTCGAGGCGAGAGCGCACGCTCGACAATCTGGACGAAGTTCTCGGGCAGGTCGGGCCGAGCATCGCGAAGGAAGGTGTGGTTTCCTCGTGCATGCGCGTCGCGCACATCCTGCACCGAGCAACCGCGCACGGGGTACGACGCCGTCACCAGGCGGTAGAGTAGTACTCCGACACTGTAGATGTCCGATCGGACGCTTGCTTCGTAACCCTCCAGAATCTCAGGAGCGACGCACGAGGGCGTCCCGACGAGACCGCGCGCTGAACCATCGGGTTCGTCCGTTCGGTCGAGACCGGTCCCAAAGTCCATGAGGACGATCCGCCCTCCGTCCTCACGCATGACGTTGTGTGCTTTGATATCTCGATGAAGCAGCCCCGCTCGATGCACCGCCGAGAGCGCCCGGCAGACGTCCAGGCCAATCAGCGTGGCTTCTTCAGGCCCGAATGGCCCGTGCTCCCGCAGCAATTGCTCGAGCGTCCGACCGTGGATGAACTCCATCCAGAGCCCCACTCGCCCCGCGCTGCGGTCCGCGCCGTGCACGGTCACGACATTCGGATGACGCACCTGCGCCAGCATCCGCGCTTCGTCGATGACCGCGGAGGCCTCGCGTAAGTCCGCAGAGTCCTGGCGTCGCAGCAGCTTGAGCGCGACTTCCCGATCCAGTCGCGTGTCCCACGCTCGATATACCGACCCAAACGCTCCCTCACCGACCTTGTTCAACAGACGGAGCGCGCTCCAGGTCTGCTGCGTATGCCCCGCGGACTCCGCGTCCGTCGCATCCAGTTGCACGCGGTCGAGATTTTTCGGATCCGTACGAGCTGCGTTGCGGTCGATCGAAGCCGACACACTGCGATGCACCTCCGCGATCTCGGCGATCACCTTGAGATCGCGAACGACCCTCCGCACCGACTCGTCGACCCCACCCGACTCCGCCGACGCCCAATCGATCGGAATCTCGTCGAGCAGCGCGCCCGCAATCTCGAGGAAGACAGCGTCGTTGTCCATCACACTTGCGTCTTCCCCATCTCCTTGGCGAGGCGGATGATTGCCCGCTCCGCGGCCATGCGTGCAGCATTAGGAGTCGGTTTGTCCAAGAGCTCCGCCATCTCCTGATTCGTGTATCCCAGCTCAATCCTCGCCACAATTAACTCGCGATCCTCGGGACGTAGCCTCGCAAGCGCCCGCTCATATCGCTCGATCGCTTCCTGTCCGATCGCTTCTTCCAGCGGAGATCGGACGTTATCCTTGGCCTCTGAATCGAGCTCACTCCGTTGCGGTCGTCGTTTCGTGCGCCGAAGCTCCTCCCGGATCCGGTTAAGGATGCCTTGGCGCAAGTACGCGAGTAGGGCCCCTTCGCCTCGAGACTCGAACCTTTCAATCCTCTTAAATGTCTGGAACAGGGTTTCCTGCACGAGGTCCTGCGTGTCGGCGATGTCACGCGCCCATTGCGGCAGCCGTCCGCTCGCCCAGCGCTGCAAGCGAGGCAGGTATCGCGTGATTAGCGAGTCGAGTGCCGCCTTGTCGCCGGCCTGAGCACGTTCCAGCAACGTGAGGGATGAGTGAAGCTGAGAGCGCTCGCTCGAGGCTTCGCGCCGGCCATTCTCCTCCTGTTTCATTGGACCTCAAGCTCCGCAAGAGGCCGATTATAGCTTTCTCGCTCGCCGAGAGGCGAATTCGCGGCCACGGAGTGCGCATTGTGCACTTTCGGCGTGAACCACCGTTTGGGGAAGTACAGGTAGTAACGCTGGCGTTGAAGCACGGTTAGCACGCGCTGAGTTGAGAAACAGTCACGCGCAAGTGAGGGATACACATCATGGCAGCACGTTTCGTATGGAGTGTGGCGATCATCGTGCTCGCCTCAGCCGCCTTTCGGCCCGAAGCCATCGGGAAGGCCGATCCGGAGCCGCACACGGATGTCTTCGCCCTGTTCGATCTCGGCGCGCCTGAGAGCGGCCCCTTCCCCTCCGACGTTTTCACTGTTGAGGACCGCAGGCATAATACGGGGCGCCGGCTCGCATATCCCTACCCCGACTGCACAGTGCGTCCCTCCGACTGCGACGATCTCGACGTCGTCAACACGCTCGACGGGTGGGGACTCCAGAGCCGTGTCTCGGTGCCATTCAGTGGCGAGATCGAACTGGGAACGGTCACGAGCGACTCGATTTTCGTGGTGAGTCTTGGAAGTACTCTTCCGGGTAATCCTCCTGGCGGCGAGCGCATCGGCATCAACCAGGTTGTCTGGGACATCGCGACTCACACTCTCCACGTCGAGGTCGATCGACTGCTCGATCAGCATCGTCGATACGGCGTCATCGTCACCACGGATGTCCTCGACACCAGGGGCAAGCACGTCAAGAAGACGGCGGCGTTCGAGAATTACGTGATCACGGCGCCGCCGTGGTACGCGGCACAGCTCGACGAGGCGCTGGCGGCCGCACACGCGCTCGGAGTTCCTCCGGGACACGTCGTCTCCGCCGCTGTGTTCACGACACAAACGATCACGTCGGTGATGGAGAGAATCCGCGACAGCATCAAGACCGAGAATCCCGCGCCGGCCGACTTCCGGCTCGGGCCCGCCGCAGAGCGCACCGTGTTCAACCGGGCCGATGTGACGAGCGTCGTGTTCAGGCAACACACGACCGTCAGCCCGCCGGCGTTCACGAACCTTGCCATCAACCTGGTGCAGCTCGTCGCGGTTCCAGGTGCGGTCGCAACCATTGCCTACGGTCGGTACGTCTCGCCGGACTACCTCGTACATCCGGGTGAGTACATCCCGGCCGTCGGAACGCTGACCGACACTCCGCCGGTCCAGGGATTCACCACCGTTTACTTCACATTGTACCTACCGTCCGGCCCCAAGCCGCCTGGCGGCTGGCCGATCGTTCTCACCGGCGGAGGCGCCAGTGGGAACCAGCACGTCTCGTCGACCATCTTCGCGTCGAAGATGGCCAGTCATGGCATTGCCACGATCGGCATCAGCCAGGTCGGACAGGGCTTCGGTCCCCTAGGCAGGCTCGCGGTCACCAGAACCGACGGGACGACGCTGAACTTCCCTGATGCCGGCCGTGGCGTCGACCAGGACGGGGACGGCATCTACTCGCCCCTGGAAGGTTCGGAGGCGGCCGCACCTCGCACGTGGACGATCTCGTTGCGCGATTCCTACCGGCAAACGGTGATTGACTTGATGCAGCTCGTCCGCGTGATCCAGGTCGGTATGGACGTCGACGGCGATGGGGTCAGCGAGATCGACGCGACGCGCGTCTACTACCAGGGCGCATCGGCAGGGACCATGATGGGCGCGAGCTTCGTGGCCCTCGACCCGGCGGTGTCGGTAGCGGCATTCGTGTCGCCTCCAGGGGTCATCCCCGAGCATGCGCGATGGCAGCCGGTTCGCCGCTCCGCGATCGGCGCGGCGCTGCAGGCTCGAATCCCGTCTCTGATTAATGCTCCGGGGATCACGTCGATCGATGGCGTTGCGACCGCGGCGCCGCACTTCGATGAGAACAAGCCGCTCCGCGATCAGCCGGTCGTGATCAACACAGTCGCTGGCGCCACCGACATCCAGAAAGCATTGGAGTTCGCCGAGATGGTGGCCGAGGCGGGGATCAGCGCGGTTCCATGGGCGAAGTACCTTCGCGCGGAGCCGCTGCAATGGAATGCTCCCAAGTGGATCTTGTACCAGATCGCCATGGGCGATCAGCAGGCGGTCAATCCGGGCGAGAGCGCACTCATCCGCGAAGGAAATCTGGCGGATCGCACAATCTTTTACCGCCACGATCTCGCTTTCGCCTTCGACCCCACAATTCCGAAGAATCCTCACTTGTTCTCGGCGCAGCCGACGAGCCCCAACGCGACGGTGCGAGCAATCTCGCTCGGTGCGCAGGAGCAGGCCGCGGTGTTTTTTGCCTCGCATGGCGCGATCACGATCCATCCGACCCCGACCCAGTTCTTTGAGGTGCCGATCCTCGGCCCGTTGCCCGAGACGCTGAACTTCATTCCGTGACGTCAGTCCAGAAGGAATGCGGCACGATGAACACATCCGACAGACCACCGCGAACACCCGCGGAGGGCGTATGACGATCGATCAACGTGTACGCGTGAGAGAGTCGCATTTCGCAGTCCGTCTTGGCCCTCACCTGTTTAGCTCCGGCACTGCCCGGTTGTCGGTCCTCGTTTCGGGGTTTGGCGAATGGGATTACTGACATCGGCCGCCACGGTGCAGCGAGCAACCGTCGGACAGAGCGATGCTCTGAGATTTGCACTCATCGTCTTCGTCGGCACGATTGTTTGTGGGTGCTCCGAGCAATCCGTCGCACGCGTGCCCACCGCTCCCGATCTGCCGGCCAATGGTTCGCCAGCGGCACCAGTCAATTCGGCGGCGTGGCTCTGGGCGATGGTGGTCGACGATACCGGTGTGTGTATCGCCGGTGCGTCCGTTGAAGTCGTGCGTGGCCAGGATCTTGGCCATCGCATCACGCAGACCATGCAATGCGACGCCTGGACATACGACGGTGGCGTTGTTTTCAAAGATCTGACTGTGGGCTCGGAGATGACCCTTCGTGCCACCGCATCGGGTTATGCGGCACAGGAGAGGGCCGTCGTCCCAACAGGAGGAGCGCAGATGGCGGTCCTCTTCACACCGGTCCGAATCGAATGAGGCGATCAGCAGGACGGTCCGCGTTGAGTGGCCTGTCGTGGATCCGGCCAAGGCGCCGCAACTCGCCGACGTTCGCCGCGATCACCAGTGATGACCGGCTCACCCGTGGCATTGTGCACTTTCGGCGTGGACCACCGTTTTGAGGAGTACGGGTGGACCCGCTGGCATTGATGCAGCGTCGGACTGCTCGCTCGCTGAAGAAAGAAGCGGAGAAGGCGCTCATCGACGACTGGTTCACCTTGGTCGGAAAGGGAGGGTTCAATGAGTACGCGCAGAGAATTGCCGCGACGGCGGCGGAGTTGGCCTTCGCCTCGACTCCTATGCGTTGGCGCGGTGATGCTTCTCTCGGGCTGTTCGGGGCAGAGCAGCCCGGCGACACCGAGCCTGCCCAACTCGAGCACCGGCATGGAACATGTCCACAGCAGCAAATCGTCCGAAGCGTCGCCCGCGGTGGCGTCCATGCTTGCGGCAGTTCGCGCGGCGACCGCGAAGTACCACGACATCTCGCAAGCACTCGGAGACGGGTACCAGCTGGGTTACAAGGGCGTCGTCACCACCTGCGTTGCCAATCCCGGCGTCGGCGCCATGGGCTATCACTATTTCAACTGGACGAAGATGGATGATCCGTCGATTGTCCAAGATGATCCGGAAGTCCTCGTCTATCACACGGGAGACGACGGGACCCTCGTGCTTGGCGCCGTTGAATGGGTCGTTCCCAAGGCGCTCTGGGACGGGGCGGGAAACACCAACCCGCCATCGGTGTTTGGAGAGTCGCTGCACATCCTGAACCCGGTGCTGAACTGGTATGTCGAGCACGCGTGGGTCTGGAAACACAACCCGGACGGCATGTTCGCGGATTGGAACCCGGATGTAACCTGCCCCTGACGCCTCGAAAAGGGCGTCCGGCCTCGTCGTGACGCAACGAGCGTGCAGCGCGGCTTCCCGCCCAGCGTCGGCCATCGACGCCGGGGCGGGAAGTGCCACCGCGCAGATCGGCTGCTCTCGGGCAGTTGTTCCGTATCCGCCGCCGTCGGCGCGCTCACGTTTCATGACGGCTCCTGAGCAGTGCGGCAGCGCCCGGAGCATGGCTGCAGCGGCACTCGCTCAGCGCGGACCAGCGGCAGATGCTCTGTCAGATAACGCGAGCAGGCAATACAAGTGCACGTTGTTATCGCCCGAGCCTGCACGAAACAGCAGACTGCTCTTCAGCCGCTCGGCGAGGTTAATCGACGACGCGACCTTGTACGCCGTCGTGTGTCTCCTGCGGAACCGGCGCAATCAACCGGTCCACAACATGACGTGGTCGGCGTGATCAACCGCGTACGGACTGTCCCCGAAAATGTCCCTGGCACCCGCCAAAACAGGGCCTCCAGAGCCAACAGGAGCCAAATCGCCCGATCGAGGAAGTTGTTGAAAGGGTTGGATTTGTTAGGAAAATCGAAGATGTCCGAGAGGCGGATTTCCGTTTAGCAAACCGCCGCCTTCAGCCGCTCGGCCACCTCACCGCGGACGTCCAAGTATACGTGAGACAGATAGTTACGCAGAAGCGCGGGACAGTGAACTGATCAAGGGCGCTTCGCCTTCAAACCGCCGTCCTCGACGCTAAGTGCCTGCAGCAAGAGCGAATTGGTGCGTTGAGGACAGCTCGCGTCGGCGAGACGGGTTTGGGCACATTCGTGGGCACACACGCTCCGTTTTTCATGCGGTCTGCCAGAAAAACGGAAGGGAAACGACGAAAGGCGACGGGTTTCTTGACCGTCGCCTCGGCTGCCCAGTCGAGACCAAGTAACGGCTTTGGCGGCGAGCTGCGTTGGTCGCACGCCGACGATGGAAGTCAGCTGCAGGCCCGCGAGCGCGGAGACCTGCTCGGCGTGCCGCCTACAGGCGACGAACGCGCACACTCACCGCTGACTCCCGCGATCACTTGGGGAAATTCATGCGCCGCTGCAGGGCTTCATAACGCGGGTCGTTTCGCAAGGGATCGAAAAAAGGATGCACTTTCAGGTGCAGGAGAATCTTCGACCGCTCGTCGAATGCACGATCGAGCCATTCCAACGCGCGTTCGTAGTCTCCGAGTCCCAAGTAGGCGTTCACGAACGCGGCCGCAGGGACGTACCCTGCCTCGCGGCGCCGCGTCAGTTCGCCGAGGACACGCAAGGCCTCTGTCGATCGTCCTCCGCGCGCGTATGCCCTCACTAGCACGCCGAGCACCGCCGGGTTGCGTCCCGAAAGGGCGGCGCTCCTTTCGAGTACGCGCACAGCCTCCGCCGCTTCGCCGTGCTCGATCATCGCAAAGCCGAGGTACCACAAGGCTCCCGCTTCGTCTGGCTGTACGGCGAGTACGGTATTGAGCTCGCGAATGGCGTCCGCATAGCGGCGCGATAGGAAAAGTATCCAGCCGATGTCCCTGCCATACAACGCGAGTGGGTCCAGCTCGCGGGCACGTTGCGCCCACTCGAGCGCTTCGTCCGTCCGGCGCTGAGCGAGCAACCAGCGAGCCCGCCCGGCGTGCGCAGCGGCATTATTCGGATCGAGATCAAGGACGCGGCGGTAACGTGCTTCGGCCTCGGTCCACTGCCATCGGCGAAGGGCGACCTCGCCAAGCACAAGGTGCGCTTCGGCAATTGTGGCGTCCAGTTCCAGGGCTCTTCCCGCGGCCTGTGCCGTCTTCGCGAGCGCGTCAACGGGCTCGTCTCCGCCGAAAGGAGAGCTCAAAACCGCGTGGGCGGCTCCAAGGCCGGAGTACGCGGGTGCGAAGGACGCATCCTTTGCGATCGCCGCCTCGAAATACCGCACACTCGCCTCGAGATCCGGCGTCGGCGTTCTGTTCAGCGCAAAGCGGCCCTTCAGGTAGTTTTCGTAGACGTCGGGGGACACTGCCGGCGTATTGCGCGTATTCCTGGAGCCGGACTCTCGGCCGGCAACCGAGATCTGAATCTGGCGCGCAATCGCCTGTGCCACCTCCGACTGGAGGGCGAGCACGTTCCCGGCTTCCCGATCGTAGCTGCCGGACCAGAGATGATCGTCGCTTTCTCCCCTGATCAACTGCGCGCTGATGTGGACCCTGCGCCCGGACCGCAACACGGAGCCCTCGACGACAGCATCGACGCCCAGCGCTTTCGCGATTTCGGGAAGCGATTGGCTGGAATGCTTGAACTGCATGACGGACGTTCGCGAGATCACACGGACGCCCTGCATGCTCGACAGGCGTTCGATCAACGCTTCGGTCATCCCGTCGACGAAGAAGTCCTGGTCAGAGTCGCCTGACAGGTTCTGTAGCGGCAACACCGCGACGGATCGAATCATTCGCGGGGTGGTCGCGACGCGGCTCGAAACGAAGAGGTAAGCGATTGACGCGAGAACCACTGCGGTCGTGACCGCCGCACGCATCCAGTGCAGCCTCGCCAGACTCCTCACCGCAGAGGCGGGCGCGAATGTCCCGACGCTGTCGAGCGCGCCCCTCTCCGCGTCCTGCTTCAGGCGGGTCCGCCGGGTTTCCAGCCACACGTCGAGCTCGGAGCGGAACGCGTACACCGACCCGCGCCTGTCGTGCAGGTGCCGATGCACTGGCATTTTCTCGCGCTGCTCCCACCGCTGAACGGTGCTGATGTCCCGTTTCAAGTAGACAGCGATGTCTTTCCAGGAGTCCAGGCGATCTGTGGTGCTGGGCGGGGCCGGCTGGCTCATGGGTACTGGTCCGATCGCCGCGGGTGCCGGATTCTAGTCCCGATATCAGGGCCGCGCAAATGGCCGCATTAGACCGCACCGACGCGCGTGCGGCCTGTTGCCGCTTGCGGATGCCGTGGCATCGGTTGAATGTTGACGGCGTTGCTGCTTCGGAGGAGGGATCATGAGGCGATCTTTGGCTCTGCTTTGCGTGCTGGCGTGCTATACCGCCACTCCCGATACGGCGCGGCGGAGCGCCGAGACATTTGGGGAGTGGTCCTCGCCCATTAATGTCGGACCACCCGTGAACACCGAATACAACGATAACTACGCGTTTCTTTCCAGGAACGAATTGACGATGTACTTCACCTCGGATCGTCCCGGTGGTCTCGGAGGAGATGACCTGTGGTTTACCACACGCGCTTCGCTCGATGATCCCTGGGCAGACCCCCAGAACATGTCCGCGCTCAACACCAGTGCTGCGGACTCCCTCGCGGTGCTTTCCTCAGACGAACACGTGATGTTCTTCCACAGCACGCGTCCGGGCGGCTGCGGGGCTGGTGATATCTGGATGACCCGACGGCACAACAGGCGTTCGCAGGAGTGGAACCCGCCAATAAATCTCGGATGTGTGGTGAACACAACGGCGACTGAAATCGCGCCGGCATTCTTCGAGAATCCTGAGACCGAACAAGTCACGCTGTTCTATGGCAGCAATCGTCCTGGCTCGCAGGTCTTCGACGTCTACGCAAGCCCTGTCGGCGAAGACGGATACTTCGGACCGGGAGTGCTGGTACCGGAATTCAGCAGCCCCGGACGCGACACGCGCATTTTCATCAGGAAAGACGGCCTGGAGGTGTTCATCACCTCCGACCGCACGGGCGGACAGGGCCTTATCGACATCTGGACGTCGACGCGGGAAACGCTCGCCGACGGGTGGTCGACGCCCCTCGACCTCGCCTTTCCCGTCAACACCGCGGCCGACGACGGCTCTCCGTGGCTTTCACACGACGGAACGACGCTGTATTTGTTCTCAACGCGTTCCGGCGGTTATGGGCTGAGGGACATCTGGTATACAACCAGAGTCAAGTTTGACTAGCGAACACCCAACCGTATCAACGCTGCTGTGCCCGAAAGTGTGCCCAAACCCGGTCCGAGAACCATCATCCGGCAGCCAAACGCCAACCAACAGCCCAATAAAAAACGGGCCTGAAATCGTCAATTTCAGGCCCGTTCTGTGATTCCCGGTAGCCTTAGCAAACCGCCGCCTTCAGCCGCTCGGCCACCTCACCGCAGACGCAAGTGTACGTGAAATCAGCACTTGCAGGATCCAATTTTTCTTTCGAACCTACAACGGTTTTTCAAACCGTTACTATCGTCGAATTCGGCCGAAATCACGATGGTTTTCGCAAGCATACGCGCGAGAGTTTGGGCACACTCGGATGATCGCACCGTAAAATCGGCGCGCCCTCGTGGCACGCGTTGTGCCCTGCGGATCTGGCGCCGTGAAACGACGTCGGCATGACGTTGGTGATTGAGAGCGCAGGCTACAGCGAACGACTTGGCGCATCGATCGAACGACGTGGATGTTCACGGCCGAACTCCCAGAGACCGCCAGCTCGGATCATCCCGCCGCGACGCCAGTACTACACGGACTCCGGCCGCGGGCGGCGCCACCGTCAGCCGTCGACGCGCTCGCGTTGCCGTGAGAATCGCCGCGCGCTATGACTTCAGCCACGGTTCGAAGACGCTATTCAACAGCGTCTCGTCCAGATAGAAGCTCGTGGCCTTGAGTCGTTCGAGCAGATCGGGCACTTTCACGAGGTCTTGCTCGGCGCCTGACCGGAGCACGCCCAGCGTGCCCGTCACCCGCAGGTGTCGACGTCTCGCTTCGGCCGCCCCGGCCTCGTCGATCGCAGTCAAATCGACATGCCTGCGTTTCGGCAAGGGCTTTCGCCGCTCGCTCGCCAAGGCGTCCGTGACCGTGGCTACGGCGTCAGGCATCGGACGCACGTCGACCGACGTCGGCGGCTTCGTGATCCTCTCGTACGACACGGGGAGCGCGGGCGGCTTGAGCTGAATCTTGGGTGAGTCCGCATTGTTCGTCTTCATGGTCGAGTGCTACGATGGCACCTCTTTCTCGACGGCACGCGCTGCGTCAGCCAAAGTAGGAACGATCAGGCTACGTC
>Ga0070698_100004093_pt1 | contig 16017 bp, 16 predicted proteins | sample KBSK1502metaG_FD_65477 | JGI IMG/M metagenome (GOLD analysis project Ga0070698, IMG submission 65477) | Corn, switchgrass and miscanthus rhizosphere microbial communities from Kellogg Biological Station, Michigan, USA - KBS K1-50-2 metaG | ecosystem: Host-associated > Plants > Roots >...
CTGGCGTACCGCGCCGGTGCCCGTGTGCACGGCGTAGATCCCGCTCGCCGAGGCACCGCCCGCGATCAGCCCGCCGAGCACGATCAGCCGGTGCCCCGGGGCCGCGACGGCCACCTCGCGGCTCAGCGGGGCCGGGAGACGCCAGGGCAGCAGGCCGGCCTCGGCGGCGGGCAGGACACGCGCGGCCCGCCTGGCGTCCAGGTCCGCCGGCGTGCCCTTGCCGGAGTGGGTTGCGACCCGGCCGATGCTCGCGGCCACGCCGCCGAGCGCGCCGAGCACGATCAGCGCCCCCAGCACCGCGACGCCGACCGCATGCCGCCGACGGGCACGGGCCGGCGCTCTGCCAGCCCCGACCCCACCGCCCCGCCCTGCGCCAGCCCCGACCCCACCGCCCCCCCCAGCGCCAGCCCCGACCCCACGGCGCCGCCCTACGTTCCGGGATGCCTGCTGCCGCCGATCGTTCACTCGCATGATGATGCCGGATTGTGCCGGTCATTACCGGCCAAGAACGCAACATGAAGCTGGGCGGGGCCGTGATCGCTGAGGACGAACACGACGAAGAAATATCTGGCGGCTCTTCTTTCTTGAGTCTAGGTGACTCAAGCCTTTGGAGGCGTTCATGAGCGAGACCGTCACTCTGCCGGTGCTGCCCCTCGACGATGAGGTCGTGCTGCCCGGCATGGTGGTGCCGATAGAGCTGTCAGACACCGACGTCCGCAGCGCCATCGAGGCAGCGCGCAACAAGGGACTGGGCCGGGGACCCGGCATCAGGTCCGAGGAGAAGGCGCAGGTGCTGCTGGTGCCGCGGCTCGGTGAGCGCGGCCTGGCGGCCGTAGGCACGCTGGCCGTGGTCGAGCAGGTTGGCCGGCTGCCGGGCGGCGAGCCGGGTGCCGTGCTCCGCGGCGTGTCGCGGGTCCGCATCGGCTCGGGGACCACGGGGCCGGGAGCGGCGCTGTGGGTCGAGGGCACCGTGATCGAGGACACCGGCCGCGGCCCGCGCGCCACGGAGCTGGCCAAGGAGTACAAGGCCCTGGTCATGAGTGTGCTCAACACGCGTGGCGCGTGGCAGGTCGCCGACCTGTTCCAGCAGATCGACGACCCGTCCGCCATCGCAGACCGGGCCGGCTACGCGAGCTACCTGACCGCGGAGCAGAAGCTGACCCTGCTGGAGACCGCGGACGTGGTCACGCGCCTGGAGCTGGCCATCGGCTGGACCCGCGACCATCTCGCCGAGCTTGACGTAGCGGAGACGATCCGCAAGGACGTCACGGAGGGCATGGAGAAGCAGCAGCGGGAGTTCCTGCTCCGCCAGCAACTCGCCGCGGTGCGCAAGGAGCTCAACGAGCTGACCGGAGACGGCTCGTCCGAGGAGGACGACTACCGGGCGCGGGCCGAGGCGGCCGACCTGCCGGAGAACGTGCGCGAGGCGGTGCTGAAGGAGGTCGGCAGGCTGGAGCGGACCCCCGACGCCTCACCGGAGACCGGGTGGATCCGGACCTGGCTGGACACCATGCTCGAGATGCCGTGGAACCAGCGGACCGAGGACGCCTACGACATCGCCGGGGCGCGGCGGATCCTGGACGAGGACCACACCGGGCTCGACGACGTCAAGGAGCGGATCATCGAGTACCTCGCGGTGCGCAAGCGGCGTGAGGACCGTGGTCTCGGCGTCATCGGCGGCCGCCGCAGCGGCGCCGTACTGGCCCTGGTCGGTCCGCCCGGCGTCGGCAAGACCTCGCTGGGCGAGTCGGTGGCGCGAGCCATGGGCCGTAAGTTCGTCCGGGTGGCGCTTGGCGGCATCCGGGACGAGGCGGAGATCCGTGGTCACCGTCGCACGTACGTCGGCGCGATGCCCGGCCGGATCGTCCGGGCCATCCGCGAGGCCGGCACGATGAACCCGGTCGTGCTGCTGGACGAGGTGGACAAGATCGGGGCCGACTACCGGGGTGACCCGGCGGCGGCGCTGCTCGAGGTCCTCGACCCGGCGCAGAACCACACCTTCCGGGACCACTACCTGGAGGTGGACCTGGACCTGTCCGACGTGGTGTTCCTGGCTACCGCGAACACGCTCGAGGGCATTCCAGGCCCGCTGCTCGACAGGATGGAGCTGGTCCAGCTCGACGGGTACACCGAGGACGAGAAGGTGCTCATCGCGCAGGACCACCTGCTGCCGCGGCAGCTGTCCAAGGCCGGGCTCGAGCCGGACGAGGTGGCCCTCGCCGACGACGCGCTGCGGCTGATGGCCTCGGAGTACACCCGCGAGGCCGGGGTCAGGTCGCTGGAGCGGTCGATCGCTCGGGTGCTGCGCAAGGTCGCGGCGCAGGTCGCCGTCGGCGAGGCGGCGCTGCCGATTCAGGTGGCCGTCGCCAACCTGAAGGACTACCTGGGCCGGCCCCGGTTCACGCCGGAGACCAGCCTGACGGCCGATAACCGGCGCACCGCGGTGCCTGGCGTGGCAACGGGGCTCGCGGTGACCGGTGCGGGCGGCGACGTGCTGTACATCGAGGCATCGCTGGCCGACCCGGAAACCGGTTCGACCGGGGTCACGCTCACCGGCCAGCTCGGCGACGTGATGAAGGAGTCGGCGCAGATCGCGCTGTCCTACCTGCGTTCGCACGGCGCGGAGCTGGAACTGCCGGTCGGTGACCTGAAGGAGCGCGGCGTGCACGTGCACGTGCCGGCGGGCGCGGTGCCGAAGGACGGCCCGAGTGCGGGCGTCACGATGACGACCGCGCTGGCGTCGCTGCTCTCCGGCCGGCCGGTTCGCCCGGACGTCGCGATGACCGGCGAGGTGTCGCTGACCGGGCGGGTGCTGCCGATCGGCGGGGTGAAGCAGAAACTGCTGGCCGCGCACCGGGCCGGCATCAGCACTGTGCTGATACCGCAGCGCAACGAGCCCGACCTGGACGACGTGCCCGCCGAGGTGCTCGCCAAGCTCGACGTGCATCCGGTCGGCGACGTCCGCGAGGTGCTGGCGCTGGCGCTGGAGCCGGCCGCGGCCGCGGCGCCGCTCGCCGCGTAACCAGCGTGCGTGGCGGCCGGGCGGGCTCCCGCGGGCCCGGCCGCCACGCACCTGCGTGCTGGCGGATCGCGCTTGGGCGTCGCAGCGACACCAGCCAGCCGCCAGGTCGTTCTGTATGTGGCTGGTGAAGAATGGGCAGAGCATGAGCCTTGACGTCACGGTCCGCGGGACTACCATCCCGCCCGACGAGCTGTCCTGGCGGTTCTCCAGGTCAGCGGGCCCGGGTGGGCAGTCGGTCAACACCACCGACAGCCGGGTCGAACTGTCCTACGACCTCGCGAACTCCGCAGCGCTGCGGCCGGTGCACAAAGAGCGGGCGCTGCAGGCGCTCGCGGGCAGGCTGACCGACGGCGTCATTACCGTCACCGCGTCGGAGACCAGGTCCCAGCTGCGCAACCGGGAGGCCGCGGCCGAGCGGCTGACGGCACTGCTCACCGAGGCGACCGCCCCGCCGCCAAAGCCCCGGCGCCCGACGAAGCCGAGCCGCGCGGCGCGCGAGCGGAGGCTGGCCGAGAAACGGCGCGACTCGCAGATCAAGCGCCTGCGCCGGATCGATGACTACTGACCCAAGACCTCTCGGCGGGCCCAGGACCGGCGGCAACGGCCCGGGCGGCGGGCGCGGCCCGGCACCCGGGCTGCGCGTGCGCGGGACCGGCCCCGGCGAGGTGACCGTCTCCAGCCTCACCGCGGACGGCCCGGCGCTGCTGTTGTTCGTGTCGGAGGAATGTCCCACCTCCGCGATGGCGCTCCGCCATCTCGGCCCGTTGTGCCGGGCCTGGGCGGAGGCCGGGCTCACCAGCACAGCCGTGTTCGAGGACCCGCTTGAGGTGGCGATCCGGGTGGCCCGCCGTCGTGGCTGGACGGGCCGTGTGGTGTCGGAGGACGCCCCGTACGAGACGTCGCGGGATTACGGGCTTGTCTCGGTGCCGACGGCGGTACTGCTTGACCGGGCCGGGCTGCTCGCGGGCCGGGTGACCGGCTGGGATCAGCCCGCGCTCGCGGCGCTCATCGGCGCGGCCGCGGAGATGCTGGGCACCCCGCTGGCGGTCCCGCCCGCCACCGACCCACCGCGCAAGCCGGGGTGCTCGTCCAAGGCGGCCCTCGACCCGGAACTGGTGGCGGCGATGTCCGGCCCGGCGGGCGGCGACGACCTCGAGGAGATGTTCGAGCGCGGCTGGACCGACGGGCTGCCGGTGATCCCGCCTACGGCGGAGCGGGTCGAGGCGATGCTCGGCGCGGCCGACGGCACCGTCTCTCTGGGCCTTGTCCCGCCGGCCATGGGTGAGGCGACCCTTGAGCGGGTGGCCGCCTGCGCCGTCCTGGCCGGCTGCCGCCCCGCGTACTTCCCGGTCGTGTACGCGGCCGTCCGGGCCGCGCTCGACCCGGCGTTCAACCTGCACGGCCAGGCGGTGACCACGCAGCCCGCCGGGCAGCTCATCGTCGTCAACGGGCCGGTGCGCGAGGCGATCGGCCTGAACAGCGGCATGGGCGCGCTAGGGCCAGGGTTCCGGCCGAACCTCACCATCGGCCGGGCGCTGCGCCTCGTGGTCACCCTGACGGGCGGGGCCATGCCCGGCGCGCTCGACCGGTCGACGCTCGGGCAGATGGGCAAGGTTGGGTTCTGCATCGCCGAGGACGAAGAGGCGAGCCCGTGGGAGCCGCTGCACGTCGAGCGCGGGTTCGCACCGGGCCAGTCGGTCGTCACGGTCATCGGCAGCGACGCGCCGTTGTCTATCTCCGACCACCGGAGCCGCACTCCCGAGGATCTCGGCTACGTCCTTGCCTGGGCGGCGGCGAGCACCTGGAGCACCAACTGGTGGCCGCTGGCGGAGCCGTCGGTGTTCGTGATCTGCCCGGAGCACGCCGAGATGTTCCGCGGCGCGGGGTGGACCAAGCAGCGGCTGCGCGAGTTCATGTTCGAGGCGGTGCACAAGCCCGCCGGGGATCTGCGCCGCGGCGAGACGACGCCGTTCGTGCACGCGGCCGACCCCGCCGCCCAGGTGCCCAAGTGGGCGTCGCCTGAGGCGATCGTGCTGCTGGTGGCGGGCGGGGAGGCCGGGCGTTACTCTGCGGTTCTGGGCCCGTGCACCGGCATGGGGTCCCAGATCGTCTCCCGGGAGGTGGAGCCGCTGTGGCCGCCGACTACGTAAGCCCGATCGACGAGCGGGTCAGGGCCGCGGAGCCGCTGGCGCCCCGCCCAGTCAGCGTCAGCGGGCGCCGGGTGGTGCTGCTCGACATCCGCAAGAACCGCGGCGCTGAGTTCCTCGACCGCGTCGAGACGCTGCTGCGGGCGGCGGGAGCCACGACGGCCCGCGCTGCGAAGGAGATCTTCTCCAAGCCCGCGGCGCTCGGGCTGATCGACGAGATCGCCGGCCGCGGCGACCTGGTCGTGGAGGCGCTCGCCGATTGAGGCTCGTGCACGTCGTGCAGTGTGTGCGACCTCGTCCATCTCGAACACCGCGGGGTACCCGCCGTCGGCGTCGCGACGGCGCCGTTCGCCGACGAAGCCGTCGAGCAGGCGCGCCTGCTCGGCATGCCCGGCTGCCGCCTGGTCTACATCCCGCATCCCGTGCAGCTGCTGACCGCTGGTGAGCTTGCCGCCCGGGCCGACGCCGTCTTTCCCGCCGTGCTGGCCGCGCTGACCGAATCTCCTGGGCGCGCGCCGTAACCCGGCCGGCGGGCGGCCTACGCGTAGGGCACGGTGCTCAGGTAGCGGAGCCCGGAGTCCACAGCGATCGTGGCGACCGTGGCTTCGGGCGGCAGCCGCCCGGCCACCCGTAGCGCCGCGACGATGTTGGCGCCGGTGGACGTGCCGGCGAAGATGCCTTCCTCTCCGGCCAGCCGCCGGGCCATCCGCTGCGCGTCTTCGCTGCTGACCTGCTCGATCCGGTCGACCCCGGCCGGGTCCCAGAGCGGCGGGATGAAGCCGATGCCCATGCCCTCGATCCGGTGCGATCCGGTCGGCCCGCCGGACAGGACCGCGGACTCGGCCGGCTCGACCGCGATCACGGCGACGTCGGGGCGGTGCTCGCGCAGCGCCGCGGCCGCTCCGTGGATCGAGTGCGCGGTGCCCACGGACTGCACGAACGCGTCCACCCGCGCGCCGGCCTGACGCCAGATCTCGTGCCCGAGGGCAAAGTACCCGCGGATCGCGTCATGGTTGCTGAGCTGGTCGGCCCACCAATGGCCCGGCTGCCGGCTGATCCGTTCGGAGGTGGCGATCATCTCTTTGATCAGCTTCTCGGTGATCCGGCCCTGGTCGCTGGCCACGTCGGTGATCTGCGCGCCGAACGCGCGCATCGTCAGCCGCTTCTCCTGGCTGAACGCGTCGGAGAACACCACGTGCAGCCGGTACCCGAGCACGGCACAGACCAGTGCCAGCGATATCCCGGTGGTGCCGGCTGTGTACTCCACGACCGTCCCACCTGGCGGCAGCCTGCCGTCGGCGGCCGCGGCCCGGATGACCTCAGCGGCCATCCTGTCCTTCATCGACCCGGTCGGGTTGGCGGACTCGAGCTTGACGCAGATCCGGGCTCCGGACCCTGGCGCGATCCGGTTCAGCCACACCAGCGGCGTCCCGCCGATCGCGCCGAGCACCCCCGGACGCGCGTACCGGTCGCCGCCGGGCCCGGCCGGGCTCCCGGGATCGCGGGCCTCCACGAGCCGGAACGCCTCGGCCACGATCAGGGTCTCGTCGTCGACCGTGAATCCCGGATCGCGGAGCGAATCCCGGACCTCGGCGGAGTGCCAGTACCGCTCGTGCCCGGCCCGCCAGGCGGCGACGGAGGTGAATCCCTCGCCCTCGCCCAGGGCGTGCGCCAGGTCCACGTCGCCAAGGCGGATCACCCGCACCCCGGTCGTCTCGATCACCGCGACCGGATGGCCCGCGGAATCGACGACCACCTGGCGCAGCCCGGGGTGGGGGAGCGGCTCGCCCTGCTTCTCGTACTCGGCCACGAGCCCGCTCGTCGTGGTCTTCTCACCGGCCAGGATCGCGGCGACGAGGCGGTCCCGCCCTGGTCCGGGGAAGGCGAATTCGGCGATCGGCAGGTCCTCGGCAGGCATAGCGGCAAGCCTAACGGCCGCTGTCTCGGTAATTCTCTGACTATAGTCAGAGAATGGATGCGAGTATGGTCGGCCAGGTCCGCAGGTTCAACCGGACCGTCACGCAGCGGATCGGCGCGCTTGACGAAGCGTTCCTGTCCCGCGGCCGCCCGCTCGGGCAGGCGCGCGTGCTGTGGGAGATCGGACCGCGCGGCTGCGATGTGCGGCTGCTGCGATCGCGGCTTGACCTGAACTCCGGCTATCTCAGCCGGCTGCTGCGCACGCTGGAGCGGGACGGCCTCGTCGTCGTCGAGCGGAGCGGCGCGGACCGGCGGGTGCGGACCGCCCGCCTCACCGCGGCCGGCAGGGCCGAACGGGCGGTGCTCGACCGGCTGTCCGACGAGGCGGCCACGGACATCCTGCGGCCGCTCAGCGGGCGGCAGCGCACCCAGCTCCTCACGGCGATGGCCGAGGTCGAGAGGCTGCTAGTGGCCTCGACGATCCGGATCGCCGCCACCGATCCGCGGCACCCGGACGCCCGCTCGTGCCTCCGCGAGTACTTCCGTGAGCTATCACAGCGCTTCGACGGCGGTTTTGACCCCGCCCGCAGCATCCCGGCCGACGACGAGGAACTCACCCCGCCCGCGGGCGTACTTCTCGTCGCCACCCTCTACCGCGAGCCCGTCGGGTGCGGCGCGGTCAAGTTCCGCCCGGACGCGCCGGCCGAGATCAAGCGGATGTGGGTCGCGCCTGCGGTCCGCGGGCTTGGCCTCGGCCGCCGCCTGCTGGACGCCCTGGAGGCTGACGCCGCCGCCCGCCAGGTCCGTACCCTGCGGCTGGAGACCAACCGCGCCCTCGGCGAGGCGATCGGGCTGTACCGGGCGGCTGGTTACCGTGAGGTGACCCCGTTCAACGACGAGCCCTACGCCCACCACTGGTTCGAGAAGACGCTCGACCGGGCGGAAATCAAACGGGAGCAACGCCGATGAGGCCGTTGCGGGTGACAAGCGCGGCAAGGCCGGCCTCGCCCAGATCGCCGGTGCCAGCGGGCCGGCGGGGGAGCACCATGTAGCGGGACTCCGCGGTGGCATCCCAGACGGTGATCTCGACGTCCTGATCGAGCGCGAAGCCGAACTCGCGCAGAACCCCGCGCGGGTCACGCACCACCCGGGACCGGTAGCTCTCGCTCTTGTACCAGGTTGGCGATGGGCCGAGCAGCGCCACCGGGTAGCACGAGCACAGCGTGCAAACGATCACGTTGTGCGTGTCCTCGGTGTTGGCCACCACCTTGAGCCGCTGCTCGGCAATCCCGCCGCCCGTGGACAGGCCCAGTTCGGGCAGCGCGGCGCCGGCGTCGGCGAGCAGCCGTGACCGGAACCCCTCGTCCAGCCACGCGCGCGCCACCAGCCGTGCCCCGTTGGCCGGAGTAGCCCTGGCCAGGTATGCCTCGAGCGCCCGGTCCAGTTCCGCGGCCCCGACCAGCCCGCGCCGCTCAAGCAGCGCCTCCACCCGGCGCACCCGCGCCGCAAGCCCGTGCGCCGGGCCGCCGTGGTCACCCACGGCCGGACCGCCCTTCGAGGCGCAGGTAGCTCTCCCACAGCGCCAGCACCACCTGGTGATCGCCGGCGCCGAACAGGCCGGCCGCCGGGAATCGGACGGCGTACACCGGCTCGGCCTCGGCGGGCAGCCCGCGGGACCGGTCATCCGGCAGCGGATACCGGCCCTCAACCTCCACCACCGTCCCGGCCGCGCCGCGTGCGTACCTGGGCAGCCTGGTGTGATGCGCCGGGTCGGCCGGGCTGGTCAGCACCCGGTCCCCGGGCCGGAATCGCTCAGCCACCGCTCACCTCCTGCGCCGTGAGCACGCCCTTGTCCACAAGCAGCGTGGTGATCGCGTGGAACCACCGCTCGTAGTACGACGCCGCCAGGTACTCCTGCGGTGGCATCCGCTCGATGGCGTCGCGGAACTCGTCCAGGTTGTAGACGCCCTGCCCGATCAGTGCCCGGTTGATCGCGAACACGTGCGCCTCCCAGTCGGCGTGAAACGGCGGCTCACCCGCTTCCTGCTCGACCGGCGGAAACCCGTCCATGCCGCCGACGTCGTTGATCCGGCTCATCGCTTCTCCCTCAGGTCGCAATGATCCTACGGTGGCCCGGTGAGGTATCACCGGCTCAAGGTGCTGCGCCGCATGCCACATCCCGGGCGTGGCTTCACCCAGGGCCTGATCGTCGAGGGTGGCACGGTGTGGGAAAGCACCGGCGGGTACGGGGAGTCGGCCTTGTGCCGCTATCGGCCCGGCGCGGACACCCTGGAAGTCCGCACGCCCCTGCCACCGGAATTGTTCGGGGAGGGCATCTGCCGGGCCGGCCCGCACATCTGGCAGCTGACCTGGCGGGAGCGGGTCGCCCTGCGGTGGCACCCGCCTCGCCTGGAGGCGCCGGACACCGTGCCGTACAACCGCGAGGGCTGGGGGATCTGCACCGCTGTGGACAGCGTGCTGACCAGTGACGGCAGCACCGAACTGGTGCGGCGAGACTCGGCCACGCTGGAGCCGCTAGGCCTGGTGCTCGTGCGCCTGGGCGACCGGCGGGTGGCGGGCCTCAACGACCTGGCGTGGGCGGCGGGCCGCGTCTGGGCGAACCTCCTGGGCAGGCCCTACCTGCTGGGCATCGACCCCGGCAGCGGCGAGGTCACCGACATCGTCGATGCCCGCGCGGTGATGGAGCGCCACCGGGGTGACGCCGAGGCGGTCCTGAACGGCATCGCCCCGATGCCCGAGGCGGGGGAGTTCCTGCTCACCGGCAAGCTCTGGCGGTCGCTGTACCACGTCCGCCTGGTCGACGGGCGCCCCCAGCCGCGCGCGGCGCGGCTGCTGGCCGGCTGACCTGGCTCTTAGGCGCGGTACGCCCGCCCGGTCAGTTCCAGGAACACGTCCTCGAGCGTGGCGCCGGACACCCGCAAGCCGGTCAGCGCGTGGCGGTCGGCGAGCCCGGCGAGGACGGCGGCGGGCTCGCGGGTGGCGATGGTCAGCGACACGCCGTCGTCGGTCACGGCGTCCGCCGTGGCGGCGCCGGGCCCTTTCGCTGTGGCCAGCGCCCGCGGCAGCAGCGAGTGGTCGCGAGGCCAGGGATGCCTGCCGAGCGTGGTGACCTCGCCGCTATCCGCTTCGCGCAGGCCTTCGATGATCTCCAGCGTGGTGGTCTTGCCCGCGCCGTTGGGACCGAGGATCCCGAAGAACTCGCCCCGCTCGACGTCGAAGCTCACACCGTCCACGGCCCGCACGGCACTGTAGGACTTGCGCAGGTCCCGCACTGATATCGTCGCTGGCACGCCGGTCACCATAACACGACATGACGCGAAACCAGCCCGGCCCGGCCGGCGCCGGTGCTCTCAAAGAGCCTGTGCTGGCGCTGTGGTACTGCCTCAGCCGTCCCCGGCGCCTCAGGAGTGGGCGCCGCCAGTGGTGTCGGCGGGGGCCTTGCTCGCAGCGGCCGCGGGCCAGTGCGGAGCCAGGGTCGTCCCGTCCGGCGCACGCTCCGGTTGTGGTAGCCCGAGCACCTGGTAGACGGCGCTGCCGTCGACGGTCTCCTGCTCCATGAGCAGCGCGACGAGCTTCCTCAGCTCGTCCTGGTGGCTGCGCAGCAACGCCATGGCCTGCTCCTCGGCCTCACGCAGCAGCCGCGACACCTCCTTGTCGATTTCGGCCTGGGTGGACTCGGCGAAGGGACGGCTGGACAGCGCCTGCCCCCCGCCGCCGAGGAACACCGAGCCGCCCTCGGGGTAGCCCACCGGGCCTAGTTCCGGGGACAGGCCGAACTCGCGGACCATCCTGACCGCCAGGTCGGTGGCCGACGCGAGGTCGTTGGAGGCTCCAGTGGAACCCTGGCCGAACTCGACCAGCTCGGCGGCGCGCCCGCCCATGCGCACCGCGAGCGTCTGGTTGAGGTAGTCCTCCGGGTAGAGGTGCCGCTCGACCAGCGGCAGCTGCTGTGTCACCCCGAGCGCCTGGCCGGCCGGGAGGATGGTGACCTTGGCGACGGGGTCGGCGCGCGGGGACAGCGCAGCGACGATGGCGTGGCCGGCCTCGTGCACCGCCACGGCCTGTTTCTCCTCCGGGAGCAGCACGTTGGAACTCTCGCGGCGGCCGATGATGATCCGGTCCCGGGCGGCATCGAAGTCCTCGGCGCTGATGATGTCCCGCCCGTTCCGGACCGCGACGATGGCCGCTTCGTTGGCCAGGTTGGCGAGGTCGGCGCCGGAGAAGCCGGGTGTGCCACGGGCCACCACCTGCAGGTCCACGCTGGGGTCCAGGTGCTTGCCCTGCGTGTGCACCTTGAGGATCGCGGCCCGCTCGGCGAGGTTCGGCAGCGGGATGGTGATCTGCCGGTCGAACCTGCCCGGGCGCAGCAGCGCTGGGTCGAGGACCTCGGGCCGGTTGGTGGCGGCAAGCACCACGATCCCCTCGGTGGGGTCGAACCCGTCCATCTCGGTGAGCAGTTGGTTGAGGGTCTGCTCCCGTTCGTCGTTGGCCACGACCGCCCCGGCACCGGCCCGCCGCTGGCCGATGGCGTCGAGCTCGTCGATGAAGATGATGGCCGGGGCCCGCTTGCGTGCCTCGCTGAACAGGTCACGCACACGGGCGGCGCCGACGCCGACGAACAGCTCCACGAAGCTGGAGCCGGCGACGGAGAAGAACGGCACGTCCGCCTCGCCGGCCACGGCCCGCGCGATGAGCGTCTTGCCCGTCCCGGGCGGGCCGACCATGAGCACCCCGCGCGGCGGGGTCGCCCCGGCACGCTTGTACCGGTCGGGCTCGCGCAGGAAGTCCACTACCTCCCTGATCTCCGCCTTGGCCCCCTCGTAGCCGGCCACGTCCGCGAACGTGGTCTTCGGCCGCTCGGCGTCGAAGACCTTGGCCCGGGACCGGCCGACCCCCAGCACGCCCTGCAGCTGCCCGCCGGCCCCCCGCGACAGCCGGAAGAACAGCCAGCCGATCAGCAGGAACGGCACGAGCAGGATCAGCCACGACAGGACTTGCGAGCCGAACGACGCGCCCGTCCCGGTGGCGGTGACCTGCACGCCGCCCTTCTGCAGCTGGTCCAGGAACTCCTGGCCGGCCTGGGTCGGGACCACGGTGCTGTAGCTCTTGCCGTCGGCCAGCGTCCCGGTGGTCTGGCCGCTTGCGCTGAGCGTGACGGTCTTCACCTGATGCGAGCTGACCCGGGACAGGAACTGCGAGTAGGTCAGGTCTACCGTGTTGGCGTGCAGCGGGGTGAGAAACTGAAACAGCACCAAGGCGATAATCAGCGCGGCCGGCCATAGCCAGAAGCGCCAGGCGGGCGGCGGCGGCGGTGCGGACCCTGCGGGCCGGTCACCTGGCGGCGCGGGATTTGCCTTCTTGGTCACGGAACCTCCCTGCCCCTCCCGGCCGGGTCTGCGCCGGCCAGGAGAGCTTGCACTCCGCGCATCGCGCGGACATAGGCCATAACGCTATAACCAAAACGCCAATGCCAGCGCGGCGAGACTGCCCGGTCCCGGCCCGAGCGGCGGCGGCGGGCCTCCGCCGGGGTCATCGCGCAGACAGGACCTCGGCGATCTTCGCGGCGGCGGCCGCAGGGTCGTCGGTGTCGTGCAGCACTTCACCCCACGACCAGCGGTAGTACCAGCGCAGGCGGCCGCGGTCGTCGGTGCCGGGAGTGCAGCCGATGCTCTCGGCCAGCATGGTTGCGCCGGGCGCGAAAATGTGCAGGGCGACGGGGTAGGTGGTTTTCACCGTCGCATGAAGGCCCCGCGTGTCAAGGGCGGTCGCCAGCCGGTGCAAGTGGTACGTGCGAGCGTGATCCCGTGCGCGGTCCACCGTCTCCTCTGCCATGCATCGGGAACGTCGGGGTCGCCATATTGTCCGTGTCCGCGGTACCGGGTTGTCAACCCTGCGGCTGGTAGGTTCCGAACCCGCCACCTGCGTAGGGGTCGCCGCCGTATCCGTTCTCGTAGCTGGGCGTGTGCCCGGCGCCGGCGTAGCCGTCCTGGTACTGACCCTGCTCCGGCTGACCGTGCCCGGATCCGTACGGGTGCTCCGGGTAGGCCTCCGGGTACGGGGCGTGGCCGGCCGGCCCCATGGACGGTGCGGCCATGCCAAGGGCCGGGTGGGCCTGATAGGGGGCACCGGACGCGTCGGGGTAGGCCGGGGCCTGCGGCTGGTACTGCGGCGGCGAGTAGACGCGGAGAGGATCGGCCAGGTAACTGCCGTGGCCCGGGTCGGCGCCCGGGTAGCCCGCCGGCGCGCTGGTACCGGCGCCGGGATAGCTGTACGGGTTCGCGTATGCAGGTGCCGGAGCAGGTGCCGCGGGCGGCGCGGCGTACCATTGCGCCGCTCCCGCCGCCGCGGGCTCCGGGTGGGCGTAGCCGGGGCTGGCGTAGTCGGCCACCGGGTAGCCGCCGCTCTCGCGCCTGGTCGTGTGCCCAGTTCCGTTGCTGGTCAGCGACTCGCCGGTGACCAGTGCGGAGCCGTTGCCCGCGCCGTCGCGGGCGCTCCTCCTGGCTTGGCTGTAGGAGCGGCTGTCGGTGGCAGGTACCGCCTTGAGCGAGAACGACGGGCTGGTGAGCGGGTCATCGTCGAGTGCGCCGGGCACGGGCGGCCGGGGAGCGCTCGCGAGACCGCTGAGCGCGGCCAGGCCCGGGTCGCGCCGTCGACGGGGCCCGGCGTCCAGCGACGGATGGCGGCCCCCGTCGCGTGCGGGGAGGGGCCCGGTGTCCCGCGCGGCGTGCCCGCCCCTGGCCGCCGGAAGCCCGGTATCGAGGGAGGGGTGACGGCCGCCGTCCCGCGCGGTATACGGCGCGGTGTCCAGCGAAGGATGCTGGCCGACCGGAACAGGGTGACCGGCGGTGGGTGCCTCGGCCGCCAGCCGGGCGGCCGGTACAGCAGGCTGCGGCCGGGACCGGACGGGGAGGAGCTCGGTGACGGGCTCGTGCTGTGGCGGGCGCTCTCTGCGGCCGCGCGGCTCGCGGCCTTGCTCGGGCTCCGCCTGCGCCCGCCCGGAAGCTGCCGGAGCCGCGTTCCTGGCGGTGCGGGAGTCACGCGCGGCGGGCTCGTCAGCCGGGGCCCTGGCCGCCGCAGCCTTGCTGCTGCTGGCCGGCCGCGCCATGGTCGCGAGCGGCTTGTCCGCGGACAGTTCCGCCCAGTACTGCTCGTCGGAGAGCTGGTCCCACTCGCCGCTCGGCCAGTCGTCATCGTCATCGCGCCTGCCCCGGTGCGGCTTCGACCGGCTCTTGCCGGCTGCGGGCGCGGACGCCGCCCTGCGCCGGGAGTCGGGCCGGGGTTTGGCGGCCCTGGCGGCAACGGCCGGCAGTTCCCCGGAGCCGTAGTCGGCCGAGGGGAAATCCCCCGAGGGGTGGTCGGCGGGGAGGACGCCGCCTGCCGCGGTCCGCCGTGACGGGCCGGTGTCATAGCGGCTGCGGTCCGCGGTGGCCGCAGGAACCGGGGACCGCCGCCGGGCGGGTGAACCCCCGTACTCGGCCGGGTCACGGCGGGCGGGCCTGCGCGGCCCCGTGGCATAGGGCGGCGGGGTGGCGGGGTCAGAACTAGCAGAGCGCGGGGTGGTGGGGTTAGCTCTAGCGTGGGGCGGGGTGGTGGGGTAAGAACCAGCAGAGCGCGGGGCAGCGGGGCCGGCAGCGGCAAAGTTCTGGTCCCTGTCGCGACCCGCGTGAGCGCGATCCCGGGCCGGGCCGCGAGCGCTATAGGCGGGCTCACGCCCGCGTCCGCGCGGGTCGCCCATGCCGCGGCCCGCCGCCCGCGCGGCCTGGCGCGTGTCACGGACGTCAGGTTCCCGCCAGCGGGCCTCTCCGGCCCGCGGGGTGCTGGTGCTTGGCCTTATCTGCGGCTCATCATCGTGCTCGTCGCCCCGCCCAAGCCGAATGCTGAGAAAGACGGCAATGAGGATCACGACGATAACGGCCACCAGGCCGACCACGAGCAGGATCATCGCACCACCCAACTAGCCATGGCCATCTGGGTGCCGCTAGCGAGGCGCACGCGGCCACAGCGCGGGCCTTCCCCTGTATAGCTAGCGTCTCGGATCAGTCCTTGGGCTGAACTCCTGCCCAGTGATTCTGGCGGACAGGTATGGCCCGTGTCACGCGTTTAGAGAACTTTTACTGATGTCGTTTACTCGCTGCGACCAAGCCATTACGGATTGATGAAGGCAGTGAGCCTGCCACGCGCGATGGCGAACGCTGCTATGGCTGACCAGGCCGTTTTGACACTCGCCCCTGCTTGAAGCTGAAGCATCTTACTGAGCGCGTAAACGGTAAACCGGTAAGAGTGCCCACGATTCGCGGGACACGGCGCATCATAGCTGGCCGTGCCTTTGCTGTTGGTCGCCTGCCGTGACCCGGGAGGAAGTTGCGCCGACGGAATATCAGAGGATTGCGGGCCTATGTCGAAGACGATCCAGTAGATATAAGGGTTGATCGGCGCCGCCGAGTCGTCCATCACCAGTGCGAAGGACTTTGTTCCGCGCGGAGCGCCGGACCAGTGAATCACCGGATGCCCGCCCCGGTCGTGGCAACTGAACGCCGAACCGCTAAGCCCATGGCCGAAGTCGGGGCTTGTCACGGTGATCTGGTCGGGCACCGCCATTGGGGTCGTGCCGCCACCGATCAGGCCGCAGCCGCTGCTGAGAAGGAGGAGCACGGCCAGGCCGGCCGCAGCCAGAATCGGCCGGCCAGATGCTCCAGAGGGCCGCCGCACGTACCAACCTCGTCTCTTGTCCGCAGGCGTTATCCGTGGCGATGGTATGCCGTCCCGGGCACGGTCGCGGAATCAGCGGGGAACCTCCACCGGATATCCGCCGGCCATCCCGTCTTGGGATGGCATAGAGAGGGCAAAGAAAGATCCTTTCGCGTCCTTCGCGCCCGGCGGCCACGACCGGATCGCCCCTTTTGATCAAGC
>Ga0070698_100004094_pt1 | contig 16016 bp, 10 predicted proteins | sample KBSK1502metaG_FD_65477 | JGI IMG/M metagenome (GOLD analysis project Ga0070698, IMG submission 65477) | Corn, switchgrass and miscanthus rhizosphere microbial communities from Kellogg Biological Station, Michigan, USA - KBS K1-50-2 metaG | ecosystem: Host-associated > Plants > Roots >...
GTATTGTGAATTTTGGAATGGATACCAAAATTGAGAAGGAAGAATTTTTGAAAGCAGATGAAAATTCATTGATAGAAAAATTATACAATGAAGCCACCGAAAATTATGATCGCAAAAAAGTAGAACTGAAAAAACAATCTTTACCAGTATTTAAAAATATCAGGGTATCACAAGGCAATCATATTGAAAATGTGGTGGTGCCATTCAGCGATGGCCGTAAGATCATTAATGTGTTGACCGACCTGCAAAAAACACTTGACACAGGCGGCCAGGAACTTTGTGATGCACTTGAGCGTCACATTACACTTTCTGTCATTGATGATTCATGGAAAGAACATCTGCGTGCAATGGATGATCTGAAACAAAGTGTGCAGACAGCATATCTTGAACAAAAAGATCCATTGGTAATTTATAAAATGGAAGCCTTCAACCTGTTTAAGAATATGGATAGTGAAACGAACAGGGATATTGTTTCATTTATGTGTCACGCAGCTTTACCAGTACAGGAGCAACAAGCTCCATTGCGTGAAGGACATCGCGAAAAAACCGACCTCAGTAAATTAAAAGCAAATAAAGAAGAGATCGATAAAGCAGGACAGGATTATGCAGCGAATGAAAAAGATTATTATGACCCTTCAGGCACTGATGTAAAACAGCAACCTGTAAAAGTTGCGCCTAAGATCGGAAGGAATGACCCTTGTCCATGTGGGAGTGGAAAGAAATACAAAAACTGCCACGGAAGAGAGGCCTGACGAATTAATAATTAAGAATTAAAAATTAATAATTGAAGCATTCATGAAAGTGGATGCTTTTTTATTGATCTATCTTTTTTTGATGGTATAAGTTTTAAAGATCAATTCTCCTTTTTCTGTTATTCCCTGGATCGTTACTGTATAATCGTTCTTAAGATCGGCTGTGTAAAAAGAAATAGTTGCTTTACCAGCATCATCGGTGATCACCTGGCCGTTCCAGTAAATAGTAGCACGATTATCAACAAAGCTTGCTTCTCTTACCGTATAGCTATCATAAGGAGGTTCATAAAATTTTTGTTCCTTATAAAATCCTGAAGCGATAATGGTTTGTTTTTCCTTATCATCTTTTTTATCATCCCGCAACTCATTTGTTGTTTTCACCACAATAACTCCGTTGCCTCCCCTTGTACCATACATTGCTCCATCCGGCCCGGTAAGCACTTCGATGTAATCAATTTGTGTGGGAGGGATTGAATTCAGGTAGTCAACAACTGATCCTGCCCTGGTGTTTACTCCGTTCACAATTAACAGCGGCTCTACATCACTTAAATCACCTGACAAACTCTGAATACCACCCCGAATAGTTAAACGTCCTCCCAACATCACCACACCCGGTATCATTTTCACTGCATCCGCCGTATTTGAAAAACTTAATTTATCAAGCTGCTCACCGGTAATGCGATGAGGCGATAACCCAGTTTTCGGGATCTTGGTTTTCTTATTACCGCCTTCTTCCTGCAACGCCAATTGCTGCAGGTAAACTTTAGTGTCCCCGGCAACAGATGAATCTGCATGCTGCTGTTTAAATAAAGCCAGGTTTGCCATTGACATACCATTACTATTATAAGATGCATTTGTTCTAACAACAGGAAAGGAGATCGCTTCTTCATTGATCTCATATTTTTGTTGTTTATTATACACAGATGGCACCATTACGTAAAAACGTTTTTTACCATAGAATGTCATGTCATGAAATACAAATACACCTTTACTATCAGTAGAATCGTTAAGTGTTGTATTATCCTTCTCCGGCACCAGCATTACTATTTGGTCGGTTAACGGATCATTTTGCTTATCCGCTATTCTTCCTTTTATTTCCAATCCATCCCAATAAAAATTATCCGGCGATTTTATTTCCGGGCTATTTTTTAAAAACTGCCCATCGCCGCCAAGTGTAACAGCAAACAGGTCTCTTGCTTCACTGTTAGTAATAAACTCATTTATTAGTAAGCCGCTGCTATTCCTGCTCAGCATATAAATATCCGCTGAATGTATTGATGATTCTTCGCCTGCAAGTTTTTTGTCTGTTACTGAAACCGAGAAAACAGCTTTTACCGGTTTGCCTTCATTATCCGTTACATTCACATTCAATTTTGCTTTTTGGCGTGAAGAATAATCTTGTTTGTCAGCGATAATATTGATTACTGAACTAAAATTTTCATTAAAAACAGTTCGTTTACTTTTTAATTCTTTATTGGCATCGAATAAATAAAAATCGACAACTCCGTGTGGCAATGAGTTCAAAGGAATATTTACCATATACATTGCCCTGCCTTCACTTGCAAAACAAATTTTTCCATTAGCGACCCCTAATAAATAAGAAGTCGCTTTTTTATTATAAACGGAATCGCCCAACGCTATCCGAAAACTAAGTTCCAATGCTGTTTGCTTTTGCAATGACAACTGGTATGCTCCGGTTTTAATTGCAGGCAAAGAATAAGATTGTTCGGCCGAATTATTTGTTTTGATATAAACCTTATAATTTCTGTCTTTTGAGTATGGTTCAAATACAATTTTTCCAATCCCCTTACCTGAAAATTTTGCTACTTCATTTCCAAAATTATCTTTTACAGAACCGGTTGCCTGTAATGGCTCACCATTTTTGTTTATAGCAGTAAATACAACTGTACAACTTACCCCATTAATAAGATTATCACCTTCAGGATAAAATTTATACACTGGTTCGTTGTCAGTTGGCTGGTTACCTGTTTCTGCTTTACCAATATTTGTAATGTAAACCGGGCAAACAAAAATATCAGCAGAATATTGTTGAGAGATTGTTTTTGTATAAGCCCGTAATTGGTAAATACCTTCTTTTGTGTTAGCTGGAATTGGAACAGAACCGTTGTATTGAAGTTCTTCTTTATTTAAAAGCACACGACCGACAACGCTATCCTTCGCATTCGCCAATTCAACATAAATTACTTTATCCTTCGCCTCTACCGGGAATCCGTTGGAAGAAACAGCATAGGCCCTGAACCAGATCTCGGTTCCTGCCTGGTAAATTGACTTATCCGTTTGAAGCACTAATAACTCTTTGGCGCTGCTCTTATACTCATTAGTAAGTTTAGTAGCAAGTTGATCAAGAATTTCCTGTGAGTTGAGTTGTGTGCCAGCATATAAAAACGCCATGAGCACAAATAAAAATTTATATGGCATACCTGAAAATTAACTCAATTAATTGAATTATGATTTTGATTTTTTTATACAATACTTTTTATCACTAAATGACCAAATCATTCTTATTATTCAACTTCTTTTGGCTTATAATTCTTAAATTTGAATAAGGCAATTATTGCAATCAAAATGATGCATGAATCCATTTTTTCAAAAGGTAATAATAGACACTGTTCTTCGCAATAAGAAACAACTTTCGGAAAAGCCGAATTATTCTCCCTATACATTTGCAAAAGCTTATCGTGAATTTAAAATTTCAGTTGTCGCATTTGTAAGAGATATTGTTTTTATTTCATTAGGGATTTTTTCGGCGGCCTTCGGACTTAAAGGATTTTTAATTCCGAGCCATTTTATTGATGGCGGTGCAACAGGTATTGCATTATTAATAAGTCAACTTACTGTGGCAAAGCTCGAAGTACTGCTTGTGCTGATAAACATTCCTTTCTTGCTTTTGGGTTTGGGTGTTATCGGAAAAAACTTCGCAATAAAAGCAGCATTGGCTATTACCGGGCTTGCACTTGTATCAGCTTTTGTAGAATTCCCACATGTTACAGATGATAAATTATTAGTTGCGGTATTTGGCGGTTTTTTTCTTGGCGCCGGCATCGGGCTTACTATCAGGGGCGGCGCTGTTATTGATGGCACCGAAGTAGTAGCACTTTATTTAAGTAAACGATTAGGAACAACCGTTGGTGATATCATTACTATTATAAACATTATAATTTTTGGCGTAGCTACTTATTTTCTTTCTGTCGACATTGCGCTGTATGCAATGATTACATATCTCGCCGCTTCTAAAACTGTTGATTTTGTGATCGAGGGGATCGAAGAGTATACCGGCGTTACAATTATCTCATCACACAATGAAGAAATAAAAGAAATGATCATCAACAAACTTGGTCGAGGAGTTACAATTTATAAAGGCAAGGGCGGTTTTGGAAAAAAAGGGCATACTGATGAAAAAAATATTATTTATACAGTGATAACAAGACTTGAGATCAGCAAGCTGAATACAGAAATTCAAAAGATCGATCGCAACGCATTTGTGATAATGACAACCATCAAAGACATTAAAGGGGGTATGATCAAAAAAAGAAGATTGACACATTAAGTACCAATGCAGAATTATAAAAATTATTCTATTTTCCACATTAAGAATTCATTGTTGACGCAATGATATTCATAGTGATTTTAGTGTATCTTGGATTTCCATAAAAAAATATCTATTGCAACAGTTAAAAACCAATTTGCTTTTATTAAAAGCGGTTTTATTACTGACTGTCGCTGCAGCTCAAACAGAAAAAGTAAGTGAAATTCAACGTCTTTCAAAAGCATTGCAGTTTGAAACCGTATCCGATTATGATAGCACAACTTTTGATCCTGTTGCTTACAAAAATTTTATTTATTATTTGCAGCAAGTATTTCCTCTGACTCATCAAAAACTTGAATTCAGAATTATTAACGACTATAGTCTTCTTTATTATTGGAAAGGAACAGATTCAAAGAAAGCCCCCATACTTTTTCTTGCTCATTATGATGTAGTACCGGCGGAAGCAGGTACATTGAAACAATGGGTCCATCCGCCATTCAGCGGTTATATTGACAATGAATGGATATGGGGCCGGGGTGCCGTTGACGATAAGTTCCAGGTGATGTCATTATTGGAGACAACTGAAAATCTTCTGAAAGAAAATTTTTCTCCCTACCAGGACATTTATTTTGCTTTTGGCCATGACGAAGAGATAGGCGGTGAACAGGGAGCACAAAAAATTGCGGAATATTTAAAGACAAAAAATCTTGAATTTGACCTGGTGCTTGATGAAGGTGGAGTTATGATAAAAGATGTTTTTCCGGGCATTACAAAAACAATTGCATTCATATCCACAGCCGAAAAAGGCGATATGAATATTGAAATGTCTGTAAATGAAAAAGGTGGTCATTCGTCCGTGCCGCCAAAAGAAACGGCAATTGATATTTTATCAAAAGCAATTATAAAACTTAATAAAAACCCGATGCCGGCACGACTGCAGGAACCTACTATCGAAATGTTTAGCATCCTGGCACCACACTTTGATGGAAAAACAAGATTTGCTATACGGCATCGTCGTTTATTCAGGAAAAAAATCCTAAAACAATTGAGCGATAACCCCGGAACCAATGCACTGATCCGTACTGTGATGTCAACTACTATGCTGCGGGGTGGTGCCAAAGAAAACTCATTGCCAACTTTTGCAGCAGTTAATCTCAATATTCGTATCCTGCAGGGCGATAGTATAGAATCGGTAATGCGGTATATACATCAAATAACTAATGACTCCAGAATACAACTCACCTTAAGAAGATTCTATCACAATCCTTCGTCCATCACTCCATCAAACGGAAAAGGATGGCAGGTTCTAAGTAATACAATTAAAGAAAACTGGCCGGGTATCGTTATTTCGCCACTGGTTACTCCAGGCACCACCGATAGTCGTCATTATTCTTCTTTAAGTAAAAATATTTTCCGTTTTATCCCGGTTACTGTTACTAATGAAAGCAAAGAACAGATACATGGTATCAACGAACGAATTAGCATAATTGAATATCGTAAAGCCATCCGGTTTTATACAGAACTGATAAAAAAAATAAACACTGAATTCTGATCCTGGTTTTTGACAATTGCTGATGTAAATACATAAAAGAAAATAATAATAGTTTATTTTTATCTTTAGCAAGCGCCGAAGCTGAATGTAGCTTTGGACTTCAGACCAAAAACTGTTTATGTATCAGAAAACCAAGCAAAAGGTTCATATACTACTACACCCTGAACTCGGCGAATCAAAAGCTGATAGGTTTGTAAACATTTTTATAATTACTCTGATCATTCTGAATGTAGTTGCTGTAATGGTAGAGACCATTGACACGGTTCACGATAAATACAAAACATATTTTAATTGGTTTGACAGTATATCAGTTTACATTTTTACAGTTGAATATGTTTTAAGAGTATGGAGTTGCACACATGATCCAAGATACAAGGGAAGTATAAAAGGTAGAATAAAATATATGCTAACACCCGGCGCCATTATCGATCTCCTGGCTTTTTTCCCTTATTATATTCACCTTTTTACAGGTCCTGGAAGGTTCGATCTCAGAACACTTCGCATACTCCGTTTAATGCGTTTTTTCAGGTTATTCAGACTTACTGCTTATACAAAGTCGGCTCAAATGATCTTTAATGTATTCAAGTCAAGATTCAATGAATTGTTGCTAAGTTTTATAATGGTTGTTTTTTTGATCATCATTGCAGCCTGCTTATTATACTTTGCAGAACATAATGCACAGCCAAAATCTTTTGCCAGCATACCAGCCACTCTGTGGTGGGCAGTAGTAACACTTACCACCACAGGTTACGGTGATATGGCGCCACACACTGTAATTGGAAAAATATTAGCAGGAATAATCATGTTGGCTGGCGTAGGATTGTTTGCATTGCCTGCAGGTATTATTACCGCCGGATTTTTAGAAGAAATAAAATTTATCAGGAAATACAAAGGGCACAACTGCCCTCATTGCGGAATGCCATTAGATGAGCACCATCGTCATGAAGATGATGAGACCAGCGAGGCTACAAAACCAGTTTGATCATAAAAAACCCGTCTCATTATAAATGAAACGGGTTTACGAATTCAAAATAACTTATCAGAATGCTTTTGCAGGCGTTGCCGGCTTCAGATTATATTTTTTGTTGAACCGGTCATTCAGTAATTTATGCTTATCTGTCAGATCAATCTCTCTTCCTTGTATAAAAGCGTCTGTTACTTTACTTGTACGCATATCCAGCAGATCACCATCGCTGATAACAATGTTTGCATCTTTACCAACTTCAATGCTTCCTGTTTTATCAGCAACACCCATGATCTTTGCAGCATTTAAAGTAATTGCCTGCAATGCTTCTTCTTTTGACAAACCATAAGTAGCAGCAGTGCCTGCATTGTACAGAATATTCTTTCCTCTTGTTTGTGCATCATCATCAGAAATTGAAAAAACCACCCCGGCCTTTTGTAATGCAGCAGCTGATTTGTACGGTTGATCCACGTCATCATCTTCGGCTGTTGGAAGACTATGCATCTGACTTAAAATAACAGATACATTATGCTGTTTTAACAGATCAGCGATCTGCCAGCTATCACTGCCGCCAACAATAACTACATCAAAATTGAATTGCTTTACAAAATCAAGTGCAATCAGCATTTGTCTTACAGTATTTCCATGCACATAAAATTTCTGGCTTTTGTCAAACAACCCTTTTACTGCTTCAAACTTCAGGTTAGTTTCTTTATGTGCGCCTTCGGCAAAATATGCTTTCGCTTGTGTAAAGAAAGATTTCAATTCTTCAATTTTATTCAACCCTTCTTTTACAGGATCAGAAGCATTAGCTTGTTGCGGACCAAAACGACCGCCGCCGCCGCCAAACCTGCTAAAATCAGGACGAGGCATCAATGAAGGCATATATAAATGCATACCCCCATCAGTTTTAACTGCTGCATCCTGGTAATTCCATGCATCTAATTGCACGACTGATGATGAGCCGGCAAGAAAACTTCCCTGCGGAACAATATTCGCCATCAGGATACCGCTCGAACGAAGTGTATTGATCACCTTCGAGTCAGTGTTATAAGCAACAATTGATCTTACGTTTGGATTCATATCACCAATTTCTCTTATATCTGTTGATGCTCTTACTGCTGATATTTCAACCAAACCAAGATTACTTACAGGTAAAATGATGCCCGGATAAACCTGCTTTCCTTTTGCATCAACAACTTTTGCACCTGCAGGTACAGTGATATCGTTACCAACTTTTTCAATTTTACCATCTTTGATCTGGATAGTTCCATTGTTGATAACAGTTCCATTGCCAACATGAATATTAGCATTTGTAATATACATCACGCCTTTTTGTGGTGGTGCCGGCAATACCGTTTCCTGCGAAACAGCTGCAAGGAAAAAACCACCAAATACGATTGAAAAAAGTATTTTTCTCATTACTGAATATTTTATTGGTTATCGAGATTGTCAACATCAATAGTAAGCAAACCATGACTATGACCATGATCGCTGCATGTATGAATGATCTGGTAGCTTGGCACAGCAGGAATAACCGACGCACCACTTCTTTTTTCACCATTCATTTTTTTGATCAGTCTTGTTCTTTCCGCATCCACCCATTTTTGCATCTCTGCATCTTTTTGCCTGTCAAAATATATTGTGCCATCAACAATAGTATACAATGATTTTGCATAAATACTTAATGGATCATCACTCCAAACAACAACGTCTGCATCTTTACCAACTTTTAAACTTCCAACTCTGTCATCCACATGCAACATTTTTGCAGGATTTAAAGTTACCATCTTGAATGCTTCATCTTCAGAAAGATCTCCATATTTAATGGTCTTGGCAGCTTCCTGATTCAACCGGCGAGCCATTTCAGCATCGTCAGAATTGATAGCGACATTCAAACCAACTTTGTGCATGATCGCCGCATTATAAGGGATCGCATCTTCTACTTCCATTTTATATGCCCACCAATCAGAAAAAGTAGATGCATTAGCGCCATGCTTCAACATTTTGTCAGCCACTTTATATCCTTCCAAAATATGTGTGAATGTATTTACTTTAAATCCGGCTTTATCAGCAACATCAATCAAACCGGTAATTTCACTTTGCACATAAGAATGGCAAGTGATAAATCTTTTCTTATCTAAAATTTCTACAAGAGCATCTAATTCAAGATCACGACGTGGCATTACTAAACCCGTCAAAGGTTTTTTGGCTTTTACCAACTTATCTTTTTCAGTATTGTATTCTTCCCATGCTTTTTTATAATCTTTTGCACGGGTAAATGCATCGATCAATACTTGCTCAACACCCATTCTTGTATCAGGATAACGGGCATTGCCTTGTGTAGATGCAGAACGTTTTACATTCTCGCCCAATGCAAACTTGATAAAGCCGTCTGAGTTTTTAAATTTCAGATCTTCTGCATTAGCGCCCCAGCGAAGTTTGATCAATTGTGTTTGTCCACCGATCACATTTGCGGAACCATGAAGAATATGAGAGGTTGTAACACCACCACTAAGCTGGCGATATATATTTATATCATCAGGATTTAAATTATCAGTGATCCTAACTTCTGATGTTACACTTTGAGCTCCTTCGTTAATTGAAGCAGCAGCAATATGTGAGTGTTCATCAATAATACCGGCAGAAACATATTTGCCCGTACCATCAATAACTTTTGCACCAGCATCAGGAAGATTTTTTCCTATAGCAGCGATCTTTCCATCTTTCAATAAGATATCACTATTCTGAAGAACCCCTTCTTTTTCATTAGTCCAAATCGTGGCATTTTTAATAAGGATAGTTTCTTGCTTGGGCTGACTTCCTTCTTCAAAGCCAAAAGGTTCGAAAGGATATAATACTTTCCCGATTGCGATCGGATCTTTTTTCTTTATGGTATCGGGTTTTGCTTCGGCAGCTTTTTCTAAAACAGCGGTCCATGTTAATGAATTTCCCAATGAATCAGTTCCTGTACCATTCCATTCAGTACCGCTGCTATAGCCTGAAAGTCTTGTTGCACTTGCTGGTAACTGAGCTTGTTGGCCACCGCCACCAAAAGCACCACCACCAAATCCTCCTCCACCACCGCCACCTCTCTGCCTGCGTACCATTGTAGCATAACTAAGCTTCACAGTTTTTCCATCATAAGTAAATTTTGTACTCATGGTATCTTTTCCAAACATGTTGAGCGAACTGTTGGATTTTACATCAAGCGTATAATTTTCAACACCGGCAGGAGTATTGACCGTAAGTTTATAGGTACCTGCAATATTTGTCCATGCATCTTCTTTTACAGAATATTTTTCGCCTTGTATCCAGTTTTGAATGATCACTGATTTTTCATTGAACAATGGGCCATTGGTAATAATAAAATTGGCAATTTTTCCTTCATCAAGACTTCCTACTTTATCATATATACCTAAAAGAGTTGCCGGAGTTTTTGTTAATGCCTCCATTGCTTTGCTTTCACTCAAACCATAATCCATCGCTTTGCGAAGATTAGTCCAGAACTGTGTTGTATTTCTAAGATCAGCAGTAGTAAGACAAAAATTAATTCCTGCTTTTTCAAAATAAGCAGCATTTGCAGGCGCCATTTCCCAATGTTTCATATCACTTAAAGAAACAAATCTTGCTTCGTTTGGATCTTCAACATCCTGTGCCTGCGGGAAATTCAATGAAACAATAAATGCAGCGTTACTTGCTTTCATGTCCTTGATGCGCTGGTATTCATTTCCACCACCTTTCAAAATATATTGTACGCCAAATTCATCTCCTATCCTATCTGCACGAAGACAATTCCATTTATCATTTGCATCAAATATCTGAGGCAACCCCTGATTATTATTCCATGCCTCCAGGCTGATGTTCACTCCTTCTTCTGTTGGTTTTTGTTTATACCATTGTGCATCGAGGAATGATTGGCGAAGTAAAGCAATGCTACCCATCATTGAGCTTGGATAACTTTGAGTTGAAGTGCCTTTATTAAATGAATAATGCGCAGATGCTTTTTCTTTTAACATCACTAAATTTTCTTTTGAATTGGCGAGGGTAACAATGGTACCGGTGCCACGGGCAATGCCATCTCTTACATGACTCAACACTGTGCCGAAACCAGCTTCACGTAGTGGTTTTGCTTTAGTATCATCAATTGCAAAAACTTTAAAGGCATCGCCTTCACTTTTTATTGCCTGGTTCCATCCATAAGCACCCTTAGCATTTGAAGTAAACTGTTGTGCGCCAAAAAAGCCGCCTGCCCCGCCTGCACCCTGGCCTTGCTGCGTTGGAAGTGTAGTTCCATAATCAGCATAAATATCAATAAATGATGGGTAAATAAATTTTCCCTTGCAATCAATTTCCACTGCACCTGCAGGAACTTTTGCTGATGTGCCAACGGAAATAACTTTTCCGTCTTTAATGATCATTGTAGCATTATTAAGTGTAGTTGCTACATCCTTAACAATAGTTGCGTTTGTGAAAGCATAAGTACCGTGTCGGGGATCAACAACTCCATTTTCGGGGAATGTTGCCTGGCCCAACAAATCTGATGTGAGAGGAAATAATGCCAACACAAAAATCAACCTGTAGATAAACAGAGATTTTCTCATTGTGATTAGTTTTTTGGAATAAGATGTTTTTTCAAAAAAGAACTTGCGAATAGGGATGCCGAATTTATAACAAATGGAGCAAATCAAGCCGAAGACTTTATGAGAGGCAGCCCCATCCCGATCCCGCCTCAGGCGGGACCATCAGCTCACAAACCAGGTTATCGACAACTCAAATTTTATTTATTTTAAAGCAGGAGATTGCAATCATCGGCCTTGTGCCGATGAAAGCCCTCCCTTTGGGTCCCGATAGCTATCGGGATGGGTGGGCTTTTGCTTACCTTTGAGTTCAATCAATTTTTGCCATATATGCCGGGCATTAAATCATTAATTACAATCCCTGATTTTAGTTTGTCTCCGCGAATCGACCAGGTTGGTGTTGAAGAAAGAGCTTCCCGTTTTACAAAAAGAAGTATCAAGAAAGAAACAAAGATGAATGGGTTGAAGCTTGTACTGAACATGATCGACCTTACAACACTTGAAGGAAAAGATACAGAAGGTAAAGTGAAGCAGCTTTGTTATAAAGCAATGCATCCGCATGATGCCTTACCCGGTTTACCAACAGTAGCGGCAATCTGTGTTTATCCATCTATGGTTAAAGTGGCTAAAAAAGCATTAGGAGATTCTGGAATAAAGGTGGCCTCAGTTGCTACTGCATTTCCAAGCGGACAGGCACCGAAAGAAGTAAAGATCCGTGATACAAAATATGCGGTTGAGCAAGGCGCAGATGAAGTAGACATGGTTATCAGCCGCGGAAAGTTTCATTCTGGCGAATACAATTTTGTATTTGATGAAATAGCTGCAATTAAAGAAGCTTGTGGGGATGCAAGATTAAAAGTGATCTTAGAAACGGGTGAACTCGGTACAATGGATAAAGTAAGACGTGCAAGTGATATTGCCATGCATGCCGGTGCTGATTTTATAAAAACTTCTACCGGAAAAATTCAACCGGCTGCTACAATGCCAGTAACATTAGTAATGCTGGAAGCGATAAGAGATTATTATTATAAAACCGGAAGAATGGTGGGTATGAAACCAGCTGGCGGAATTTCAAAATCAAAACTGGCTTTACATTACTTAGTTATGCTGAAAGAAACATTGGGTGAAGATTGGATGAATAATAATTGGTTCCGTTTTGGCGCAAGTAGTTTGGCAAATGATGTGCTGATGCAAATAATGAAAGAAAAAACGGGAGTGTACCAGGCGGCGAATTATTTCAGTGTGGATTGATACACGTTACAAGGTTTAAGGGTTTAACGTTTAATGGTTACGTTCCCAAAACTTTAAACTTTTAAACCATTAAACGATTTAAACGATAGAAATGCCGAAAACAATTTCAAAAAAGAAAAGCAACACCATCAGACTGAAGTTTGATACCTGGCAATATGCACCGGCGCCGGAAAGTAAAAGTGCAGCGACCATTAAGCCGCAGTATGATCTTTTTATAAATGGTGAATGGGTAAAGCCATCAGGCAATAAATATTTTGACACGATCAACCCGGCCACTGAAGAAAAACTGAGTGAAGTAGCAGAAGCGAATGTTGCTGATGTTGATAAAGCAGTTTCCTCTGCAAGAAAAGCCTATGAAAAAGTTTGGAAGAAAATGCCGGCGAAGGAAAGAGCAAAATATATTTTCCGGATCGCAAGAATGGTACAGGAAAAAGCAAGAGAGTTGGCAATAATTGAAACGCTGAATGGTGGTAAAGCTATCCGTGAAAGCCGTGACTTTGATGTGCCAACTGCGGCAAATCATTTCTTTTATTATGCAGGCTGGGCAGATAAATTAGAATATGCTTTTCCAAATCGCAGAACAGAGCCGCTGGGTGTGGCAGGACAGATCATTCCCTGGAATTTTCCTTTATTAATGGCTGCATGGAAAATTGCGCCTGCATTGGCCACGGGAAATACAGTTGTATTAAAACCAGCTGAAACAACTTCATTAACTGCTTTGAAACTTGCTGAGATAATCCAGGAATCAGATCTGCCGCCAGGTGTCGTAAATATTATCACCGGTGCTGGTGCAACCGGCGCGGCTATTGTCAATCATCCTGATATAAATAAGATCGCATTTACTGGTTCAACTGATGTGGGAAAAATTATTCAAAAAGCGATAGCAGGTACAAATAAAAAGGCAACACTCGAATTAGGTGGTAAAGCAGCCAACATAATTTTTGAAGATGCGCCAATTGACCAGGCGGTTGAAGGGGTGATCAATGGAATTTATTTTAACCAGGGACATGTGTGTTGTGCCGGTTCAAGATTGTATGTACAGGAATCAGTGGCGAAAGAAGTGATAAGAAAATTAAAAGACAGGATCGAATCATTGATCGTTGGTGACCCGATGGATAAGAATACAGATATCGGCGCTATCAATTCAAAACAACAATTGGAAACAATTCATAAGTATATAAAGATCGGAACAGAAGAAGGAAGTGAAATGTACCAGAGTAGTTGTTCGTTACCGGGTAAGGGTTTTTGGTGCAGGCCGACTTTATTCACCAATGTTGCACAAAGCAATCGTATTGCTCAGGAGGAAATTTTTGGGCCGGTGCTGGCGGTTCTTACATTTAGAACTGATGATGAGGTAATTGAAAAAGCAAACAATTCTCCTTATGGGTTAAGTGCCGGCGTTTGGACAGATAAAGGCTCTAAGATCTTTAATATGACAAAAAGAATGAGGGCCGGAGTAATTTGGGCAAATACATTTAATAAGTTCGATCCTTCATCTCCATTCGGTGGTTATAAGGAAAGTGGATATGGAAGAGAGGGTGGGTTGCATGGTTTGATGCCGTATCTAAATCTTGTTGAATGAACCCCCGTTTAAAGGTTTAAGGGTTTAAAGGATCTTAAAAATTGAGTAGTCGGAATTTATGGCAACCATTAAAAGATTTGAAGAAATCAATGCCTGGAAAGTTGCAAGAGAATTATGTTTAAAAATTGGATCAATAATAGACGAAGGCTCATTTGAAAAAAGTTATCGATTAATTGCCCAAATAGAAAGTTCATCTGGTTCAATAATGGATAACATTGCAGAAGGATTTAAAAGAGGTACAAGAGCAGAATTTATCCAATTTTTAGGATATTCAAAAGGTTCATGTGGAGAGTTCAGGTCGCAATTATATAGAGCAAACGATAGAAAATATTTAAACCAAAAACAATTTGATGAACTATATTCTTTAGCTGTTAGAATTAGTGCAATGCTGCAAAAATTAGTCGAATATTTACAAAAAACAGAAGTAAAGGGAGTTCGCAAAAAGTAAACCTTAAACCTTTAAACGATTTAAACCCTTAAACGATAAATATGGGAAAGGCATTAATCAAAAAATCTTCTTTGAGCATTAGTGAAAATGGTTTGGAGAAAAAAACTTCTTCAAAACGATTGGAAGTATTGAAGACATATAAGATCTATATCGGTGGACAGTTTCCAAGAACTGAGTCTGGGAGATACTATGTTCCAACAAATGCCGCAGGTAAGAAACTTGCTAATGTTTGCCTCAGTTCCAGAAAAGATTTTCGTGATGCTGTTGTTGCGGCAAGAAGTGCATTTGGCAGCTGGAGCAACCGTGCTGCTTTTAATCGTGGACAAATTCTTTACCGTATGGCCGAAATGCTGGAAGGAAGAAAAGCCCAGTTCATTGAAGAATTAATACAACAAGATTCGTCAAAAGGAAAGGCTGAAAAAGAAGTTAACCTCGCAATTGATCGATTAATTTATTACGCGGGATGGTGTGATAAGTATCAGCAATTATTCAGCGCAGTAAATCCGGTTGCAAGTTCCCATTTTAATTTTTCTGTTCCCGAACCTACAGGTGTTGTTTCTATTATTGTTCCACAAGCTGATTCATTGTTGGGACTAGTTTCTGTTATTGCGCCGGTGATTGCCGGTGGTAACACTTGTGTTGTACTTGCATCAGAAACAAAACCTCTTTGCTCTGTCACTTTTGCTGAAGTTTTGAACTCATCCGATCTCCCCGGTGGCGTTGTAAATATTTTAACGGGCAAAGTTTCTGAATTGGCCTCATGGTTTGTCGATCACATGGATGTAAATGCAACCATTTTCTGTGAAAATGATTCTGAAATAAAAAAGATGATGCAGGAAAAAAGTGCATTAAACCTGAAACGCATACTCTTGTATGATAAAATAAAATGGAATACTGATCAAGGCCAATCCCCTTATTTTATTCTTGATACACAGGAAATAAAAACTACCTGGCACCCGGTGGAGAACATTGCTGGTTCGGGAAGTGGTTACTGACGTTTAAAGGTTTAATGGTTTAAGGTAACCCTTAAACGTTTTGAACCTTTAAACCATTAAACGAGTATTGGCCGTATTTTTGCACAACGAATTTTATGAACAAGATTTTTTTGATAGCTGGCTTATTTTTTTCATTCACTACGTTCTCACAAGACACAACATGGCATAAAACAACCGATACTTCTTCTGTGATCGTGCATAAAGATCCCCGCATTGATCTTTTAGTGAAAAAACAGATACAGATCAATGAAGAAACAAGCCGTGAAGCAAGACGTGCTGGCAAAGGCTATCGCCTGCTTGTGATCAATACCACCAAAAGAGATGAAGCTGCTGCTGCCAAAACAA
>Ga0070698_100004098_pt1 | contig 16012 bp, 13 predicted proteins | sample KBSK1502metaG_FD_65477 | JGI IMG/M metagenome (GOLD analysis project Ga0070698, IMG submission 65477) | Corn, switchgrass and miscanthus rhizosphere microbial communities from Kellogg Biological Station, Michigan, USA - KBS K1-50-2 metaG | ecosystem: Host-associated > Plants > Roots >...
CGCGCGAGTCATCGCAATGCGCGCCGCCTCGATCTGGCGGGCGGTGATCCAGCCGGGCTCCAGGATCTGGAGGCCCATGTCGCCGAACGCCAGGTTCGATCCGCGGGTTGCCTTTCCCCGCATCCGCCCGCGTTGCTGCTTGCGGTATTTGACTTTCGAGGGCATCAACATTGGTCGTTCTCAGTTTTCAGTTTTCAGTTTTCAGTTCTCATCGCTGTCAGCACAAACTGACAACTGATAGCTGACAACTGAAAACTCGTCACGCTGTCTTCCTCCGGTTTTTGGCCTTGTGCTGTTCGCCGCGATAGATCCAGGTCTTCACGCCGATCTTTCCGTAGGTCGTGTTGGCTTCGGCGAATCCGTAGTCGATATCCGCCTTGAGCGTGTGGAGCGGCAGGCGCCCCTCTTGATACCACTCGGCCCGGGCGATCTCCGCTCCGTTGAGTCTTCCCGCGCAGCGGATCTTGATCCCCTGGGCGCCGAACCGAAACGCGGACTCGATCCCCTTCTTCATCGCGCGGCGGAAGGCCACGCGGCGCTCGAGCTGAAGCGCGATCGATTCGGCGACGAGCTGGGCATCCGTCTCCGGCCGCTGAATCTCGATGATGTTGATATGGACCTCCGCCTTGGTCCTTCTCTGCAGCTCATCGCGGAGCTTGTCGACTTCCGCGCCCCGCTTGCCGATGATGATTCCGGGGCGCGACGTCTGGATGTTGACCTTCAGCTTGTTGGCAAACCGCTCGACATCCACTTCCGAGACGCCGGCATGGGAAAGGCGCGCCTTGAGCTCTTTGCGCAAGGCGAGGTCCTCATGAAGAAAGGTCTGGTAGTCCTTCGTCGCGAACCAGCGCGAATGCCAGGTCCGGTTGAAACCGAGCCGGAATCCGTACGGGTGAACCTTCTGGCCCATCGCTTACCCCTTCGCCTCGGCGGAGTCCGAGAGTTCGATCGTCAAATGGCTCTTGCGGTGCAGGACCTGATACGCGCGTCCCATCGGCGCGGGACGAACCCGCTTCTCCTGGGGTCCCTTGTCGACAAAGATCTTCCGAACGACGAGGTCGTCGACGTCCAGATGGGCCTGTTTCTGTTCCGCGTTGGCCACGGCCGATTTCAAAGTCTTCAGGATGTCCCGTGCGGCGACCTTGGGAGTGTTGCGCAGGATCGCCACGGCGTCGTTGACTGCCTTGCCGCGCACGAGGTCGGCCACGAGCCGTATCTTCTGCGCGGAGCCCTTCATGTACCGCAGAGTCGCTGTCGCTCTCATCTCGCTGCCTTATCCCTTGGGAGCCGCAGGAGCCGTCGCCGCTGGGGCGGCGCCGGGAGCGGTCCGAACGGCGCCCGGCGCCACCGCCGCGCCCGCCTCGGCCGCTTTCTTCCCGCTGTGCCCCTTGAAAATCCGCGTGGGGGAGAACTCACCGAGCTTGTGCCCGACCATGTTCTCCGCGATGTAGACCGGAATGAACTTCCGGCCGTTATGAACGGCGATCGTGTGGCCGACCATGTCTGGCACGACCGTCGAACGGCGCGACCACGTCTTGACCACCTTCTTCTCACGGGTGGCGTTCAACGCAGCCACCTTCTTGGTCAAGTGATCGTCCACGAACGGGCCCTTCTTTACGGAACGCGTCATCTGGTCCTCACCTAAGCCTTCGACTTGCGCCGGCGGATGATGAAACCATCGGTCCGCTTGTTGTTTCGGGTCTTCATTCCCTTCGTCTTCCATCCCCAAGGGGAGGTCGGATGCCGGCCGCCGGAGGTCTTTCCTTCGCCGCCGCCCATCGGGTGATCGACCGGGTTCATCGAAACGCCCCGGTTGTGCGGGCGCCATCCGAGCCAGCGGTTTCGCCCCGCCTTGCCGATCGAGACGTTTTCGTGCTCGAGGTTACCCACCTGGCCGATCGTCGCGTAACACTCGATGGAGACCTCCCGAACCTCGCCGGAAGGAAGACGAATCTGAGCGTAGTCGCCCTCTTTCGCCATCAGCTGGGCAGACGCTCCCGCGGAGCGCACGAGCTGCCCCCCTCCGCCGCGCTTCAACTCGATGTTGTGGATCGTCGTGCCGAGCGGGATACCCTTCAGGGGCAAAGCGTTGCCGGGCAGGATGTCGGCCGCTGGCCCCGACATCACCTTGGAGCCGACCCGCAGGCCGTTCGGCGCCAGGATGTAGCGCTTTTCCCCGTCGACGTAGTGCAACAGCGCGATCCGCGCGGTACGGTTCGGGTCGTACTCGATCGCGGCGACGGTCGCCGGAATGCCGGTTTTGTCGCGACGAAAGTCGATGATCCGATAGAGCCGCTTGTGGCCTCCGCCCATGAAACGGCTCGTCTGCCGTCCCTGATTGTTGCGCCCGCCGGTCGACCGGAGGCCGGCGGTGAGCGACTTCTCGGGACGCTTGCTCGTCAGATCGGAAAAATCGAGCTTCGTCTGAAAGCGCGTTCCCGCGGAGGTGGGTTTGAGCTTTTTAACGGGCATGGGGTCAGACTCCCTCGAAAAACTCGATCTTCTGATCGGGGGCCAGGCGAACGTACGCTTTCTTCCAGTCCTTGCGCTGCCCGAGAAATCGCCCCATGCGCTTCCACTTCCCCTTGCGGTTGGACACCCGCACGTCCGCGACCTTGACGCCGAAGAGCGTGGACACGGCCCGGGCGATCTCGATCTTGTTCGCGTTGCGCGCGACTTCGAAGCAAATGGTGTTGGAAGCTTCCTTCAACCGAGTGGACTTCTCGGTGATCAGGGGGCGGCGAATGACCTGTTGCGGTTCCATCACTTCTCTCCGAGAGCATCGACCACGCGCGACAGGGCGCTCTGAGAGAGCACCACCGTGCCGTGGCTCATCACGTCGTACACGTTGATCGCCAGCGGGTCGACGAGCTTCCACTCCGCCACATTGCGGGAGGCCCGCGCGAAGTTCGCGTTGTCCCTTGCGTCTGCGTCGACGAAGAGAGCCTTCCCGGAAATGCCGAGACCGCCCAGGGCCGACTTCAGATCGCGAGTCCGATGGCTTTCGAGCTCCATCCGATCCACCACGAGGAGCCGCTGCTCGCGGACGCGCAGAGAGAGAACGGCTTTCAAGGCATTCTTCTTTTCGCCGACCGAGACCGCCTGGGCATAGGAGCGGGGTCTCGGGCCGTGGGCGATTCCGCCGTGTCGGTGAATCGGCGGACGGCTCCCCCCCTGGCGTGCGCGGCCGGTCCCCTTCTGCTTGAACGGCTTCCTGCCGGAGCCGGACACTTCCGAACGCACCTTCGTCTTGTGCGTGCCGCGCCGCAGCCCGGCCCGATAGGCCTTGACGACCTCCCACACCAGGTGGCGGCGATACGGATAGTCGAAGATCTCATCGGGAAGGCGGACCTCCCCGACCTGTTCCTTGTTCCAGTTGAGAATCGGAAGTGTGCTCATCGGGTCCTCAGCGCGCCGCAGCTCGGGCAAAGGAAGAACGGACGATCTTGAGAATGGAGTTGCGGGCCCCCGGGACTGCCCCCTTGATGTACAGAAGGTTCTTCTCGGCATCGACGCGCAAGACGATCAGGTTCTTGGCTGTTGCCTGGCGGCCACCGAGGCGGCCCGAGGATCGGGTGCCGGGGTAGACGCGGGACGGAAAAGCGGAAGGCCCGATCGAGCCGGGCAGCCGGTGAAACATGGAACCGTGCGTCGCGACCCCTCCTCGGAAATGGTGGCGGCGGACGACGCCCGCAAAGCCCTTTCCCTTCGAAAGCCCCACGACGTCGACGTGGTCCTGCTCTTGGAAAGTGGAGCAGAGCACCTTGTCTCCCGGCTTCAAGTCGTCGCCCGAGTCGAGGCGAACTTCGGCCAAGGTCCGCATCGGGGCAACCCCCGCTTTTTCGAACCGGCCCTTCCCGGCGCTGTTGGCTCCCCTGTCGGGCCGCGACTCGACGAGCCCGATCTGCACGGCCTCATAGCCGTCCTTTTCGGGACTCTTCCTCTGAACGACGAGACAGGGCCCGGCCCGGACGACCGTGACCGGCACTGCCGCTCCGTCAGAGAGGAAGATCTGGGTCATGCCCACTTTTCTGCCGATGATTCCGTGTACGGCCATAACTCGCTCGCTACGCTCGCTCGTGGGCGCTCGGCGCTGGGCGCTGGGCGCTGGTATCCGTAACCCCGCCTAGCGCCTCTCGCCTATCGCTTAGCGCCTGCTTCATTTTCCAAACGCCTTGATCTCGACATCCACGCCGACCGGCAGCTCCAGCTTCATGAGCGCGTCGACGGTCTGCGAAGTCGGCTCCAGAATGTCGAGCAACCTCTTGTGCGTCCGCATCTCGAACTGCTCGCGGGACTTCTTGTCGATGTGGGGCGAGCGATTGACTGTGTACCGCGCGATCGCCGTCGGCAGGGGGATGGGTCCGGAGACCTTTGCTCCCGTCCGCCGTGCCGTGTCCACGATCTCCGTCGCGGATTGATCGAGAATTCGGTAGTCGAAGGCCTTGAGGCGGATTCGGATCTTGTCGTTCTTCATGGCTCGCTCCGCTCGCAGTCGACAGTCGACAGTCCACAGTCGACAGTTGAGCTGCTCTTCGGTTCCGATTTCAAAATCGCCTCATTCATTCTGCTATTGGCTGTCGACTGTCGACTGTTGACTATTCGAGAATTTCAACGATGGTTCCGGCGCCGACGGTGCGGCCGCCCTCGCGGATGGCAAACCGCAGCCCCTTCTCCATCGCGATGGGGGTGATCAGGTTCACTTCCAGGTTCACGTTGTCTCCGGGCATCACCATCTCCACTCCCTGTGGCAGCTGCGCCGTGCCCGTCACGTCCGTCGTCCGGAAGAAAAACTGCGGCCGATACCCGTTGAAGAAAGGCGTATGGCGCCCCCCCTCCTCCTTGGTCAGGATGTACGCCTGCGCCTGAAACTTCATGTGCGGCGTAATCGACCCGGGCTTGGCACACACCTGCCCTCGCTCCACATCCTTACGCTCCGTCCCACGCAAGAGCAGACCCACGTTGTCCCCAGCCTGCCCCTGGTCCAATAACTTGCGGAACATCTCCACTCCCGTCACGACCTTCTTCTGCGTCGGACGGATCCCCACAATCTCCACTTCCTCTCCAACCTTCACCACCCCGCGCTCCACTCGCCCCGTCACCACCGTCCCACGTCCCGAAATCGAGAACACATCCTCGATCGGCATCAGAAAATCCTTGTCCACCGCCCGCTCCGGCACCGGAATGTAGGAATCCACCGCATCCATCAACTCAAACAAACATTTCGTCTCCGGAGCATTCGGATCTCCACTCTCCATCGCCTTCAACGCCGATCCCTTCACAATCGGAATCTTCTCCCCAGGAAACCCGTACGACGTCAGCAACTCCCGGACCTCCAACTCGACCAACTCCAAGAGCTCCGGGTCGTCCACCATGTCCGTCTTGTTCAAAAACACCACCACAAACGGCACTCCAACCTGACGCGCCAGCAAAATGTGCTCCCGCGTCTGCGGCATCGGACCATCCGCCGCCGACACCACCAAAATCGCGCCGTCCATCTGCGCCGCACCCGTAATCATGTTCTTCACGTAGTCCGCATGACCCGGACAATCCACGTGCGCGTAGTGGCGCTTGTCCGTCGAATACTCCACGTGCGCCGTGTTGATCGTGATCCCTCGCGCCTTCTCCTCCGGCGCGTTGTCTATCTGGTCGTACGCCTTCGCCGTCGCCAACCCCTTCTTGGCCAACACCAGCGTAATCGCCGACGTCAACGTCGTCTTCCCATGATCCACGTGACCAATCGTCCCGATGTTCACGTGCGGCTTGCTGCGATCAAACTTCTCTTTACCCATTGTCTTTCCTCAACTTACCTGCTTGCGACCTTCGCGATGATTTCGTCGCTGTCAGACTTCGGAACCTCTTCATACGCCGAGAACTGCATGGTGTAGTTGCCGCGACCCTGCGACATCGAGCGCAGGTTCGTCGAGTAGCCGAACATCTCCGAGAGGGGCACGCGCGCCGTGATGACTTGAACGCCGCCCCGCGGTTCCATGTGCTTGATGTGGCCGCGACGAGAGGAGAGGTCGCCGATCACGTCGCCCATGTAGTCCTCGGGCACGACGACCTCGACCTCCATGATCGGCTCTTTGATGATCGGCTTGGCTTTCTTGGCGGCGTCCTGGTAAGCCATCGAGCCCGCAATCTTGAAGGCCATCTCGGAAGAATCCACATCGTGGTAGGAGCCGTCGTAGAGCTCGACGTGGACTCCGGTCGTCGGATAGCCCGCGAGGATGCCCGTCTCCATCGCTTCCTTGATGCCCTGCTCGATCGGCTTGATGAACTCCTTGGGGATCGCGCCGCCCTTGATCTCGTTCTCGAACACGAATTCGTGCCCGGGCTCGGCGGGTTTGATGCGAATCTTGGCTTCGCCATACTGGCCGCGGCCGCCCGACTGGCGGATGAACCGGCCGTGCCCCTTGGCTTCCATCGTGATCGCCTCGCGGTACGCGACCTGGGGCTTGCCGATATTGGCGCCGACGTTGAACTCCCGCACCATCCGGTCGGTGATGATCTCCAGGTGAAGCTCGCCCATCCCGCGGATGATCGTCTGGCCCGTCTCCCTGTCCGTGTGGACCTTGAAGGTGGGGTCTTCCTGCATCAGCTTGGCCAGAGCCATGCCCATCTTTTCCTGGTCGGCCTTGGTCTTGGGCTCGATCGCGACCGCGATGACCGGTTCCGGGAAGTTCATCGCCTCGAGGATGATGGGGCTGTCTTTGTCGCAGATCGTGTCGCCGGTCTGGACGTTCTTCAGGCCCACGGCCGCGGCGATGTCTCCCGCCCAGACTTCCTTGATCTCTTCCCGCTTGTTGGCGTGCATCTTCAGCAGCCGGCCGATCCGCTCGGTCGTGTCCTTGGTGGAGTTGTAGACGGCGGAGCCCGAAGACAGACCGCCCGAGTACACCCGGAAGAACGCGAGCTGTCCGACGAAAGGGTCGGTCATGATCTTGAAGATCAGCGCCGAAAAGGGAGCGTCGTCCTTCGGCTCGCGGATCAGCTCGGCCCCCACCTCGTCGTGGCCGATCATCGGCCGGACGTCCAGCGGCGAAGGCAGATAGTCCACGACGGCGTCGAGCAGATTCTGGACACCCTTGTTCTTGAAGGCCGAGCCGCACACGACCGGCTGGACGGCGCCCGAAATCGTGGCCCGTCGCAGCGCGTCCTTCAGCTCCTGCTCTTCGATCTTGACGCCGTGAAGGTACTTTTCAAGCAGGGCGTCGTCCGTCTCGGCGACCGTCTCGACCAGCTGTTCCCGGTACTTTTCGGCCTCCAGCTTCAGGTCAGCCGGGATATCCACCACCTCGAACTTCGAACCCATGGCGTCATCCTGGAAGTCGTAGGCCTTCATCGTGATGAGGTCGACGACGCCGCGGTGATCCCCCTCGATTCCCCATGGGATCTGGATCGGCGCGGGCTTGGCGTTCAACTTCGTCTTCATCATCTCGATCGTGCGCGGGAAGTTGGCCCCGACGCGGTCCATTTTGTTGACGAAAGCAAGGCGCGGGACTCCGTAACGATTGGCCTGCCGCCAGACGGTCTCCGACTGAGGCTCGACCCCCGCCACTGCGTCGAACACGGCGACCGCGCCGTCCAGCACGCGCAAGGAACGTTCGACTTCCGCCGTGAAGTCCACGTGACCCGGCGTATCGATGATGTTGATGCGAACGAGGGGACTCGGAGGAGCGGCAGGATTCCCCTGATTGGCTTGCCAGTAGCAGGTCGTGGCGGCCGACGTGATCGTGATCCCGCGTTCCTGCTCCTGGACCATCCAGTCCATCGTCGCGGTCCCTTCGTGGACCTCGCCGAGCTTGTAGTTGACGCCCGTATAGAAAAGGATCCGCTCGGTCGTCGTCGTCTTACCGGCGTCGATGTGAGCCATGATCCCGATGTTTCGGGTGTCTTTGAGAGGGTGGCTGCGGGGCATGATGAGCGAGTTTTCAGTTCTCAGTTTTCAGTTTTCAGTTCAGTTTCCTACGACCTACGTCCTACGACCTACCACCGATAGTGGGCGAACGCCTTGTTCGCCTCCGCCATCTTGTGTGTGTCGTCCTTCTTCTTGACGGCCCCGCCCCGCAGGTTGGCCGCGTCGAGCAGCTCCGCGGCGAGCTTCTCTCGCATCGTCTTTTCGCCGCGCTGGTCCGCGTAGTCGATGATCCAGCGGATCGCGAGCGACGTGCGCCGGTTCGGGCGGACCTCGACGGGAACCTGATAGGTCGAGCCGCCGACCCGGCGGGACTTCACCTCGAGCGCCGGCTTGACGTTCTCGATCGCCTTCTTGAAGACCTTCATCGGATCGTCCTGGGTCTTCTCGGCGACGCGGTTGAGCGCGCCGTAGAGGATCCCCTCGGCCAGCGACTTCTTCCCCCGCCCCATCACGGAGTTGACGAACTTCGTGACCAGCTGGGAGTTGTAGAGCGGATCGGGAAGAATCTCTCTCTTGGCTACGACTCGGCGGCGTGGCATTTTTGTCCTCGGTCCTCGATGGTCAATTGACCGTTTGGCTGTCAGCTTTCAGCTGTCAGCTATCAGCTTTCTCCTAAGCTTTCGGGCGCTTGGCGCCGTACTTCGAACGTCCCTGCTTGCGGTTGGCCACGCCGACCGCGTCGAGCGTGCCTCGGATGATGTGGTAGCGGACTCCCGGAAGATCCTTCACGCGTCCTCCGCGGATCATCACGATCGAGTGCTCCTGGAGGTTGTGGCCCACGCCGGGGATGTACGTCGTGACCTCGATGCCGTTGGTCAGACGCACGCGAGCGACCTTGCGCAGCGCGGAGTTGGGTTTCTTCGGCGTCGTCGTGTAGACGCGCGTGCAGACTCCGCGTTTCTGCGGTGAGCCCGCGAGGGCGGGCGAGGCGGTCTTCACGCGCACCCGCTCGCGTCCCTGACGCACCAATTGAGAAATTGTCGGCATCGACTCTCCTGTGTCTCCCCGCGCCCCCCGGAGCCGTAGGAAGGGCCCGAGATCGACCGTAAACCGCTGTACCTGGAAGGGCTGGGCCCGCATCCCACCGCCCGCCGATATCCAGAGGAAAAACCCGCGAATCGTACGCGTCCTGGGGCGGGATGTCAAGCTGATTTTGGATCTAAGGAGTTGCCTCCCCTTGATTTAGCGCGTTCGAGTCGTCAGTTTTCAGTTGACAGTTTTCAGTTTCCAGACTCGCATCCTGTTGCTCCAAGAATCGATCCCTTCTAGGAAGGAAAGGGCCCCTTCTCGGGGCCCTAAACTGATGACTGATAACTGATTACTAAAAACTAATCCTCTTCGGAGGCATCCACCTCGGCATCCGCCTCGGCAAGCGCCAGCTCTTCGGCCGGATCGGTCAAGAAGTCCTCCAGCGCCGGCTCTTCGACCGCGGGGATGTCCTCCCGTTCGAGGACCACGTTGCGGTAGTACTCCATGCCCGTGCCGGCAGGGATCAGGCGACCGACGATGACGTTCTCCTTCAGGCCTCTCAGGCTGTCGACCTTGCCGGAGATCGAGGCCTCCGTGAGGACCCTCGTGGTCTCCTGGAACGACGCCGCCGAAATGAACGAGTCCGTCGACAGAGATGCCTTGGTGATTCCGAGCAGCATCGGCCGAGCGATGGCCGGCTGCCCCCCCTCGGCGATGACCCGCTCGTTCTCCTCCTCGAATCGGAAGCGGTCGACCTGCTCGTCGATCAGGAACTCCGTGTCTCCGACCTCCTCCATCTTCACGCTGCGCATCATCTGGCGCACGATGACCTCGATGTGCTTGTCGTTGATCGCGACGTTCTGAGACCGATAGACCTCCTGGATCTTGTCGACCAGATAGCGCTGCAATTCCTTCTCTCCCAGGATCGCCAGAACGTCGTGGGGGTTGATCGGGCCGTCGATCAAAGGATCGCCCGCGCGCACCCGCTCCGACTCCTGGACGTTGACGTGCGTGTACCGCGGGATCAGATATTCGCGGGTCTCCCCGTCGTCGCCGGTGATGATGACCTTGCGCATGCCCTTCTGGATCGCGCCGTGCGAGACAGTGCCGTCGATCTCGGTGATGACGGCCGCGTCCTTGGGCCGGCGAGCCTCGAAGAGCTCGACGATGCGCGGCAGACCTCCCGTGATGTCCTTGGTCTTGGTCGTTTCGCGCGGAATCTTGGCGAGGACATCTCCCGGCGAGACTTCCTGGCCGTCATTGATCATGAGGTGCGAGCCGATCGGCAGCAGGTATTTGCGCTCACCCGACTTGCCCTGCACGAGCACCTGAGGCGAGCGCTTCTCGGCTCCGACCGTCTCGACGATGATCTTCTGAGCGAGGCCCGTGACCCGGTCCGTCTCCTCGCGGAGGTTCTCGCCTTCGATGATGTCGCGGAAGGCGATCTTGCCGCCGACCTCGGTCAGGATGGCCGACGTGAAGGGATCCCACTCGACCAGCTCCTGCCCCGGGACGACTTCCTGTCCGTCGGTGACCTTGATGGTCGAGCCGTAAACGACCGAGTACCGCTCCTTCTCGCGTCCCTTGTTGTCCACGATCGTGATCTTGCCGTTGCGGTTGACCACGACGAGGTTGCCGTCTTTGCGGTGCACGGTCGCGACATTCAGGAACTTGACGGTGCCCGGGTTCTTGGCCTGGTGTTTGGACTGCTCGGTCACGCGCGACGCCGTTCCGCCGTAGTGGAACGTCCGCATCGTCAGCTGCGTGCCGGGCTCGCCGATCGACTGCGCCGCGATCACGCCGACCGCCTCGCCGATCTCGACCATCTTGCCCGACGCCAGCATGCGGCCGTAGCAGAGCCGGCAGACGCCTCGCTTGGTCTCGCAGGTGAGAACCGAGCGGATCTTGACGCGCTCGATGCCCGCCTCCTGCACGCGGTTGGCGAGCTCTTCGGTGATCTCCTCACCGATCGAGACGATTCTTTCCTCCGTCAACGGATCGAGGCTGTCCTCCTGGGCCACGCGGCCGACGATGCGGTCGCGCAGGGGCTCGAGCGTGTCTCCCCCCTCCATGATCGCCGTGACCGTGATGCCGTCGGCCGTGCCGCAGTCTTCTTCGATGACGATCACGTCCTGAGCCACGTCGACGAGACGGCGCGTCAGGTACCCCGAGTCGGCCGTCTTCAACGCGGTGTCGGCGAGGCCCTTGCGGGCGCCGTGGGTCGAGATGAAGTACTGCAGCACCGAGAGCCCTTCTCGGAAGTTCGCGGTGATCGGAGTCTCGATGACCTCTCCCGAAGGCTTGGACATCAGTCCCCGCATGCCCGCCAGCTGCCGGACCTGCTCCTTGGATCCCCGGGCGCCGGAGTCCGCCATGATGTAGATCGGGTTGAACTCGCTGCCGACCTGGTCGGACCTCTTCATCTCCCGGAACATCTCGTCCGAGATGGATTCGGTCGTCCGATGCCAGATATCGATGATCTTGTTGTGACGCTCGCCGGCCGTAATGACGCCGGAGTTGCGTTGCGCGTTGACCTCGAGAACTTCCTTTTCCGCGGCCTGGAGGTATTCCCCCTTCTTGGCGGGAATCACCATGTCATCCACGCCGATCGAGATGCCGGCCTTCGTCGCCGCGGTGAAACCCAGGTCCTTCAAATCGTCGAGCATCCGGACGCAGAGCTCTTCCCCATAGGTCAGGTAGACGTAGCTGACGAAGTCGGTGAGGCCACGCTTCTTCAAGTTGCCGTTGATGAAGGGCATCACGTCGGGCAGAGCCTGGTTGAAGACGACTCGGCCGACGGTCGTGTCGATCAGCGTGCGCTCTAAGTCCTGCATCTCGGCGTGAAGGATGTCCTGGTCGTTGTATTGAGTCGTCAAGTCCATGTATTTGCCGGAGTAACGCACGCGGATCGGCGTGTGCGTCATGACGTCCCCCTGCTCCTGAGCGAGGACGACCTCGTCGAAGTCAGCGAAAATGCGCCCTTCCCCCTTCGTGTTGGTGCGGGACTTGGTCAGGTAGTAGATGCCGAGCACCAGGTCCTGGGAAGGCACGGCGAGCGGCCGGCCCGAAGCGGGCGACAAAATATTGTTGGAGGAGAGCATCAAGAGCTCCGCCTCGACCTGCGCCTTGGGAGACAGTGGGACGTGGACGGCCATCTGGTCGCCGTCGAAGTCCGCGTTGAACGCGGGGCAGACGAGCGGATGGATCTTGATCGCCTTGCCTTCCACCAGCACGGGCTGGAAGGCCTGGATGCCGAGGCGGTGGAGCGTCGGGGCGCGGTTCAAGAGAACCGGATGGTCGCGGATGACCTCTTCCAGAGCGTCCCAGACTTCGGTCACGCCGGACTCGACCAGCTCCTTGGCCGCCTTGATCGTTGGGGCGAGCCCCTTCTTCTCGAGCCGGTTGTAGATGAAGGGCTTGAAGAGCTCGACGGCCATCTTCTTGGGCAGCCCCGCCTGATGGAGCTTCAGCTCCGGGCCCACCACGACGACGGAGCGGCCCGAATAGTCGACGCGCTTGCCGAGGAGGTTCTGCCGGAAACGGCCCTGCTTTCCTTTCAACGTATCGGAGAGGGACTTCAAGGGTCGGTTGTTGGACCCTTTCAGGACCCGTCCGCGACGGCCGTTGTCGAAGAGGGCGTCGACGGCCTCCTGAAGCATCCGCTTCTCGTTGCGCACGATGACTTCCGGCGCGCGGAGCTCGAGAAGCTTCTTCAACCGGTTGTTGCGGTTGATGACGCGCCGGTACAGATCGTTCAGATCCGAAGTCGCAAAGCGTCCGCCATCGAGCGGCACGAGCGGCCGCAGCTCCGGCGGAATGACCGGGATGACATCCAGGATCATCCAGTCGGGCCGGTGGCCGGAGCGCCGGAACGCGTCGCAGACCTTGAGGCGCTTGGCCGCCTTCTGGCGTTTGATCTGCGACGTCTCCGTCTTCATGATCATGCGCAGCTCATCGGCCAGCATGTCCACGTCCACGCGCTGCAGCAGCTCCTTGATGGCCTGCGCGCCCATTTTCGCGACGAACACGTCGCCATACTCCGCGCGCAGGGCCCGGTAGCGTTCCTCGGAGAGCAGCTCTTTTTCCGACAGGTCCGTCTCGCCGGGATCGATCACGACGTAGGACTCGAAGTAGAGAATCCGCTCCAGGTCCCGCAGCGAGATATCGAGCAGATGCCCGATTCGGGACGGAAGCCCCTTGAAGAACCAGACGTGGGAGACGGGCGAGGCGAGCTCGATGTGCCCCATCCGCTCGCGGCGGACCTTGGACTTGGTCACCTCGACGCCGCACTTGTCGCAGACGACGCCGCGGTGCTTCATCCGCTTGTACTTGCCGCAGAGGCATTCCCAGTCGGTGATCGGGCCGAAGATCTTCGCGCAGAAGAGCCCATCCCGCTCGGGCTTGAATGTCCGATAGTTGATGGTCTCGGGCTTGGTGACCTCACCGAACGACCAGGATCGGATCTTCTCCGGCGAGGCCAGAGAGATCTTGATCGCGTTGAAGTCCTTCAGCGTCGTCGGCTTGTTGGCGAAAGCGAGCGTTTCCAACTTTATCGCTCCTTACGCGCGTGTCCCGCGCGTGAGACGTGAGACGTAAGACGTGAGACGAATCTTCCGTTCGCTCTCATGATCTTCCGTTCCCCCGCCCCAAGAAAACATTCCATTCTCCGTTTGACTCTCATAATTAGCGCTTGAGCAATTCGACATCGAGGCACAACGACTGGAGCTCTCGCACCAGGACGTTGAACGACTCCGGAAGGCCCGGCTCCGTCGGGACCTCGCCCTTGACGATCGCCTCGTAGACCTGGGAGCGTCCTTCCACGTCGTCGGACTTGACGGTCAGGAGCTCCTGCAACGTGTAGGAGGCTCCGTATGCCTCGAGAGCCCAGACTTCCATCTCTCCGAAGCGCTGGCCTCCGAACTGCGCCTTGCCGCCCAGAGGCTGCTGCGTGATCAGCGAGTAGGGCCCGATCGAGCGCGCGTGAATCTTGTCGTCCACCAAGTGCGAGAGCTTCATCATGTAGATGTAGCCGACCGTCACCTGCTGCTCGAAGGGCTCCCCCATCATTCCGTCGTACAGGACCGTCTTTCCGGCCACCGGCAGGTTGCCGTCCTTCAGAAGCTTCTTGATCTCCGTTTCCGACGCGCCGTCGAAAACCGGCGTCGCGACGGTGATCCCGAGCGCCCGGGCGGCCCATCCGAGATGCGTCTCGAGGATCTGCCCGACGTTCATCCGGGAGGGAACTCCCAGCGGGTTCAACACGATGTCGATCGGAGTGCCGTCGGGCAGATACGGCATGTCTGCTTCCGCCAGGATGCGCGAGATGACACCCTTGTTGCCGTGGCGCCCCGCCATCTTGTCGCCCACCGAAAGCTTGCGCTTCATGGCGACATAGACCTTGACCATCTTGATCACTCCGGGCGGCAGCTCGTCCCCCTTCTGCAGGAGCTCGATGCGCTCGGCATTGACGCGATTCAAGACCTCGATCTGCGAGTCCTGCCGGCGCAGGATCGTCTGGACCAGCTCGCCGATCTCTTCATCCTTGAGCTTCAATCGCTTCAACTGCTGGGGAGAGAGGCGGGCGACCGCCTCCGCGGTGAACTTCCCCCCCTTCTTGACCAGCTCGACGCCGTCCCGGTCGTGCATCTCCTCGTTGGAGATCTTGCCGACGAGCAGGTCGCGAATCTTCTTGTTCGCCTCTTCCCGGATGATGCGGATCTCGTCCTTGGAGTTCTTCTCGATCTTCGCGATCTGGTCCTGCTCGATCGAGAGAGCGCGCAGGTCCTTCTCGGTTCCCTTGCGCGAAAAGATCTTGACGTCCACGACCGTGCCCTCGATGCCCGGCGGGCACTTGAGCGAAGCGTCGCGCACGTCGCCGGCCTTTTCGCCGAAGATCGCGCGCAGCAGCTTCTCCTCCGGCGTGAGCTGGGTCTCCCCCTTCGGAGTGACCTTGCCCACCAGGATGTCGCCCGGCTTGACGTTGGCTCCGATGCGGATGATCCCCGACTCGTCCAGATCCCGCAGGGCGGTCTCGGAGACGTTGGGGATATCGCGCGTGATCTCCTCCGGGCCGAGCTTCGTGTCCCGGGCCTCGATGTCGAACTCCTGAATGTGGATCGAAGTGAAGAAATCGTCCTTCACCAGGCGCTCGGAGACCAGGATCGCGTCCTCGTAGTTGTAGCCGCGCCACGGCATGAACGCGACTAAGATGTTGCGCCCCAGCGCGAGCTCGCCCGCCTCCGTGCAGGGCCCGTCTGCCAGGACCTGTCCGCGCTCGACCTTCTGGCCTTCCGTCACGATGGGCTTCTGGTTGATGCAGGTGTTCTGGTTCGAGCGCCGGAACTTCGTCAGCGGATAGATGTCCGCTCCGAACTCCTTGCCTCCGGCCTCGGTCCCCTCGACGCGCACGATGATGCGCTCCGAGTCGACCTGGTCCACCATTCCCCCGCGTTTGGCCAGAACGACTGCCCCCGAATCGCGCGCGACCGTGCCTTCCAGGCCGGTTCCGACCAGCGGCGCCTCGACCTTGAGCAGAGGCACCGCCTGGCGCTGCATGTTCGAGCCCATCAACGCCCGGTTGGCGTCGTCGTGCTCCAGGAACGGGATCAGAGCGGTGGCGACGGAGACGAGCTGCTTGGGTGAAATGTCCTTGTAGTCGACCTTGTCGCGCTCGGCGGTGATGAACTCGCCGTTGAAACGGGCGATGACCCGCTCCTCCTTGATTCGTCCGGCGGCGTCCATCTCCGCGTTGGCCTGGGCAATGACGAAGTTCTCCTCTTCCCATGCGGACAGGTAGAACGCGTGCGGAACGACCTCGACGTGGCGCTTGTGGCCGCGCTTCAACTTCTCGTTCTCTTCGTCCAGCTCCTTCCTCTCGACGATCTGCCCGAGCTTGAAGTTGCTGTCGCCGACGGTCGTGACCTGGAAGTGGTCGATGACCCGCCCCTTCTCGACCCGCTTGTAAGGGGTCTCGATGAAGCCGAAATCGTTGATTCGGGCGTAGCAGGAGAGCGACGAGATCAACCCGATGTTCGGGCCTTCCGGAGTCTCGATCGGGCAGACCCGGCCGTAGTGCGTCGGATGCACGTCGCGAACCTCGAACCCCGCGCGCTCCCGCGAGAG
>Ga0070698_100004099_pt1 | contig 16010 bp, 12 predicted proteins | sample KBSK1502metaG_FD_65477 | JGI IMG/M metagenome (GOLD analysis project Ga0070698, IMG submission 65477) | Corn, switchgrass and miscanthus rhizosphere microbial communities from Kellogg Biological Station, Michigan, USA - KBS K1-50-2 metaG | ecosystem: Host-associated > Plants > Roots >...
CCTTGAGCTCCGAAATCAAATCAGAGAACCCGGTTGTACAAGCAATCATTAGTGGCACTGCTCCCCAACCAGCACGACTTGCCGCTGCGCGCGGATTGTTGCCTTTGCCCCAGGCTGATCTGTTGGAGGTCCTGGTCGCTCTCTGTCGCAGCGACGATCCGGAGATCGCAGAGGCCGCGACCGAAACGCTGCAAGATGAACCCCACGAAGACTTGTTGATCGCCGCCAAAGCCGACGATACCGCACCTTCCGTTCTGGCTTATCTCGCCACTCTGGAAAGCCGTGAAAGTGAGCTCTATGAGGCAACAATTCTAAATGCCCGGACACCTGACGAAGCACTGGCAAAACTCGCAGCTTCGGCTACGGATGCTGCCTTGCTCGAACTGATCGCTATCAATCAACAGCGACTGGTTCGGTTTCCGGAGATCATCGAAGCAATACTGGTTAATCCGGCACGGAGCGTGGAGGCCGAAAGACGCGCACGCGAAACGCGGCAAGAGTTTTTCGAGAAAGAACGAGGCGCCAAACAGATCGCTGAGGAATTGCGTGCCAGGGGCAAGGGAGCTGCGGCCGAATTCTTCGAAACAGCGGAACTGTCGACGGGCGAACTCAGCTTCGATGATGCGTGGGTGATCGCTCAACACATAGAAGTATCCGATGCTGATATAGACGATTCATGGTTACCAGCAGAAAGGTATGAGGAGTTATTAGACGAGACACCTGAGGAAATTGCGGCGAATATTCAACGCATTATCGAGCACGAGCGAATTGAAACCGGCGACATAGCCGCTGAAAAAGTTTCGTTGATACGTCGCATTATGCTTATGAACACACGGGATCGCATGAAGCTCGCAACGAAGGGCGACCGCGAAGCTCGCAGCATTTTAATTCGCGATTCCAATAAGATAGTGTCGTCCGGGGTAATGAACAATCCACGTATTACCGAACACGAAGTCGAGAACATCGCGGCGATGCGAACAGTCGCCGACGAAGTGCTGCGGTTGATAGCGTTCAACCGTGCCTGGACCCGCTCGTACTCAGTTATCCATAACCTGGTCCGCAACCCACGCACGCCGATCCCCTCGGTCATCAATATACTTCCCCGAATTCGCACCAAAGACCTGCTGAGTTTGTCCCTAAACAGAAACGTATCAGAGAATGTGCGGCGTCAGGCTGCGCGTCTTAGCCAGGCACGCTCAGGCAAGTAGACTTCATGTGCCAACTATGGCCGAAAACTGAATGCTAAGAGGGCACGGGCTGGCAAGTGTCACATAAACTTTGCGAAAAAGTAAATAATATCCTTGACACGTCACGATTCTTCCGTATAATTTCACACATACCAAGCAAACAAATGGAGACCAGCTTGGCAGTTCTTTATGAATTTAGGGTGACGAAAAGCAGATGCGGTCGGTGTTGATTTTTTGGTTTTCTTTAAATAGCGGCCTTATCTCGCCAGCAAAACGCACCGCCTGATGACAGAATCGGCCTTAAGTGACGATTCTAGTTGTTTACCACCGCCACGCCTGATTTGCCCGACCCCTACCCTTAAGTTTTGCCCCGCCGATTCCCCTGGAATCAGGCGGGGCCCTTCTCTTATTGTGCCCATGAAAACAGAGTCAGCTCCGGCTCGACTCCTCGAGCACTGCAGTCGCGTCAGCCTGGGCCACCAAATTCGATTCTGGAATAACAGGCACGCCAGCCATGCGAGCGAACAACTGTTCGTACTGGTCCACCACTCGCTCCCAGTCGTAATACTTTTGCACGCGTAATTGCGCTCGATGCCGGTAGGACTGGACCAGAGAACCATCTCTCAAAACACGCTGGAGTTTCTCAACGAGATCAAACTCATCCGCGTACGGAATTCCCGCCTCCCCCACCGCTTCAATATTCTCGGGAGTAGCCAGGGTAAGAACGCAGTTACCGTAGCCCATAGCTTCCAATAAGGCCGGATGTGTTCCTCCCACTTCTGTCGCGTGCACGTAACAATAAGCGTTCTGCTGAAGGGCCCGGTAATCCTGCCCGAAAACGAATCCGGTGAAAACAATTCGTTTGTCTCCTCGAGCTCTCGCTTTCAAATCACTTATGTAATCTTCAGCGTACGGAGCGTCCCCAACCACGAGCAGTCTGTAAGCAGTTCTTACTCTTTTGAAAGCCTCGATAACAAGATGAGCATTATTTTCGGGCTCGAGCCGCGAGACATACAGGACATAACGATTTGGTTCGACCCGCCACTTGCGCACGGTTTCACGATCTGGCCGTCGCTCTACCTCGGATCCGTAGGCGATCATGATCGACGGCGAGTTATGACGGACGAGGTAATAGTCTTGAATTACCTGCGCGTCGGTCACCATTACATTCGGCAACAAGGTGGACAAGTACTCTGCGAGTTTGTAATAGCGCCGGCCCAGCAAGCCCCACTTTTTACGTTTGTGTTCCAAGCCGTCGACATTGATTGCCACAGGCGTGCCGGTAAATCTCAGAATGGGAGCGAAAGGGGCATTTGCCGCATTGCAAATGAGTGCGACGTCGAATCTTCCAGGCACGGCGTGGAGCGCAGAGAGGAACCCGTGAATCACTGTGTCGAAGTACTTGTGCCGGATTGTAGGCAACACTTTTAGGTGGACGCCGTGGTATTCGAGCTGTCGTGGGGAAACGTAGTGAGCTCGGCAGTACACCGTGACGTCGTGACCACGAGCCACCAGGCGCGTCGAAAGATGTTCTGCAAAGGTCTCAAACCCGCCGTAACTTGCGGGAATACCGCGCGTTCCGAGAATAGCGATACGCATGAGGTCTACAGACTCATTTCCTGAGATGATCTAGCTTGCTACACCCTGCTGACGCGTTTCTACTCTACCTAGCCCGCCAACCACTTGTTCGTAAACGTCGAGAGTGCGCCGGGCAGTCTCATTCCAATCAAAGACGGAAGACCTGGCCAGGCCTTTAACGCGCAGCTGCTGTCGATAGTCGGGATCGTCAATGAGCCGCTCGATGGCGGCGGCGATAGCGTTAACGTCGTAAGGATCGACTAATATTCCGGCATCTCCCACCACCTCCGGCAAGCTGGTCCTATTACCCGCGATGACTGGAGCCCCGCATTTCATGGCTTCTAATGGTGGCAACCCGAATCCCTCGAAGTATGAAGGGTACACAAAACAAATTGATCCTGAATAGAGCGCCGGTAAATCGGATTGTGGTACGTACCCGGTAAGGATAACTGAGTCCTTCATTCTGCCTTCCTCAATGGAACGCAAAGTTTCGTCGTAAAGCCAGGCGCACTTTCCGACGAGCACAAGTTTTGGCAGCTTACCCGGCCCCCGCTTGTTCCGCAAGCTTTCGTATGCTCTTACGAGTCGGGGCAAGTTCTTCCGGGGTTGAATGGAACTAACGCATAGGATGTAGTCGCCTTCTATTCCATAAATATGTCGTACGCGTTGCAGTTCTCTCTCCTCTCTAACGCGCCCGAAGTATGAAGGCGCCGCGATTGGAATCGCGGTAATCCGTTCAGGGCTTGTCCCGTAGGTTTCGATCATGTCCCGGCGGGTATGTTCTGAAAGTGTAAGTATGCGAGCGGCCCTCCTGACGGAGTGTCGCACGGTCAGGCGCAACTGAGTTCTGCTGCGGCGATTAAACGTTTGAGGCAGATGCTCAAACGAAAGATCGTGCACGCTGACAACAACGGGGCAAGGGCTAAAAGGCGGCGCCGTAAATTGAACATGCAAAACATCCACCGGACGCTTACGGAGCTCAGTGGCAAGCGTAAGCGGAATGCGTATAAGCGGCGTATGAGGGAGGGTTGTTTGAATTCTAAAATTCGGCCAGCGTTGGGAGAAACGCGCCCGGGCCTCTGCCGTTGTAACGTAGAGTGTGTATTCGTTAACGGAATCGACTCGCGCGAGCGCCTCGATAAGATTGGTAGCGTAGCTTTCATTACCCGCAAGCTTCGCCCCAACTGAGTGGGCATCGATTGCGATACGCAAGAATCGGCGCGCTCCCGTTCAGGTTTGAAAACAATTTCAGGTCGAATGTGTCATTCGCCCGAGTTTACTTGCTTTTGCCGGCTACAGAGGCTTGTGCCTCATCGCCTTGCTGGCCACGGGTATCGCGCTCACGGATGCGCGCCGCTTTCCCGCGGAGCTCACGCAGGTAATATAGTTTCGCCCGCCGTACGCGACCCCTTTTGACGACATCGATATGATCGACTACCGTCGCGTGAAGAGGAAAGATTCTTTCCACTCCGACGCCAAAACTGGTCTTTCTGACTGTGATCGTTTCCCGTGCTCCACCGTGCTTGCGAGCAATCACTACACCCTCAAACGCCTGCAATCTTTCCTTGGTCTCGGATTCTTTGATCCGAACATGAACGCGGACCGTATCTCCCGGCTGAAAGCGAGGAATGTTTTTTCGTAATTGAGTTTCTTCGATGTTATCCAATCTGTTCATCTTAACGCTCCTTGTTTCGAGCCGCGATACTTGATTCCAACGGTCGCTTCCAGTGGTCGCGCTCACATAGACTTCATTCTTACTTCAAGAGATCCGGTCGATTGCGCCGCGTCTTTGCGAGTGCCGCCTCTTTACGCCAACGTTCAATCTCCGCATGGTTACCGCTCAACAATACTTCGGGAACCTTCATACCGCGAAAGTCCGGCGGCCTCGTATATTGTGGATGGTCCAGCTGACCTTCCGAAAACGATTCGTTTAGTGCCGATGTCTCACTGCCTAGAGCACCAGGAAGCAGCCGAACGACAGCGTCGATTACTACCATCGCGGCCGGCTCGCCCCCTGAAAGGACATAGTCTCCGATTGAAACCTCGTCAGTCGCCAGGGCTTCGGAGACCCGTTCGTCTACACCTTCGTAGCGTCCGCATAGCAGGATGACCTGCGCAGCGCTCTCTGAAAGATCTTGCGCGAAAGCTTGAGAAAACACGCGACCTTGCGCTGAAAGCAGAATCACGCGCGTGCCCACCTGGTAGTCGTTGCGATTGCTTTGACCTGTCAGCGCCTCCACACCTGCGAAGAGGGGCTCAGGTTTGAGTATCATCCCGTCTCCGCCACCAAAAGGGCGATCATCCACAACATGATGTCGGTCGCTGGTCCACTGGCGCAAGTCGTAAGGTTTTATGTCGACCAGTCCAGCGGCGCGCGCCCTGCGGATGATTCCGTAATCGATCGCTTCCCGAAAGAAGTCAGGAAAGATCGTGATGATATCGAAGCGCAGCATGTTCGCTAACATTGACTCTTGGCGTTTGCAAGAAGCTGCAGACTCAATCGTCCACACCACATTCGCGAAGCGTCGATCAAAGAGCTACAGTTCAAGAAGACCCTCGGGGGGGTCAATTACGATCGACTTACTCGAAGTGTCGATCCCAACAACAATCGAAGCGGCCATTGGTATGAGATAGTCACCGCCGCGGTCGTCGGCAATTGCAAGCATGTCAACACCACCGGTCCTTATTATTTCACGCACCTTGCCGATTCTATTGCCGCCGGTGGTTTCTACTGTGCACCCTTCCAGTTCCCAGTCATAAAACTGATCCTCAGGAAGGGGAACGCGATCTGATTCCGGGACGGCAAATTCATAACCTACCAATGCTTTCGCCGCATCTATGCCGTCGTAATCAACGAACTTTAGTACCACGCGATTCTGCTGAAACCAGTAGCCTTCGAGCTTCACTACCTGACGAGTCCCGTTCGGCGACAACGCGATCAGTTCCTGAATGCCATCGAACCGCTCAGGAAAATCAGTCAAAAGTTCCGCGACTAACTCACCCTTGAGACCCCTGGTCCTTACAGCCCGAGCCACGACAATCAGTGATTCAGCGCTGTTCCCTGTCTCGTAATTCATTCCACAATTTCTAAGAGGTAGCGGTGGTTCTTTTTCGCACCGGCAATACGAGCCAGCGATCTCAGCGCCCTGATAGTGCGTCCCTGCTTGCCAATAATCTTGCCTACATCTCCCGCCGCAACTCTCACCTCTATCATGGTGGCCCCATTACGATCGAGCTCGCGTATGTCTACTGCTTCACTGTCATCCACCAACAACTTCACGATCTTTTCGATGGCTTCTCGCATTGTTCTATCCAGTAAACAGCAGACGCCTGCAACCAATCAGAACTTTAGGCCTGCACGTCTGCCTGTGCGGCGGTCTGGGCTTTGGCACTGACTTTAATCAAACGATCCACTGTGTCAGTAGGCTGCGCGCCTTTCTCAATCCAGTACCGAACCCGAGTCATGTCCAGCTTTATCTCGGCGGGATTGCGAGTCGGATTATATGTGCCCAGGTTTTCCAGATAGGCGCCGTCTCGTTTTGACTGCTTCTCTTTAACTACAATTCGATACGACGGTTGTTTCTTGGCGCCGGTGCGCATCAACTTTATTGCTAACAAATCGCTCCTCCTTCGAAAGTCGTCCTTTGCGGTCGTGGTCGCTTCATCTTCTCTTCTTTTTACGTTTCTTCTTCAGTTTCTTACGCGATGGCCCAGCAGGTGAGCCAGACCCGCCAGCCAAGCCAGGCAACGAAGGCAATTCGTCACCATCGCTCCCAAGTCCGCCCATGTCCGGTATACCCGCCATCCTTCTCATCATCTTGCCCTTGAACCCGCCACCGCCAAACATTCCCGAGCCGGAAAGTTGTCGCATCATCTGGCGCATCTCGGTGTATTGCTTGATGATCTGATTGACGTTCGCCACGGATGTTCCCGAACCACGAGCAATTCTCCGGCGGCGGTTCGCGTTCAGAATCCGGTGATCCGTGCGCTCCTCGATCGTCATCGAGTCGATGACGGCTTCGGTGCGTTTCAGCTCCTTCTCCATCAGCTTTGATTGCTCGTCATTTAACTGCGGCATGCCAATGCCGCCGAGAAGCTGGTCCGGCAAGAGCTTCATTATCTTTGAGAACGAGCCGAGTTTCTTGACCTGACGAAGCTGAGAACGAAAATCGTCCAGTGTAAATTCGTTCTTCTGTAACTTCTTTAGCTGTTCTTCGGCCTCTGTCTGATCGACCTTTGACTGCACTTCCTCGATGAGCGACAGCACGTCTCCCATTCCGAGAATGCGCTGGGCTACCCGATCGGGATAGAAAGGTTCAAGCGCGTCGTAGCGCTCACCGACTCCGACAAACTTTACTGGCTGACCAATTACCTGTTTGATTGAAAGGGCCGCGCCGCCTCGAGCGTCACCATCCATTTTGGTCAGAATGACCCCAGTGATCCCCACTCTGCGGTGAAACTCCTCCGCCGACCGAACCGCGTCCTGTCCGGTCATAGCGTCGGCGACGAAGAGTATTTCGACGGGATGCGTCTCGTTCTTGATACTGACCAGTTCTTCCATCAGCTCATCATCAATGTGCAGTCGTCCTGCCGTGTCGATGAGCAGTGTGTCGAAACCAGTCTGCTGCGCATGCTTGTGCGCTTCCCGAACGAGCGTTAGTGGATCGTTAGTCTCCGGATGTTCAAAGATCTGCTGGCCAGTCGCTTTGGCGATTACTCTCAACTGCTCGCGCGCTGCCGGCCGGTAAACGTCTACCGAGAGAAGCAACGGCTTGCGATCCTGATTCTTCGCCAACCAACGGGCAATTTTGCCTGTTGAGGTCGTCTTGCCCGACCCTTGCAGCCCAACGACCATTACGGAGTTGGGTATCTGTTTCGTAAAGACCAGGCGTGAAGATTGGCCACCTAACAATTCGACCAGCTCGTCGTAAACAATCTTGACGACCTGCTCGGAAGGTTTAAGTTCCTGCCAAACCTGCTGCCCTTCCGCCTTCTCTTTTACCGAGGCTATAAAGTCTTTTGCGACCTTATAATTGACATCTGCCTCCAACAGGGCGAGGCGAATCTCTCGTAATGCAGCGTCGACGTGCTCTTTCGTTAGAACGCCTTCCCCGCGGAGATTCTTGAGAGTGCGCTTTAATTTATCCGAAAGGGACTCAAACATAATACCCAAGGCAAAGTTCCGCGCTGCAAACGGAAACGAAAATGATAGCGACCGAGTCTGGGGGTGTCAAGGCGCGTCCCGGATGGTGCTCATTAACGTGTTGCTAAGAATAAGGACGGTTCGAGTGCAATGAGGTCATCAGTACCACCTCGCGGTAGAGACTGTGTGAAAAGTCTCGAGTGAGGAAGGACATCAACATGATCGCCACCCCAATACAGTACCGCGAGCGAAGCGAACGGATGTCGGCACTCGATAATCACAAGAACTCTTAAAACGCTGGTTGAGTGCCGGCATCCGGTCGCTTCGCTCGCGGTACTGTAACGGGTGGCGACACCAACCGAATAATTCACGCTCAATCGCCAAGTTTCTACCCACCCGCTGGTAGCGGGTAAGTAAGCGCCAGCGCGATCTCTGGGCGCACGGACCCACCCGCTATATCGAGGGTGATCCTTTTATCCAGCCTTCTAATATGAGAATAACGTCCGAAAGCACACATGACTTATGGCGCTCTGCACTCAATAGGACTGTACGGCTAAAGAGTCATGTGCTAGATTCACCACGAATTAGCACCAAAGGTGCGGCAAACTTATATAATTCGCGAATTGTTCAGGTAGGTCCTCCCACGACCAAAACGGTCATGAAAAGTATCGCTCATTGAGCGTTTAAGGGTACTACATGGATAAAGGTGTTGGTTACGGGTCTAAAGGCTCTGACCCGGAAAAGGCCTCAAAGGAACGAGGTGTGGTCGATCTCGCGGATGCGCGGGTCAGGCTACGGTCGCGTGCGCGTCCTTCAAGCGAGTCGCTCACCCGTGAGTTGGACGAGATTCGCTCACTCCTGGACCAGGGTCTGTCGACCGAAGCTAAAGAACGTCTGATATCGGTGATTTCCAGCGCGACGAATCATCCTTCAATACTCGCGCTCGCCCGTTGCGCCCTTTCAACTGCCCTGGAAGTGCAAGGTCACTATCGTGATTCTCTTTCCGCAGTTTCCATGTACGAGCCTCCGGAATCCCGCGCCAAACTCGATGACACCACGGTCAGTTACCTCCGGGTCCAAATCGGACTTGGCTATAACTACAACGGCGACCACCCCAAGGCGATCGCGGTGCTCAAGTCGACTTTGCGCGATTACTCGGAAAGCGGAACAAACCTGGGCCACATTTATGCAGCGTTGTCTCGAACCTATCGAAGCATCAGCGAGTATCCAATTGCGCGCGACTATGGTCAGCGAGCGTTAGAGAACTTCCGCCAGACTGGTGAATGGCGCGGGCTTGCAGACTCTTATTTTGGTATCGGTCTGGCTGACATCCAGGAAGGTCATTACGAATCCGGTCTGGAGAATTTGGGACAGGTGTTGAAATTGATTGGCGACCGCCCTGCCGCTTACTTGCTCGGAAGAACTTACGCCAATATGGCGGGTGCCTGCTGGTTTCTGAAACGTCCTCAGGAAGGCATCGATTACCTTAAGAAGGCCATTACTTATTACGAGCGAACTGACCATAAGACAAATGCCGCCGACGGCTACAACAATCTCGGAATAAACCTGATTCTGATTGGCCAGTGGGATAGAGCGCAGGAAGCATTGGAGCGCGCGCTTTCGCTGGCGACGGAAGTGGACGAACGCGGCGCCAAAGTGCCAATGATTCTTGATTCACTCGGCGAGCTACACATGTTGCGCGGGGATCTCGACGAAGCACGTGACTATCTACGTCGAGCGGTGGACCTGGCAACGGAAAACGGTAACAAGTGGTACGCCGCGCAGGCACTAAGAACTTTGGGACGTTGCTATCTGGCAATCAACGATCCGGGCGAGGCCCTGGCGAACGCAACTGAGGCCTTAACCTTGGCGGAGAATATAGGGGACCGCCAGGCAATCTGTGAGTCGCGGTTGATTCGTGCGGAGGCACATCTACTATCGCGAAATCTGGACGCGTGCGCGAAGGAACTGCAGCGAGTAAGTGAAGAGACAACCGATTCCACAACCGACCTCAGCTTCACGGGCGAAGCTCACAGGCTACAAGGAATGCTTGCTATGTTCCGCTCCGACGCTGCCGCTGCGGCACAGCATTTTGGCAGCAGTGTCTCAATATTCGACATGCTGGGCGATCGGTATCGTTCAGCCCGCGCCCATCTGGAACTGGGTCGAGCTTACGCGGAAACACTACCGACACGGGCCAGCGAACATCTTTCCCGCGCACTGAATACATTTCGAGAATTGGGCGCTCGTCTTGATCTGAAGCGAGCAGAAGAAGCGCTTACAGGGTTGGATCGAAGCGCGCCTGAGCGGAGTCAGGAGCAATCAGCACTAACCCAACTGCTTACTTTGCGTCTTGCCGAAGCTGTTGCTTCTCGTGAATTGCTGCTGCGTGAGCTCGCAGCTGTGATGCGCCAGGAGACTGGAGCTCAGCGCGTGTTGATTACCGAACGCGGAGAACACAACCAACCTCGCGTCGTGATCGCTCTTGGCTGCACGCCGGATGATAGTGTGAAGCTGGCGGCGGAAATTGATTCACTCCAGAACGAGGAAGAACGCGAGCGTTACGGTAAGAAGCGCGACGCTGAAATTATCTATCTGAAATCTGCCAATGGTCCATCGGCCGTGCTGTACCTCGCACCCCGCAGCCGCTCAAAGTTACCGGTGGGAATGTCGATCGAGCCACTACTGCGAGTTGTTGAATTGGGTATGGATGTCTGTGCTTTGCGAGCCGGCTCGCAAAAGAGTCGTAGCAGTGAACAGCCGGATGAACTGGACGGTGCCAGTTTAATGCCCGGTTTTATCCATTCGAGTCCGGCGATGACGCAGTTGGTGGAGGAAGCGCACAAGATTCGCTCGTCTGACGTCACCGTTTTGGTGACCGGCGAATCAGGCACCGGCAAAGAACTTGTAGCACGCGCGATCCATGCCATCTCAGCGCGTCGTTCAAAAGTGTTCGTGCCATTTAACTGCACTGCGGTACCGAAAGAACTTTCCGAAGGTTATCTGTTTGGATACCGCCGTGGCGCCTTTACTGGAGCCGTTAACGATTCACCGGGCGTAATTCGTTCTGCCGCCGGTGGTACGCTCTTCCTCGATGAAATTGGAGACTTGCCGCTGGACGTGCAGCCAAAGCTTTTGCGATTTTTACAGGAAGGCGAGATTCAACCGCTAGGTGAACAGCGTCCAAGCAAAGTGGATGTGCGAATCATCGCTGCAACAAATACTGATCTCGAAGATATGGTCGCCCAAAGTCGTTTCCGTGAGGATCTCTACTACCGGTTAAACGTTATTCGGTTGCGCGTGCCTCCATTACGTGAGCGACGCTCCGAGATTCCCACGATGGTTAATTACTACATCAATCACTATTCGGCGCGGTTTGGCCGGAAAGATATTCAGATCACGCCACAGGCCGTTGATCTATTGATGGTGAGCGATTGGCCTGGAAACGTGCGCCAACTGTGCAACGAGATTCAGCGCACAGTGGCCCGGGCCGAAGACGGCGCAGTAATAACCCCCGAACAATTGTCGCCCGAACTAAAGCGAACCTCGTCGCCAACAGCGCCCTCAGCGTCGTCAATCGCGTCGATGCCCAATGCTAACCTGCAGAACGTTACGCTCGCCATTGCGCTTGCCGAGGTAGAGCGGCGCATGATTGCGGACGCTCTTCGCCGTCACGGCGGCAACATCTCTCGCGCCGCGCGTGAGCTTGGACTTACACGCCGCGGTCTCTATCTGAAGCTCGAGCGCCACGACCTCAGCGCCAGCGCCTAACTCGCCTCCTTTCAAACTGAAGCACTGAGCCTTGCTAATTAAGCCACGGCGCTAAAGATGCTGTGTGAGAAGTCAGTCGAGTGAGGAAGGACCAACATGATCGCCACTTAATAAGGTACCGCGAGCGAAGCGACCGGATGCCGGCACTCAACCACCGTTTTAAGAGTTCTTGCGATTATCGAGTGCCGGCATCCGCTCGCTTCGCTCGCGGTACTGTATAGAGTGGCGATCATGCTGGTGTCCTTCCTCACTCGACTGACTTTTCACACAGTCTCGGTGGCGACCGGGTCCTTGCCGAGAACACTCAACTAACACTTCATTGGTTCAGAAGAGATCGCGCCGGCTTACTTACCCGCTACCAGCCCTGAAGTGGGGTTAGACGCCTGGACTCCGCTTCCTGTTCTGCAGTTTTGTCGTACCCACCGCGAAGGTCGCTACTCTGTTTGGTTTCTCTCCGCACGCAAGATCCAGAATCCCCTAGTCAGACATGCAAGAAACGGGGCTCGTCAACGTTCATGAGACGTATTCGCCAAGACGTTCGGGAACGATTTTGACAGTTGGGCGTCTAATAAGAGCGAACCCGTTAACCAGTTTCAAACTAACCCCGTTAACCCGGCTTTTCCATTTCCGGAGGTCAAACGATGAACTCACTAACATTCCGCATCACCACTGCGTTGCTGACGTTCATAATCGGCGTAGGTGTGACCACCGCCTGGGTGCTCCATTCCCGTCAAGCAGTGATCGACCCGGTGCCTATAAATGAAATATCGAACACCTCAAACAGTTCGACTCTGGAAATGGTCTTCGTTCTGGATACCACGGGTTCCATGGGTGGATTGATCGAAGGCGCGAAGCAACGCATCTGGGGTATCGTGAACGAGGTTATGCAGTCGAAACCCCACCCGGCTGTCAGGATAGGTCTGGTTGCATATAGGGATCGAGGCGATCAGTACGTAACTAAGGTCTTACCGTTGACCAATGACCTGGACAAGGTCTATTCAACTCTGATGGACTACCAGGCTGGCGGTGGCGGCGATACTCCTGAAGATGTTCGACGGGCACTGGTCGATGGGGTCAGGCGTGCGGGCTGGTCGCAAAACTCGTCGCGGATCGCCCAGATCATTTTCCTGGTTGGCGATGCTCCACCACACACGGACTACCCGGACGAACCGGATGTGACCACGACCGCTAACGAAGCGGTAAAGAAAGGAATGATCGTCAATACAATTCAGTGCGGAGTAGTCCCGGGTACGCGAGAAGTATGGGAGGCGATCGCACAGAGTGGTCAGGGACAGTATTTCTCGATCGCGCAGGATGGCGGCGTCCAGGCGATCGCCACGCCTTACGATGAACAACTCGGGGCATTGGCCGGCAAACTAGGGGGGACCTATGTCGCGTACGGCGGAGGTGCCGGCACTGAGGGCGAGCATTATCGCGCTGTTTCGAAACAGACGGCAGAAGTCTCGGAAAGCACGGTTGCCACGCTTGCAGCGCCGTCTGCCAAGGCCGAACGCGCACTAAATAAAGTTGTAAATGCTGATGCTTACGTTGGCGATCTGCTGCAGAGCATCGAGAACGGCTCAGTGAAGCTCGACTCCGTGAAAGAGGAAGACCTTCCCGCCGATTTGCGAAAACTGTCGCCGGATGCTCGGAAGCAGGAGATCGAAAAACGGCTCGCCGAACGACGCGATCTGCGCGTTCAGATCGTCTCTCTTTCAAAGCAGAGAGAAGAATTCATTGCGACGGAGCGAAAGAAACAGAATGGTGGCAAACAGAGCGGCTTCGACGCTGCCGTGGCCACAGCATTAAAGGAGCAACTCTCTCGCAAGGGCATCAAGTGAAGAATGCAGCGTGTCTGTCCGGTGGATGCGAAGCGCTTTAGCGCACGCTGACGACGAGTTTATAGCTGGATGTTCCGGGTGATGTCGTGGGACGCACGACAGTAATCAGGTAGTCGCCGGTCTTCGGCAATGTGCCGTTGTAATCGTAGTTTGCATCGTACTCCAATCCCAGGTCGGCATTCTCGGGAGCTTTGAGATCGAATACAGACGAACGTTTCGGGACTGAAATCAGTTTGATTGTAAGCTTCTGGCCCCTTTTTGCGGCGAGCACATATTCCGCTTCTTCAGTTCCGCGGAGCTTGCCATTGATTGTTGTGGTGGTCGTTCCCCGCTTGAACTCAATTCGCAGAGGTTCGGCTTTACCACCGCCCTGAGCCAGCGATGTTGAGCAGGCGCTTAGCGTGAGCAGCAATACGGGTAACAACAATCGAATCTTCTTTAATCTCAAATCCTAAATCTCAAAAATTTCAGATCGAAAAGGCTTCACGGTTCCTTTAAATAGACCCACTTGGAAAAAAACGGTGCGAGACTCTTACCACTCGCTTGCTCCATTGCACTCTGAAAATCAGCGGTCACAACTGATTTGCCGAAATAGGCTCGAGTAAAAGCTCGTATGCCTTTCCAAAAAAACGCTTCACCCAACTCTTCGCGGAGGAGGTGCAGTACGTATGCGCCCTTATCATAGACCAGCGTGCGATCCTGAGACGTAGGATGCAACCAATCGGGGAAGACGAGCGCCTTATCTTTTCCCGCAACGCGCACTTCCTCGTAATTCTTACGATACGACTCAATCTGCCGCAGGTAAGCTGCGCGACCGAAACGATGTTCCAGGTAGGCGGCCGCCATGAAGTTTGCCATACCTTCGTTCAACCAGAAGTGATTCCAATCCCGGCAGGTCACCATATTGCCCCACCACTGGTGCGCAAGTTCATGAGCGCCGAGCCAGATGTCCTGGTCCTTTGCAAGCACCGTTTTGCCATACGATTCGCCCAATGCGGTGAAGCTGCTCATCTCCTGTCCCACGTCGCCGGCCGCTAAGACCTGCGTGTAGACATGGTCCGCGTAGCGAACACCGGAGCGATTTTCGTAGAACTCCAGCATGTCGGGCGTGTCGCGAAAAATACGCCGCAGTTCATCGTCAGAGAACTGTGTCCCGAGATAACGAAATTCCACTCCTCCCTTCTTCTCAATGACTGTGTGGAAGGGTCCGGCAGCAAAACCAAAAACATAACTCGGAACCGATGTTTTCTGGTCCCACTCATAGGCGATGTTCTTGTTGGGTAACTTCCGTTGTGAAACTAAACGTCCGTTAGCTGCAGGCGTAAGACCGGCGGGCAAGATCAAATTCAAAGAGAGCGTCGCTTTGTCGTTCGGGACGTCGACGCAAACCATCCATTGGCTGGTGGAAAAGATGGTGTAGACCTGCGATCGATCGGGAAAGAAGCGAATCCCGCGCTTTGGAGAACCGTGATAGACAACCTCGAGCTCTCTCGTTTCGCCGACTCTCGCGGGACGCGTTAAAGTGATCTTCAAGCGGCGCGCCTCAGTCACAAACTTTTGCGGCGTCCGATTTTCGCTGACCGCCTCGATCGTCAGGTCGCCACAATCAAACTCAACTGATGCGAGCCGGTCTGCGCGAGAGACGACTCGTATGACTACTTTTCCCTTAATACTCTTGCTTGCGATGTCGGGCTCGATTTGCGCACTGTAATGAATAGCATCAAAGTTGGCGCCCACATTTTGAACAAGAGGCTGCCGCACTCTCAGCGATACCGGCCCACCGCATAGTAGCAACAGGCAAAACGACAGAACTGCTCGGCTTAATCTCGGCGAAATCATTTGTCAGCTCGCGCAACCTTTAACAAACGACAGAAGTTGAAACGATTGTCTTCCTGTTCGATTCGGATCATCATGGCACGTTTCCCTATTCGAGAGCCAAAATTTTGTTTTCACTTTCCCTCAGCGCCTCTTCCAGTTCTTTTTGCCTGATACCTTCGCGTCCGTCATAGCTGATAAACTGCGGGAGAAGGGCGGAGATTATTGCGGTCCCAACGACGCATAAGATGCCACCCGACACTACCGAAGTTCTGACACTAAAAAGAGTGGCAACGATTCCCGCTTCCGCGTCGCCTAGTTTTGGTCCCGACGTATAGCTGATCATTTCTAAGCCTGCCAGTCGGCCGCGCAAGTAGTGGGGGATCGTCTGGTTCCAAATCGTCATCCGAAAAACTCCACTGATCATATCGAACCCGCCAGCCAAGGCCAGACAAAACAGTGCCAGATAGAGGTTGTGAGCATAACCGAAGACGATTATTGCGACGCCCCAGAATGCGGCCGCAATCGCTACGACCAAACCGTGACGGTTAACCTTTTTTGCCCAGCCAGAAGTCAGAGTGGCAATGAGTGCGCCAAAAGACGGTGCAGCGTAAAAGAATCCAACGGTTGCCGCGCCAAAATTTGCGGCAATCGCCGGAAAGAGGGCAGTCGGCA
>Ga0070698_100004100_pt1 | contig 16007 bp, 13 predicted proteins | sample KBSK1502metaG_FD_65477 | JGI IMG/M metagenome (GOLD analysis project Ga0070698, IMG submission 65477) | Corn, switchgrass and miscanthus rhizosphere microbial communities from Kellogg Biological Station, Michigan, USA - KBS K1-50-2 metaG | ecosystem: Host-associated > Plants > Roots >...
GGCTCCGGGTACAACACGAAGCGCGCGCTGGCGCTGGCCACCCACGAGTACGTGTTCTGGCAGACCGTCGACTGGTGCTACGACATTCGTGCTCTCGCCGCAGCGCTGCCTCAGCTCTCCGAGGTCGACGTGCTGCAGGGCGTCCGCGTCGGCACGACGTCGGTCGCGGGGATGGTCACGCAGCGATCCGACGGTCCATACAAAGGGCTCGTGTCGATCGTGAACTATCGCCTGATCCGTCTGCTGTTCCGCCTGCCCTTCGGAGACTTCCAGAACGTCACCGTCTATCCTCGCTCGCTGATCCAGAGTGTCACGCTCGAGACCGAGAGCTCCTTCACGAATGCCGAGTGTCTCCTCAAGACGTGGTGGCGGGGAGCGACGTTTCGCGAGGTGGAGGTGCCGTTTATCAAGCGCGAGCGCGGGCGCGGCACGGGAACGCGACCCCGCGCCATCATCAAAGCCGTGTCGAACATCGTGACGTGGTGGTTCCTGTGGATCGTGCTCGGGCGGCGTCCAGACCGGAAGCACGGCCGGATCATGCCGTTCGACTCGGCACGTGAGCCTGCTCGCGGCCAGCTGGCACGTGATGGAAGTTGAGGGACCGGCGCCGGTGTCATCGCCAGTCGTATCAGAACCGCCTACGCGCTCAGCGATGAAATGTCAGGGGGCTGGTTGCCCTCGGTTTCGTCCTGCGTCAAGATCCTGAGCGACTCTTCATGACCATTGCTCTCGCCGTCTCGAGCCGCGAGCTCGTCTCGGGCTGCGAGTTCGCAGGGGGCGACCGGCGAAGGTGTTTCATGTTGGCGGCTGGTCTGCCGTGATGGTGGTCTTGGCGCGATGGTCATCCCAGCGCCAGCTCGTACACGATCACCTCGTTGTAGACCGGGTTTATGACAAAAGACGCCGACAACAGGAACGAGCGCCGGACGCGGCGCGATCGGATGCCGAATCGGCCGGCGAGCAGACGCTCCAGTTCGGGCGCCGTTCGCTTCGACGCGCCCAGCTCGAACAGGTTGTAGATCCGCCTGCTCATGGACGCGTCCTTTTCCAGCGGCAGCACGTCCATCAGCATGAACACGGAATCACGCTGCATCATCCGCGCGATGGCGGGCAGCGTCGTGTTCAGCAGATCATTGTCGCTGATGTGGTGGAAGCAGCAGTTTGCGAGGATAGCGTCGAACGGGGCCGCGGCGGCCGCCTCATCCAGCTGCGCGACGAAGGGCAACCCGGGATGCAGGTAGAGCGCGTAGCGCACCGCATCGGCGTCGGGGTCGAAGCCGTAGTACTTCAGGCCGGCGTTATGCAGCGTGGTGGCGAACAGGCCGGTCCCACACCCGAAGTCGAGGATGCGCGCGCCGGGCCGCAAATGCAGCCGCTGCAACCAGTCGGACAACGCCTGCCGCTCTTCGAGTTTGTTCAGCGTGAGTAGTCGCTGTGCGACGTCGCTGATGAGCGCGCGAAACGGAATCACGGAACCTCGATCCTACACTTACGCTCATCTCATTCTTCTGCCGGCGACGCGCCCGTGTTGTGGATGGCCGATTCAGGAGTTACTATGCCCGGGCCGTTGCCCCCACCCACGCCAACCGTTGCAGTGGTGCAGTCCAGGTATTTCCCATGACCATGCGGATGACGTCTCGTGGCCATACCGCGGTCGCAATATCGCTGCTCATGTTCGATCACTTCCTCGTCGCGCGCCGCATCGGCGGGCTGCTGACGGCCCGCCGGCCGGCGCTGCGCAACAATGTCCCGGAGGCGATGGCGTGACGTCGGCCATCGTGCCACGTTCTGTGGTGATCCTGCAGCCGGGATATCTGCCGTGGCTCGGCTTCTTCGATCAATTGCGCCGCAGCGACGTCTTCGTCTTCTATGACGACGTCCAGTACGACACACACGGATGGCGCAATCGGAACCGCGTGAAGACGCAGAACGGCCCGGCGTGGCTGTCGGTGCCCGTGCGCCACAGCGGGCTGGGGCTCCCCCGGATCCTGGACGTCGAAATCGACGGCAGGCGTCCGTGGGCGACGAAGCACCTCGAGACGATCCGCCAGTCGTATGCGCGAGCGCCGTTTCTCCATGACTACCTGCCGGAGCTCGAGGAGCTTCTAATGCGCCCGTGGGAGCGCCTGGTGGATCTCGACATTGCCGTCGTGGCGCTGATGGCGCGGTGGCTCGGCCTGCGTCGGCAGATCGAGCGGTCGTCGACGCTGGGCATCGCTGGGGACCGCAGCGACCGGTTGCTCCGCATCTGCCAGCGATTCGGGGCGACGAATTACGTGAGCGGTGATTCCGCCAGGGACTATCTGGATGTGGCGCTGTTCGAGCGCAGCGGGATGGGCGTCGAGTGGCAGCGGTTCGCACATCCCGTCTATCCTCAGCTGCATGGCGAGTTCGCGCCGTTTCTCTCAACGCTCGATCTGTTGCTGAATTGCGGCGCCGCCAGCCGCGACGTCCTCGAAGGCGCGGCGGCGCGCCCTGCGGCGCTGCCGTTTGGTGGAGCATCCCACACCTCATGACCACTGTGCTGATCACGGGCGGTGCCGGATTCATCGGCAGCAACTTCGTCCATTACCTGTACAACAAGTATCCGGACTACCGCATTCTCGTCCTCGACCTGCTGACGTACGCGGGCAGCCTGGAGAACTTGCCGGTCGATTTCAGGCAGGCATCGCAGAACGGGCGCCTGCAGTTCTGGTACGGCGACGTCCGCAATGCGTCCCTCGTCGACAAGCTGGTCGCGGAGTCCGACATGGTGGCCCACTTCGCCGCCGAGACCCACGTCACCCGGTCAATCTACGACAACCATCATTTCTTCGAGACGGACGTCCTCGGCACGCAGGTCGTCGCGAACTCGGTGGTGACGCATGTGAAGCGGGTCAAACGGTTCGTCCACATCTCCACTTCGGAGGTGTACGGGACGGCGCTGACGCCGCTGATGGCGGAGGATCACCCGCTGAACCCCATGAGCCCGTACGCCAGTGCGAAGGCCGGCGCCGACCGGCTCGTCTATTCGTACTGGGCGACCTACGATCTGCCGGCGGTGATCGTCAGGCCGTTCAATCAGTACGGCCCGCGTCAGCACCTGGAGAAGGTGATCCCGCGGTTCGTCACGAGCTGTCTGCTCGGCGAGCCGCTCCGGGTCCACGGCGACGGATCGGCCGCGCGCGACTGGTTGTTCGTCGAAGACACGTGCCGTGCGCTCGACTCCATCCTGCACTGCGACGCGGAGCAGGTCGTGGGCGAGGCCATCAACCTCGGGTACGGGGAGAGCATCACGCTCGCCGAGATGGCGCCGATGATCGCGAGGAAAATGGGCGCGCCGGCATCGTTGGTGACTTGCGTTGGAGACCGTCCTGGCCAGGTGTTCCGGCACACCGCGGATCGATCGAAGGCTGAGCGCCTGCTCGGCTGGCGGCCCCGGGTGTCGTTCGAGGAGGGGCTCGACCGGACGATTGCTTGGTACAAGGCGAATCGCCCGTGGTGGGAGAAGCAGCTCTGGCTGCGGGAGATTCCCATCATCACCAAGACGGGTCGGCGGGAGATGCATTGATCGCGGCCGGCTCGCCAGCCGACAGCCGGCCATTCCTGCTCGCGATGGCGATTTCGGTCGCCGTGGCGGGCGGGATGGCGTGGATCGCCGGCCCGGCGCTCGACCGGACGACGCTCGCCGGACACCTGGCTGTCGCGCTGTTCCTCTGCTCCGTAGCGATCCTCCTGCGTCGCCGCGTGAAGTCGTCCGGAATCGCGATCCTCTGCTCGCTGGCGCTGCTGCTGGCGGTCTCGCTCGCGCGGCTCGGTCCCGTATTCTGGGGCGTTGCGGCAGCCGTCTGCGTGCTCGCGGCCGTTGGCGAGCGGCGCCGGGGGCCGATGGAGTGGCTGACCATCGCTGCTTTGGGAGCGGTCGTGGGAGCGATCGTCCTCTCCGAAGCGGACTCTCCGTATGCGAATTTCATGGTGGAGACGAGGCTGCTCTCGGCCGACGTCCACACCGACAGCGTCCAGCACATGGCCATCTCGAACATGGTCATGCAGGCGCACACGGTATCGTGGGGCCTGCACGGCGCCGTGCCGCTCAGCTACCACGCCTTCTCGCACTTCGTCTACGGAGCGATCGCCCACCTTCTCGCGGTTCCGGTCTCGTCGACCTACGGTCTGGCGACGCTCATCGTCTTTGCGCCGCTGCTGTTCGCGGCGCTGCTCGCGTGCGCGGGAGAGCTGCGCCCGGACGCGCCCCGCTGGTCGATGTACGGAGCGGTGCTGATGCTCATCGGCTTCCTTGTGGGATTTGTCGGCCGCCCCATGATGGAAAACTGCACGCTGTGGCATTCGTACTTCGTATCCGAGTCGTACCTCCTGGGCCTCGTGCTCTTTACGGCGTTCCTTTCGTACCTGCTCAGCGGCCACTGGTCGATAGCGCTCATCGCCGTGTTCCTGGTACTGCTCACCGTGACGAAGGCCTCGCTCGGCGCGATCGCCGGGGCCGTACTGATTGTGGCGGCCGGTCGTGCCTGGCGCGCCGGTACCCAGACGCTGGCGCACTTGTCGGCCGTCGTGGGCACAGCCGGCGTACTCAGCACGACGGCGCTGCTGGCGTTTCTTCCCGAAGGCAACGTGGGACGCATCGAGTTCCTGACCTTTGTCGACAACTACATGACGCCCCGGTGCGCGCTGGCCGGGAGCAGTTTCGGCAGCCGCGTCGCGGCGTTCCTCGTGGCTCACTACGCGTTCCTGTGGCTCGCCATTGCGGCGTGGATGGTCGGCCCCCGACACTCGCGCGCCTCTGCCGACACCGAGATCGTTGTCGCGGCCGCAGTCGCTGCAGTCGTTGGTTTCATACCGCTCTCCATGGCGATTCCTGGAGGCGGTGCCTACTATTTCTCGAATGTGGCGACATTCGCGGCGCTGCCGATCGTGCTCGCGCTGGGCGCTGATGCCTTCGGGTCCTCTGGACGCCGCGGGGCGATCCTGTCGTCGGCGGCGCTGGTGGCGGCCCTCGGCGGCGCGGTCGTGTCCGGTGCGCCGTTCGTGACGGAGCGCCTCCGGCGCCTGGCGACTGCGACCTATCGGACTGATGCGCCTGTCGCGCCGTACGTGCGGCAGCTGCGCCATATTCGAGATGACGCGCCCGTGCGGTCGCTGGTGTACATCGCCAAGGGGGAGCGTGACTACTGGGAGGCGCAACCGGTGGATTGCACGCGTATGGCCGTACTCATTCCCGCGGTCAGCGGCCTGCCGGCGCTCTATGGCGTGCCAGAGCGCGCCTGCACCCAGCGTGTCGACCGCCCGTATCCGCGCTACGACGACGTGTTCGAGGTCGGATCACGGCTCGCCGTCGCGGAGGCCGAGCTGTGCGCCGAGACGCGCCGCCTCGGGTACGAGGACTACATCGACGTACGCCGCACTGGCGCACGTCGCGTGGTATGCACGCCATGATGCCGCTCCGCGCGCTCATCAGTGAGGTCGGACAGCGCATCGTGACGCGTGACAAACGCGAGCGACGGCGGTGAAAACAAGGGGCTGACGGGCATCGACGATCCATACGAGCCCCGGTGTCTCCGGACGTCGTGCTGACGACAATCGATGGCGATGCGGAAGAATGCGCGGGGCGGGTGGAGCGATTATTCATGCAGCGGGGCGTCATCTAGCCGGCGTTCATGTGCGCGCAATGGATACTCGTGGATTGTCCGGTATATTCACGTAACAATAGACATCGGCTGCAGCGCTTGCAGATTACGTCACTCACGCCGTCGGACGCGCCAGAACTCTTATCGCTCTATCAGTCGCTCTATCCGACGCTGGGATGGAGCGAGTCATACCTGCGTTGGCAGTACTTTGAGAATCCGGCCGGACACGCGCAGGTGTGGGTGGCCCGTGATGCCGGGCAGATCGTGGCCAGCTACGCCGCGGTCCCGCTTCGTCTCTACATCGATGGGCACGTGAATATCGGCTGGCGCGTGCAGGACGTCCTGACGCGGCCCGAGTACCGAGGGCGTGGCCTCTACCACGAGCTGTCGGCGACGGCGGCACGGTTTCTCTTCGATTCCACGTACCCGCTGAACGTCACGTTTCCAAACGAACACTCTCACAAGGCCTTTATCCGCATGGGTTGGGTGCAGGCGTTTCAGCTTCCCCTTCGGGTATGCGGCGATACGACTGCTGTTCGACGCCAACCCGTCGCGGCCGAGGTCGTGTCGATCAATGGGTTCGATCGACGCGCCGAGCAAGTGTGGGCGTCGCACGTACGCCGCAGCGGCCTGGGAGTTGATCGTTCGGTCGCTCATCTGAACTGGCGCTATTGCTCGAACCCGAAGTCCGAGTACGCTCGGTTTCATCTCTCTCTCGATGGGAGTGAGGCGATCCTCGTCCTGAAATACTTTCAGCGCGAAGACGGGTCGCGGTGGTCGCACCTGGTAGACCTGTTCCAGAGCGAGCCGGGTTCCGCCCTCACGGAGAGCGCGTTCGGGCATTGGGTAAATGTCTCGCTGGAGCAGACGTGCAAGTTCATGAGCTGCTGGGCGGTGTCCACAAGCCCCCTCGATCCAATTCTCAGTCGCGCCGGATTCGTATCGCCACCCGGGTTCAACCGGTGGCTGCTCGTGAACGCAAATGCTGATGTCCCGTACCATACCGAGGAACGCCGGTGGCATCTGGCGATGGGCGACAGCGATGTCTTTTAGCGCGTGAGGGCGGCCGCGATGGAATGCGATTTCAGCGTAACGCATTACCGGGAGATTCTCGAGACGGCGGTGAAGAGCGGCTATCGCTTCATTGGCTACGAGGAACGACAGGCTCCGGCGCCAGGTGAACGAGTGTGCATCCTGCGCCACGACGTCGACTATGCGCCGGAGTGGACAGTTCGCCTCGGCGCCATCGAGCGTACGCTTGGCATCCGCGCGACCTATTTTTTTCAGGTGTGTGCCAAGACGTACAACCTGCGGGAGTCGGCCAACTATCAGACCCTCCAGCGGCTTCGGCAGATGGGGCACACGCTCGGGCTTCATTTCGATCTGACCTGGAAGCCCGACGCGCACTGGGAAGAGATCCCGGAGCTGTGCCGCCGGGACAAAGCCGTCTTCGCCGCGATCGCCGGAATCGAACCGTGTGAAATCATCTCGTTTCACAACCCGCATCGTTTCGGGCCACAGGTGCTCAATCAGGACGTCGCCGGCATGCGCCACACCTACGAGAAACCCTTTTTCTCCGACATGAAGTACCTCTCGGACAGCCAGGGCTGGTACGAGGGCTGTATGTGCAAAGTGTTCGAAGAGCAACGGTATCCCGCAATCCAGCTCCTCATGCACGCCGACTATTGGACTGAGGATACGAAGGGTGACTTCATCAGCGACATCGCACAGCTGGTGAAGTGGCGAGCCGACGAGCTCACGCAGTACCTCGTGGAGTTTCATCCGGTCTGCAGGACCAATGAAGAGCGGCTGCGCCGCGAAATTCGGGATACATTCTGTCCGTGACCGCTATAATCCGCGGTCACACGATGAGAGTCGCCATCATTCCCGCGCGCGGCGGCAGCAAGCGGATCCCGCACAAGAACATCAAGGAGTTCCGGGGCAAACCGATGATCGCCTGGTCCATTGAGGCGGCCAGCGCCTCAGCGCTGTTTCATCGAATCGTGGTGTCTACCGATGATCCGATGATCGCCGAGGTCGCGAAAGCGTGCGGCGCCGAGGTGCCCTTCATGCGCTCCACGGAACTGTCCGATGATTACACGGGCACGACAGCGGTGGTTGCGGACGCGCTGCGTCGACTGGAGACCAATGGCGATCGCCCGACTGCTGCCTGCTGCATTTATGCCACGGCGCCCTTTATCCAGGCTTCCGACATCCGAGACGCTCATTCCATGCTTGAAACGGGCGGCTGGCAATACGTGTTCTCGGCAACAACGTTCGATTTTTCGGTATTCAGGGCGCTGCAGCGAGACCCGTCGGGCGGGGTGATGATGTTGTTTCCGGAGCATTCGGACACGCGCTCACAGGATCTTCCCGAGACGCTTCACGATGCGGGGCAGTTCTACTGGGGTCGAACGGAAGCCTGGGTTGAAGGCGCCAGCATTTACCACACACACTCGCAGGTTGTGCAGATTCCCCGCTGGCGGACGCAGGATATCGACACGATGGAAGACTGGCGTCGCGCAGAACTCCTTCATAGAATTGTGGAGGAAACCTCACAGAATGGAGCGTAAAGCCTTCAGCACGGAGCAGGAATCGTTCTGGGCCGGTGCATTCGGCACTGAATACATCCATCGCAACAAAAGCGCTGCACTGCTCGCCGCGAACCTGAACTTTTTCAGCAACGCGCTCAAGCACGCCGGGAACATCGAATCGTGTATCGAATTCGGCGCGAACATCGGGATGAATCTTCAGGCGCTGGCACTCTTGTTTCCAGGGATGCGCCAGCAGGCCATCGAGATCAATGCGGATGCCGCCCGTGAACTGGCCGCCCGGCTCGGCGAGGCCAATGTATTCAACGGGTCAATCTTTGAATGGACGCCCACCGTCGCGGTTGATTTGGCGCTCGTCAAGGGCGTGTTGATTCACATCAACCCCGGCAGACTCGCCGACGTCTATCGCGCACTCCACGACGCGACCCGTCGCTGGATCCTGGTCTGCGAGTACTACAATCCGTCGCCTGTCGCGATCGAGTACCGCGGCCACCACGACCGCCTGTTCAAGAGAGACTTTGCCGGGGAAATCCTCGATGCGTATCCCGACGTGAGGCTGGTCGACTACGGATTCGCGTATCGGCGTGATCCTGCCTTTCCACAGGACGACATTACGTGGTTCCTCCTGGAGAAACACAACTAACCTGATGCTGACTTATTGCACTCGGTGTGTGATGCCAAGCACCAAGCCGGACCTGCAACTCGACGACGCGGGAGTCTGCAGCGCGTGCAGGCACTATGCCGCCCGTACGACGATTGACTGGGGCGCACGACGCGAGGAACTCCTCGGCCTCCTCTCGCGATACCGCCGGCACGGCGAACACTGGGATTGCATCGTGCCAGTCAGCGGCGGAAAGGACAGCACGTATCAGGTCATCCGAACGATGCAGCTCGGCTTGAATCCTCTGTGCGTCACCGCGACGACATGCGACCTGTCAACGATCGGACGTGCAAACATCGAGAACATCAAGCGACTCGGCGTCGATTACATGGAATTTTCGCCCAATCCATGCGTGCGGGCGCAGTTGAATCGCATAGGCCTGACGGAAGTCGGCGACATCTCCTGGCCCGAGCACGTGGGCATTTTTACGATTCCCGTGCGCGCGGCCGTCCAGTTCAATATTCAGCTGCTCATTTGGGGTGAAAACGCCCAGAACGAATACGGAGGACCGGCGACCGCGGCGGAGAACAACGTGCTGACGCGGCGTTGGCTCGAGGAGTTCGGCGGACTCCTGGGCTTGAGAGTCACCGATCTCACCGAGAGTTACGGCATCGAGCGAAAACATCTTCTTCCGTATCAGTACCCCTCTGACGACGACCTCCAGCGTGTCGGCGTCACAGGATTATTCCTGGGATACTACCTTCCGTGGGACGGGCTCGCGAATACCTTGATTGCCCAGGCCTATGGACTCCGCACCCTCGATAGGGCCATCGAAGGGTCGATGGTGAATTACGAGAACCTCGACAACTATCAGACGGGCATCCACGACTATTTCAAGTTTCTGAAATTCGGCTTCTCCCGCGCGACGGATATCGCCTGTATGCACGTGAGGAGGGATCGGATTTCGCGACAGGACGCCTTGACCATCGTGAGACGCCACGATGGCAAGTTTCCGTGGACATATCTCGGGAAGCCGCTCGATCAGATTCTCGAGCCGCTCGAGATGAACGTCGAGGAGTTCGTGGCGATCTGCGATCGGTTTACGAACAAGCAGATCTTCAAACGCGATGGCGCAGGCAGACTCGTCAAAGATCGACATGGCAATCTGGAAAAAGTGAATTACGACAATCCATGAAGGTCGCCATCGTCAACTACGGCATGGGGAATCTGGCCTCGGTGAGGCGCGTGCTTGAAGACCTCGGCGCCGCTCCGTTCATCGCGGAAGGCCCTGCGTCGCTGGCGGATGCGGATCGAATCGTCCTTCCGGGCGTGGGCGCATTTTCCGCCGCCATGCACAACCTGACACAACAAGGATGGTGCGATGCGTTGCAGCACCTTGTCGTGGATCGGCGAAAGCCTCTACTCGGGATCTGTCTGGGAATGCAGCTATTGGCCACGCGTGGAGAGGAGGGAAATCCCACGGATGGCCTGGGTTTCATCGATGGCACAGTCAAACGACTGGATGCGATTGGTTGTGCACTTCGGATTCCGCACGTCGGGTGGAACCAGATCACCCACGTGCCCGACGAGCCGATGTTCGCAAGAATTCCGCAGGAGTCGGACTTCTATTTCGTGCACAGTTTCGCGTTTGCGCCGGCGGCAGTCGACAGTGTGTCAGCTTTCACCGATTATGGCGCGCGAGTCGTTGCGGCCGTGCGCCATCAGAACATATGGGGCGTGCAGTTCCACCCCGAGAAAAGCTCGAAAGCAGGCCGCCAGCTCCTCCAGAATTTCCTGGACTATGCCTCGTGTTAAAGGTCCGAATCATTCCGACATTGCTCTGGAAGGATCTCGGACTGGTCAAGGGGATTGGTTTTCACAGCTGGCGGCGAGTCGGCACCGTACTTCCGGCCATCAAGGTCTACAACAGCCGCGACGTCGATGAGCTCATCCTCGTCGACATCACCGCGTCATTGGCGATGACGACGCCCGATACCGATTCGATTGCGGACTTTTCACAGGAGTGTTTCGTACCGCTGACCGTGGGCGGAGGCGTCACGACCGTGGAGCAGACGACGGCGCTTCTTCGCGCCGGCGCGGACAAGATCAGCGTCAATACCGCCGCCTATGCCAGACCAGCACTTGTCGACGATATATCCCAACGCTTCGGCTCGCAGTGCGTGGTCGCGAGCATCGACGTCAGTCAGGACGCTGATGGCACGTATCACTGCAAGAGTCATTCGGGTACGCGTGACACGAAGAGACACCCCGTGGAATGGGCGCGAGAACTTGCGAATCGTGGCGCCGGCGAAATTCTTCTGACGTCAATTGAACGTGATGGGACGTTGCAGGGCTACGATCTCACACTGATCGCCTCGGTGGCAGGCGCCGTGGACGTTCCCGTGATTGCTTCGGGAGGAGCCGGGAGCTATCAGGACATGGTGGATGCCGTACTCCAAGGAGGGGCGTCGGCGGTAGCGGCTGCAAGCATGTTTCATTTCACGGAGCAGACGCCGGCAGGCGCGCGCCAAGCGCTGATGAATGCCGCAATTCCCGTGCGGCGGAGCTTCAAGCCGACCAACGAAGTGCCACTGGCGCGTTGATCGCCAGCGCGCTCGGCCGCCCGGCGAGCCACGCTCACGAGGCTCGACCGAACAAATTGCGGTACCAGCTGCCGAACGCAGTGCGCCAGCGGAGTACTTGTTTTCGGCGGCGTTGGTGCGCGCGTTTCCGGTCGCGATGGGCGCCCATCCGACCCGTCCTCCAAATCTGTTCGGTATCGGCAGTCTCGCGCATCATCACCGCGAGAGGCCAGAGGCCAAGTCGCACGACGCGTGCCCACAGGGGCGGAACGTAAGGCGCACGGTGCCGGACGGCCAGTTGCTCCAGGGCGTCGACGAAGATCGGTGTCGCCGCTCGCTGCAGTCCGTGAGGCCGAACAAAAGCCTGGACGAACGCATCGTTCAGAGACGAAGGCGGAGGCGCCGCCAGTACGGTGCGAAGCTGCGCGTGGTGCTCGTCGAGCGAATGCGAGGTCTTCAGCAATCCGCCCCCCGCTTCGAGAAGGTGACGGAAGTGAAGGGTGCCGCCCTGGTTGTCGTGAAATTCCGGCAGCAGAATCGTATGGACCGAGCGCCCGATGATCGCCGCCTCAATCATCGCGCTCGTATTGAGCCCAACCACGGCGGCGCTGTGGAAGAGGGAGTCGAAGTAGACATCCTTCGCGGTGTCGGTCAGCGGAACCTCGCCTCGCGGCGGCCACAGCGAGACGTCCGATACGCCGTCGAAGCTCACGGAGTCGAACTCGTATGCTCTCTTTGGATGCGGCCTGATCAGAATGGGCGCGTCGCGCAACGCCGGGTCCGTGGACTCGCGAAGCCGGCGAGCCCAGCGCGCCACGAACTCCGCCTCCGAGGGGCTGCCTTCAAACAGGGCGGAACACACGTACAGGACGTAGTGTCGTGTGGGAGGGAGATTGACCAACCGACAGAACGAATCACGGTCCATCGCCGGCTGGCGATCGAACCACTGGTCGAAACATTGCGCGCCGGTCACGATCACCCGGTCCACAGGTACACGGTGGAACGTCGCGGCTTCCTCCCGCTGCATCTCGTTCCAGACAAAGAGCCGATCAGGACAGCTCCGGATGAGCGTCTTGCTCGACAGATGGTCCCAGCTCCCCACCGCCAGCGCGGTCGAAATACCCATGCTCTGCGCGGCCTGAAGCAGGTCGAACTGCGTCGAGCCGAGCGCAATCAACGGCGAGAGCACCAGTACATCGGGACGCTCCGCATGGAGTAATTCACGCAAGGCGGCGGCGACGGGAAGAGCCGATTCGATGCGGGTCAAGCCACGCTCGAGCAGGTACGCCACATGGGGACGACGGAGGATCGGCCACCGCATGCAGCGGCGAACGAAGTCGGGCGCCCGCGCCTCGGCACGCAGACGAAGAACTGGTGCGGCCGCGAAAGCGGGGGTAAGAAACCTCACAAAGTCGATCGTCCGGCGCAAGCGGACTGACAAATCCAGCCAGGTCGTGGCGACGCGCGGTGTCGTAGTGAAGGAGATGGACGGATGCTCGCGTGCGAGCTGTTCCATCGCCTCCTTCCAGTGGCGTTCGCGCTCGGCGGTGACGTGCACGTGGTGACCCCGCCGGACGAGCTCGTCGATCACCCGGTCGAAAAACTTCAGATACCAGAAGTTGCGAACGGAAAAGACGACGCGCATCAGCGTTCGCGGCGAAGGGCCACGACAATGCTGGTCGAGAGCCGGCAGGTGTGACGTGGAGTGAAGCCAACCGCGTTGTCTGACATATCGGGACAGAGTCTTCTGGCGCGGAACGTCGGCAATTCTACATGACCGGTCACACGTTGTTGGGCGAACAGAGATCGCTCGCGCCGCAGGTAACCGGCTCAACGGTGCGCGAAGCGGCTATTCGGTCTGCGATCTTCGTCACATTGGCGTCGCCCCTGGCGCGATAGGCCTGAAGATCCTCTTCAAACCACCGGAGGTTGCGAATGCTGCGGTTTGTGAACCCGCGATATGTGTACCGATACGGGATCGAGTGGTCCGGATGCCTGAAATAGTTGATCAGCGCGGCCGCCCGCAACCTGACCTCCGTGGATGGAATTGGATTGGTCGGTGCCGCGAGAAGCTGCTCGTAGTGCGCCCGTGACTCCGGCAGGATGTGCCCCGCAGGGTAATTGATGTGACCGTAATACGCCCCGATGATCGTCGGCACGCCGAGCACGCCAAGCTCCAGTGCCGCCGTTCCGTTCCACAACAAGGCCAGGTCGAGGATCTCGGCCAACTCGAACAGGTTGAACTCATCGTGACCGAGGAAGTGGACGTTGGGGGGGAGGTCGGCAGGCAGCCAGTCCTTGAGGAACTCGGTCGGGTACAACGCGATCTCCTCACGGATTTCGTGGGGATGCGGTTTGATGAGCAGATGGAGATGCGGGTTCGCTCTGGCGATCTCCACCGTGTGATCGAACCATTCGCGCATATCCGCATGCGCCGGTCCATCGCCGCGCGGCATCTCGAGATCGAACAGGACCTTTCCCACCAACCCGACAATCTTCTTGCCGCGCTGTCGCTCGCTCATCAGAAAATCGAGGCGGTCGGATTGACCGACCTCGACCTGCCGCTGGACGCGATGCTGCTTCGTCCACTTCTCCACCTTGTCGACAATCTGTTCCTTTTCATCCGCCGACAGCTGACTGTAGTACCGCTCGAACGATTCGACCGGCGCGAAGTACGCGCCGGCGAGATCCCTGTGGTGCGTCATGTCGCGGACCGCGACGGTGGTCGCTTCGTCGGTCTGAAAATTAGCGAAGTAGTTCTCGTAGGCGTTCGCCACATGGACGACCGAGATGTCCTGCTGCAGCGCCAACGTCTGAACATAACGCCGCGTATAAAAATGCGAACCGAGGTGCACGTACGGGAGGAGGATGCGGACCGGCAGTGTCAGCCGCCGGCCGACATCCGCGATCTGTCGCACGCACACCTCGAACACCTCGATCCGACGCATGTTGTCGGACAAAATGTTCTGTTTGGACGGGTCCTCGAAATCGATCGTATAGCGGCGGTTGCGGCAGCCGAGATCCTCCCGGACGCCCCAGTACACGTCGACATCGCCGTACGCGATCCTCCTGGCGCGGAAATCGATCTCCCACTGTTTGTCGGCGTGACCATCGGGCCCATGCTGCCACCTCGCGTGATCCATTGACGCGTTCAACTGATTGGCGATCTGATCGATGTCCGGAATCCCGGTCGCCTGGTAGTCGAGCACGCCAGACACGAGGGACACGATGGCGAAGCCCCGCTGCTTCAATTCGCGAAGGGCCAGAATCGGATACGCATTGAGCTCGTGCGCGTTCTTCGCAACGATCACGGCGATGCCGGTCGGCGTGCGCGGCTGGGGGATCTCGTTCAGGATGTCGTTCGTGGCCTTTAGAAACTGCAGATCGGCAAGGATGCCTTCCTGGCCCAGTGCGATGTTGAGCGAGCGAGACGTCGCGTCCCGCGTGAACGACACCACGCCATCGTGCTTCACCTTGCGCATGTGCCGGAGACCCTCGTCGAACTTCCCCAGCAGCGAATACGCGAGAGCGAGATCGCGCTCCGGAAGCCCTCGACGTGAATCGAGCCATCCTTGCTGATACAGCGACCAAATCTGATCCCGATCCGCCAGGAGCAGAAACGCCCCCAGAAAGCGACTGACGTTGCCGCGCGTCACCTGCGGGTTCTGGCAGGCGGCCCTCAGCGTTCGAAACGCGAGGTCCCTCACCGACTCGTTTCGCAGCCGCACGAACCGAGCGCAATACTCGATCGTGCGAGCCGCCTTCCGGGGGCGCCCTAAAATCCGTTCTGCGACACGCGCGACGAGTGCGTCCCTGCCCGCGAAATCGATGGCGATGATGAGGGTGAACAGGATGCTCATCCTGATTCCCTGGGGTTTTTTGAACCCGGCGGCCGATGCTTTCGCGTTCGCCGCACGTTCCAGCTCGGACAGGTGCTTGAAGAACGCGGCCTCGTTCGGGATCTTCTCGCCGATCCATCGTTTGAACTCGGCGAGATAGTGTTGCCGGTGCGCCAGATGGCGGGCGTAGATCCCTTCATGACTCACGGCCCGCGCGAACTGCGCGTAGGTCTCGACGCTGTCTTTGGCCGCCGAGGCGAAGAACAGCTCGGCAACCGTGCCGACCAGTTGTTCGTCGGAGATCAGTCTTGCAAGGTCGAGCAATGACAGGACGGCACTCGATCGCTTGCGTTGGGTCAGCGCAAACGTGACGCGTGCGTACTCCTGACACATGGAGGTCAGCAGTTGCGTGACCTCGTCGCTGACGCGATGCCTGACGACCGTATCGCGTCTTGATTCACGGTCCAGATGCTCCCACAATCCGGTAATCGCCCGGATATCCGTCCCATACCGTTGAATATCGACCTTGATGCGGTTCTTGGTGGTGGCGTCCGACGGCTGCAGGTTCGCGAGCGTCTCTCGGGTTCTCAGGACCAGGCAGCGCTCGAGGAACTCGTACGCCTGCGAATATTGCTGGAGGTCACATCTCGCCTTGACGCACAGCGCCGCAAGCCGACCCTCGAACGTGCTGCGGTCCAGCAGCTGCTGCAGACGGAGAAGCTGATCACCGCTCAGTGTCTGCTCGAGACACGCCGTGCAGAGATTTCGGCGAACGATCTCCGGAAGATCCTGCCACGAGAATGTTCCCC
>Ga0070698_100004101_pt1 | contig 16006 bp, 21 predicted proteins | sample KBSK1502metaG_FD_65477 | JGI IMG/M metagenome (GOLD analysis project Ga0070698, IMG submission 65477) | Corn, switchgrass and miscanthus rhizosphere microbial communities from Kellogg Biological Station, Michigan, USA - KBS K1-50-2 metaG | ecosystem: Host-associated > Plants > Roots >...
CTCTTCGACTCCCTCGGCAATGCCAGCCATGGCGCGTACGTGCTCGACGTACTCCCCGCCAAGGAGCGGGTCGAGACCCAGGCGTACATGTACTCCTCGCTCAACGTGGGCTTCACGCTCGGCGCCCTCATCGGTGGTGTCGCCCTGGCGACCAACAGCCTGACGGTGATCCGGTGGACGCCCCTGTTCACGGCACTCCTGATGGTGTGCAACGCCCTCTGGATCGGCCGGCTGCCCGCGGCGCCGCACGACCTGCGCGTGGCCCGTGGCGAGCGCAGGGAACGTCCCGACGGTCCGGGGCCGCTGCGCAACTGGGGCTGGATGCTGGGCAGCTTCTTCAACGGCACGCTGTGGACCAACCAGGTGCTGCTCAACATCGTGATCCCGCTGTGGCTGGTCGAGGCGACTGATGCCCCGCACGTGCTGCTGGCCTGGCTGTTCGGCACCAACACCGTGCTCTGCATCTTCCTGCCGGCCTACACCAGCAGGGGGGTGCACAACCTTCGCGATGCCCTCCGCTACGTGAAGATCTCCTCGGCGTTCTTCGTGGTCTCCTGCCTGATCACCATGGTCACCCACTCCACGGTCGGCCTGGTGACCGTGCTGCTCGTGTGGCTGGGCCATGTCACGGTGACCGGCGCGGAACTCTTCATCTCCGGAGCCACCTGGGCCTTCCAGGCCGAGCTCATGGACCCCCGACGCCGGGGCGAGTACTCCGGCGTCGCCGACGTCGCGTCCGCACTCGGCTCCCGCTGGGCACCGGCGCTCTTCACCTTCCTGGCCATGTCCTGGGCGGCCGAGGGCTGGCTGGTCATCGCCGGCATCATCGTCGTTGCGACCATCGCCATCGGACCGTCGGTGCGGCTGGCCGAGCGGTTCCGCGACCGGCACTTCCCTGCAGAGCTAACCGACCAGCCGCTCGAGCAGTCGGTCTAGCTCACGAGCCGGATCGGTCGTGAGGCCGCCGTGGACCGGGCCGGGCTGGAGCACGGTGGACCTGGGCGCCTTGAGGAAGCCGAAGCGGGTGCCGAGGTCCTTGGCGGCCGCCGCTCCCCCACGCTCGTCGCCCGCGGTCACCCCGTCGACGAAGGCCAGCGCCTCGCAGACCGCGTCGACGTCGAGGCCGGGGTCGAGTGACCGCAGCCGGTCGGCGTCGCAGTGCCAGCTGGCACCGAGGAACTTCCGCTCCTGGCAGTAGAGCACCACGCCGACATTGAGGAACTCCTCACGGTCCACGCGCGGCACGCAGCGCAGTACGACGTACTGATAGGGCACCGCGGTCATGAGCTGGCCCCCGGGAGCCACTGACGGGTGCCGAGGCGTGCGGTCAGGAAGGCGACGTACGCCGAGCGCACGGCGTCGGGCGTTTCCGCGCCCGGCACGGGCTCGAGCCATTCGTCGGGAACGGTGCCGACGATGTCGGCGAAGACCGCCTCGTCGAGCACCGCACTCGCTTCGGCGTCGGCCTCGCTCACTCCGGCGCCGTGGGCGCCGAGGACGTGGTCGGAGATGTCCCAGGCCTGCCGGGCGAACCGCTGGGGGTCGGTGATCCCGCCGCTCCAGGCGTGATGGAAGTAAAGCGAGGCACCGTGGTCGATCACCCAGAGGTCACCGTGCCAGAGCAGGAGGTTCGGGTTGCGCCAGGACCGGTCGACATTGGCGCAGAACGCGTCGAGCCAGAGCACCTTCGCGGCCTCGCCGGCGTGCGCCGAGACGTTGCCGTCGTACCCGAAGGAACCCGGCAGGAAGTCGATGCCGAGGTTGAGACCGAGGCTCGCCCTGAGCAGGTCCTGGACCTCCTCGTCGGCCTCGTAGCGCGCGATGTCGGACTCCAGCTGCAGCACGACCTGACGTGGGGTTCGCAGGCCGAGTCGATCGGCCAGCCCGGCCACGATCACCTCCGCCACCAGCACCCGCAGTCCCTGCCCGGCACCCCGGAACTTGCACACGTAGGTGCCCAGGTCGTCGGCCTCGACGATCCCGGGCAGGCTGCCGCCCTCACGGAGGGGTGTGACGTAGCGAGTGACGCCAACGGTCTGGAGCGCCGTGCGAGTGGTCACGCGATCGGAGCCTCGGTCTCGAGGCGGAGGCGTTGCGCCGCCACGTCGAAGTCGGCCTTGGGCCATTGCAGGTCGAGGCCACGCAGTGCGTCGAGCAGCAGCGCGCCGATCGCATAGTTGCGGAACCACTTGCGATCGCTCGGGATCACGTGCCACGGCGCGTGCTCGGTGTTGGTGCGCTCCAGGGCGATCTCGTAGGCCCGCTGGTAGTCGGCCCAGTGGGCACGCTCGTCGATGTCGCCCGGGTTGAACTTGTAGTACTTGCTGGGGTCGTCGAGCCGAGACAGCAGACGATTCTTCTGCTCGGCGGCGCTGATGTGCAGCATGCACTTGACGATGGTGGTGCCCTCGTCGACCAAGCGCTTCTCGAACTCGTTGATCGCGCCGTAGCGCCGCTCGATCTCGGCTGCGTCCGCCCACTGGTGCACCTTGACGATGAGCACGTCCTCGTAGTGACTGCGGTCGAAGACGCCGATGAAGCCGGCTTCGGGCACGGCCTTCTCGATCCGCCACAGGAAGTCGTGCTGCTTCTCCTCATCCGTCGGTGCCTTGAACGAGGTGAGCTCGACCCCTTGCAGGTCGACCAGCCCGACCGTGTGACGCAGGACCCCGCCCTTGCCACTGGTGTCCATGCCCTGGAGCACCAGCAGGACGCGCTCGGTGGAGCCGGCGGTTCGCTCGGCCCACAGTCGCTCCTGCAGCTCGGCGAGCTCAGGTCCGAGGTCGGCCAGCGCCTTCTCGCCTTCGGCCTTGTCACCGTCGAATCCGGGAGTCCCGTCCGTGGCGATCGCGGACAGGTCGACTGGACCGGCAGGCAGGCGCAGGGACTCCATGGGCCTCACCCTAGGACGCGAGGTACATCGAGGCTGCAGCCGACCACCGTCGCGATCGAGCCATCGGTCTGCGGCTCGTCGAACCAGATGCCGCGCGTGAAGCCGACCTTGTCCAGGACCCGCAACGAGGCCTCGTTGCGGTGGTCCGGGGCGGAGAAGAAGGTGGTGACGTCGGCGAACCGACGCCGGGTCGTGAGCTGCCAGGCCCACAGCATCCGGGCACCGATGCCGCGATGGAGCCAGGCAGGCTCGCCGATGGCGTAGTCCACACCCACGGCGGTCGGGTCGGGGGCGAGTACGGCGTACTCGGGATAGTCGGCGAGCCGATAGTCCTGGACGAAGCCGATGGAACGACCGTTGACCTCGACCACCCAGATCCTGGTGGGCGTCATGCCGTCGATGTCGGGGGCGTACTGAGCGGTGACGTTCTCGAGAGTGGGCTCGCCGTCGGCCTGCCACCACTTCAACACATGCTCGTGCTGACGCCAGCGAGCCACATCGGGCAGGTCGCCGCGCGACATCGGTCGCAGCGTGACACTCACGTCGACGTCGATGATGAAGCGCTTCGGCTCGCCCGACAGGTCGAGCGCCTCGGGCTCGCCATGCACGGTTGCCGCGACCCGACGCGCCGCCGCAGCCCACGACTCCCCCGGGTGGCACACACCGGTCAGCTCGCGACCCTGATGCTCGACGACGACGTGGGTGGTCGCCGCGTCAGTCATGACCGCAGCGTAGCGATCGGGCGAGATCAGTCGCTGGCGAACAACCGACGCAGGGTGCCGAAGATGCCGAGCGCCGCGAACCCGCCGAACATGGCGATGTCCTTGCCGTAGGAGCTCAGCACCTCGCCCCGGAACAGGTTGTCCTTGATGAAGTCGGTCTTCGAGGGAGCCATGGCCCGGTCAAGCTCGGACGTCTGCGCAATGAGCGTGTTGTAGACGTCGCCCAGGTCGCTGGCGACGACTGCGAAGAACGAGACCACGACGCCGAGGATGACGAGCAGCACCAAGGGGATCAGTCCCTTGCGCGGCCGGGCACCGGCGAGCAGGACATAGAGCCACACGGCACCGGCGGCCATCGCGAACCCGGTGACGGAGGCGATGTAGCCGGCTCGCCAGATGACCACCGTGAGCACGATCCCCGCGACTACCGCGCCCAGTGCTCCGAGAAGGCCGAGACCGACGCGCTCCACGGGAGGCGGCCCTGCGGGAACCACGGGTGCGGCCGGGTAGCTCGGGAGCCCAGAGGTGTGCGGCGGCAGGTCGGCGTGCAGATCGTCACTCATGGCAGCTCTTCCGAGATGGCGGGCAGTGCCCGAAGGTGGAAAGTCGCCAGAGCCTACGTCAGGGTCTCGGGGTCGCGGAGCAGATCGGCAGAATCCAGCTCGGAGCGTACGACGGCGAAGGCGACGCCCGGCGAATAGCCCTTGCGGGCCAGCATGCCGACCAGGCGCCGAGTGCGGACGGTGTCGTCGAGCGCGGACATCGAGCGCAGCTTCTTGCGCACCAGGTCGCGAGCGGCTGCGAGCTCGTCGTCAGGATCGATCTCGTCGAGGACTTCGCGGGCCACCTCGTCGTCGATGCCCTTGCGCCGCAGCTCCTGAGCCAGGGCTCGTCGAGCCAGACCCTTGCCGGGCTGGCGCGAGGCCACCCAGGACCGGGCGAAGGCCGAGTCGTCGACGAGCCCGACCTCCTCGAACCGGTCGAGGAGGCGGACCGCAACGTCGTCAGGCACCAGCTTGGCCGCGAGCTTGCCGGCCAGCTCGCTGCGTGAGCGAGCCTGGCCGGTCAGCTGGTCGAGCAGGATCTTGCGGGCAACGGCCTCCGGATCTGCCGGGGGCTCGGGCTCGCGGTCGTCAGAAGGCGTCGGTTCCGAGGGGCTCCACATAGGCCTCTGCCTCTGCCTCCGCGTTGACCTGCGGGCCGACTCCGAGCTTCTCGAGGATCTTCTTCTCCAGCTCGTTGGCCAGGTCAGGGTTGTCCTTGAGGAAGGCGCGAGCATTCTCCTTGCCCTGGCCCAGCTGGTCGCCCTCGTAGGTGTACCAAGCGCCGGCCTTGCGGACCAGGCCCGCCTCGACGCCGACGTCGATCAAACCGCCTTCGCGGCTGATGCCCTTGCCGTACATGATGTCGAACTCAGCCTGCTTGAACGGCGGGGCGACCTTGTTCTTGACGACCTTGACGCGGGTGCGGTTGCCGACCATCTCCTGGCCGTCCTTGAGCGTCTCGATGCGACGCACGTCGAGGCGGACCGAGGAGTAGAACTTCAGCGCGCGACCACCGGTGGTGGTCTCGGGCGAGCCGAACATGACGCCGATCTTCTCGCGCAGTTGGTTGATGAAGATCGCGGTCGTCTTGGTGTTGTTGAGCGCACCGGTCATCTTGCGCAGCGCCTGGCTCATCAGGCGGGCCTGGAGGCCGACGTGACTGTCGCCCATCTCGCCCTCGATCTCGGCCCGGGGCACCAGCGCTGCCACCGAGTCGATGACGATCAGGTCGAGCGCGCCCGAGCGGATCAGCATGTCGGCGATCTCGAGCGCCTGCTCACCGGAATCGGGCTGGCTGACCAGCAGGGCGTCGGTGTCGCAGCCGAGGGCCTTGGCATAGTCGGGGTCGAGCGCGTGCTCGGCGTCGATGAACGCCACGATGCCGCCAGCGCGCTGGGCGTTGGCCACCGCGTGCAGGGCGACCGTCGTCTTGCCGGAGGACTCCGGACCATAGATCTCCACGACTCGTCCGCGCGGCAGGCCACCGAGGCCGAGCGCCACGTCGAGCGCAATGGACCCGGTCGGGATCACCTCGAGCGGGGCCCGGGTGTCGTCGCCGAGCCGCATGACCGAGCCCTTGCCGAACTGCTTCTCGATGTTGGCGAGCGCGGCATCGAGGGCCTTCTCGCGGTCTCCACCAGCCATGTGTCTTCCATCCGTCCGTGTGTGTGAAGTCGTGTGTCGCAGTTGATGTCGGGGACGTTAGACCGGCCCGCCGACAGACCCGAAGAGGCAAGCGCGGGGCTGTGGACAACGACCGGGAACTGCTGCGTTCCTGAGCCTAACCCGAACAGGTGTTCGAGGAGTCCAGCGACACGCCGCCGCGGAGTTCAGGCCGGGAGCTGCACCAGGAACCGGCAACCCGGTGCCTGGTTCGCGACGGCCACCCGACCCTGGTGTGCCTCCACGATGCCCTTGACGATGGCCAGGCCGAGGCCGGCTCCCGCGCTCAGATGATCGCCGTCGCGGTGCGGCGTACGGGCGGCGCTCCCCTGCCAGGCCACGTCGAAGACCCGCTCCAGGTCGTGCTCGCTCAGGCCGCCGCAGCCGTCGGTGACGCTCAGCTCCACGCCCTCGGGTACGACGCGGCCGTGCACCTCGACGTGCCCGTCGGCCGGGGTGTGCCGGATCGCGTTGACGACCAGGTTGCTGACCACGCGGGAGAGGCCAGCGGGGTCGGCGTGCACCAGGAGCCCCTCGTCGACGTACCCGCCGAGCTTCACCCCGCGTGCCTTCGCGACGGCGTCGACACCGGCGATCACCTCGCTGACGACGTCGCCCAGCGCCACCGGCTGCAGGCTGAGGCTGAGCACGCCGGCGTGGATACGGGAGAGCTCGAAGAGGTCGTCGACCATCCGCACCATCCGGTCGACCTCGGCGCGGATCTGCCGGTGGTAGCGCTGCGGGTCGTCGGCGAGCCCGTCCTCGAGCGCTTCGGTCATCGCGCGCATCCCGGCGAGCGGCGTGCGCAGGTCGTGGGAGACCCAGGAGACGAGCTCGCGCCGCGACCCCTCGAGGCGAGCCTCGTTGTCGCGCGACTCACGCAGCTTCTCGCTGGTCCGGGCGAGCTCGTCGGCCAGCCCCCGCAGCTCGGCCGGCCCCGTCCGGCCGGCGACGAACTCACCGCTCTCCCCGAAGGCACGGGTCTGTTCGCGGAGCCGTCGCGACCACCGACCGAAGGCGCCGCCCACTGCGACAGCGACCGCCAGGGCGACCACGCCGGCCACCGCGGAGACCAGGAGCACCACACCGAAGTCGTGGTCGGAGAGGAACATGGCGCGGGCGGTGCCGAGCATCCCGGCGAGCACGGCGCAGACAGCCACCAGGGCGACCAGCACATTGAGCGCGCGCACGGACGCCCGGCGCAACGACCAGGCCACCACTAGACCGGCCACTCCGACGGCTCCGGCCCACCCGGCGGCGATCAGGACGATGTCGACCTGGTCCCGGGTCAGGCCCATCATGCGGCGGCCTCCCAGCGGTAGCCGACACCCCAGACCGTGACCAGCCGGGTCGGCCGGGTCGGGTCGGTCTCGACCTTCTCGCGGAGTCGTCGTACGTGCACGGTCACCGTGGACTGGTCACCGAAGGACCAGCCCCAGACCCGCTGCAGCAACTCCTCGCGCGAGAACGCCTGGCCGGGGTTCTCGAGCAGGAACCGCAAGAGGTCGAATTCGCGGCCGGTCAGTGCCAGCGGCGACCCGGCGCGGGTGGCCTGGTGCCGGCCACTGTCGACGACCAGGTCGCCGTCGGTCACCGTGCCGCCGGTCGGAGCGGCCCGCTCACCGGCGCGCCGCAGCACCGAGTCGACACGCAGGACGAGCTCGCGGGGGCTGAACGGCTTGGTGACGTAGTCGTCGGCACCGTGCTCCAGGCCGACCACCCGATCGGTCTCCGAGCCGAGCGCCGTCAACATGATCACCGGCACGTCACTGGTCTGCCGCAATCGCTGGCACACCTCGAGTCCGTCGATGCCGGGCAGCATCAGGTCGAGTACGACGAGGTCGGCCGGCTGGGTGCGCATCTCCTTCAGGGCCGTCTCGCCGTCGGCCGCCTCGACCACCTCGTGCCGGTTGGCGCGCAGGTAGGAGACCACCACCTCGCGCACGGTGTGGTCGTCGTCGACCACGAGCACCCTCGCCATCCGGCCACTCTCCCACCTGCGAGGCCGGCTCACGAGGCAACGGGCTGCTCGTCACCGCTCCGTAAGGATCAGCGTTCGCTCGCCGGAAGGGCCAGATCCTCGTGGACCGCGGCCCACACCTGCTTGGGAGGAACCCCGGCCGCCAGCGCCTCGGCCGGCGTACGGCCGTCGAGCGCTGCGATCACCTGACGGTCGGCCCAGAAGCGCGCGTAGGTGTGGCCCAGCACGGCCTCGAGCCGCGACCAGAACTCCGTGTGGCGCATGCGCAAACCCTGACACACGACCGCCCGAGATTCTGGGGTGTCCCGCCCGGGGCTCCGCGAGTAGCGTCGCAACCGTTCCTGCCCGGCCGCAGGGGCCGTGGCACAACCACCCCTGGAGGAGGAGCCATGAAGCTCAGTGACAGCAAGGTCGGAGCGGCCGTCGCCGTGACCGACATGAGCCGTGCCATCGATTTCTACGAGGGCAAGCTGGGTCTGAGCAGTGCCGGTGACGAGGCCGACGGCGGCCGCAGCTACCTGTGCGGCGACGGCACCGCGATCCACGTCTTCCCGTCGGCCAGTGCACGCGCGTCCGGCGCCACCGTGGCCGGCTTCATCGTCGACGACGTGGACGCCACGGTCGATGAGCTGATCGGCCAGGGTGTCGTCTTCGAGCAGTACGCCGAGCCGTTCTCCACCGACGAGCGCGGGGTGGCCCGGCTCGGCGACATGAGCGGCGCCTGGTTCAAGGACCCCGACGGCAACGTGCTCAGCGTCGGCGACCGCTGAGTCCGGCAGGGGTTTGCCAGACTGCTCCCATGCCTGTTTCGGTCCGCGTCGCCACCGACCTCGACCTGGCGGCGGTGGCCGCGATCTACGAGCGCGAGGTGCACACGGGGGTCGCGACCTTCGACGAGGAGCCGCCGGGCCCGGACGCCTGGCTGGCGAAGCTGCGCAGCATCGACCCCGGCGACCACTTCCTGGTGGCCGACGTCGACGGGTCCGTGGTCGGCTACGCCTACTCCACGGCGTACCGCACCCGCACGGCGTACCGGCACACGCGCGAGACCACCGTCTACGTCGCCCCCGACGTGATCGGCCAGGGGATCGGCCAGAGCCTGTACGACGGCCTGCTCGCGCGCCTGCGCGCCGACGGGATGCGCACCGCGCTCGCCGCGATCGCCCTGCCCAACCCGGCCAGCCAGGCACTCCACGAGAAGGCGGGTTTCGTGCACCTCGGGACGATGCGTGAGGTGGGCTTCAAGTTCGGGCGCTGGATCGACGTCGGCTGGTGGCAGCTCCTGCTCCAGCCCTGAGCACGCTCGTTCGGGCAGGCCCGATGAGGTCATGCGGCCCGGTGGTGCCGAGTCCTAGCGTCGATGACACACCCTCCCAACCAAGGAGCACGCCATGAAGTACCTCCTCTCGTGGGTAGCCCGGCCCGGCAGCGTCACCGAGGAGACCCAGGCCCGTGGGCTCCAGGTGTTCAGCAAGTGGGCACCTTCGCCCGACGTCACGTTCGAGCAGTTCCTGGGTCGCGTCGACAGCCAGGGCGGCTATGCCGTCGTCTCCACCGAGGACGCCCACGCCATCGCCCGGGACATGGCGATCTTCTCAACGTGGTTCGAGATGAGTGTCGTGCCGGTGCTCGACATCACCGACTCGACGGCCGCCGCGATCGGGGCCGTGGAGTTCCGCGGCTCGGTGAGCTGACAAGATCAGGTCAGCAGGAGCTTGTCGAGACGCTTGCCGACGATGGCCAGGCCGACCAGCCCCATCGCCACGAGGTAGACCACCGAGACCGCTGAGCCCCAGGTCACGACGCCGGTCGTGAGCTCGCGGATCAGCACCACGCCGCGATAGAGCGGGGTCGCCTCGACCACCCACTGCAGCCAGCCCGGGAAGGCGGTGATCGGGAAGAAGGTCGCCGAGAACAGGAACATCGGCAGCTGGCCGAGGGTGATGTAGTCGAAGTCCTGCCAGGAACGCATGAACGTCGTCAGCGCCATGCAGATGCCGCCGAACGCGAGCCCGATCAACAGCGCCGCCGGCACGGCGAGCAGCGCCCACCAGGAGTGCACCAGGCCCATCGCGACCATCACCACGAGGAAGCCGGCGGAGTAGATGCCACCCCGCAACAGCGACCAGGTCAGCTCTCCCCGCGCGATGTCGGTCGTGGTCAGCGGCGTGGCCAGCATCTGGTCGAACAGCTTGTTGTACTTGAGCTTGAAGAAGAAGTTGTACGTCGCGTCGAGCAGCGAGCCGTTCATCGCCGAAGCCGCCATCATCCCCGGCGCGACGAACTCGGCGTAGGGGATCGTGTGGCCGTGGAACTCGAAGCCGGAGATCAGCTGGCCGACGCCGACCCCGATCGAGAAGAGATAGAACACCGGCTCGAAGAAGCCGCTGACGAAGATGTACCAGCCGGCGCGGTAGGCGAGGTAGTTGCGGTAGAGCAGCAGCCCGGTCGACTCGCGGATGCTCAGCTGCGACCCGGCCTGACGGCCGACCGCCTGCAGGAACAGGCTCATCAGGTCACCAGCCTTCGGGTGAGCCGGCGGTTGGCCCACCACCAGCCGATGGCCGACATCACGAGCAGGTAGGCCACGTTGAAGGTGGCCCAGCCCGTGTCGACCTGGCCGAGCACCAGCATCCGGGTCAGGTTGACCCCCTGCCACAGCGGCGTGGCCTGGGCCAGCCGCTCGAGGACCGGGTTGAGGTTGCTCACCGGGAAGAACGCGCCGGAGAACAGGAACATCGGGATCAGCCCGAACCGGAACAGCAGCGAGAAGGCGCTCTCGTCCTTCAGGCCGGCGGTGAAGGCATAGACGCACGCCGCGAACGCAAGGCCGAGCAGGAGCTGGACGAAGAACGCCGCGATCGTGCCGGTCACCGACTCGAAGACCCCGAACGGAGCCATCACCAGCATGAAGACGCCCGTGACCAGGCCGACCCGGAACACCACGAAGCCGAGGTGGCTGGCGATCAGGTCAGGCACGCCGAGCGGGGTCGCGAGCATGCCGTCGTGGATCTTGTTCCACTTGATCATGCCCATCAACATGTACGTCGTGTGGCCGAACACCGTGGTCATGGTCTGGGCCGCGACCATGCCGGGGGCGACGAACGCCAGATAGGTGGTGGCGCCCTCGAGCTTGGCCGGGTCGCCCTCGATGAAGCCGCCGAGCAGCACGCCCATGGCCACGATGTAGAGCAGTGGGGTGAGGAACGACGAGATCAGGCTCGCCTTGTAGGTGCGCTTGTAGGTGATCGCCCAGTAGTCGATCATCCGCGGCGCGAGGTTGGGCGTGCTCATCAGTCGACCAGGGTCCGGCCGGTGAGCCTGAGGAAGACGTCCTCGAGTGTGGAGCGACGCACCAGCGACATGATCGGGTCGAGCCCGCGCTCGTGGACCTTCGCGATGGCCTCCTCGCCGTTGTCGACGTACAGCAGGAGGCGGTCGGGCAGCACCTCGACGCGGTCGGCGAGATCCTCGACCTTGGGGGCGACGTGCTCGTTCTCGCCGATGCCGAAGCGCAGCTCGGCCACCTCGCGGGTGGAGTAGCTGCGGATCAGCTCGTGCGGCGCGCCCTCGGCCACGATCACGCCCTGGTCCATCACGACCAGCCGGTCGCAGAGCTGCTCGGCCTCGTCCATGTAGTGCGTGGTCAGCACCAGGGTCACGCCTTGCTGCTTGAGCCGGAACAGCCGGTCCCAGACGACGTGCCGGGCCTGGGGATCCAGGCCGGTGGTCGGCTCGTCGAGCAGGAGGATGTCGGGCCGGTTGATCAGCGAGCGCGCGATGGTCAGGCGGCGCTTCATGCCGCCGGACAGCATCTCGACCTTGGCTTTGGCCTTGTCGGTGAGCTGCACGAACTCCAGCAGCTCGTCGCATCTCTTGCTGACCTCTGCGCGCGGGAGGCCGAAGTAGCGGCCGTAGATGTAGAGGTTGTCGCGGACGTTGAGCTCGGTGTCGAGGGTGTCCTCCTGCGGGCACACCCCGATCCGGGCCCGGATGCTCGGGCCGTCGATCGCCGGATCCATGCCGAGGATGCGCAGGGTGCCGCCCGAGATCGGCGACACCGCCGCGATCATCCGCATGGTCGAGGACTTGCCCGCACCGTTGGGGCCGAGGAACCCGAAGGACTCCCCCGCGCGCACCTGCACGTCGATGCCGCGCACGGCCTCGAAGCTGCCGAACGACTTGCGCAACCCCTCAGCCTGGATCAGGGGGTCGTTGCTCGCGTCTGCCACGGTTCGACACTAGACAATGCTTCCGACAGCGACCCAACCATTTGTGCGCGCCGCGCGTAGACAGGTCGTGACCACCATGCAGCTGCGCGAGGAGCGGCCGACGTACGACGAGTTCGTCGTGGCCCGACTTCCGCACCTGCTCCGTTTCGGGCGAGCGCTCACGGGCAGTGAGCACGCCGCCGCCGACCTCGTGCAGGACGCCCTCGAGCGCACGCTGCTGCGGTGGGCATCGATCTCCGGCGACGCCGAGCCCTACGTGCGCCGGGCGATGATCAACCGTCACGTCTCGCTCTGGCGCAAGTGGCGCCACGAGCAGCCGATCGGCGAGCTCGCCGATCGCGGGTACGACGACCACGTGGCCGACCCCGACCTCTGGGCCGCACTGCGACAACTGGCCCCGCGGCAGCGCGCGGTGCTGGCGCTGCGCTACTTCGAGGACCTGACCGAGGCCGACACCGCGGCGATCCTGGGCTGTTCGGTCGGCACCGTCAAGAGCCAGGCGCACAACGCGATGGCCCGGCTTCGTTCGATGCTGCAGGAGGAGTCATGAACAATCTCGAGGACCGGCTCCGGCGCGGACTGGAATCCCCGCTGGCAGCTGACCCCGACGACGGACTGCTGGGCCGGATCCACACGGGTGCGCGGCGGCGCCGGCGTCGTCGGGCCGCAGCGATCACGGCAGCGACGGCCGTCGTGGTGGCCGGCGTGGCGTTCGGCTCCAGCGCGCTGAAGGGCGACGAGCACCGACCTTCGCCCCTGGTGGGCTCGTCGACTCCCACTCCCACGAGGGTGCCGGCCGCCGTGATCGACCTGGCGGTGCCTGATGCGGATCATGTCTTCGCGCTCACGAGCGACTCAGCCGTCTGGCTGCAGCAGAGCGACGGCGGCTGGCAGCGGCTGCACGACTTCTCAGGCTCGGTCGAGTACGTCGACTTCGCTCCCGATGCCCGCAACGGCTGGGCTTGGGGCAGCGGACTGTGGAGCACGCACGACGGCGGCAAGACCTGGTCGGAGATCACCGATGGTCCCGGCACGGCGAGCGACTACGGCTACCGGGTGGACCTGACTCAGGACCGCGCCTGGAGCCTGCACCGCACCGACCGTGGCGGGATGCAGCTCTGGTCGACGCCGATCGGCGTCGATGCGTGGTCGAACACCCTTCTGCCGTATCGGTCATCGGTGGTCGACATGGAGACGTCAGGCGGGAAGGTCGTGGTCCTGGCCGCGAGCGAGGGCGCGGGACAGCTCACGCTGTTGAGCCGGAACGACGTCGATGACTGGACCAGCCTCGACCTCCCCTGTGCCGGCGAGAACCAGGCTTACCCGGGCAACGCCGAGGTCTTCGTGCTCTGCGGAGCCGACAAGGGCGGTGCGATGGTGTACCGCTCGGTCGACCTCAGCTCATGGGAGGTCTTCGGGCACTCCGACCTCACCTCGGTGACCGCGGTCGTCCCCCTCGCCGACGATCGGCTGCTCCTGCTCGGCAGCCCCCACGACCTGCTGGTGACGCCTGAGGGCAGCGAGCCTGTCGACGTCGGGCTGCAGGGCGACGAAGAGGTCTTCCAGGACACCGGCGGCGGCGCGGGAGACACGGCGTACCTCGTCACCTCGCGACACCGGATCCTGATCTCGCGGGACACCGGGCTGACCTGGAGCCAACTCGGCTGAAACGCACTAGCGTTTCCTCATGACGCGGAGATCGGTGCACAGCGGCTCGCCGTACGAAGAGCTCATCGGCTTCCGGCGCGGCGTTCGCCTCGGCAAGGTCATCGCGATCAGCGGCACGGCGCCGGTGTGGCCCGACGGCGAGGTCGATCCCGATCCCGTGGTCCAGGCCCGGCGCTGCTGGGAGATCGCGCTGACGGCGCTGGAGCACCTCGGCGGGACGCGCGAGGACGTGATCAGGACCAGGCAGTACGTCGTGTCGGCCGACGAGGCTGACGACATCGGCACCGTGCACGGCGAAGTGTTCGGCACGGTGATGCCGGCCAGCACCATGGTCGTGGTCGCCGCGCTGCTGGACCCGCGCTGGCGGGTCGAGGTGGAGCTGGACGCGATCGTCGACTAGCTGGGATTTGCTCTCATCCGGACAACTTGGGGATCAGTGGGTCCACGAATCGGGGTCAGGCCCCAGCGAACCGCCTGCGTCGCGCATGGTCGACTGCACACTGTCGCCGTCACCCGCCCCTGACTGGCTGCGGCGGCTGGTCCGGGGGCCTTTGAACTCCGCCCACACGGCAGCGACCACCAGGAGGACCCCAACGACGACCAGCCCGATCTGCCATGCGCTCATGTCGTCACCGTACTGCGCGGCGTGTTTCGGTGCGTCCGCGACTAACGCGTGAGCCGTTTGAGCAGCTGGTCGAGGATCCGGGCGGTGGCGCCCCAGACGACGTGGCCGTCGACGGTGAAGCTCAGGGTGGGCAGGGGCATGCCACGGACCGGCTTGTAGCGGCGGCCAGCCACCAGATCGGCCAGCGACAGCTCGAGCACCTCGGCGACCTCAGTGACCTGCGGGGTCCACTCCGGGAGGTCGTCGATGACGCCGACGAACGGGTAGACGCGGTAACCGGTGACCATCGTGCCGATCGGCGCGAGTGCGCCGGCGACCCGCACCGTCGTCCGGTCGAGGCCGATCTCCTCCTCCGCCTCACGGAGGGCAGTGACCACCAGGTCTTCGCCGTCGTCGCGGCGCCCGCCCGGGAACGAGATCTCTCCCGCGTGCTTGCGCAGGTCGTGGCGCCGCTCGGTCAGCACGAGGACCGGGCCGCGTGCCGGGTCGTCGTACCAAGGGATCAGCACCGCTGCGTCGACCTTGCCGCTCGCGCGCATCCGCGCGGCCTCGTCGGGCGTCAGCAGCACGTCGGCAAGGGGCTTCACGTCGACCCACTATTCCTCAGGCTGCCAGCTCCAGGAGGTCGAAGTGCCCGTAGTCGACCCTGCGCGGGTTGCTCGGCGCAAGGGCGGGCTGGGTCAGGGCACGAGTGCCGGTGTGGTCGACGAGGTAGAGCGCACCGTGGGGGTCGCGCCAGACGTAGATGCCCGGGAAGGGTTGCTTGACGGCCCAGCCACCGAACGTCTTGATCCGGTGGTGGGTGGTGGTCATCGGCCCGTAGTTGCCCAGCCGTGACTGACCCAGGACGCCGTGCTTGTAGGCCTCGGTGTGGTCGATCTGGTGGGAGCGGCTGATGCTGCTCGAGAACGGGAAGGTGTCGGCCGGCGTCATCAGATGCACGGCCTGTCTATGTCGCTCGGGGATCTCGTAGGCGTCGACCGGGGCTTGTCCGGCGAGGTCGAGCACCGGGCGGATCGTGAACCTGGCATGCGGGCCGAGGTGCCTGCGGACCCAGGCCTCGGTGACCGGGCCGGAGCCCTCGACCCTGGCGATCGGGTCGGCCTCAGGGTGGGCGGCAAGGTGGATGAAGACGGTCACGGTGGGCAGCAGCTTGGACCAGTCGAGCTCGGGTCTGTCGCCGGCGCGGTCCTTCCAGGCGGCGTAGGCCGCGAGGAGCTCGACGGCCCGGGCCGGGTTGGCCAGGATCAGGATGGCCTTTACGCGCAGTTCGTTGGCCGGGCTCTGATCGCCGAGCTGCCGGAGGGCCTCGGCCAGGAACGCCACCGTGGCCTCGAGCCGGGCGATCACTGCGAACGGTGCCCGGATGTAGAAGCCGCGCATCCCGTGCTGGTCGGACCGAGTGGCGCGGGCGAACTGGTCCTGGGCTGCCGCTTCTTCGGCTGCGGCGGCGGCCTCGGGGTCGGCCGCCTTGATGGCGGCCTCGACGAGCGTCTCGAACCGGCTCCAGCTGACCCGGCCGTCGGCGTAGTCCGCGACCCGCTCGTCCACGAAGCCCGCCTGGTCGAGCGGGAGGTCGCGCGTCTTGCGCGCCACGAACCTCGCGTGCGACGCCTTGACCGACAACGCCTGCACCCGGTGCCACAGCCTTGGCAGTCGGTGGGCGAGGTCGAGGGCA